>Ga0209201_1000619_pt1 | contig 47168 bp, 45 predicted proteins | sample AD_UKC055_MetaG_FD_184411 | JGI IMG/M metagenome (GOLD analysis project Ga0209201, IMG submission 184411) | Active sludge microbial communities of municipal wastewater-treating anaerobic digesters from USA - AD_UKC055_MetaG (SPAdes) (version 2) | ecosystem: Engineered > Bioreactor > Anaerobic >... | reverse complement strand
TGGGCCAGGCGTCTCTGCCTGGCAGTAGGCCAGGCGTCCCTGCCTGGCAGTAGGCCAGGCGTCTCTGCCTGGCAGTAGGCCAGGCGTCCCTGCCTGGCAGTAGGCCAGGCGTCTCTGCCTGGCGGTAGGCCAGGCGTCTCTGCCTGGCAGTAGGCCAGGCGTCCCTGCCTGGCAGTAGGCCAGGCGTCCCTGCCTGGCAGTAGGCCAGGCGTCCCTGCCTGGCAGTAGGCCAGGCGTCCCTGCCTGGCAAAAAAGACCGGGACCTTGTCTGACCGGGTCCTTCCCATCGTTGAGCACACCCACGATGGTGGATCGCCGGTTATGACAGACTTTGGCGAGACAGTCGCAGACTGATTGCCATGCCGGATTGTGCCCCCGGAACGGCTGACGCCTTGACCTCCTTATTACAGTTATTTCTTATCCCCAAACGGGGATGGCTATTGCCCAGGGTCGTTCAATCCCGGCAGACGCAAGTGTCTGCCGTTGTGACACCCCTATTTCCTCCTCGAAGAGCCGAAGGTGGACTCCAGCGGACGCAGTGGACCCCTCTCCCTCTGGAGAGGGCTGGGGTGATGGAAACATCCTGCCCATTGCGAGCCACAGTGAATCCACTACCGGTCATTCTGATTCTCTCCATGGACATCCGGCGTCTCGTACATGTCCTTCCACCGGTTGTCTGCTCCGGATCCAGAGACCGAGTGATGTCCTGGATCCGGGGCATACCCGTGGGTACATCCGTGCCGGGGCTGTTCTGTCTTCATATCGGATGGTTCTTCATCCGAAGTGTTGTGAACCGGGCCGCATTCGGTTCTGCCGGGTCGGACCGGTAGAGGATTCCTCAGCCAGGAGGCAGGCCACCCGACACCGGGCGGCGACGATAACCTTCTTCTTGGGTGCGCAGGTCTGGCTGGGCTCATCGTTCCTTTTCCGAATCCGAAACCGTTGAGGCACAGAAGTCCTCGCGACGGCACACCGGATTGCCTATGAGACAGTTCTCTCCCAAGCGCTTGTTTGGAATGGACAGCCGTCCATTCCTGTTTCGATCCTTGCCATCAGGCAAACCCGAAGGGACGAAAGCCCAGGGCGCGCCATCGGCGAAGGATGCGGTATCGGATCGTTCTCAGAATCGTCATGGATTTCATTGCCGATTCCTCCCGATATGATTTGGTTTTCGGATGCGCACCGGAATCCGGAGACACCGGCGCCTTTATTCTTTTGCGGGGCGGAACAGAGACCGGCCCGCTTATTTCCATAATTGCCTGGGGGATCCGTCAGGTTCGGGCAGACTTATCCGAGCAGTCGGGTGGCCTTGTATGGATTCGCCCTGACTGACGGTCCCGCAGCAGGCACTCTTGTCTTGATTATCGACGAACCTCGGGCCATGTCTTTCCGGTTTGGTGAGGAGCGTTTTTCAACCTTTCAAGGGTTCCTACACCATCCGTTGCGCTTCTGGTGCTCCAACTTTGTTCGGGAAGATTGACCTTCCGGAACCTGGTTGGAAACAGAGACAAAGGTCCTACTATCCGGGACAGGGAAATCCCCCCTGTCCTATGTCCGGTCCCGGCAATTTCCTCCGGATTTGACCGGCGTGGGCGGATTGCGCCGCCTCGGTATATTCGGTGGAATTGCCGTTTCGTGCTTCATATTGCAAGTCCTTTTCTTCGGACTGTGTGTTCTACTCTGCCCCTGCTCCCAGAATGTTTCGTTGAGAGGAAGCTCCAGATTTAATTCAGTGATGGTCGGCGGGGATTTCCGCCACCCAGTAAGTGTTCCTTTTCTTGTTCGCGTTTTTGCTCATCCGCCGGCAGTCCTCGCAACTCTTTAATATCGGGGTAGGGGATCAGCCATCGTCGGGTCCGGCCGATTCGTCGTTTCTTGCCGGCGGATCGGATTTCGACGTTCTGTCGCTTGGGGACCAGGGTTTGGATTTCGTCCCCCTCGCTTTCGATTTCCTTGTGAATCAGTTCCAGGAGTACATTCTGGTTGTGAATATGCTTTTGAGAGGTTTCCGGTTGGTTTCCGGGTTCCAGGAAGCGCAGCAAGTCATCCTGAATGATTTCCCACAAAAGAGACGTGAGTTCTTTGCCCTGGTGGATGTTTGCCAGTTCATTCGGGATCCCGCTTAGATGTCTGAGGTTGTAAATCCATTCCTCGTTAAGAGGTCCGACAGGCAGGGCCGGATGCGAATCTATGTGTGTGTGAGGTATTTGTCGGTTGTACGCAGAAGCGGACATTGTTCCATCCCTTTCGCAAAATCAGTTCCTCACTCGTGGCCCTAAGCCGAGTCAATTCAATCAGTTATACAGTTGCAGTGAAAGTTGGACCGGGCGGGTCCGGCGGGGATCGGCCCCGCCCGGCAGGTGTGCGGAATCAGCCTCCAAGCAGGCTCAGCAGTGTCTGAGGCAGGAAGTTGGCCTGCGAGAGAACGCTTGTGCCAGCTTGATAGAGAATCTGATGAAGGGTATAGCTGGTTGTCTCGGATGCGATATCCACATCGCTCAGACGCGATTCGGAGGATGTCAAGTTTTCCGAGCTGACAGACAGATTACCGATTGTGGATTCGAGCCGGTTCACGAACGCGCCCAGGGTTGCCCTGGCGCGGCTGATCTGATCCAGCGCCTCATCGACGATCTCGAGGGCTTCGTTGACACCGGACACGGTGCTCACGTTGATCTGATCGACCGTTCGACCACTGCCGCGTCCGAATCCCAGGTTGTCGGCACGCAGGTCCGGCATGTTGACCTGGAGGTCCTGTCCCGCAAAGGCCCCCACCTGGAAGTTGAGGTTCCTGCTGATCGTTGAAATCAGGATCGCAAGGCCCGTGTTCGGGGAGCCGGTCGTGGGAGGACCGGTCACATCGAGCATGATGTCGAAGTCCAGAAGGAGGGTCTCGGCAACACCTTCGGAAACGCCGCTGACAAAGAAAACATCGGAGTCGCCGTTCTGGAAGGTGACCAGGGGACCGCTGTTCAGGCTGCCGACGAATTCCTTGGCCTCGACCTCCAGAGTATCCGTCCCACTGTTGAAGATGGAGGCACTCATGATGCCGTCGCGATCTCCGCCACCGACGCGCATAGCCAACCGTTGCGGTGTTTCGCCGAACACGGTCGGGGTTGCGGCTGCCAGGACCACGAAATCACCTACAGTGACCCGCTGACGGGGGCCACCGGCAGTCTGAATCGTGGCCTGTTCGGGACTTCCGGCGATGATCAGCTCGGCACGGTCGTTGATTGTGCTCTGCAGCTCCGCACCTGTTGTATCATTGATGCGGATCAGGAAGTTTGACTCGGAGAAGCCGGCAATATCGTCGATCAATTGGAATGTACCCGCACCGGTATAGGTGAACCGAGCGTCTCGGAATCCCCACTGATCGCCTGCGGCCTTTGTACCAAACGCACTGGACTGATTGCGCCAGTTCATCTCGCGGACAATGCCGGAGATCGTGAAGACATTCCCGTCAATCAGGTTGTCCGCCGCGGGAACCGCCGTATAGGTCAGTGTGCTGGAGAAACTTGTCCCGTCAGCATTAGTTCCCTCGATGGTGATGGTATCCCCACCGGTGAGGGTGAAGTACTGCCGCCAGACACTGTTGTACCAGACACCGTTGAGACCCACCGAACCCAGAGACGCATCGCGGGCCAGGATGGCGCCCGTTCGATCCGTCATAGTCAAGAGGCTCTCGAGCTCCCGCCGGGCAGGTGGAACTACATCTGTCACCGTGATGGCGAAGTTGCCGGTATCGAATGTGGAACCGGTGATAGAGTTGACCGTATTCCCGATCTGTCCGCCGGCATTTGCTCCGTTGACCAGGTCGCGGATAACACCAAACTGCTGTGCGAACACGGTCCCTCCGTCAACAACGGTGAAGGAGATGTTGAATGCGGAAGGAGCCATGACATCGTTCGTTCCGTCGTTGCTTGCAAAGTAGAAGCGCCCACCGGCGTTTGCGCCGGTTGCGCCGCTGAGTCCGCCCGCCGCACCGTCGGTCATGCTGACACGAGTCTGGACGAAGGATGAGGGGATCGTACCGCCGCCGAACAGGGCTTTCTCTGCGGAGTCGATGGCCGCCTGAATGGCCGCTCGCATGTTTGTCCAGGTGGCGCCAACTCCGATGGAGAACGATCCGGCAAAGGGGGTTACTCCATCCGAAAGGACACCTTGGAACGAAATGCGATCCGTGGCGGCCAGGGTATATCCGGGGATGATTGTGCCATCCGCCAGGGTATACCGTCCCAGCTGGCTGCCGATGATATTGTCGGTAAGCGCAGCGAGCGCGCCGGTGGTGTCGCGGATCTGCAGGCTGCTGACCGCGATATCGGTCGCATCCCGGACACCGGTGGCGAAAATCTGCTGATCGCCACGCGTTTCGGCGGGAAGCAGGGTCTGACGACCGGCCTGAGTCCGGATAATGTTCAGAATGGAGGTTCCGGACCGCAGGTTGGAGGCGTTCGGATCGTCGGAGATATGAACTCCGATGGGATCCTGGCCTGCGCGAACTCCCGAACTGTTGGCATTATCTCCGTTGAACAGGACTCGTGTGCCGAATTGCGATGTCTCCGCGATGCGGTTGACCTCATCGATCTGCTGGAACACTTCATCCTGGATGGACTGGATGGCCCGGTAATCGTTGGAACCGGTATTGCCGGCAGCGATGGCCAATTCGCGGATCCGTTGAAGTCCGAGAACCATCTGATCCAATGCGGCTTCCGCCGTGTTGGACATACTGATTCCGTTTTGGGCGTTGAGAATGGCTTGGTTGACACCCCGGATTTGGACCCGCAGTCGTTCGCGGATGGTCAATCCGGCGGCATCATCCCCGGCGCGGTTGATTCTCAGGCCGCTGGACAAACGCTCGATATTCTTTTGGAGCTTTGTGCTGACCGTGTTGAGATTGCGGGATGCGGTTACCGCGCCGATGTTGTTGTTGATACGTGTGAGGCTCATTGGTCGTATCCTCCCTGATACTTTGAGCCGACATCCGTGTCGGCCTCACCTAATGCTTTTTTCTCCATTGTGGAGTGTCGGTTTCGGGTGCAATTCAGTCCATCGATCCGGTCTGTGATCTTCTCAGTGGCCGGATCCTGACAGGTTGCTTACCGGCAGCCTTTCGGCAAAATCACGGAGCTATTGGGCACTTGCTTACTTCAGATTATCTCGGCAACCGACAGCCAGGATGGGTGCTTTCAATGTGTTCTGCTGAGCCTGGTTGCCATGGGTGGGTGCTGTAGTAGGCTCGCCAATAGGTTTCGGCTGAGAAATTTCGGACTTGAGTCTTTTGTGAAATTTTTTCTGAGATCGGGGGAAGAGACTCGCCTGCAACTCGCTTACGGAACTTCGGTGGAGGGAGACTCAATGACCGGAAGGAGATGCGGCAGGATCTCCGGTTCGATCACACGCATCGCACGCCATTTTCCTCCAAGAAATCTCACCAGGAAACAGAAACTCAAGGCAATAATGAATAACGTGGCAAATGCCCAGGCTGCATATAAACCAAAATGATAGAAACCACAGAACACGAGGATGGGAACCACCATCAGGAGCCAACCCAATCCCACGGTCAGATAAAGAACAAACCGCGTGTCGCCCGCTCCTTTCAAAGCGCCGGAGAAGATGACATTCAGACTGTCGAACAGACTGTAAAGAGCCACAAACTGAAGGATCACCACTCCCATCGGACGAATCAATGCGAATTGTTGGGGGTCCGCCTTCCAGGCAAAGGGTTCCAGAAACAGATCCGGTAACAGTAGATAAGCAATGACAAACAACCCGATATAAGATGTGCTGAGGTGTACACCGGTCCAGGTGGCTCTGGCGGCCAAATCGGGCCGATTTTTCCCCAAGTACTGCCCTACCAGAGTTGAGACGGTGATTCCACATCCCAGCACCGGAATGAAGGCCAGCGAATTGATATTGAATGCAATGCTCGTGATGGTCAGCTCCAAAGTGCCGATTCGCCCGATCAAAAGCACGAACAGCGCCCAGGACAGAACGTCTAATCCCAGTTGAACCCCACTCGGCAGACCGTAATACATGAACCGCCTGAACAACGCCGGATCGAGTCTCCAACCCGATAGGATGGCGTACTTCTCACGATGAACTTTTCGGCAGACCAGCAAAAGATAGAGAATTGCATTCACCACGGCGCTGATAAACGTCGCCCATCCGGCCCCCGCGATTCCCATCCGGGGACATCCCCATTTCCCGAAAATCATGATCCAGTCGAAAAACATATTCACCAGCGTGCAGACGAGGTTGACCCACAGAATGGTCATGGTTTCTCCCCGACCCGTGAAAAAACAGGACCATACCGTATTCGCCGTATAGAACACCAGGCAATAGCACAAAATGCGGAAATATGGAGTTTCCAGGGCAACCACTTCCGGGGAGTGTCCCACCCACCGGAAGAACGGTTCCGCGACGATAACCAGAGGAATCACGAGGAGGCCGGAAAGAATACTGAAATAGATACCCTGCCAGAGCATCGGTCCGACCCGTTCGGGATGGCCCGCGCCAACGTATTGCGCAACAAAGGTGTTGACATATCCCGCCGTACCGCATACAAATCCGCCGACCACCCAGTAGACGTTCCCGGAGGCCAGTGCGGCCGCAACGGATTCCGCCGAATACCAGGTCAGAAACACCCGATCAACGAAATGCTGGATGGTAGCGGCCCCGCTGCTCAGGATCAGGGGAAAGGCAATCCGCAGAAAATCGCGGTATCCAGCTTGGCTTTCCCAACGTTCCCGCCAAGAAAACATGGTTCGCTCCAATCGTGATTCATCGTCCGGGGGGTCGAGAAGACGGAATCATTTCGGGTGGGTTTCTCAAAATCGACAAGTTAAACAGGCTATCGCCGCGTGGGGGAGTTTTCAATGCAACAAGCTTTCCCGGAGATGAATGTCCGGGCTATTGTCATGCTGCCCGAAGGGCGCGCGAAAATAGCCCGGCATTTCAATGCCGGGCAAATCTATGTATCCCAATCCTCTTCAAACCGTCGATCCGCTTTTTCCCGCTCCACGGCGAGCCGGTCAATCCAACCGGCGGCAGCAGAAGGAAACGATTCGAACAAAGGCACATAGGGTTTGATATCCAGAAGGGGTGTTCCATCCAGGATATCCAAGCTCGCCACGCGAAGAATACCCCGCGGCACATCCACCGAAAAAAGTCTCACCGGAGACAACCCGATGGGGTTCGGCCTGCACGGTGCACGGGTGGCGAAAAGCCCTCTCGGAACTGTATCCCGGTACGGAACGACCTTCGGTTGATAGGCTTTTGCCCGGTCGAACCAGTAAACCAGCCAGATCCGTTCGAATCCATCCAAATCCGCAAGAGAAGCCCGGTACGGTTCGTAGACCTCAACTGTTCCTTCGGCCTTCTCGGCATACACCGGTTGAATGGGGGTTCCTTTCTGAACCTTGAAAGGGGTATGGATCACCCCGATGGGTTTCAGTTCAAAGGTGGCAGGATCGGACATGACTCAAAGGCTCGAAATGCTCATTCCGCCAAATCCCACAGCCTGGGGATATCGACTTCCTGTTCGATCATACTGCCGAGCCGGAACAGGACTGTCTCATTGAACGGCTGGGCCATGAGTTGGACACTGACCGGAAGCCCTTCGTGGAAATCCACCGGGAACGCAAGCCCCGGAATACCCACGACGTTGGCGATGGTGGAATAGACATCCGTGAGATACATCGCCAGGGGATCATCGGTCTTTTCGCCGAGTTTGAATGCCTTGCAGGGCGCAACGGGGGCAAGAATGGCATCGCAGGACTGAAACGCCTGCGCAAATTCATTGCTGACCAGTCTCCGCGCTTTTGTGGCCTTCAGATACCAGTCATCATAAAACCCGGCGGAAAGTGCGTAGGTCCCGATCATAATCCTTTCCCGAACGACCTTGCCGAATCCTTCCGCCCGGCAGCGGGTGAAGAGAGAAATCAGGTCATCGGCATCCGTTTTATGTCCATACAGAATGCTGTCGTAACGCGCCAGGTTGGAGGAGGCTTCACTCATCGTAATAACATAATAGATGGGGACAGCATAAGAAGCGGTCGGCACGCTGACCGTGGAGATCTCCACACCGGCATTCTGCAGAATATCCACCGTTTTATTGATTCCGCCTTTGATTTCCGGCGGCAGATCCTCGGAAACATATTCCTTGAGAATGGCCACTCGCAACCTTTTGACATCCTGTCCGCAGGCTTCCGACCATTTTTCCACGGGTCTATCGGCGGAGGTGGAGTCGAACAGGTCCCGGCCCGCGATGATCTCGAGCAGCAGGGCTGTTTCGACGACGCTACGGGCCATGGGGCCGATCTGATCGAACGAACTGGCATAGGAGATGTTGCCATAGCGTGAAACGCGGCCGTAAGTCGGTTTCAGGCCGATACAGCCGCAGAACGCCGCCGGTTGACGGATCGAACCGCCGGTATCTTCGGCCAGAGCCAGGGCACATTCTCCCGCAACGAGGCTGGCCGCAGAGCCGCCGCTCGAACCGCCGGGCACGGCCCTGTGGTCCCAGGGATTCAGGCAAGGCCCGAAATGGGAGGTTTCTGTCGAGGAACCCATGGCAAACTCATCTACATTCGCCTTGCCGATAATGATTCCATCCGCTTCTTTGATCCTTCGAACGGCGGTCGCATCGTAAGGTGGAATGTATTCGGCAAGCATTTTCGACCCGCAGGTCGTGCGAACACCCTCGGTTGAGATGATGTCTTTAATGGAGATCGGCACACCGGCCAGAGGACCGACCGCCTCACCCCTGGCGAGACGTTTGTCCTGATCGTCGGCCTGCGCGATGGCCTCCGCATGGCAGATCGTGATCAACGCATTGATCAGCGGCTCGACCTCGCGGATTCGGTCCAGGTGACTCTCCACCACTTCTCTGCAAGAAACCTCCCGGTTCATCACCATTGCGTGAAGTTTCTCTGCGCCATATTTCCAAAGCAGTTCGGCCATTCGTTGCTCCTACTCCACGACCCTGGGGACAATCACTCGCCGCTCGCTATCGACTTCAAGCGCATTCTGCAGCAATTCGTCCGGTTCCGCCGGACATCGAACGCCCTCTTGAAGAAACACATTCGACAGTTCCAAAGGATGCGCCATCGGCTCTACACCGTCCGTCGGGAGTTCGTCAATCTGTTTAAAATGGTTCAGCAGGGCCAGAAAGTCCGAACGCAGCTCTTCCAGGCTCTCATCGGGGACCTCCAGGCGGGAAAGGAATGCAATATCCCGCAGCTGCTGCAAAGAGATTTCTATTCTTTCAGAAGACCGTGTTTCGGGCATATTGGTTTACCTCAGTGAATCGTAGATCTCGTGATTCCGACAAACACCGAAATGCAGGCCAAAGCGCACAGGCGAGAAACACATGCCAACCATCTCAAGACTTCATTGGACTCTGCCGGATCGGTGCGCCGTCATTTGGTGCGCCGTCATTCCGCTTATCGTTTCTGCTTTTCCGGTCGGTTCGGGACCCGCTTGTCGTTTTGTTCTTCAGGGAATCCATTGCCGTTCCGGTGATCAAATGCGGATTGCACCGAATCACCTGCAATAGACGCCGGGCAGGAGGCGACGGACTCCGTCTACCGGATTCCCAGCTGCGCACGGTCTCCGAAGAAACATTCAAAGTCATCGCAAAATGTGGCTGAGACATATTGAGCTGTTTTCGGATTCTCATGACCTCATCCGGTCCCACTTCAGGGGCCGGTTGGGACAACACAACCGTAACGGTTTTCAATTTCAACTCGCCTTTGGCAAACCGAATCCCCTCGTTCAGCCCCTGCTCCAGACGAGCAGAGAGGGATTCCTGTCGTTTCGTACCGGTCATGATGAATCGTCCTCTTTCACAGTCTGTTTTGCCAGATTCTTGAACTCCGTAGTTAATCTCTTAAGGACTTTCTTCTCCGCTGCTTTCAGATCATCCTTCTCTTCTTTCCCATAGATATCCAAAAGAAGAGTCCACTTGGCCTCTGGAACATCCAGGTAAATAATCCTGGCCCCGCCTTTTTTCCCCTTCTGTTTCCGGGGATTAGGAAGTCGGACTTTGCGTAAGCCGCCACAGCCACGCATGACCGTCCCCCGGCGGGGTCCCCTCATCAATTCTCGCTGGAATTCCGCATAGTCCTCATCACTCAGGAAATTCGCGACAGCCTGCGTAAATCCACGCGTCTCGATGAAGACCCTCTTCATTCCATATTAATCTCAGCATACCACCCACCGGTCCGATATTTCGCAGGCGGTTATTCCGGTGGACGCCCGAATCCAGGTCCTATCCTCCCAATTCTTCCTCCAGCAATTCTTTCACCTTCTGGGCTTGGGCACGACCTTTCGAGAGGCGCATCACCTGGCCGACAAAGAACTGAATCAGGTTGGTTCTTCCGCTGCGATACGATTCCACTTTGTCGGGATTTTCCGTAATCACATCTCGAATCCACTGCACCAGCTGGGCATCGTCGCTAACCGCTTCGCCCTGCCTCGCGAGGAGATCTCTCAAAGAGCCTTTTCCCGACAGACTTTCGCGCAAACACGTTTTCGCGGCAGCGGCCGTGATTTTCTTTTCTTCGACTTTGCGGACAAGGTCCGCCAATTCTTGCGCCGAAACCGGAAAGGCCGCAATTTCAAGCCCCGTTTCATTGAGATACCCCAGGACCGTATTTTGCAGCCAATTTGCCACCGGAACCGCCATCTCTTTTCCGCCGGCTCGCACTGCGTCCCGGGAATAGTCGGCCAGCGCTCGTGAGGCGGTCAACACATCGGCAGCGTAAGGTGTCAAACCATGCTCTTCGATCATGAGTTTCATCACCGTGTCCCGCAACGGCGGCATGGTCTGTTTGACTTCATTCAGCCGTTCATCCGAAATTACAATGGGCGGCAGGTCCGGTTCGGGGAAATACCGGTAATCCGATGAGGATTCTTTGCTGCGCATGGGACGGGTCTCTTTGAGGTTCTCATCAAACAGCACGGTTTCCTGCCGGAGCGGAGTCCCCGACGCCAGGATACGTTTCTGCCGACGGATTTCGGCCTCCAGGGCTTGCTCTACCGAGCGGAATGATCCCAGATTCTTGATCTCCACCCGCGTGCCGTATTCCTCCTGACCGAACGGCCGCAGAGATACGGAGGCTTCGTAGCGGATGCTGCCTTCCTCCATGCGACAATCAGAAACCGCCAGGAAATCGAGCAGGTCCCGCATCCGGTGCATATAACTGGAAACCTCGGCAATAGAACGCATATCGGGGTGAGAGACAATTTCCAGCAGCGGCACACCGCAACGGTTGTAGTTCACCGTGCTGGTTCCTTTGCGGACATACGCTTCGGTGTGAGCAAGGGTTCCCGTGTCCTCTTCCATGTGAACATCCGAGATACGGACCCGCTTTTCGCCGCCGTCTTCGGTTTCAATGGGAATGAATCCCTCCACGCCGATCTGCCGGTATTTCTGGCTGATTTGATAACCTTTCGGAAGATCGGGATAAAAGTAGTGCTTGCGGTCGAAATGGCAGCGTTGATTGATCTTCGTGTGCAGCGCAAGGCAAACCCGCAGGGCAAATTCCAGCATTTCCGGGTTGAGTACCGGCAATGCTCCAGGCACCCCCAGGCAGGTTGGGCAAATGTTTGTGTTCGGCGGTACTTTGAAATTATTCGGGCAGCCGCAGAAGGCTTTCCGGCGCGTACACAACTCCGTATGGATTTCCAGCCCGACAACAATTTCGTATTCGGAACTCATAAGATTTTCCTGCGTCTGACAAACGGTCCATCGAGGATCCATTCCGGGCAATCCCCATCCGGCGATGGTAGTCATGCCCAATGTGAAAAGCAAGAAAAGGGTTCCTTGTGCAGGAATGGACCCCCGGCCCGATCCTCCCCGTAAACTGGGACGGAGAAAAAACAGGCAAAGTGGGATAGCCCAAGGCAACCGCCCAGGCTATCCTGGATCAACCTATGCCGGAGGATGAGACTTGCCGATGATCCACGATGTCAGAAAAATCCCGCTGGTTCGTAATGCCGATGATCGCGGCTACCTGGTGGAGATCCTTCGCCGCGATGATCCCCACTATGTCGGGTTCGGACAGATCTATGTGAGCTATCTCCGAAAAGGCGTGATTAAGGCTTGGCATAAACACCAGAAACAAACCGATCACTTCTATGTCGTATCCGGCACATCCAAGATCGGCCTGTATGACGACCGCGAGGGCAGTCCGACCAAAGGAATCGCGATGCAGGTGATATTGGGAGAGGCCGGGGAAAACGTATTGCTCTGCATTCCGCCGGGGGTTTGGCACGGCCAGATGTCGCTTTCGGAAGTAACGTACCTGGTCAACATCCCATCGGAACCATACGACCGAAATCATCCCGATGAAATCCGGGCCGGTGTGAGTGAGTTTCCCGATGTCTGGACCATCAAAAACCGTTAAAACCTCCCTTCGCCGGTGCGTTCCATGCCGCGCGGGATGGACAGCCGTAGAACGCATGGTTATACTTTGATACGGCGATAATGGTTATGCGATAGAGGCTGTCGCAGGAACGTCATGAATGAAGAAGATTTCTTGCAGTGGCTCTCCAAACAGGAGCAGCGATATCACCCTAACGCCTACCACTTTGTGCTGGAGGCGCTGAAATACACCCAGCGAAAGCTTGACCGTCCACGTCACGTGAGCGGCCGCGAGCTGCTCGAGGGAATCAGCGAGCTCGCCCGGAAAGATTTCGGGCCGTTCGCTTTGACCGTGCTTACCGAATGGGGTGTCACGAACACCCGGGATTTCGGCACGATTGTCTTTCAGCTGGTTGAGACCGGTGAAATCAAAAAGACCGAGGAAGATCGGATCGAAGATTTCGAAGGGGTGTATGAATTCGCGCAGGAATTCGGCAATGTCCGGCTGGGCGATCCCATTGAAACGGAAGTATGACCACTCCCCACTCCGCTTATGGAGTCGCAAAAACCACCGCACCCCGTTCGGGGCCGTTCTGGATGACCAGCGCATAATCAATTGTTTCACTGCTGGGGCCGTCCAGCGAGTAATTCCACGTGTTTCCGTCTTTCCGTCCCCGCACGAGAAACAGGTGCGCTCCCTTGTAACGGGCGACAAGAGCGGGATCGAATCCGGACCGGGCCATCGATTCCTGATCCGGAAGGATTTCCATTCTCAGCAGGTCGCTGCCGGACCACAGGTCCGTAGTGAGCAGTGTGGAGGCATCCCGATGAAAGGCGATCACCTTGGTTAACCCGCGCACAACAAAGCGCTCATCGGCTGTGCCCAGCGTAAGCCGCTGCGCAGCTCCCATCGGCAAGGCGGAACGAGACAGGCTTACCGCACCCGCCGGCTTTTCAACCAGCGGCGGACAGATAGCCTCGAGCGAATCCACCTTTGTCAAATGCTCTTTGTTGCACCATCCCACCTTGGCATTCGACGACTGAACTCGCCACCAGTCGCCCTGTTCATCCAACAGCATCAAGATATCCCCCTGCCGAAGACGTTGCACGGTCCGATAGGCCGTTCCCGGACCATCCCGCAGGTTCAGGCGATCCACCCGCACTATTACGGGAATATTCGCCATCGGCTCCAGGTAATCCTTATGAAGCCAGCCCTCAAGACCGTCTATTGTCCGGGCGTGAACCCAGTCGGCAACGGTCTCAATAGAGGTCAGTAATGTGCCGCGAATCAGGCTGTCCACAACATCGTAATCCAGGCCGGGACCATCGCGGAATCGGACCGCGCTTCCTTTGATCTGATAGGTCCTTCCGGACGGCAACACCACAGGCAATATCGGAAGATCTTCGACAGTGGCCGAGGTGACATCACCGACCACGGCGGGCAAAGGAAGGGAAGGAGCATCCAGGGGCGATTCAAAGTCTATCGTGGATTGAAAAAAAGGAGGCAGAGACGGACTGACTGCCGGGGTGGGCGTTGGGGTCGGCTGGAGACCGGTGATCTCCGCAACCTGGGAAACCGGAATAGTCACCTCGACACCGCCCACATTGATAACGATCTCCCGGTCATTCTGTTTGACAATACTGCCGGAGATCCTGTCGCCATCTTTCAGGTGGATGACCTCCGACCAGGCTCCCAGTGAGCCGAATATCACTATCGCCATATTCAGTCGGCAAATCCATCGAATCATGAATTGCACCTCCCGTGCTCTGCACAGGATCTCAAAATTGCTGCCTCATCTCCCTTCATGCTACCACAGAGAAACGAAATCGCGATGGTTCCATGATATCGGAATTTCAACCGTCGGCGGCAATGTCACGGGATACAAGTGATTCGCGGCTCGGCGACACCTGTCGATCTTTCAGGGGAGTCGATGGTTCGGCGAATATCGGCAATAGGATTAAGTCCGTACAAAGAACAGGAAAGACCCGAAGCATCTTACACTTCCGAGTCCGAATCCTCACCGAATTGCGCGCGATATTTCCGCGCCTCCTCCAGGAATCGCTCAATTCCGGCAAGGTCGGCCTTGGCGATTGTTTCCCGGATGCTCTGTAACTCCCCAATAAACTCTTCAAGCGCATTCAGTATTTCCTCCCGATTGTGCCGACAGATTTCAGTCCACAGACCGGATTCGCCTGCCGCGATGCGTGTGGCATCCTGAAATCCGGAGCCGACTACCCTGCGGGCACGGTCGTCCGGTAACTTAGCGAGAACCGAACAGAGCGTTGCCGCAATAAAATGCGGCAGATGGCTGGTTCGTGCCACCAGGTAGTCATGCTCTTCCGGCGAGAGTTCCATTACATGTGCGCCTAAAGATTCCCAGAAACAAGTAACGGTTTTCTTCGCTTCCGGGTCGGTTTCCCGTGTAGGCGTTACTACGCAGGTTCGGTTCACAAACAAGTCCGCATCCGCGTGTTCCACGCCCGTTTGATGCGACCCGGCCATCGGGTGAGAACCGACAAACCGATGTCCCGCTCCCAGAATTTCCTGACAGGTAGAGACCAGACGTGACTTGGTGCTTCCCACATCCGTAACGATTGTGCCGTTCCTGATCTTCGAACGATGTTTTTTCAGGAGATATCCGATCTGCTCAACAGGAGCCGCCAGAATGAGAAGCGAGATATCTTCCGGCCATTGTTCATCGAGAAGAAAAAACTCGGTAACGGCATTGCGTTTCAGCGCCTTTTCAAGGCGCGTTCGATTTCTGCCGATGCCGGTTATATGATGCGCCAGTCCCCTGGATCGCAGAGCAAGCCCCACCGATCCTCCCAGAAGTCCCACGCCGAGAATTGCGACTCGTTCAAATGCCATGAGCCTTACCGATGAGTCCCTTTGGGGAACGAACCGAGGACTTTCAGATACATACTTGTGGAATCGAGCTCGTGCAGCGCATCTTGAATAGCCTGGTTCTGGATATGCCCCTCCAGTTCTATAAAAAACATGTATTGCCAGGCCTCTCGCCGGGTCGGACGGGAGACCAGGTTGGTGAGATTGATTCCGTGTTTCATCATCGGCTCAAGAGTGTGATACAGTGCGCCGACACGATCACGGATGAAAATGATGAGGGCGGTTTTGTCGTCGCCGCCGGGAGGAATCTCTTCCCTGCCGATAACGAAGAAGCGTGTGGTATTTCCGGAACTGTCTTCGATTCCGTTGACTTTGACCGGAACACCGACGATTTCCGAGGCCATTCGTCCGGCAATGGCGGCGCTGGTGGGATCGTCTTTGCACAACAAAACGCCTTGTGTTGTGCTGGAGGTTTCAATCAGCTCGGCGCCCGGCAGGTTTCGTTCAAGCCACAAACGGCACTGGGCCAGTCCCTGCGGATGCGAATAAACCCGCTTAATTGTGCTCAAATCCCCATGGCTGATCAAAGCATGGACAACCGGCAGATAAATCTCCGCGATCACCCGCAGCGGGGAGGTGACAAACCGGTCCATTGTTACGGCAATGCCGCCCTCGAACGAATTCTCAATGGCGGCAATCCCGTAATCCGCACGGTGTCGTTCCACCTCGGTAAACACGGCATCAATGGTTCGCACCGGAACGAAAACCGCCGAGCGACCGAAATGACTCATTCCAGCCAGATGGTGGTACGAGGCTTCGGGGCCCATATAGGCTACCCGAATGGTTTTTTGGAGAGACAGGCACGCCGAGATGATCTCTTTGTATACGGCGGCGATAGCCTCTTTGGGGAAGGGTCCGTCCTGCATCTGGGTCAGACGCTCCAGGATCTCTTTCTCGCGGGCCGGGACATAAAAAGGCTCCCCGCGTTCATTCTTGATCTGACCCACTTTTTGAGCACATTCGCCACGTCGGTGAAGAAGACTCACAATCTCCCGATCGATGGCATCGATTTCTTTGCGGAGATCCGCCAAATCCACGTTCGTCTATCCTCCGTCCATCCGTCGTTGTCTGTTCAATAACCGCGTTTTTGTGTCGCTAGTATACATGAACATCCGTTGCGCCCAATGAGACCTCTTGCAGGATATAACTGTTCAAAAGCATATGAACTTGTGGGGCTTGAGAAGATGATCTTTGAGGAATCCCGAGTTTCCGCATTTCGATTGAATCGTCAATGCAGAGTCTGTGTTTCCCCCTCCTCATCACCGGTGTCCAGCTCGGTCTCCGGTTTCAGAATGCTCTGCGTGAGAAACCGGATCGCCTCCACATCCACCTCCGATGTATCCAGCAGGAGTGATCTTTCCACAATCTGTTGATACTCAATCGGGGTAATGATCCGCTCGTGAAGCAATCCCAGCAAATACCCTCGCGCTTCGGGGGTGAGACGAATCTCCTCCAGATACTGATAGATCCGGTTCGTATGTAGCGGGATATCCGGGTAATCCTCTTCTTCCTTGATCCGATTTCGAATGTGGGTCACGACATCCAATGCCAATACGATCTCTGCCGGGTGAAAGCCGTGAGTCTCCAGCGCTTCTCCGATACGCTGGCGGACATCACCCCAGTTTTCATCATCGCCCTCGAAAGTTCGGGACAAGATGAAACTGACCATTTCCATCAATCGGGTAACCATACTTCCCCCCTGTTTTTTCCGTAATTATATCGGATTTTCACCGCAGTGCCTATCCCGCACGACGAAACCGGGTTCCTGCCAGGCGTTCGACAATGCCCCGAAGCTCCATCATAGCCAGCAGGGGCGACAGTTTATGGACAGGAACGGAAATGGACCGAGACAATTCATCGATATGAACCGGCTCATCGGAGAGCGCGTCATAGATGGTTTTCTCCTCCGGAGAGAGCGTCGCGAGCGGGGTCGATTTCGGTATGGGTTCAGGACCTTTCCGTCGGGAGGGTCCGGGCACAGGAGGCGGAAGTTCCAGTTCCCGCCGGAAAATTTCGATTTGAGCCTCCAGTTCGCACAGGATATCTTCGGGCCGGGTAATCAATTTGGCCCCGGAATCACGGATCAGGGCATTGGTTCCCCGGCTGGTCTCGCTGGTGACCTTGCCCGGCACGGCAAAAACCTCTCGATTCTGTTCCAGGGCAAACCGCGCCGTATGAAGGGCGCCACTGTGTTCGCTTGCTTCCACAACCACCACTCCGAGACTCAGGCCGGAAATGACCCTGTTGCGGGGAGGGAAATTGCGGCTTTGCGGCGCTGTGTCGTACGGGAATTCAGACAGCAAAGCGCCGGACTTGCGGATCTGCCGGGTCAGTTCCTCATTGTGGCGGGGATAGCAGATTTTGATTCCATTTCCGAGCACCGCCAGCGTTCGACCTTTTCCACGGAGCGCGCCCCTGTGAGCCGCCGTGTCGATCCCCATGGCCAGGCCGCTGGTGACCGTCAGCCCTTTTTCAGCCAGAAAACACGCGATGTCCGAGGCGCACCGACAACCGTAATCGCTCGCGTTCCGCGACCCCACAATACCCACCGAAAGAAGGTCTTCCGGATGGTATGTTCCCCAGATATAAAGAACTGGCGGTGGAGAGGAGATCTCCCGCAACAGGCGCGGATACCCCGGCTCATCCAGAAGAAGCAGTTGCACACCATGCTTCTGAAGCCATTCGATTTCCCGTTCGACCTGGCGGTCAAACTCGCCCCGACCCGCCTGGGCAATCACTTCCGCCGCCTTCTCGTTCATCCCTTCAACAGACAGCAAATCCCCGAGAGACGCCGATAGAACCTGTTCCGGTGTGCCGAAACGGTGAAGGAGGCGACGCAGACGCACTGCACCCATCCGAGGGCAACGAAGCAATTTCAGGTAGGGTCCGTGGCGGACAGGATCAATCGAACGGTGCGTTGCGCTTGTTTCCACGGGCCGATCCAACCTCCAACCCTCACTCCGCCTGTCATCTCAGGATTCGCGATCAACCTCCGGGCGGGGTCAGGATATAGTCCATACCCAACGGCTGAAGAACCTTCTCCAAAATCGGTTTGAAATACTGGATAAACATGGGATTCTGTCGGATCGGGTCCCAGTAAACATACAGGATACTACCCAGAATCCCGACAACAACCAGAAGAGTGATCGCTTTACCCCTGGGGCTTTCCAGGGAGGTCTTGATTCGCTGGCTGAGGGGCGGGCGCGGAACCTTGTCCTGCCGCTTCCGGATGATTTTATCCTTGTCACATTCCAGGCTGCCGATTGTTTCATTGAGAAGGATATTTGCGCAATGCCATTCGATCAGCGTTTTGTTGATCTCAATCGCAGACAGGGAGGCGAATCCATCCAGGGAAATTGTGCGCTTCACAGTGGTGAGAACCGATTGACCGATGTGATAATCCTTTTTGATGAGCGACATCAGACGGCTGTGGTGTTCCGCGACAATTGTCTTGATTTTTTGAAACTCAGGGTCCAGGCGGGCAACTTCCTGGGGATCCTCCACATAGAACACCGTTGTCAGGATGCGATAAAAATCCAACCAGATTTTCATCAACATTTTCAGTTCTTCAATCTGTTCGTCGATTTCCTCTATATTCGCTGCCATAACTCGTACTCCGTTGGGTCCTTCTCCAGACAAGCGGCTGGTATTCCGGCACACCGGAGATTACTCTCCGGGAACCGGAACAGGCGAAATACGGTACCCGCAACCGCTGAAAAGTCAAGTTGATCGGGTCTTGCCCGCCAGACGTTTCTTGATCCAGGAGAATCCTTTGCTTTTCAAATGACAGGCTTCCTCAAAGGTTTCCAGGATGGTTCCCATGTCGTACAAAACGGCGATCTGCTCCAGCTCCTCCGCCACTTTCGGGGTAAACGAGACCCCGAAACAACATTGGTACAGGTGGACCACGCGTTGGATTTTGTCTTCCGCGTCGAGGGAAGTCAAATACCGCAGATACATTCCAGGCGGGACTGCGCAGCGACGCGAGAGTCGCTCCCGGATTTCGGCTTCGGAGAAAGGAACTTGCAGCGGTTCCTGGATTCGAAACGAAACGAGGAAAGGATGGTCCCTCCGTTCCAGATAGTTCTCCGCCGCCAATTGCCCCAAGACCAATGGAACCGTTTGGAGGGCAGAGCCGGTCCAGTCGGCGAGGTCCTGCGCGGCGACTCCGGCCCAGCCGGGGATAAGGTTGGTTTCCAGCTCAATCTCAACCAGTTTTCGAAAAAGATTCCATGCAACGGGACCGAACTCCCGTGCCATTTTCTGAGGCAAACCACTTTCCTCAATCCAGCGGGGGAACCGTATTGTCAGAGGGTCCGGACTGCTCACCGGGAGGACTGAACTCTCCTTTCGAGGCAAGTTGAATCAATTCGCAACGTTCTACATCATGGCACTTCAGGTGTTCATGAATGCAGTCGATCTCTTTCTGCAGCAGCATGAGGCGTTCCGCAATGGGGTCCGGCAGGTCGCTATGCTGCAAATCCACACCTTTTTGCACTTTGACCCCATCCCGAACTACGACCCGTCCCGGGACCCCGACTACGGTGCAATTGGATGGGACGTTTTTCAATACAACCGCCTGCGCGCCGATTTTGCAGTTGTCGCCGATAGTGATATTCCCCAGGACCTTCGCGCCTGCGGAAACCATCACATTATTTCCAAGTGTCGGGTGGCGTTTCCCGGTCTCTTTTCCGGTGCCGCCAAGGGTCACTCCCTGAAACAACACACAATCGTTTCCGACAATCGCCGTTTCCCCAATGACCACACCCATGCCATGGTCGATAAAGAACCCTTCTCCGATTTGCGCGCCGGGATGAATCTCAACGCCGGTGATGAAACGGGCGATCTGCGAGAGGAGTCGGGGCAGAAATGGGATACCCATTCGGTGAAGAAGATGGGCGATACGATGCGCGATGATGGCGTGAAATCCCGCATAAGTGAACAGGACCTCCACCGCTCCCCAGAATCCCCGTGCCGCCGGGTCGTTGTCCAGCGCCGAACGGAAGTCACGATACAATGTCTTTAACATGAGAACCTCGCTGAGCGAACCATTCCAGTTTTTAGTTTACAAGGTTAGTTTATCATTGATCGGATTTTTGCCATAGCGCATTATTACAGGTAGTAGAGATCGGGGAAGTCCGGCGACACGCCGAAAAAGATCTATTTTCAAATCGAGGAGACAGGACGATGCGACCGGACACAAATCGTCGGGAGTTTCTGAAACAAACCGGCTTCGCGGCAATCGGCGGCATGGGGATCGGTGCGGCCGGGGAAACATCCGCCTCTGCAGAAATGCCGATGGTTCGGATCGGTTCGCTTACGGTCTCGCGCCTGATTATCGGCGGCAACACGTTTTCGGGGCACGCTCACCAGCCGGGCGATGTCGGCAGACAAATGACCGATTGGTACACTGTCGAACGGATCAAATCAACTTTGGAACAGGCAGCGGATGTGGGCATCAACACCTTCCTGGGACGCGCAGACCAGCATATTATGCGAATGCTACAGGAATACTGGAACGGCGGAGGGCGTATCCGGAACTGGATTGCCCAAAGCGCCCCCGAATTCGCCGACTTGAGCCGGAACATCCGTGAGGTCGCCGAATGCGGCGGGAAGGCAATGTATATTCAGGGTGCGCATATCGATAAGTTATTCAAAAAAGGCAAGTTAGATGATGTCCGGCCCTGGCTAGAGGAAATCCGGGAACGAGGCATGTCGGTCGGAGCGGGATCACACCGTCCCGATGTTTTGCTCCTAATCCAGGAGAAAGGCTGGCCGGTCGATTTCTACATGCAGTGCTGTTACAACCTCTCGGACCGGAGTGAGGAATACCTGGCCGAGGACCGTGAAAAGGCTTTTGCCGCCATTCGGCAACTGGAAAAACCGACCATTGCATTTAAGATTCTGGCTGCCGGAAGAAACAACCCCGAAGAGGCTTTCAAATCCGCTTTTGAAAACATCAAACGGACCGATGCGGTTTGTGTCGGATTTTTTATGAAAGACAGACCGCACGAGATGCAACAAAACGTGGATCTGACGCAAAAGTACGGCAGGACCGGGTGAATGGCTATTAAACAAAAGTCCACTCCGTTCACAATGTCCGTACCGTCCACTCGCCTCACTTCGGCCCGCAGAAAGGCAAGTCAATGAAAAAAATTGAGGCTATTATCAAGCCGTTCAAGCTGGATGAGGTAAGGGACGCCCTGACCGAAATCGGCATTGTCGGGTTGACAATCAGCGAGGTAAGGGGATTCGGCAGGCAGAAAGGACACAAGGAGCTGTTTCGGGGAAGCGAATATGTGGTTGATCTGCTGCCCAAGGTCAAAATTGAGGTGGTTGTTACGGATGACATGGCCCAGCAGGTTGTGGATACATTGATGACAACCGCCAGAACAGGGAATATCGGCGACGGGAAGATCTTTGTATCCGATCTGAGCGAAGTCTATCGGATTCGTACGGGAGAACGTGGCCCGGACGCGGTTTGATCCTCTTTATCGACGAAAACCGCAGCGAACCTCGGACAATCAGCGAATCTTTTGATAACCTTGTGTCTGGAGAGAGTCCGATTGCCGAAAGAAAAAGAGTCCCGACATCGTTGGTCTCGCTTTTTCTCGCGAAGAGACCCAAATAAATCACTTCACCATCCGATTGGGAGAACCATGATGTCTCATTTCCGCAATAAAATGATCGCTTGCCTGGTACTGATGCCGACACTCTGTGCGCCTGGAAGTCGGTGCGAGATTTCTTCCCTGGATCGATTCCTTCCGCAGAACACCATGTCCTATTTGGTTGTGAAGGACGTTCAGGGGATTCAGGAGGCCGCTCACCAGACGGCCTTCTATGAAGTCTGGGACAGCGCGGGAATGCAGGCAATGCGGGCCGAAATGACGGAGATTTGGAAGAAGACTGTGGTCAGTCGTACGCGGGTTGATCCGCTCAACTTTATCCGGGCGATCAAGAAAGACGCTGTGCTGGGGATCGGCCTGAACTTCGATCCGGCTTTGGGATTCCCGAAAGGACTTTCTCATTCCATCGTGCTTGCTGTCGAGGACCCCGAAGGGGAGTTTAAGAACATTGTTGCCACAACAAAGAAATCTCTGGAGCAAAGCAATCCAGGAAACCCGTTAAAATCTTTCACCCACAAAGGGGCCGAAATTGTTGTGCTGTCGGCATCGGGAGAACCCGAAATCTCAGCAACGACTATGCCGGGCGTGTTTTTCCTTTGCCTGGGGGAACCGGACCTGGCGGCGAAAACCATCGATCAAGGAACGCAAAAGGAACCGGCGGGATTCATTTCCACCGAAACTTATCCGGCTCTGGTGGGCCTGTTCCAGAAAGGGGACTTGTCGCTGGCCTGGGTGGATGCCAACAAGGTCGTCGCTATCCTTCAGGACATCATGCGGTCCTCTAATCCGAATTCGGACCCTGCGGCCCTCCTCGGTAAAATCGGAATTGATAACGCCTCTTCTTATTATTTGCGCACTTACATTGATCATCGAGGATTCTTCCGGGAACAGATTGTGGGATTTGACGGTCCCGTCCATGGGCTGTTGAAGTTCTTTTTCCACCCCGGAGAATTGACACGAATGGACTATTTCTCGCCGGAATCCGACTTTGTGATGAACATGTCGCTGGGATCCGTGAGTGAACTCTGGGCGAACTGGAAGGACCTGATCCAGACAATTGGCGGGCAGAAAGCGCTGGAAGGGCTGAACGCCGCTGTGCAGGCGTTCGAGATGATGCTGGGCTTTTCGTTTGAAAAGGATCTGTTTCCATCTATCGGAAATGAATTCGCTTTGGGATTGGAGGGGGAGCGCATGACGGTTTTTCTGCAAGCAGCAGATGAGAAAAAACTCGCCGAACTGATGCCGAAATTGCTTCTTTTGTGGGAAGTGACTCCTGAACAGATGCAAGTGGAGGGGACCACCTACAGCCGGGCACAGATTCCCAATTCGGACATGGCGCTGTTTTATGGAGTGAATAAGGGATTCCTGACCATCAGCAACACCCCGGAAGGATACCTGGCGGCGATCAAGGAACCGGAGAAGAAATTGTCGATTCTGGAAAGCCGCCGCTACGGCAAAGCCCTGTCCAATATGCCCCCCGCGAATAGCGCGATCACCATTACCGATCTGCGCGGAATGGCGACCTATACCTCCATAATGATGAACCTCCAAAAGGCATTCGGAGGGGGACAAGCCACGGGGGCGCTGGACCTGTCGTTTCTGGGGGACGAGACATTCCCGATTGTGGATGTTGCTGTGGCACAGGAAGATCGGTTGATTCGATGGTCTTATTCGGAATCGGGAATGGAAAGGATTTTTACTGCATTTTCGCTGCTGAAAACGATCTCTCAACAACTCCTGTCCGGACAGGCGAAGGACAGCCTGAGCCGATGTGAGAGCGATCTGAAAGCGCTGAAAATCGGTTTGGATTGTTATTTCCTCGACAACACACGTTATCCGGACAGTCTGGACCAGCTGACGGAGCCGATCAAGTATTTGAGTGTTATTCCGTCGGATCCATGGACCGGAAAACCGTATTACTACGAACATCGCGGGCACAGCTATATCCTGGTCGGAGCCGGGCCGGATGGGAAAATCGATCTGGATACGAAGACGATTGAGGGCGAGTTTACTGAGGAGAAGATCCCCGCCGGCGCCCGATACGATCCGGCGAAGGGACCGGATGCGGCCGGAGACGTGATTCGAGTCGGGCCATAACCGTCGGGCGGACGCAATTTCCGAATTGGCGGGGGTTTGTTGACATACCCCTTGGCCTTGATAAACTTTCAATTCTGCCTGTCCGACACAAAATACTCCGTGGGGACCCGACACCAATCCGTGAAGGGACCTTTTGTCTGCGAGGGATTTCTTGTCGGGCCGGTGGGGTGGAACGCCTTCTTAAGACTTGTTCCATGAGATTTCGAGATGTATTTCCCGGAGTGTTTCGGGAACACATCCACCTATTTGTCGATCCCGGTCTGCGATCCATGAAAGACCGCGTAGAGGAGCATATCCGGAATGTATCGTGTACCGCCTTGGAAGGTTTTTCTCATTGTCGCCACGTTATTGGTTTCTTTTTGGGCACTTCTTCCCAGCTTTCAATGGTACAGCATCCCACACGAATTCCGCAGTTTGCGAACCACACCTCGCCTGGCCGAACTGGAAAAGGCAGTAAACGATCCTACCCAGAAGTCGGAAGAGGTCCTGAGGGAGTACAATGCGGAAAAGGAACGAGTAAAAAAACTTCAGGAGAAGGCCATTCGGCTCGGATTGGACCTTCAGGGCGGTGTTCACCTGGTTTTGCAGGTGGACATTGAGAAAGCCGTTCAACAGGCGATCAAAGACAATAAAAAGATCACCGAGCAGGATCTGAACCAGGCTCGCGAAAGCACTCTGGAACAGGCCACTATGGTGGTCCGGGAGCGGGTTGACGAATGGGGAGTGTCCGAACCGTTGGTCCAGAAAGTCCCGCCCGATCAAATCGTTGTGGAACTCCCCGGATTCAACAACCCGGAACAGGCCGCGGAACTTCTTCAAATGAACGCGCAGCTCACGTTCCACCTGCTTGCGGACTGGCAGGAAGCCGCGCGAATCTTGAAGGACATTGATGACCAGGTTGCGGTCGACCTGATGGGAGATATTCTCCGCACATCCGGGTCGGGATACACGAGTGAATATTACGTGAAAGACCCGGAAGGTGTGGAACTCATGAAAGAGATTTTCAGCCGTCCGGATGTGCAGGACATCATCCCCGATAAGTACGAGTTCAAGTGGTCGGACCAACGGCCGCCGATACCCGAATTGTTCGGGAACAGCCCGTATCGGTCATTATATCTGGTGGAAGCGAACGCAGAATTAACCGGCGCCCGTCTGGCAAGCGCCTCTTTCTATGTCAACCAGGCCAATTTCAACGAACCGCAGGTGTTCTTGCGATTCGACCAGCAGGGTGGCCGGATATTTGCTCGACTCACCCGCCAGCACAAAGGGGAACGGCTGGCGGTGGTGCTGGACGATAAGGTTTATTGTGCGCCGGTCATTCAGGACGAGATCACCGGCGGAAATGCTGTGATCAATGGAATCAACGATGTGGATGAGGCCCGTCGAATCGCCGTTGTTCTCCGTGCCGGGTCCCTGCCGGCGGACATCCGCATCGCGGAAAACGATGTGGTCGGAGCCTCTCTGGGAGCGGATTCCATTCGGAAGGGGGTTTCCTCCGCCGTCGGCGGGTTGGTTTTTACCGTTTTGTTTATGATCGTTTATTATTCGATGTGCGGTGTTGTTGCGGACTTCGCGCTTGTCTTGAATATGATCCTTTTGATGGCCTGTATGGCGTTGCTGAAAGCGACTCTGACCCTTCCGGGTATCGCCGGAATCATCCTGACTATCGGTATGGCGGTTGATGCGAACGTGCTGATCTACGAACGAATGCGGGAGGAACTCGCTTCCCAACGGAACAAGAGCCTTGCAGGCGTTATAGACCGTTCCTACGACAGAGCCTTCATGGCCATTTTCGACTCAAATATCACGACTCTGATGACTGCCGTGGTACTGTTCCAATTCGGAACAGGACCGATCAAGGGATTTGCGGTGACCCTGACCCTGGGCATCCTTATCAGCATGTTTACCGCGATATTCGTTACACGAGTTGTCTTTGACTATGTAGCCGCGGGTGGAGGAAAAGCAGGGGCCGTACAGACCATCTCCGTGGGCACTCTGCGGATCTTCCAGAACGCGAATTACGATTTCAACAAAATGGGCGTTTACACATTGTTGGGGTCTTCCGCCGTCATTTTAGTGGGAGTATTTTCCATTATTTATCATGCCGGACTCAATCCAGGTATTGAGTTCGCGGGAGGAACCCTGCTCTCACTAAACTTCCAAAATCCTGTTGCCGTAGAAGAAGTGCGTGCCGCACTGCCGGAAGACAAGCGCGATGCGCTGATCCAGAGGGTCATCGGTGGAAGTGCGAACAAAGTGAACTTGCGCTGGAAGTCCTCCAACCCGGACGAGGCCAAGCAGATTCTCGCCGCCGTGCAACAGAATATGCCGAACAACAAAGTAGAGATTCTCTCTCAGCGTGTTGTCGGGCCTCAGGTCGGAGAGGATCTGTCTCAACAAGCGATCTGGTGTACCATCTTTGCCAGTCTGATGATCTTGCTCTACGTTACAGTTCGGTTCGAATGGATTTATGCCGTGGCAGCGGTATTGGCGCTGTTCCACGACGTGCTGATTACCCTCACCGCCTTCTCCATTCTGGACAAGGAGTTTACCTTGTCCGTGCTCGCGGCCATTCTCACCGTGGTCGGGTATTCGGTAAATGATACAATTGTAATTTTCGACCGGATTCGCGAGAATTGTCGCCGAAAAGAGAACGAAGTCAAAAGAAACGTCAGCGTATTCCGGGAAATAGTCAACCGGAGTATCAACCAGACCCTTTCCCGAACCTTGTTGACTTCGTCCACAACGATCGTTATCCTGATCGCGATGTTCTTTTTTGGCGGCGAAGTCATTCATGACTTTACCTTCACGTTGCTGCTCGGTATTGTCATAGGGACCTATTCATCGATATTTGTGGCTTCCCCGATCGTCGTGTGGTGGCGGTCACGGAAAGCGGCCTAATCTCGGGGATCGAGATTCGCGGGAGGATCGGTTTTAGACGCGGCTGTGGGCCGCGTCTCGGTTTTCTGGGACGGCAGCAGTTCGAGGAAAAGGAGGATTCCATTATGCGTTTGTTTCTGGTTCTTCTCTTGATCGGAGTGATTGTCGTCGGTTCGATCGCGGCAGTGTTTGTAGTAAAAGAACAGAAGCGAAGCGCAGAGGCTTCCCAGGCGGTGGAGCTGGCATCCACGTTCCTGGAACAAGGAAAGCTGGAGGAAGCCGTTCAGACACTCCGCCCGATCTATGAGGGGTATCGCCGTTTTGACGGAATGGATCGGGTCATCTTTCTTCTGGCCACCGCCTACGAAAAGACCGGCTCCGAACATGCTCCTGCGCTTTGGCAACAGCTCTCCGTTGACTACCCGGAGAGTGTCCACCACAGTGCGGCTCTTCTAGCCTGGGCCAGCTCCGTTATCGAATCGGAACCGGCCAAAGCGAGGGAATTAGTACAACCGCTTATTGCCTCCTCGGACCCCGAAGTCGCAGGCGCCGCCCTGGCCACCCAGGCAGACGCCCTTCGCGCCGAAGGGAACCTTGAGCAGGCCAAGAACCTGTATCGACAAATTGTGCAACAGTACCCGGGAACGAAGGCCGAAGAAATTGCGCTGGATTGGCTTTCGAAAATCAATATGGATGAGATTTTCGCGGCGGGAGAGCTGAATGAATTCACTACCCTGTACAAAGTGAAGCGGGGAGACAACATCTACAAGATCGCCATCGACAACCGGACCACCAAAGAAATGCTGATGCGTCTCAACAATATCGGGACCGATCTCCGGCCGGGGCAGACAATTCGCATTCCGGCCAAACAATTCAAAATCGTTATCGACAAATCCCGGCTTCGGTTGTTCCTGCTTACGGAGGACGGGCAGTTCATAAAATGGTATCCTGTGGCGATCGGCGAAACGGACTATAAGACCCCGGTCGGGGAGTACAAAATCATTCTCAAGCAGGTTGATCCAGTGTGGTATAAGCCGGGCGGTGGCGTATTCCCGCCGGGCGACCCGCAGAATGCGCTGGGACCCCGGTGGATCGGTATTGGGAACAGTCTTGGGATTCACGGCAATAACGACCCGGACAGCATCGGCAAACGGGCCAGCGCGGGATGTATTCGTATGCGCAATGAGGATGTGCTTGAACTGTACGATATGGTCACCATCGGCAACACGGTGTCTATCGTCGATCAGTTCCACCTCGGCGCTCCCGCGCAATCCGCCGGAGCGGTTTCAGAAGCGACGGAACAGGTCAATGAATCCGCAAAATAAATCGCACGATCTTTTCTCGCAGCATTTGATTGAGGCGCTGCCGTATATCCGGGAGTTCTCCGGTAAAACGGTTGTTGTAAAATACGGCGGCGCGGCGATGGTCAACGGGGACCTCAAATTGGAATTCGCCCGAGATATCGTTCTGCTGGATTATGTCGGCGTTCGAGTCGTGGTCGTGCATGGGGGCGGGCCGAAGGTCAGCGAACTGATGCGCCGCCTGGGGAAAACGCCGGAGTTTGTTCAAGGCTTGCGAGTGACCGACAAGGAAACGGTAGACATTGCCGAAATGGTCCTGACAGGTTTGATCGGCAAGGAAATCGTTGCCACAATTAACCTGGAAGGCGGGCGGGCGGTCAGCCTGTCGGGAAAGGACGCCTGTCTGATCCGCGCGACCAAGCACCAACTGAAATCGGAGAATGAGCAGACACCTCCCCCGGACTTGGGGTATGTCGGCGATATTCAACAAGTGGACCCGAAACTGCTCCAGCTGCTGGATGAATCCGGCTTTATCCCGGTGGTTGCCCCATTGGGGATGGGACCGGACGGTTCTGCATACAATATCAATGCGGATACCGTCGCCGGAGCGCTGGCTGCCGCACTGAAAGCGGAACGGCTGGTCCTGCTGACCGACACGCCGGGAATCCTGGAACGTCCCGAAGACCCCGACAGTTTGCTCAGCAGTCTGACCCCCCAAAAAGCAAGGCAACTGATGGAGTGGGGAGTCATCACCGGAGGAATGATTCCCAAGGTTCTGGCGTGCATCCACGCGCTGGAGGCCGGGGTTCGCAAGACACATATTATTGATGGAAGAATTAAGCATTCCGTCCTGCTGGAACTCTTCACCAATCAGGGAATCGGCACGGAAATCAGGGCGGATACAGCCGAGGGTAAAGGATCATGAGTCAATCCATTTTATCGCACACAGAACAGATTCGAGCCGAGGCCGAGCAGTTTCTCATGGGCAATTACGGATCGCGGGACCTCTGCCTGGTACGAGGCGAACGAACGTCGGTCTGGGATTCGGACGGCAACGAGTATATTGACTTTCTGACCGGACTGGCCGTGGCAAGTCTGGGCCATTGCCATCCGGCAGTAACAGAGGCGATCTGCCGCCAGGCCGCCAAACTGGTGCATGTCTCGAACCTGTACCTGATCGAGCCGCAGGTTGAACTGGCCCGGTTGCTGGTGGAACACAGTCCGTGCGACAAGGCATTTTTCTGCAACAGCGGCACAGAAGCGAACGAAGCGGCGATCAAGCTCGCCCGGCGGTACTCTTTCGACCTTTACGGCCCCGGAAGAGCGGACATCATCTCGCTGGAAAATTCCTTCCATGGCCGAACACTGGGCGCTCTGTCCGCCACAGGACAGGAAAAATACCACAAAGGATTCGAACCGCTGGTTCCGGGATTCCACTACTCTCCGATCAACGATTCCAATGCGATGCGGGCGAAAATCACTCCGCAAACCTGCGCGATCCTGGTGGAACCGGTCCAGGGCGAAGGCGGCATTCATCCATGCACACCGCAATTCCTCCGGGACCTGCGAGCAATGTGCGACAAACATGATCTCCTGCTGATATTTGATGAGGTCCAATGCGGTCTGGGTCGAACCGGCTACCTGTTCACGACCGATAACCACGGTGTCGAGCCGGACATGATCTGCCTCGCAAAATCGCTGGGCAGCGGTGTGCCTATCGGAGCCTTGCTGGCAAAGAAAGAATGCGCTTCGGCGTTTGTTCAGGGAACTCATGCGGCGACTTTCGGCGGGAATCCGCTGGCCTGTGCGGCCGCGCTTGCCACTCTGCACATCATTATTGAGGACAATCTGCCCGCGCGCGCCCGAACCCTGGGCGATTATTTCCACCGCCTTCTCCTGAAAGTCAGCGAGGAGTTCACCTGCATTCGAGAGCTGCGCATCGCCGGGTTGATGATCGGCGTGGAATTGGATTTTCCGGCAGTTGAAATCGTCAAGGCGTTGCGGGAATGCGGCGTGTTGGCGGGAATTGCCGGCCCGAACGTGCTTCGCTTTCTGCCGCCCCTGATCTGCGAAGAGGCGGAGATCGACCGCGTCGCGCGTGATCTGCGAAGCGTTCTGAAGAAACGTGCGGAGACCGAGGGGAGTTGACATTTTCTTCATCAAATCCCATTCTTCCCCTTTCCTTGCTGTGCAGGAAAGGGGCAGATTTTTTCGCCGCCGAGAAAAAGGATGACACCGTGAACAGGACAGGAAAGAAACGCGATCTTACCGACATCCCGGATTTATCTCGCGAGGATGTGAGGGTCGTGTTCGAACGTGCCGCTGAAATGAAACGGGACCGGACCGTTTACGCCGGGTCCCTGGCCGGAAAGGTAATGGCCCTCATCTCCGAAAAGCAATCCCTGCGTACACGAGTCACATTCCAGACCGGAATCTACCAGCTGGGGGGATATTCCATTTACCTGAGCAATCACGATATCTCCCTGGGCAAACGGGAACCGGCGATCGATGTCGCGCGAAACCTGGAGCGGTGGGTGGATGTCATCGTGGCTCGCGTTTTTAAGCAGGAAAGCATTCTCGACCTGGCCAAATACGCCTCCGTGCCGGTGATCAACGCTCTTTCGGATATGGCGCATCCCTGCCAAGCGCTTGCCGATCTTTTCACATTGGAATGGCTTGGACACAACCTGAAGGGATTTCCGCTTACATACATCGGCGACGGAAACAATGTCTGTCATTCGCTCATGCTTCTTTCCGGGCTGATGGGAGTACGTATGACGGTTTCCACCCCGGAGATCGAAACCTACATGCCGAACAGGAATATCTTCGCGCAGGCTCGTGCGCTAGCTCGTGAGAGCGGCGGGGAAATCATTTACGAGCCGAATCCGGACCGTGCCGTTCGGGGTGCGAAAGCCGTGTATACGGATGTCTGGGCCAGCATGGGCCAGGAAGAAGAGGCGGAGGTACGCAAGCAGGTCTTTGCGAAGTACCAGGTTAATGCCGCGCTTCTCTCAAAAGCAGAACCGGGACCTTATGTGATGCACTGCCTTCCGGCTCATCGGGGAGAGGAAATCACGGACGAGGTTATGGAATCCGAACAATCTATCGTGTTCGAGCAGGCCGAGAACCGCCTGCATACGCAGAAAGCCATTTTGCATTATCTCCTGCTCGGATAGCGATGGCGCAGGAATGTGGCATTGGGCATCTTACCGCATGTCTCAGGTATGCGGGCCACCGTTCTTCTCGAGTGTCTCCAAAGATAACTTTCCCCTTAATGGCGACCTCGCGAGCCTCCCTCCGGCACCGCCGGGGATTGGAATAAGAAAGCATGACCGCACATACCGCAGGCCAGGGAGTGAAGGTACGCACAACCCCCTCTGTGTCTTCCCCAGACTTTGGGGGACATGTCCCTCCCCCGAAGATCGGGCGAGGTCAGGTGGGGGTTGACCGGATAGTACAAGAGTCCTCGGCGCGACGGTTGTGGCCGAGCTTGCTCAGGAGCATTCGCCCATACAGTGAAGGCTTGCCTTTCAAACGCAAGGGCTAACGCATCGCTCCTTTCAGCAATCCGTTTTGTCCTTCGGCAGATAAGGCGTTTTAATAAAAACTACTTTCACGGGGCCATCCGTGCCATTAACCAGGTTGTGTTTATGGGGCGCTTCAATCCGCCATGCCTGGCCGGGTGGGCAGGCGTGTTCCTCTTCGTCGATTACCATGGTCGGATGGCCCTCCAGGATCAGGAAATGTTCCTCTACCTCATCATGGTAATGCGCCCCCAGTTTTTCACCCGGCTTGATTAAAATCACGCCCCATTCGATTTTCGGTCCACGGAACAGGTACTTGACACCCCAGTCGCCGTTGCGGTAATCGAGATCGTTTTCGTGAACAGTTTCCATCCTGTTGACTCCTGGCCTGATCTGAGACCTTCAACCCCCAGCCTGCCTGGTTATTCAGTCAACCCCCACCCTGCCCTCCCCCAATCTTCGGAGGAGGGGAATGCTCAGACGGCGCCTTCCTTTTTAATCACGTCATTCAGGTGTTTCAGGCTCTTTTCCGCCTGCTCGATGGTTCCGCATTCCACCGAGAGGACCCCGTTGAATCCGGCGTTCTTGAGGATTCGGACAATGCGCGTCCAGTCGATCACACCATCGCCGCAGGCACATCCCACGGGGGTTCCGGTGACCTTGCCACGCTCATCTTCGCTTTGCTCGATACTGATATCTTTCGCATGAACATGAAATGTACGGGGCGCGATGGCCTCCAGCATTTCATACGGATCGCTTTTCCCTCCGAGATACGCATTGCCGCAATCATAATTAAACCCGACATTGGGAGATTCGGCGAGATCCGCGATCTCGATCAGTTTCTCGGTGCGGACAGTGAAAACGTGGTGCGGCTCGATCCCGATCTTAACCTTGTGTCGTTCCGCGACCGGCGCAACGCTTTTCAGGGTATATCGCATCACTTGAAAAGCGGTCTTTTCATCCATCCAGGCGGGCATCAGGCCCTCATCGGTATTGCAGACGTCCGTTCCCACTTCGACTGCCCAGCGGATCGCCTGCTTCAGATAGTCCACGGCGATTTCCGGACGCATCAGCGGGCAGTGTGCGGATAGCCCGCTGGCTTTGACCCCGTGCCGATCCATCAACTCCTTGATTTCCAAAGGGTCCTCCAGCATGGAGACGGAATGGAAATATCCGGCCTCACTGAGGAGTTCCCGTCCCCAATGGACCATCGGCTCGATATACTTGTACCCGATTTGCGCGGCCTTTTCGACGCCCCAGGCGAAAGACTTATCGGCGCTGCGGACGTATTCCATATTGACACCGACTTCGATACTCATGGCAAACTCCTTGAATCAATCTTGCGGGGATGAAGGAATATCGGCATTGTTTCACCAGTTTGGCCGGACGTCAAATGCAGACGACCCGTTTTGAGGTACGGTCGTTCCGCGAAAGGATTTACGGTGGGTTACACGGATGGATTCGGACGGAGTGTGTGGAGAATTCTCCTTGTGGGGGTGGTCTGCCTGATTTGTGCCGTTCCGGTTACGAGTAAACCCGAATGGCGATGCCTGTGGGTGGATTCATGGCAACCGGGCTTTCTGACTGCCGAACAATGCGACCGCCTTCTGGAAAATGCGCGGCGATATCATTTCAACACGCTTTTTGTGGAGGTCAGACGGTGCGCCGATGCGTATTACCGTTCTTCTCTTGAACCGCGCGCCGCGAACCTTGTGGAAAAGGATTTCGATCCGCTTGCCTATTTGATTACAAAGGGGCATCAGGAACCGCCTGTTCAAATTCATGCCTGGGTGGTGGTGTACCGCGCCTGGGTAAGCAAGGAAAAACGGGTTCCGGATGACCGGCAACATGTGGTTCATCGGCATTCGGAGTGGATTGCAGTCAACCGCAGCGGTGATCGTGAAGCGCCGGAAGGGTATTACCTCGACCCCGGTTTGACGGAGGTTCAGGATTACCTGGTCGCTGTCATGCGGGATTTGATGGAGAAATATGATATCGACGGGCTGCACCTGGATTATGTGCGATATCCGGGCGCCGACTGGGGATACGGGCCTCGCAGCGTCGATCGCTGGCGGAAAGCGACGGGCCGGACAGGAATTCCCGCGCCGGACGATCCATCCTGGTGTTCCTGGAGACGCGAGCAGGTGACCTCCCTGGTGAGAAGGATTTACGCGGAATTGGCCATGCGCCGCCCGGGCGCGCTTCTGTCTCCGGCGGCCATTACCTGGGGCGGTCTCGAGATGGGATATGAGAAGAGTTCCACTATGACCCAGACCTTTCAGGACTGGTTTGATTGGGAAAAGGAAGGAATTATCGACTTCGGATGCCCGATGAATTACAAACGCGCCCACTATGCGGATCAGGCAGAGGATTTTACCGAATGGATTCGCGGCCCGTTGAACATTCCGGACAGGAGACCGCTCGTTGTCGGCCTTGCGGGATGGCTGAATACGACCGAGAACACTCTACGCCAGATTGAGCAGGCTCGTCGTTTGGGCGCGGAGGGGGTGTCGGTTTTTTCCTACCAGAACCCGACCGCCTCTCCGCAATCCCCGGAGGTATTTTTCAAACAGGTATCCCAGTCGCTATTCCGAGACAGAGTCCAGCCGCCGGCAACACCCTGGAAAAAAGAGCAGGGAACACTTTTCGGCAGGATTCGGGGCGGTACCGGAGCCATGGCCTCTTATCGAATCCGGCTCAGTCCGGCCATTTCCGGGGGTGAGATTCACGAAACGACAGCCGACTCGCAGGGGTATTTCATCTTCACACGGCTGATGCCGAATCGATATCGTCTGGATGCGGTACACAGCAAGGACCGGATGACAGCACGGGCCACGGTCACCATCCAGGCGGGCCAGGGATTGCAGCGCGACTTACGTGTGCCAGGATAGAGACCATGAATAAATCTCTTGAAAATCCCACTGCGCCTCACGAAGACCGTCTTGAAAAGGCCATTGGTTTGGCCCTCTGCCTGATCGGACTTTTTCTCGCTTTCTGGACAGCCTTCTTCCCGGTTCGGTTCTGCAATGATCCCTGGTGGCATCTCAAGACGGGGAAATACCTGATTGAGTACATGGGCGAACACGGATTTGCCTTTCCGCCGACCGATGTTTTCTCTTTTACCGGTTCCCAGACACCCTGGGTCAACCATGAATGGCTGTCGGATATGTTGCTGTATGCGATGTATCTGGTCGGCGGGCTTCCGTTTTGTGTTTTTGTAAAGGCGCTGACCGTCGCTGCGACAGGCTTTGTGATTATTTTGACGCTGCGGGCCGACGGATGCCGGTGGGGTTGGTGCGGAGTGGGGGCGATGTTTGCGATTCTGGTGGCGCAGACCACGTTGTATTTGCGTCCCCCGATTCTGACCTATTTTTTTATTGTGCTTTTTGTCTATCTCTTGCAGCATTTTTTTCTGCGATATCCCATACCGATCACGGCAGCGCTGGTGGGATTGGAGGTTCTTTGGATCAATCTGCACGGTGGTGGAGTTTTGGGGGTGATTCTTTGCGGATTTTTCCTGGCGGAGCGGTTCTGGAATTGGTTTGCGCAGGAGGCAGGCATTGGTGGTGAAGAGAATCACGCTGTCGGCAAGGCCTGGCTGTGTTTTATTCTGGTCGGTCTGGCTTCTTTGGCCAATCCATGGGGGTACGAGGTTTACCTTTTGCCGGGCAAGGTCCTGGGCGATCAGTGGCTGGTGAGCCGCCTGGGAGAACTGGAGTCACCGAACTTGCGGATGGCCGTTGCGCTGCGCTTGCTGCTGGCCGGATTTCTGCTGATTCCGTTTCTGCGTGGGCCGCGTATCGGTCTGTTTCGGGGAATTACCCTGTTGATGTTCGGGTACCAGGCCTTGAGTTATCTGCGGCAGGTTCCGCTACTCGGATTGGTTGGTGTTCCGGTGTTGGTGGAGCGACTGGATGAATCCAGCCGGTGGCTTGCAGACAATTTGCGCCGGGGGAAGCAGGACCTGGTTCGGGCGCTGGGAACGTTCTTGCGGAAAGGAGATGCGGCCATTGTGATGCTTGTTTTGGGATACCATGCCGGATGGAATCCCCCATGGGTGGCGGGGATGTGGGTGAGGAACCTGGAGGATTTGCCGATTCTGCTGGAGACAGGTTATCGTCGAGATAGTTTCCCGGAAGGGGCAGTCAATTTTCTGTTGTATCACAAAATCCCCGGCCCCATGATGAACAATGACAATTTCGCCGGATACCTGATCTGGCGATTGTCGCCGGAGACCATGCAGGTATTCACGGACTCACGGTTTGACCTGTTCGGCAGCAAATACGCCAAAGAGGAACGTGCGGTGATTGAGGCGCGTGATGAGCCGGAGGGTTTCTACGATGAGGATACCTGGATCACCGTGGTGAAACCAACGTGGGATTTCTGGAAAAGTTTAGCGGCGACGGGAAAGGACCCCGATATTACCGCATGGGTGCAGTCCGGCAAAAAGTATTGGCAATGGATCCTGGAGGACAAATATCGGATCAATATCATTCTGGTTTATTGTAAAGAGGATCCGATCGACGTATATTTGCAGTCTGGTGACCACGGTTGGAAACCGATCTATAACAGGCGTGATGAGGGCTACGAGATGTACCTGGCGGATCGCCCGGAGAATCAGGCTCTGCTGGAACGTATTCAGAAAAAGCACGAGGTTGGGCCATGACACAGGAATCTCCACCCGCTTCGCCCGAAGAGATTCGACAGGTCATTGAAGAACTGAAGGAGCAGGAAGAGCAACTGAACCGGCGTCTGGTCCACCTCGCAAATGCCCTTAAAGACTACGGTGTGTTTGCGAACGAACTGACTGAAGAGGAAACACGGTCCAAGGAGGAATTGACCCGGGAAATCAGTGAAACCCTGGATGCCATCCGCAAATGCTCGGTGCATCAGGCACAATTCAACGATCTTCTGACTGAGAAGTCTTCGGGCGCGGCCACGTAAGAGAAGCGGTTGACCCGTGGGATTTCCGCCCGATCAGGCCGCCTGTCGCACCCGTGATTTCGGCACAGTAAGCCAATCGACGATCTCGGTAAGTGTTTCCGGGGGGATCTGATCCGCGAGATCCTCAATTTCGGCGCATGGGATATTTCCGATGGTCCCCCAAGCAAGCCTCAGCGCCTCCAGCGCCTCCCAAACTTCGACCAGTGACCGTCCCAGCCCGACTGCGTACTCATCAACCAACCGTCCACAGTGACTCATGGTGTATGCTCCTTGATTCCTCATGCCTTACCTATTTATCGGACGAAGTCGGGCACAAGTTGAGCGGGTTGTCCCTGCCGAGGAGGGAAAGCGTCTTTATTGCTGCCTGGATAGAAGGCGTTGGTAGAGGTTGTCGATGTCGCGGATGAGACGGGCGCTGCTATAGCGTTCCAGGATGGTTTGTTGCTCTTTCCGGCCCATTTCACGCAGTCGATTCATATCCTGGAGGGCTTTCAGCAGAGTTTCCGCCAGTTTGTCGGGATCGCCGGGAGGCACAAGAAATCCGTTTACCCCATCCCGGATCAATTCGGGGACTCCCCCCACACAGGTCGAGAGCACGGGTTTGCCCGATGCGAGGGATTCGATGACCGCCACAGGCAAGCCCTCATTGTCGGAGGTCAATACCAGGAGATCGGTGTCGGCATAAATTATCTCCTGTTCGCGGATGAAACCCGTTAAGATAAGGCGTTCATCCAGCTGGAGTTCCTGCGCCAGGTGTTCGATTTGAGGTCGTGTCTCGCCATCCCCGATAAGCAGAAAACGGACCTGCGGCATTTTTTCCCAGACTTTCGGGATGGCCCGCAGAAGAACATCATGACGCTTGATCGGAACCATCCGGGCGACATGGGAGACAATCGGCACATCCGGTGGAATGGAAAAACGTTCCCGCAGTTTGCCTGCCAGAGAGGGTACTTTTTGCGGAAATCGGTCCAGCTCCAGCCCCAGCGGGATGGTGACAATCTTTTGTTCATCTCCGATACCGAGTCTCAATAAATCGTTTCGGCAAGTATCGCTGACGGTGATGATCGCATCCGTCCACCGGGCGAGAATCTTCTCAATCATGGTGAATACCCGCGTTTTCACGGGGCCGAAGTACCCTGACAACACGTGCCCGTGAAAGGTGTGGATGACAATGGGAACACCCGCAAGCCGGGCGGCGATTCGTCCCAGGGTCCCGGCCTTGGCGGTATGAGTATGGACGATCTGTGGACGTTCCCGGCGCAATGTGTGAACCAGATCTCGGAGTGTGCAGAGATCGCCAAGGGGACGGAGTTCCCGCCCCAGTTTTTCGATCAACAATAGTTTGACACCGCGCTCCTGTGCGAGGGCCATCATGTCCCCTTCGGTTTCCGATTCCATTCCCTTAACGAGAACCGTTTCATAGCGTGCAGGGTCCAGCCCTGCCGAGAGCAGAATCACATGAATCGCCGGTCCGCCGACATTCAGCCGAGCAATGATTCGAACAACCTTGGTGCGATTTTCCTGTTCCTGTTTTGGGCGAGGCATATCTCAAGTTCAATTGTCGGGATTACGCATCTGACATCTGGGGGATGATAGGGTGTGAGACGGATCCGTCCAAGGCAAGTCGGAATGCGACGCGGACTGCTGTCAGGACGCGAGAGTTTTCTTTTTCCGTTTGGCCCTGGGGTGATACTGGTCGTGGAGGTCGCGCATCCGGCGCCGGTCGATGTGGGTGTAAATCTCGGTTGTGGAGATGTTGGCATGACCAAGCATTTCCTGAAGCAGGCGAAGGTCCGTTCCGGCCTCCAGGAGATGCGTGGCGAAACTGTGGCGAAGGGTGTGGGGTGAAAGATGCGCGGCAATTCCGGCCCGCAGCGCATATCCGTGCAAGATTTTCCAGAAGCCCATGCGGGACAGGGGTTGCCCGGATCGGTTCAGGAACAGATAGGCCGCCTGTCGCCCCTTCGCAAGACGGGGGCGACCCCGTTCCAAATAATCCTTCACGCGGAAGGCGGCCTGTTGATGGAACGGAACCAGGCGTTCCTTGCCGCCCTTCCCCATTGTGCGCAGGTATCCTGATGACAGGTTGATATCCGCCGGACGAAGGCCCAGAAGTTCGGAAACACGCAACCCGGTTGCGTACAAGAGTTCCATCATGGCTTTGTCGCGCAGTTCCAGCGGTGTCTCGGAACCATTCATCACGGTATCCAGCAGGCGCGTCATCTCTTCCCGGGATAATGCCCCGGAGAATTGGGGAGTTTTTCTGGGGGTACGAATCAGGTGTGTCGGATCGGTTGCGCAGTAGCCTTCCCGCACCAGATAACGATAAAAGCGCCGGAGAGCGGACTGTTTTCGGGCAATGCTGGACTGGCGCAATCCACGGGTTCGAAGATCTTCCGTATAGGCGGATATGGCGGTTTCATCGACCGCTGAGGGAAACTCCACCTGGCGTTCCGCCAGGTAATTCAGGTGATCCTGCAAGTCCCGTCGATACGCCGACACGGTGTTGGGGGAGGAACCTCGCTCGGCAGTCAAGTAGTGAAGGTATTCCGTGAGATATCGCTGAGATTTGCCGACCGGTTCGCGAGCCATGAATGTGCCGTTTACAAAAACAAATTGGTTCGTTTCTCATACCCTACCGTAGTGGATGGACCGTGACCAGGATAGAGAACCGTATCCTCCGGCAGAGTCAAGATTTTGTGCCGGATGGAATGAATTAACTGCTCTGTGTCGCCACCCGCCAGGTCGGTCCGGCCCACACCCTCGCGAAAAATCAGGTCTCCGCAAAATACGGCGTTGTCAACCACGAAACAGACGCTTCCCGGACTGTGCCCGGGAGTGTGCAACACTTTCAATTCCAGGTCTCCCACCTGAAGAGATTCATTACCCTCAAGCAGGATATCTGCCGGTGGAGAGACAATCGGGAATCCCAAGCTGTTTGAGAGGTTGGCAGACGGGTCGGCCAGCCATTCCGCCTCGGCCCGATGGACAGCCAGCGGGGCCATTGTTGCTGCCTTAATCGCTCCATTTCCCCCGATATGGTCACCGTGAGTATGGGTATTGAGGATGATAGTCGGATGCACATTCAGTCGCTCCACTTCGAACAGAATTCGGGCATCTTCCGCCCCCGGATCGATAATTGCCGCGTAACAGGTCTTCGGATCGATCAAAATGTAGGTGTTGACCATGAGCGGCCCGACGACAAGGTTTCGGATGTTTTCCTTCAGGCGGGAGTTTGGCTGAAAGCCCATTGAATGCTCTCCATGTATGGGGGCCGAAGTATGCCCACCTCGGTAATGATTCCCGCAATCAGGTCCGCCGGGGTAACATCGAACGCGGGATTATAGGCCCGGATTCCCTCCGGCGCGATTGAGATTCCGCCAAATGAGACCACTTCCCTGGGATCCCGTTCCTCAATGGGGATTTCGTTTCCCGAAGGGATGGATCGGTCGATAGTAGAACGTGGCGCGGCGATATAGAACGGGATTTTGTGAGCCTGTGCGGCCAGCGCAACACCGTACGTGCCGATTTTATTGGCCGTATCGCCGTTCAAGGCGATTCGGTCGGCTCCAACGATAATGAGTTGTATTCGCCCGATTTTCATGCAATGTGCCGCCATATTATCGCAGATCAGGGTAACCGGAATCCCGTGCTGTTTGAGTTCCCAGGTAGTGAGTCGTGCCCCCTGGAGCAACGGCCTGGTTTCGTCGGCATATACTTGAAATCTCTTCCCGAATTCGTGGGCGCTGAACAGCGGGGCCAGCGCGGTTCCGTAGCAGGCTGTTGCCAGTCCGCCCGCATTGCAGTGGGTAAGCACAGTCATTCCATCCTGGATCAACTCCGCGCCGAAACGACCGATGGCACGACAGGTCTCATTGTCCTCTCGAAGAATGGCATGGGCCTCTTCCAGGAGACGGGCACACAGGTCTGTCGGCGACAGGGAAGCATGGGCATGAGCGGTCCGGCGCATTCGATTCAGCGCCCAGAACAGATTGACCGCTGTGGGGCGGCAGGTCGCCAGATAATCCGCAACCTCATTTACACGCTCGATCACCGCTCTGGAATCGGTGTACGTCCGTCCCTGCAAGCCGAGGCACACCCCATACGCCGTGGCGATCCCGATCGCGGGCGCTCCACGAACCCGGAGCGTTCGGATGGCCTCCCACATCTCTTCGACAGTCCGAATGGGAATCTCTCGACAGGTTCCGGGAAGAAGGGTTTGATCGATCAGAATCGCGGTGTTGTTTTCCCACCGGATTGTACGAATCTCGCGATTTCCGGTTGGTTCGGCCATACAGAAAACCCTGGGTTACAAATAAAAACGCTGCCGCTGCAAGCGACAGCGTCTCGCAGTACCGTTTCGTTCTATCAAATCACGGCAGCCCGACCCGGTAAATCTTCCCGGCGCTCAGAACGCCGTTTGTCGGATCATAGGGTGTGGGAAGGCTGCTTCCTGCCAGAGTGATTACTCGTTCCGGTCCCACACTGGACACAACCCAAACCTGTTTCTCATCTTCAGAAATTACCTGTGATGGAGAAGTGCTTCGCCCCAACCATTGCCCCGAAGCCAAGTTCCTTGCCTCACTTGCGTCAACAAAACTGTAATCCAGATATTTGGAGGGGAAAGGATTGGGGGAATCCTCTTTGAAACGGTCGTATGCCGGACGACCGCTAAGCCAGGGGCCTTTTTCCAGTTCTCGGAGTCCAAGCGCGAAAGGGGGGAAACGGTTGGTGTCCAGGAAATAGAAGTTCAGTGCGCCTTCCACTCGGTTCAAATCCAGGCGAACCTGAGTGACCTGTGCCCGAACCTTTGCATCAAGATAATTCGGCACAGCGATCGCCACGATAATGGCGATAATGCCTGCCACCAGGAGCAATTCTATGACGGAAAATGCCGGTTTCATGGCTATAACTCAGAAGTTCAATGATTGCATCCGGGGGAGAATCCCAGATCTATCTTAAATCTACCGCAAATCTTCTTTATGTCAAGAGCCTATAGCGCATCCCAAGCCAGGCAGGATAGGCCGGAATTCCGGGGCACATTCCTTACGGGGACAACAGACGAACGATTTTTACTCCGGACAGGAGATAGGCTTGCCCGCCTTTTACTTCTTTCCCCGCGCTATCAATTGCATCGCTTGGCGCACCAACAAGGAGATCGGCATACCCGTCAACCTCAATATCGCCGACACCCGCCAGCGCGGAACCGAATCCTCCCGATGCCATGGCCCCGCCGATCATCACGTGCCGAACCTGTGGCGACAAAAGATCAACAACCGGAGGCCAATCGCTTGAACCGAAAACAATCACCACTTGTCCGGCGCTCTCCAGCGCATCCGCCGGTTGATAAGGCAAACCGAACGCCAGATCCCGAAACCCATCCGCATTGATATCTCCCACTCCTGCCGCTGTTATTGCTCCCACAAACAAGGTTCCCATTGCGGGAGGAATCTCCCCGTTGAGATTGACTGTGCCTGTAAGGTCCGGCTTTCCCCAAACCAGAACAACCCGGTAATCGCGTGAACACAACAGAAAGTCATCATATCCGTCTGCGTTTAAATCTCCGATTTCCAATGCCGGGCCACCTGCTCCCGTGAACTCCGCGCGGGGTTGACCGGGGAATGGCCCATCCTTCGACCCGAAAAACAGACGAGAGACTCCGCCGATTCCGGTTCCGGACATTCCCGATGTCAACACAAAATCATCGAAACCGTCCGCATTCACATCGCCCACTCCGCCAACCCACCGTCCATACAATTCATTGACCCCTCCGACGAATACGGGTCCGGCATTGTCTGGACTATTTCCGTCGATCACCTGGATGAAAGCGCGGCCTCCAAAAAACAGAAAGGCCTTGCCGAGATAACTTTCTTTTCCTGCCTGAGCCACCAACTCGGCGTACGGATTACCGAAAAGCGCATCGGGGAATCCATCTCCATTCACATCCCCCGCTCGCGCAACCCAGGATCCGGTATTCAATAGAGTGATGCTTTTCTCAGAGCGGGAATTAAGTTGAAACACCTTGGGAAAAGAGGATGACCCGAACATCAGGGTGGCTTGATACCCCCGTCCGGTTCCGACCGCGAAATCGGCCATTCCGTCCTGGTTGAAATCTCCCAGACCGGCGAGTGTTGCTCCCGCCTGCGCACCTACCGCACCTACCATGACAATTCCATTGTCTTCCATGGTAGCCAGGTCGATTTCAGCTCCGGAGAGGAGAGCGAGTTTTCCGCCGAACAGCAGGTAAGCGGCTCCGCTGTCCAGTTCGGTGGGTAAGGTCCCCGGATCATGGAACGGCGCTCCGATCAGAACATCCGGGAATCCGTCTGCATTGACATCCCCTGCTCCCGATACGCAGAACCCCAACCGATCATCCTTGGCATTGCTTCGATATATCCGCAATGGCTGACATTTTGAAATAGAAACAGCGTCCTGAGCCAGGGCCGGAACGGCCAGGAAGAAAAACAAGCACCAGAACCGGAACGCGCGTGAACTCAACATGTCCACCCATCGCCCCCGCCGATCCGCCGAAATTAGAAAGGCATAAACCAAACCTGTTTAATATAGCAATTGGGAAGCGAAAATACTACGTCCCGAAAACAACTTCGCTTGGAAATGCCGGTCAATGTTGACCCTCTTCAACGGCGGGGTATCATAAATAAACAAAAGTTCCTCAGTTCTGGGGAGTAGACGAATGGTACAGTCACCGGTCTTTGGAACCGGCACTTGAAGGTTCGACTCCTTCCTCCCCAGTTCGCTTTTCCTCTCTTAAGTCCCTCAAATATCAAGACTTGCAAACAGACTCCCGGAACCGCATTCTTGACCTTCGGAAAACCCAGCTACTGATTAGCTACTGTTTTCTGTCAGAATTGCCCCTTAGACGGGTCTGGTCCCCTGGTCGATCTCACTGGCAGACAGGAGACCTCCATCGGGGGAATATGCCGGGATGCAACATCCAAAGGGAAGAAAATCAGTCTCCAATTGCAGGTAGATTGCATGAAAGTGCGAACCGCTGATTTACAATCAGCTGCTCTCATTCCTGAATGTTGAATAGAATGAGGAACTTATATCATTCCTGGAATTGTGCCGTCAACAGGCCGTCAACATCGCATCGAAAAACGCAGCATCGAGAATAATCCTCTCATTTCTCCTCGATGGGACCTTGACCACAATCAAAAGATTCGCCATCGGTCCCTGGTCGATCCCGGTTCCCTGGAAGGTGAGACCTGGTTCCGCCCGGATGGGACCCAAAGAGTGAGAGGCCTGCCGTCTTCGACAGAGCGGCCTTGGACTGCTTGCCTGGTTCTTGCTTCGTTTCTGGTGGTAGGACACTCTGTCCTACCACCATACTTTCCCCCGCTCGTGGATTACTGACGGCGTGTTGTTCCTTCGCGGCATAGGGAACGCCTTGCATTGCTTGCCCTTGTGTTTATCAGGTGGTGGCACACTTTGTGCCACTACCTGCCCGTGGGAATGGTCCCTCGGTCCAGGCCTCCGTGTGTTTATCCTGTGGTGGCACACTTTGTGCCACTACAGGTCTTGCCTCCAACTTCCCATCTTCCCCACGTCTTGCGTCAGCCGCCTTGCTTCGTTTCTTGTGGTAGGACAGAGTGTCCTACCACAGGTCTTGCCTCCAATTGTGTTTATCAGGTAGTGCAACACTTTGTCGCACTACCATACTTTCCCCCGCTCGTGGATTACTGACGGCGTGTTGTTCCTTCGCGGCCTCCGAGCGTTTGGCGTTCGCCTCATCCGCAATACGCCTCCGCTCCGTCTGCCAGACTTCGGAAAAGACCGCCGCATTTGCCCCAGGAGACACGATCTCCATGGAGGACGATACAGGAGTCACCCCCCGGATGGATCGCGCCCCACAGGCAAAAGAATGCCGCCCGGAAATGAGGAGAACCGGACGGCCAGCCCGAAGGCAAGTGAGGGTCCACTTCACGGGAGGTTATCAAAACGGCCTTCAGCCGGACCGCCTCGGACGATTTTTCGTACTTGCTTGCTCAAGAAACCGCGTGAATGCGTCATTTTCTTCCGCCTGCGGTTCAAGGCGAATTCGCATCCGATCCACCGGAGACATACCGAATTTAGAAAACAAAATTGTCGCCTGCGCCAAGGCCAACCGCGCCAGGGAACATTTCGGATTTGCCCGAACGAGATCGCCGCGCATGTACGTCATACCTTCAGTGCGCAATTCTTTTGTTAGCCGAATATATGTTCCGAGTTCCTGACACCCGCTCGCAAACAAATCGACATCCGTTCCGCTGAGCGTACCCAACTTGGTGAGTTGCATAACGTATCTGCGCCATACCCTTTTACCGTCAATCGAAAGCCACGAAGGTGGGCGGAGATCGCCGGAGACGGGTTCGGCTTGCACCGTGCCGGCGTGCCTGTCCGGCCTGTACGTGCCTTCCAAAACATGAATCTGCATCGATTTCGGGTTCCTTCCCATGAGTTTTGTGTTCCTTTCCAGAAAATAGTCGCCGATTTTGACGGCGCGAAAAGCAGGTGAACAAGTGGTTCTGCCGACCATCGCCCCAACTCTCATGCGCCCCCCTTGCCCCCCCACTATCCGGTCATGCGAAATCGAGAATCCGCCTGTCGCCGGTCACCGCTGCCCGATGCTTGAGCAGTACACCCTCTTTCACTTTCTCGAATTCCTGTAAGAGTTCAGCCGTGAAGACGATCTTGATAGCAGTAGGTTTGCCTGCAATCTCAGCAGATATTTCAAGTGCCAGGCATGACCTTTCGTCTATGCTGATCTCCCGGACCGTTGCGCCGGAAATACGTTTGTCAGTTGCCGGACACATTGGCTTTTCGCTTGTGATCCCTTGCCGCGTCCGCTCCTCGTGCAAGGCCAACTTGCGCCGATAGAGTTCTTCCGGGTCGCCTGCTGGGCAGGAGTCCACCGCTGCCTGCAATTTGCAGAGAAGGCTGATTTCCGCCTTCCGCAATTCTTCCGCTGTCGGGCCTTTGGGCTTCGGTTTCACCGCTCGGTTCAGTATCTCGATGGCATCGGAAAGAAACGGGAGAACCGGAGTCATCGTTTTCGGGTTAATATGCTCTGCGTTGTATTGAGCAGTTAGCTGATTCGGGTGAATGTAGTCGTTCATGTCGTTACCGCCTTTCGCCTGTAGAAGTTAGTATTGATTCTCGTGCCGCCCTTGCCGCATTCAGCCGCAGCAGTTCGCGCCTTGCGTCCTGGTGAGGACTCGTTACCGCCGGACGGTTCGCCCTCTTGCTCAACGCGCTCAACTCGAACCGCCGCAATTCGCCATCGGTTGCCAGGATCAATTCGCGCTTTTCTGATTCGAGTAACCTTTGCTCGATGGTGAGGATACGCTCTCGCCTGTCATACTCATTCAACCGCCGCATTAGATCATCTTGCTTTGCCATTGTCGTGTACCTCGCTTTCTATTTGTTCCCGCTCGTGCGGGTTTGTTTCGCTATCAACCTCGACAATGCAGACAGGCACACCGGACAGGAGTGCCCGCTGTGCCTGGTCGATGTCGTTTGTGCTGAATGTTTCGAGTCTCATAGTTTTCCTCATGCCACCTTTGCCGGGAGATCACTCGCCAATTTCACACCCCCGGACAGTCGGGAAAACTCATGCTCCCGGAATGTCACTCCCGATTTGGTGGGGGTCCACTTGTCGCCGATCAGAATCCACGTTCTCAAATCCATGTACCGCCGTCCGCGATGATGCCAGGCAAACAGCCGGATCTCTTTTCCAGGTTCACGGCCAAACGTTGTTATGAGAATTTTCCTGTCCATAACATCCTCAAAACGGTAAGTCATCATCCGGCGATGGGACAGTCGGGACGTGCTGACTCCAATCGCTTTCGCCGGGATGATGTCCCTTGAACGCTTTGCCGTTGACTTTCCAATCTCCATCCTCAAGCCAGGTGATTCCGTCCGGGATGTATTGTGGGTCGCTTCGATTCAACCGCGTTGGATTGGGCGAGTTTTTTTGTTCTTCCACTGCTGCGAGAATCTGCTCAAAAGTTTCGCGTGTCGGATTCTGTCGGGCGAACCATCTGTCAGTGCGGTCTGGCTTTCCCGGATTCGGATACAGGGCCTTGAATCGCTCACAGAAGTCTCGTTGCCACGGTTCCAGATCCTCAAATCGTTTTCGTGGCTTGGAACCATTGCCTTTCCGAGACGGACCGCAATCGGCAGATTGCGGGTATTTCTTCAATCCTTCTTCTCTGCTTCTTATACTTCTTCTATGTGGGGTGCCTTCTGGAGGCACACCCCCTGCCTTCTCAGAGCACACCCCCGTGCCTTCTGGAGGCACACCCCCTGCCTTCTCAGAGCACCGTGCCTTCTCAGAGCACCGTGCCTTCTCAGGACACACCTGGTAGATTTTCGTGATTCCAGGAGATCCAACGGAGAGGGAAAGGAAACCGAATTTCAAAAGGCGGGATAACGCATTGCGAACCGCGTTTCTGGACAGTCCCGTGCTGTCGGCAACGTCGTTTATGGACGCTTCGCACGTTTCCCGCTGAAATCCGAACGACCTTC
>Ga0209201_1000617_pt1 | contig 47209 bp, 34 predicted proteins | sample AD_UKC055_MetaG_FD_184411 | JGI IMG/M metagenome (GOLD analysis project Ga0209201, IMG submission 184411) | Active sludge microbial communities of municipal wastewater-treating anaerobic digesters from USA - AD_UKC055_MetaG (SPAdes) (version 2) | ecosystem: Engineered > Bioreactor > Anaerobic >... | reverse complement strand
ACGACCTTGGCGAGAGCCGGATGGGGGAAATCTCCATGTCCGGTTCGACGAGGGAGAGGCGAGCCATCGGAGACTGACAACTGCGGTCGGTTCAACTCCATCATGGACGCCTCTCTACTCTACCGGGAACCCAACTGCATGGATACGGCTTAGCAGTCTCAACCAGGCGCGCATGGTCGCTTCCGGAAAACCGCGAGTTCGCGCTTGATGTCACATGCTCTGGGGGGCAACCTTTACCCCACGGCTGCGGAGGCATGGCAGTCCGGGAGGCTGGCCTGTGTTGGGCTGGCTGCCGGGCGGCGCTCCCCGCCGGCAAACGAAAGGTTATCATCCATGAAACTCCTCGATTCCCCTCGCACCGGAAGACTCGGCTCACACATCTTCTACCCCTCACCCTTCGGCCAGTGCTGCCGCGCCCTGACCGTACCGCACGATCCCAAAACCCCGGCCCAAAGCCGCGCCCGGGCCATCTTCGGCTCCTGCTCCAATGCCTGGGGCCGGACCCTGACCGAAGCCCAGCGCCTGCGCTGGGTCAGCGCCGCCCAAACCGCCCCCAGCCACCCGTCGCTGGGGCAGTATTACCACCTGAGCGGCCAGCAATTCTACGTCCAGATCAACAGCACCCGGCATTGCATCGGCCAGACGCCCGTGGCTGAGCCCCCGGCCCCGGTTGTGTTCAGCCCCAACCCCGTCGCCGGGCTGGAGATAGTCAACGACGCGGAAAGCGGTGTGCGGCTGCTGCTGAACGTCGGGACGGTCAGTGAAGACATCATGGTGTTTGGGCAGCCGCCGTGCAGCGCGGGCCGGATGAAGCACCGGCGGGTGTATTACCTGGGCCTGTTGGGACCGGCGACAGGCGGCCAAAGCGACATCACGGCGCTCTACACCGCCCGGTTTGGGCAGCCGGTGAGCGGTCAGAAGGTATTCATAGTGACCATCCAGACAAAGAGCGGTTGGAAAGGCCAGGAATGGTCGCACAGCGCGATTGTCCCGCCGCCGCCCGAGGCCGGCAGCCAGCAACCCACTGGAAAGACAAGAGTTGCGAAATCCAAAGCCCCGTCCGCCCCGGAGACCGCCTCCGCCCCCGCCAAGGTCGTTTCGCCGCTTCGCCGAAGCGTGTACAAGGGGAGCACAAGGGATGCACGGCAGGAGCACGAGGGGCTGGAGCGTGAGCACCCGGCGAGCATCCCTGGTACACCCCTTGTACACGGATTATTGGGGGCGCTGCGGCGGCTGGTGAGGGTGGGGATAGGCGCGGCGAGCGCATGAGCCTGAGAGCTGGAATTGAATTGCCCGCCAACCACGCGAAACCTGAGCCGATACATCCTGATACTGCGGCTGATGCCGGAGAGGCGGATTTGAGATCGGTGTTTTCGGTTCGCGCGCGGCTTGCCGGCGGACAAGACTTGTGCTAGAAGAACGGGCCACACATGCTGCTTTGTATGCAGACGGACGATCTTCTGCGAGGTTCGCTTGCGTGCGTGGAACCGCAGACCGGCTTTGCGCCCCACGCGGCGCGCAGGCGGCCAGCCCGGACTGAACGCCCATGACTGCCTTTCCCGCGCTCGATCCCATCCCGCTGCCAGCGCCGGTCTGGCTGTTCAAGGTCCTGCATGTTCTGACCCTGGGGCTGCACTTTGTGGCGGTCGAGATGTTGCTGGGCGGGCTGGCCATCGCTTTGGTTCTCAACCTGGCCAGCCGCGGCGGATCGGCGGCGGGTCTGCGTCTGGGTGCTTCCGCCTGTCTGGGCCGCCGGCTGCCGAATGTGATGACCTACGTCATCAACCTTGGCGTGCCGCCGCTGTTGTTTGCGCAAGTCCTCTACGGGCGCGCCCTCTACACCAGCAGCATTTTGATCGGCGTCTGGTGGATTGGGGTGATCGCGCTCCTGATGGGCACCTATTGGCATATTTACCGGTTCACGGCCAAATTGGAGGCCGGCCGCCGGGCGTGGCCGATGGCTTTGATTTCGCTGGGGCTGGCGCTGCTGATCTCGCGCATCTATTCCACCAACATGACGCTCATGCTTCACCCCGAAGCCTGGCAGGGGCTCTACGCGGCTTCCGCTATCGGCGCCCAACTGCCGGCCGTGGACCCCGCGCTCATGGTGCGCTGGCTGTTCATGCTGGCCGGCGGACTGGCTGCCGCCGGGCTGTGGATGATTTGGCTGGCCGGCCTGAAGTCCATTGACGGGAAAGTGCGGGTTTATCTGTCGGGGATGGGCGGGCGGATTGCGGTTGTCGCGCTCCTGGCGCAGATATTCCTGGCGTTCCAGGTTCTCGGCGTCCAACCCGGCGCGATTCGGCAAAGCCTGGCAGGCGACATCCTGTTTCGCTCCGCGGCGCCGGTCTGGCTGGCGGGCGTGGGCCTGCTGGTTTTGCTGGCGGCGTGGGCGGCGGCGGCCCGGCCGACCTCGCGGTTGCCGGGCTGGCTGGCTCTGGTGGTTGGCGTTGTTGCCATGCTCGGGATGGCAGCCTGCCGCGATGTGCTGCGGGATGTCACCCTGCTCGCAAACGGATTCAACGTATGGGATCGTCCCGTGGCGGCCAACTGGCCGGTGATCTGCGTCTTTGTGGCTTCCTTTGTCGCGGGGCTGGTCTGCCTGGCCTGGCTTATTTCCGTGTTTCGGCGCGCAGAACCCGTCGTCGAGAAACCTGTCTCATGAACCCCCCGAAACCTCCATCCCCGCCCGAGGCGCAGGGCTGCGGCAATCGTCGGACCTTTGTTCGCGTCGCGGCGGGCGGCGTTGGTTTATGCTATGCGGCCGCCTTTGCGTACCCGGTTTACCGTTATCTGGAGTCGCCGGTTGAGAAGTCCGCGAGCCTGGCAGCCGTCAGCGAGGTCAGCCTGCCCGAAGCGCACAAGCTGGCGCCGGGCACGGCGCTGATGTTCAAGTTCGGCTCCCGACCCGCGCTGCTGATACATCACCCGGACGATGAGTGGGTGGCGCTGATCGCGGTGTGCACGCACCTTGGATGCACGGTGCAATACCAGGGGGACCAGGACCGAATCTACTGCGCCTGCCACGGCGGCGTTTACAACGCGCGCACGGGCGGCAACGTCAGCGGTCCGCCTCCCAAACCTCTGGAGCGGCTGGAGGTCAAGCGCACGGAAAGCGCCGTGGTGGTTTCCCGCCCGGCCCGGACCGCCTGAGCCATGAAGAACTTCTGCTCCTCCGTCTATTCGTGGGTTGACGAGCGACTTGGCCTGGCGGAGCTGCAGGCTTTGGCCCGGCACAAGACCGTGCCCTGGCACGCGCATTCGTTTTGGTATTACTGGGGCGGGCTCTCGCTGATGTTCTTTGTGCTCCAAGCCGTCACCGGCATGCTGCTGCTGGTGTATTATCGCCCGGGACCCGAGGCCTACGAATCGGTTCGCCAGATCACCTACGATACACATTTTGGGTGGCTGATCCGGTCGCTGCACTCGTGGGGCGCCAACCTGATGATCGCGGCGGTGGGCATCCATATGTTCTCGGTGTTCTTCATGAAGGCGTACCGCAAGCCGCGCGAGTTTGGCTGGTGGTCGGGGCTGGGGCTGCTGGGGCTGGGCATGGGTTTCGGCTTCAGCGGCTACCTGCTGCCGATGGATGAGCTGGCGTACTTCGCGACCACGGTGGGGCTGGACATCCCCAGCGGCTTGCCCGTTATCGGCTCCAAGATGGCCGCGCTGGTTCGGGGCGGTTTGGAAGTCAACGAGCACACGGTGCAGCGGTTTTCGACACTGCACGTCATTGTGCTGCCGCTGCTGTTTTTGCCCCTGCTCGGTTTTCACCTCTACCTGGTGCAGAGACATGGCAATGCGGTTCCCCCGTCCGAGGAGAGCAAGCCCGCGGCGCAGCGCCAGGCCATACCCTTCTTTCCGCATTTCCTGATGAAGGATATGGTGATGTGGCTGATCGCCATCAACCTCCTGGCGGTGATGGCGGCCATTTATCCGTGGGACCTGGGGCCGCAGGCCGATTCGCTCAAGCCGGCCCCCGTGGGCATTCACCCGGAGTGGTATTTCATGAGCCAGTTCCAGGTGCTGAAGATGTTGGGCCACTGGGTGCCGGGCAAGGCCGGGGAATTTGCCGGGCTGGGGCTGTTCACCGTGGCGCTGGTTGCCTGGATGCTGGTGCCCCTCTACGACACGAGCCGCCAGGCCGGCCGCCGGGCGCGCAACACCACCGTGTTTGGATTGCTGCTTTTGCTGGCAACCATCGCCACCACCATCTGGGGGTATCTCGCCCTGTAAGAACCTCAGACACGACGCTATGAATTATCCATTCTGGGACGTTCCGCACCTGGGCAGCGGCTGGGTGATCGGGGTGATCGCCATCGTCCACGTCATGATCTCGCACTTCGCCGTCGGCGGCGGTTTTTACCTGGTGCTGGCGGAGACCAAAGCCCGGCGGGAGAACCGGCAGGACTGGCTGCGGGTGCTGCAAGGCCACTCGAAGTTTTTCCTGATCCTGACGGGAGTGTTCGGAGCGGCCACCGGGGTGGGCATCTGGTTCGCCATTGGGCTGGCCCATCCGGAAGCCACGAGCACGCTCCTCCACAACTTTGTGTTTGCCTGGGCCATCGAGTGGGTCGTGTTCATGGTCGAGCTGACGACCGCCGCGGTGTATTACTACACCTGGGGCCGGATTCCGGACCGGTTGCACCTCAAGGTTGGCTGGGTCTATGCCATTGCCGCCTTTCTGACCCTGTTCATCATCAACGGCATACTTACGTTCATGTTGACGCCCGGGCAGCCCTGGCTGGCGGTGGCCGGGACCGGGCTGGAACCCAGCCGCTTTCTGCAGGCGCTGTTCAACCCGCTGTTCTGGCCCAGCCTGCTCCTGCGCAGTCTTGCCTGCGTCTCGCTGGCAGGCGTCTGGGCCATGGTCACCTGCGCGCGGATTGACGGCGGGAAATTCCCCGAGACGAAGACGGCGCTGTTGCGCTGGAGCGCCCGCTGGGTGATTCCCGCCTTCGCGCTGCTGCCGGTTGCATTTGCCTGGTACCTGTGGAACGTGCCCGAAGCCCATCGCGCGCTGATGCAACTGGGCGTGTCGAGCGCCGGCGCCGGCGTTTTCAGCCAGCTCACCCGCACGATCCTGATTATTCCGCTGAGTTCGGCGAGCGTCGTGGGCGTTGTTTATCTGTTTGTCTGGCGGTCGCCGGTGGAAGTCAAGCTGCGGCACGCAGCCAGCGTGGTCGTGCTGGCGTTCGTTGCCACCGCCGCAGCCGAGTACGGCCGCGAGATGCTCCGCAAGCCGTACGTCATCGGCCAATACATGTTTTCCAATGGCGTGCGCGTCCAGGCTGTGAGCCAGTTGAACACCAACGGTTACCTGGGCGGGTCGCTGTGGAATCGCCCGCTCCCCGGCCAGGCCACAGCCGCCGAGCAAACGCTGGCGAAAGGTGAAGCCATGTTTCGCGGCCAATGCGCCTCCTGCCACACGCGGGATGTTTACCGCTCGATGAAGCGCCTCCTGGGCGAGCGCAACCGCGAAGGCATCGGCAGCATCCTCAAGCTGCTTCATGATTACGGGGAGGACTCCCCCTACCGCAAGTACATGCCCCCGCTCGTCGGGCGCCCCGATGAAATCGAGGCTCTCGGGGACTACCTCGCCAGCCTGACGCAAGCGCCGGAGAAAGCCAGCCCGCCGAGCCCTGCTCTCGCAACCAGGTAGTGCTTGGTTGCACAAATAACCGATACATGGGTCGCCGCGTGAGGGCACGCGGCCTACAGCAGGTTTGTAGGCCGCGTGCCCTCACGCGGCGATATCGCTTAAATCTGCAATCAAGCAGTAGTTGTGAAGCGCGGCCCTCCGCGGCCGGCCAATGCCGAGGGCGGCGAGGGTCAGGGGCCGGCGCCGGACAGGTCAACGGGGCGAAAACCGAGCCGGAAAGCGGGGGAAGCAGGCTGGAGGCGGAAGTCGTGGTTGCCGGGGGCGGCGAAGAGCGGGTCGGCGATGAGCGAGTGCTGGTCATGGCCGCGCTCCTGCCATCGCTGCCAGGCGCAGGGGCCCAGGCGCGGCTGGGCGGGCTTGGCGTCGGGGCGGGCGTCGAAGTAGAGGTTCGAATCCACCAGGTAGTTGTCGTTGGACCAGTCTCCGGCGAGCAGGTTGCCGGAGTCGAAATAGACGATGTTGGTGACGAAGGTGAAACTGCGATGCGGCTCGGGGCGGGTGCGCTGGACCTGGTGGTCGCGGGCGAAGGCGAAGAGGTTGTTGCGGACGATGTTGGTCTGGCCGTAGTGCTGGTGGAAGCCGCCGTGGGTGGTGCGATAGACGATGTTGTCCTGGGCCAGGATGCCGCTGCTGCCCTCGTCGAAGTAGATGCCCCAGCCGCCGTAACGGAAGGCGGCGATGTCGTGCCAGAGGTTGCTGCGGATGGTGGTGCCCGGCTGCCTGCCCAGGGTGTAGATGCCGCCCATGTCGCTGAGGATCGGGCCGTCGCCATCGGATTTGGCGCCGATGTGGTGGACGTGGTTGAGGGCGACGATGTTGTTGCTCGCGAGGGAGGGTCCATAGCCCCAGGTCCAGCCGATGGAGATGCCGGTGTAGTAGAAGTCGTGAATGAGGTTGCGGATGATCCGGTTGTCGGGCGACTGGCCGATCCAGATGCCGACGGCGCTGGCGAAGAGCTTGCCGCCGTCGTGGAGGCGGCAATGGCTGATGATATTGGCGCGGGTCTGCTCGGCAGCCTGGGCGCGGATGCGGGTTTCGCCGAGCTTGATGCCGCCGGCGCCGAGATCGGTGAATTCGCAGCGGGTGATGTGGTTGGACTGGCAGCCGCGGGCCAGTTCGAGGGCATAGTTGCCGAGGGCCGCGAACCGGCAGTCCTCGAAGACGCTCTGGCGGAGGCCCTCGCCATACACCGCGCCGGAGACGCCGATGGCGGCCTGGGCAAAGCCGCCGACCTCGGCGGTTGGATTGGGCCAGACGTTGGGCTTGTCCTTTGCGGCTTTGAAATCCGAGGGGAAATGCCATTCGGTGTGGGAGAAGGTCAGGCCGCGCAGGGAGACGCGCTCGACGAATTGGGCGGCTTCGGGTTGGCCCTCGAAGCGGAGCACCTGGGCCAGGACGGGCGCGATCGCCTGGACCCGGGCCAGCGTTTCGCCGGGCCGCGGCAGGTAGAAGAGTTTGCCGGCAGCCGGGTCGAGACACCATTCGCCCGGTTCGTCCAGGAACTCGAAGGCGCCTTCGGCGTAGTATTGGTCGCCGGGCGCGAGCTGGAAGACGGAGCGCCTGGTGAAGTTGGCGATGCGCTCATGTTCGTCCACAGCGGCAATCGGCAGGCGCGACTCGACCCAGCGGGTCATCACCACGACCTCGGCGTTGGTGATGGTGTTCCAGGCTTTCAGGTCGCCCTCGCGGAAACGGAAGCGGCTATGGCCCTGGGTCCATTCCTTTGTCTTGTCGGGCAGTTCGGCAATGGGAAGGTAGCCGCGGTTAGGGTGGCGGGCGCGGGTGGCGCGCCGGCCGTTGACCCAGAGTTGCTGGAAGAACCACTTGCCGCGCTGGTCCGCGGGAAGGTCGGCGCTCCATAATTGCCGGCCTTCGATTGAGACCTCGCGCCAGCCGACGATGGGCCGTCCGCCGCTCAAGACCGGTTGCGTGCCGGGACAGGCGGCGAGCACAAGGCCGGAGTCCCCGGGTGTCAACGTGACAGGTTGTGGCTGGAAGTGAGTGCCGCCGCTCAGGAGGATGCTTACAGGCTGGCCCGAGCCGCCGGCGCTTTGTTGCCTGAATTCCCGAGCTGCCTGCACTGCGCGGAGCAGCGTTGCGAACGGGCCGTCAGCCAGCTTGCGGTTCGGGCCGGGCAAGCGGCCGGACCAGAGGTCATTGCCGTTGGTGGCGACGAAGAAGACGCCCGGGGCTGGTTTGGGGTCCAGGATGGGGGTCGCGGCTTGCGGTGCTGGTCGGGCACAGCCCAGGAGACCGACTGAGACTGCCGACAGCAGCCACAAATAACAGTGAGTCATTCTTTGCGGGGTGGCGTGTCGTTCAAGGCCATCGTCGAGGGGTGTGGATGACGAAGCCCATGCTCTGCAGCCAGTCGCCGCAGCTCCTGGGCGCTGGCGACGGTGGGGCCGGAGTGCGGGTGCGTTGCCGCCCACCGGCGCGTATTTGCGCACAGGCGGTGGAGGTCGTTGCCGGCCTCACGCGCCAGTTCGTCCTTGATGCGCCAGATCTCCTCAAGAATCGGATTGGGTTCCATAAGGCAAATCTGCCATAAGCTCCGGCGGCGTGCAAACCGTCGGCAGGTTCCATCCCGTGCGCACTGCTTCACGTTCGAGCCGCCGGATGATTTGTGCGTTGGCCAGATGGCGGCAATTCCACGTCAATAGGTAGTCCGCCTCAACAAAGGAAGCCACCGCCAAGTGGATGGCATCTGAACGCGCTGAGGGCGGCAGGGCGCCGGTGTGGAGGAATTCAATTGCCAGACGCTCGACCTCTCCTGTGACAGGCACAACGGGCAGCCCGCCCAGGGCGGCCAACCGCAGCGCGGCTTGCGCGGCATCGCCACGTGCCGCTTCCGCCAGTGTCTCTTCGGAAACCACGCAATAGAAGCTGGTGCGTCGCCGCGCCCACCAGTCGCGGGTAGCTTGCTGCTGACCAGCAGTCACAAGGTCCCGGCTCTGGTTAGCCACCAGGTAGCTTATGACGGTCGTCTCGATATAAACAGTCTCCATGCCTCAGGCGGTTGAACCATTAGAGAGAGTAGAAGGCCATTCAGGATTCTCCATCTCTTTCTCAGGTACGAGATAGACCGTCAATCACTAACGTTGTTGTTGACAATCACCGATGCCTTGCTCCGGTTCGCTATGCGGGGCTTGCCAGTGATGATGTTATCCGAGATCACCGCGCGCCGGACCTTCTCGCCTAACTCGACTTGGGGCTTGTCAGCTTGAAACTCGCAGCCGCGGACGAGCACGGTGCCGCCGGCGACCTGCAGCGCGTGGCGGCGCTCGTTGTTCCGGTCCCACTGGACGAAGGTGCAATCGCTGAAGCCCACGGTGCCTTTGCCGGCGATGCTGGCGATCTGGTTGCAGGGGCCCCAGAAGGCGCAGTTCACGAAGCGCACGCTGCCGACGTTGTTTGTTCCGACGCGCACCATGGTGGGATCGGGGCCGTGGAAGGAGACGAACTCGCCGTTGGAGATGAGGAGGCCCATGGGAGCGCAGTGCTCCGCGACCAGGGCGGTATAGCAGTCATCCGCGCCGATGCCGAGGAAGTTGCCGTTGCACAGGCCGGCTTCGGTTTGGATGAACTTGTAGCCGATGTTGTAGCCGAAACAGAAGGTGTTGAGGACGTATTGCCAGTCGCTGCGGCCGAAGATGAAGGCCTCGCCATGCTGCTGCTGCCATTGGAAGAGGCGCGGCTTCATGCTCCACCAGGGATTGAAATGCACGTTCTCGATTCGCCCGATGTCGTAGATGGCATCCACCAGGATGCCCCGCCGCAGCGGCTGGCCGTGCACGTCGCGGATGAGGTGCCGTTCGTTGTGGGTGGCGTCAATGCCGTTGTAGGGATTGAGCAGCTCGACGGCGAGCACGGCGGGGTTTTTCCCGCGCATCGCAATGGCCCAGGGGTAGGGTTTCGGCTCCTCCGCCGGGTCCTGCTCGGGGTAATAGATCACCACGCCCTTGAGCGTGGCGCCGGTATTGAGCGTGATGAAGGGCGGGCCGTCTTCCTTGCCCCGGTTCTCCGTGACGAGGAAGGTCGTGCCGTCGTCGGTGGGTTTGGGCGCGCCCGGGTTGCGAATGCCGATGTGGGAGGGGACGGATTCCCAGACTCCTTTGAGAGTCACGGCGTTGGGGACGTTGAGGTGGCCGGCGAAGGAGTAATTGCCGCGCGGGGCATAGACCACGCCGCCGCCGGACCGGCCCATGCTGTCGAGCGCTTTCTGGAAGGCCGCGGTGTCGTCAGTGGCGCCGTCGCCCTTGGCCCCGAAGTCGCGAACCGAACAGCTATCCGGGCCGGGCGCGGCGGCGGCCAGGCTCGCCGCACAGGACAGGAGAAGGAGTATCCTCAAGAGCGGCTACTTCTTTGGGGTTTCAATCTTCGAGATGCCCACGTCAATGAACTGGCCACCCCGGGTTTGATGGCAATGAACCGCCATGACGTTGCCGGTGGGCTTGAGGGCGGCCCGGGCGTCCGGGTTGATTCGGACTTTCTCGTAGTCCGAGGAGAAACCGGGCACGCTGGCCGCCAGGACCCCGTTGAGGTAAACCTCGGCGTCCTCGTCGTGGTGAATGATCAGGCGCAAGTCGTCCGACCTGCCGGCCTGGAGATCAAACTCACGGCGGAGCCAAATATCGCTGGTGTTCCATTCTGTGCCCACGACGGAACCCGGCGTTCCCTTCATGCCGAACCCCGCCTGGCCTTGCTTCCAGGAGTTGGCGTCGAAGCCCGGCTTGAACCAATTCTCCGCAGGTTTCTCCGCCGTGAACCGCCAGGTTGCGCGTTCAGTCCGAGCCGTCGGCACGAGTTCCGTTACGCGGGGCCGGGGTGGGAACTTGCCACGGTTGGCGGCGGCGACCTTCTTCCAGTCCATCTTCATCACCGCGCGGTCGTAGGTCATGAGGCCGTTGACCTCGATTTCCACGTCGGTGGTTTGGGTATAGACCGCGGCGGAAAGCCCTTTCTGTTCAATGAACGGGAACAGCTTTTCGATCAGCTCAATGTAGGCGAAGGTGAGCGTCTCCGCGTCGGTGAAGCTGCGGTAGCCCCAGTTCTTCTCGTTTTGCCAGGTATGGCCGCGAATGGGCAGGCCGAGGCCGCCGAATTCCCCGAGCACCACTGCCCGGTTGGCCTCCGGCTCGGGCGATCCGGGGCCGGGGTACTTGTGCAGGTCGTTGACATCCCCAACCCCGCGGTCGCTCCAGCCGCTCGTGTTGTTCACCAGCCGGGTCGGGTCCAGCTTCCGGACCATCTCGACGATGCGGGCAGTGTCCCATTGGCCCCAGCCTTCGTTATAGGGCACCCACATGACGATGCAGGGGTGGTTCTTGAGTCCCTGGATCATGGCGGTGAGTTCCTGCTCGAAGGCGGCGGCGGATTCCGGCGTGCGGGTGATGTCGGGGTCATTGTGCCCGATATACTTGTCGCCGCTGGGCATGTCCTGCCACACCAGCAAGCCGAGCTTGTCGCACCAGTAATACCAGCGCTCGGGCTCGATCTTGACGTGCTTGCGCGCCATGTTGAATCCGAGCTTCCTGGTCATCTCGATGTCATAGCGCAGCGCGGCGTCGGTGGGCGCGGTGTAGAGGCCGTCGGGCCAGAACCCCTGGTCCAGCGGGCCGAATTGGAAGTAGGGCTTGTTGTTCAACAGGAGGCGGGTGAAGCCCCTGGCGTCTTTGCCCAGTGAAATCTTGCGCATGCCGAAGTAGCTCTCGACCTGGTCCACGGTGCGCCTGCCGATCTTGAGGCGGACGGTGAGGCTGTAGAGGTGCGGATCCTCCGGCGACCAGAGCCGGGCTTTCTTGACGGGCATCCTAATCTGCCCGCCGCCGGTGAGGCTGGCCGTATAAACCACTTTGTCGCGGTCGCGGATCGTCATTTCCACCGTGCACACGCCGAGCAGCGGGGGCGTGATTGCCTGGACGGTGACCGCGCCGGCGTCCACGTCGGGGGTGATTTTCAGGTCGGTAATGTGGGCGGAATTGACCGGCTCGAGCCATACGGTCTGCCAGATGCCGCTGGTTGGCGTGTACCAGATGCCGTGCGGCTTGCGAATCTGTTTGCCGCGGGGCTGGGTGTGGGCATCGGTTGGGTCCCAGGCGGTGACGATCAATTCGTTCTCGGCGGCCGGGTTGACCGCGTCGGTGATATCGAAGCTGAAGGCATCATAGCCGCCGCGGTGCCGGCCCACTTCGCGGCCGTTGACGAGGACTATTGCTTCGTAGTCCACCGCGCCGAAATGGAGCAGGATCCGCTGGCCCTGCCACTTGGCGGGCAGTTCGAACGTGCGCCGATACCAGATTCGCTCGTTCTCGCTGACCGGGCGCATGACGCCGGACAGCGCGGACTCGACCGGGAAAGGCACCAGGATGCGATCCTGGAAGGTGGCCCGCGCAGCCTCTTTGCTGGTGATTGCGAGGTCCCAGAGGCCGTTGAGGTTCAGCCAGTCCTTGCGCGCCATTTGCGGCCGCGGGTATTCGGGGAGTGCATTCTCGGGTGAGACTTCCGCGGCCCAGCGCGTTTTCAGAGGCCCATTTGCCGGCTGCCATGAGGCGCGGGACGGCGAGGGGACAAGGAGCAGGAGCGCAAGGCTGACCCCGGCAACATACGAGCTTTGCAGATACAAGTGTGTCTGTTTCATAAAGGTCATAAAGAGATACTATGGTCAGGTGTCCGTGGCTATTCCGCAATCTTCCATGCCCGCCCTTCATCCTTTGCGCGCGCGATGACCGGGAAGGAGGTGATGCGCAAGCGCGCCGCGCCCATGGGGATAAGAGTGACCCTTTCGAGCGGTTCGCCGGACAGGGCGGGGCTGGGCTGGAGCTTGCCCACCAGGCCGAGCGCATCCTGTTTCCAGGCCGGGATGCGCCGTGCGTCCACCCGCAGCTCGATTGGCGCCGCCGCCGGTTCAAACGGCTGCGCGGGCAACCCCGAGTTCCCGCTTCGCCGCACCACCTTGAAGGACTTCGCCGGGTTCTTCCTGTCGAGCACCAGACCGTAGTTCCATGGCGTGGTGGGGAACACTTCCAGTTCCGGCCAGGCCTCCGTGCCGCCGCAGCGCGACCACCGCTCGCCGATCTTGAGCGAGAAGGTCAGCGGCCCGTAATCCACGGAAGCGGCGTTGTTGTTCCTCTCCCAGCGCCGCACCGCAACCTGCATCGGCAGACGCAGGCTCACCGTGTCGCCGTCTTTCCATGCGCGTTCCAGCGCGAGGTAGCGCAGGGGCTGGGCGGCAACCCGGACCGTCTTGCCGTTGATCTTCACCGACGCTTCCGCGCACCAGCGGGGAATGCGCAAATACAGAGGGAACCTGACCGCCCGCGCCGTGGAGAGTCTGAGCGTTACCATGTCGCCGAACGGATAGTCGGTCGCCTCCGCAATCGTTACCCGCGTCCCGTCTCCCACCCGCGCGGTCACCTCGCTGGCGGCATAGAGGGAAGCGCACAAGCCGCGGTCGGGCGTCGCCAGCCAGAGCTCCTCGGCGTAGTACGGCCAGCCGTGCGACACGTTATGCTGGCAGCAGCGATACCGCTCGAACGGGCTGTAGGAGAACATCGTGCCTTCGTTCTGGATGGCCGGCGCCTTGTTCTCCTTGTCGAGCTGGATCTGGTTCGGGCAGGTGAGGTAATGCAGGCCCTTCCAATCCGGCGTCAGGGAAGCGGGCAGCGAATTGAAGGCGATATCCTCGCAACGGTCGGCCCACAGCGGGTTGCCCGAGATTTTGGTCAACATCTCGAAGCTGTGCATGAACTCGACGATGCCGCAGGTCTCGAAGCCCTGCCGCGGATCGGTGTATCCGGGCCGGCAATTCTCGTCGCCGGCAAAGCCGCCGCCCGGGAATTGGCCATAGAGTTCCATGATTGTCTGGTAGTTTCGCTCGGCGGCGGCCAGGAACCTGGGCTCCTTGGCCTGCTGATAATACACGCCCGGCTCGCGAAAACCCTGCGCCAGGTTCACGTTGTGCCAGTTGTGCACGCCGCTGGTCCAGTTTTCCATGTTCTCGTGAATGCGCCTGGCCAGCTTCCAGCAGCCAGGGTTCGCCGGTGCGGTTGTAAAGCCACTGCAGGGTTTCGATGTTGTCGCCGAACCGGATCCGGGGCCAGTAACCCGCGCCGAAGTTCTCGTCCGGCTGTGTGTTCAGCCATTGGAAGTACTTCGTCAGGAACGGCAGCACCCGCGCATCGCCGCTGTGCTCGTGGAATGACTGCAACACATTGCACATCACCATGTGCGGCCACAGGTCCGGCTTGCCCTTCAAGCCGGTCTTGTTGGCGATGGGGCCGAACCAGCCGTCGGCCTGCTGGCTGGCCAGCACGGCCTCAATCCATTTCCGGGCGCTCCGGGTAATCGCCCGGTCACCCAGCACATAGCCCAGGTCACCGTAGCCTTTGAGCCAATAGGGCAGCTCCTCCCAACCGCTGTGGCCCTGGCCCTGCGGGTCGGCCCACGCGTTGCCCTCGAACTTGCACCACTTCGAGATTTCCGGCAGCCGGCCCGTCATGCCTTGCGCTTCGAGTTCAAGCTGATGCCGGAGCCAGCCCTTCGGCTGGATGCTGCCGATCGGCAGCTTGATCAGCGGGCTGGGCAACAGCGGCTCGCGGTTCCCGGTGTAGAAGGGATTGGTCGAAGCCGCCGGCGGCGCGGGCACGACCTTCACGCTGGCTTCAGCGGAAGCCGCCCCGCACGGCGACGCGCTCATCAGGTGGCCTGCTGCGACCAGGAGCGCGGCAATGGCAGCGCGGACGAAGTGACGCGCCATTTTGGCGTGAACAAGCTGTGCATTCATGTGTTTATTATTACCCGGCGTTGCGGCAGGTGAAGGAGAGCTGGTTTTGTGCTCTGCGATCACGAGCCGAGTCTGCCAAGGAGCAGCCAGGTTTTCAAGCGGCAGCTTCTGCCGCCTTGCGGCAAGCGCCCCGCACCGGCCGCGCGGAGGTTGGCCAAGGGTGGCTTGTCCTCGTGGGTGCCTGTCAGGAGAATCTCGGAGGCCTATCCGTAATCTCCGGATTTGTGTACCCGCAGATGCGAACTAGACTTCTAACTGGATGTGTCTGTTATGACTTCGGTCAGTAAGCGCAAGATCTTGCTGGTGGACGATGAGAAGCATTGGCGCGACAGGGTCAGCGCCGCTTTGGGCGCCGCAGGGTTTGAAGTCCTGACTGCTTCGGATGGTTCGGAAGCGATGGCTCGGGCGGCGACCCCACGCCTGGGCCTGATGATCGTGGACGAGGACCTGGCCGGCGAAAGCGGCCGGATGCTGACGAGGTTCTTGCGTCACAACCACCCTGGGGTTCCCGCCATCCTCTACACGAACACGGAGGCAAGTGCTGACGAGAGTCTGGAGACGACGCGCCAGGACGCTGATTCATGCCTGCCCAAGGGCCGCATGGCGGAGTTGCTGGTGCGGGTCGGTTCCTGCCTCCGGTAGGTCTTGATGGATTAGGAGACAACCGACGTCTGCGGGGCGGAGAGGTGACGGCACCCGACGAAATAGCGGGGGGGCTACTTGCGCCTTTGGGCGCGGCGCTTGGCTTCCAGCAGGCGGCTGGTGGTGCTGGCTGGCGTCTCCTCGGGCGGTTTGGGCGGTTCTGGCGGCGGTGTGGCTGGAGAGGACGGGGCGAGGGTGGCTTCCTGGCCGGGCAAGGGCAAAGTGGGCGCCTGTTGGGGCCGGAACAATTCCGGACTGGGTTCAGATACCGGACCTGTGTGCTGCGCGCGCACCTGGTGTCGGCGAGCCAGCAGCGCCGCAAGGGACTCCTCGGCTTCCGGCGGACGGGGTGGTCCGCGCCAGAAGAAGAGCCAGCGGCGCAGCGTCTGCGTGGCCAGCAGCCATTCGTCGCGGCCAATCTGGATGCGTCGCACGCCCACATCCAGCGTGAAGAGGATGATGGCAAACTTGAGCAGGGATTCCCAGAGGTCGCGGGGCTGGAAGGTCTTCCGGCGATCGTGCAGGAATGGGTTGGTCCTGTAATCCTCCAGATCGAGCATTTTGCCGCCGCCGGATTCAGCGATGCGCCCGAGCAGATTGAGATTTGGCCGCGCGGTGTTGAATTCGGGCGAGTAATTGACGCTGCCACCAATGACCTGCGAACCGCGCACCCGGCCGTCTTTGATGTCCATGAGGTTGAGCAGGTAGGCACCGACTTCCGTGGTGGGGAAGCGCACTTCGTAATGGCCGGGGCCGCTCTGTTCGAGGCGCACCGTGCGGCTTTCGCCTCGGGGACTGGTGACGACGGCTTGCAGGTTGAGGAAGTTCCTGAAGTTGCCCTGCGCGTCGAGCGCTTCGACGTTGAGCAGCCCCTCGCCTTTCTCAGTAGTTAGTTCGGTGGTGAAGTCGGCATTCTCCAGGCGTCTCATGCTCCATTGGCCGATCTGGGACCAGAACTGGCGGTACTTGTCCCAGTTGAGCCAGAGCTTGCCCCAGCGGGCCTGGGCGTCGGAAGTGAAGGCGACGGCGCGGCCCAGGCCGTATTGCCAGTGAGCCAGGAGGGGATCGCCTTTATCCGTCCACAAGGGTGTTTCGGCGCGCGGCTTTGGCGTGGTGGCAACGTAGCCAAGCAATTGCGGATATTCGCTCGCGCTGATGCCGCGGATCAGCTCGCTGGCGGCGCGGATTTGAGGCTGGAACGGCTCCTCGTAAATTGCCGACTTGAGGATCACGGCGGTCTCCTTGATGAAGATCTGCGGCAGATCGGCGGGCGAGGTGACGTTATAGAACTGCCCGTTGCCCTGGGCGGCCATCCATTCCATGGTGTCAGGCGGAGAGTGGCCGGAGATAAGGACGCTGCTGACCGTGATGCGGTCGCCGGCGATGGTCTGCATGAGGGCCGGGGTCGGCGCGGCCGGATCGCCGTCGCTGAAGATAATGATGTGCTTGAGACTGGCGGTGGACTGTTGGAGCGCCTGGTGGGCCATCTGCAGCACGTTCTGGAAACTGCCAAGGTCGCCCTGGTTCATGCCGGCAATCTGGGACGCCAGCTTCCTTCGGTCGCCCACCTTCTGGAGCGGGAACAACCAGCGCTCGGTGCCGTCCCACAGCACGACGCCCATCTCATCGGTGGCCCCGAGGGCGTCCAGGACACCCTGGGCGCAATCGCGGGCGATTTCATTGCCGTTGGCAAACTCCATGCCGTGCATCACCAGCACTACCGCGCCGGCGGGCATGACCTTCTTGCTGTCCAGTTCCATGCCGACGGGCAGGGTCGTTTCCAGCGGCGTGCCGCGGTAGCCCCCCGCCGCGTAGGTCTGGTCGCCGCCGACACAGACCAGGCCGACGCCGAAGTCGCGCACGGCGCTCTCGATCAGTTTCTGGCGGTCGAGCCCCAAATCGCCGGCGGCGAGGTTGCAGATGAAGATGGCGTCGTAGCTCTGCATCTCGGCGAGCGTGCCGGGGAAGTCCTTCACGCTGATGAGTTGGACAGTCAGGCCGGGGGATTGCAGGGCGGCGGCAAGTTGCTGGTCCTGCTCGGGGCTAGCCGAGACGATCAGCATCCGCGGCTGGCCGCGCACGGTGGCGAAGGTGCTGGCCCGGTTGTTCTGGGGCAGCGGGTCGCCGGACGCATCCACATGCACGTCATACTTGTAGAAGCCGGGCCGGGGGAGTGTCTGCGGGAAGGTCAACAGGTTCTTGCCGGCGGAAAGCTCGATCCGCTGTTCGCCGAGCGACTGGTCGTCGCGAAAGAGCCGCACCGTGGCGCGTGTGGTTCGGTCTGCCTGGACGAATATCTTGGTCTCGAAAACCTGGCCTTCCTTGAGTCTGGACGGCACCTGCAGTTTTTGCACCGACACGTCGCTGGCCCGGACAACGCCCATAGGCACGACATCCACCGTCACCCCAAGCGGCCGGGCGGCCAGCACGGCGCTCAGGGCGTCGCCGACGTTCTCGTTGCCGTCGGACATGAGCACGAGGCGCTTTTGCCCCGTCTCAGGGAATGCGGCGGTGGCCAGCCGGATGGCGGCGGCCAGGTCGGTGCGCTCGGTGGGGATGACGGCCTGAACCTTCTGCAGGTCCACGGCGGCGTTGGGCATGGTTTCAATGCCGGCATCGGCGCCGAAAACAACCACGCCGGCTTTGTCCCCTTTCTTCTTCGCCTTGGAGGTGCGGTTGACGTACTCGCGGGCCTCTTCCTGTTGCGGGGAGGGAATGCTGTCCGAGCGATCCAGCGTAAAGAAGACGTTCATGCCTTCCACGGGCCGGAGCCACTGCAGGCCGGCGATCGCAAACACCAGGGCGGCCAGCACGCCGAGGCGAATCCCCAGCGCGGTCCAGCGCCGCCACGGACTGGTCTGCACGTCCGATTTCCACGCGAGCCAAATCACCCAGGCCAGCGCGGGCGCCAGCAGCAAGAGGTAATGAGGATGGGTGAACTGGAAGTTCATTTCCGAAAGAGCTTCTGGACCCGGTGGTTCTGCGAGTCGGCCACGTAAAGGTTGCCGGCGGAATCGAGCGCCACGCCCCAGGGATTGTTGAATTGGCCCGGCGCGGCGCCCGGGCCGCCAATGATCTCCAGGCACCCGCCATTCGGATCAAAAACCTGAATGCGGCTGTTGCCGAATTCGCAGACGTATTGCCGCCCCGCGGCGTCCACGCAAAGGTCATAGGGGTAGCTTAGGTCGCCTTGCCTCTGGCCGGGCCGGCCATAGGCGCGGAGGAACTGGCCGTCGCTCGCGAAGACCTGGATGCGGTGATTGCAGGAATCGGCGACGTACAGGCGGTCCTGCGCGTCAACGCACAGCCCTTCGGGTCGGTTGAACTCGCCGGGCCCATTGCCGGACTGGCCGAGCACGGCCAGGAGTTTCTCTCCGCGCGCGTCAAACCGCTGCACGCGTTCGACCAGGCCGTATTCGCTCACCAGGACCTCCCGCCGGGAGTTGACCGCCACCGCACGAGGCCAGGAGAACTCGCCGGCGTTGGTGCCGTGCTTGCCCCACTGCGCGACCAGCCTGCCCTGGGGTGAGAAGACGTTCACCCGCTGGTAGTGCGGCTCCAGCACGAGGACATTCCCGTCACGGTCGCGCCCCATGCCCTTGGCCTTGCCCAATTCAGTCTCCGGCATTTGCCAGGAAAGCTCGAAGACGCCGTTGGAGGAGAACTTCTGCACGCGGCCGGTCATATCCACAACGTAGAGGTTGTCCTGCGCATCCACGGCCACCGAGCGCGGCTTGTTGAACTGGCCCACGCCGACGCCCCGCGAGCCGATGATCTGCACGCGCGCGAAGAACTGGCTGGAGAGCGGCGTCTGGTCCGACGGCGCGCGAGGGGTGCAGCCGCTGAGGATAAGCGCAACGGCACTGGCGAGCAGGAGCGTGAAGGCGGAAGCAGTGCGAACTGCGGAGTGCGGAGTGCGGAATTCCGCCCCACGCGCCACGCGCCACGCCTTCCACACCGCCAACGGCGCAACCGCCAACACCAGCAGCATCAGGCAAAGCGCGTTGACCTGCGCGTTGTGGCCATAGTGCAGCAGGTTGAACACCCGCAGCGCAAGCGTCTCGCCCCCGGGGGGCACGACCAGGATTATGGATTCGACGTCCCAGAGGCAGAGCAGGAAGACGACATACCACGCGGCGGCCGCTTGCGGCGCGATTTGCGGCCACTGGACATAGCGCAGCATTTGCCAGCGCGTGGCCCCTTCCAGCCGCGCCACGTCCACCAAATCGCGGTCCACCGTCTGCAGCGCATGGGCGGCAGAGTTCCAGCCGAACGCCAGGTACCGGCAGGCAAACGCCAGGACGACAATCGCCGCGCTCTGATACAGGAGCATGCACCAGGGACGGTTGAAGAGCAGGATGAGCGCAATGCCCAGCAACACGCCCGGGAGGAGGAAGGGCAGCCATGCAAGCCAGCGGAGAAAAGAGTTGAATGAACCAAGGGGGTGACCGGCGCTGCCCGGGGAATTGCCGCGCGGGGGAAGGCTCCGCACTTCGGCGGCCAGGCCCAGCGTGATGACCACTCCGGCCGAGACTGCGGCGAGGGAGAATGAGTTCCAAAGCGCGGTTTGTCCCGCAGCCAGCGCTCCCGGCAGTTCGGCCCAGGTCCGGCTGACGGAAACCAACTGGTAAACGGGAAGGCCGACGGCCAGGAGGCAGAGAACGATGGTGCCGGCTCCGCAGAACCAGAACCAGCCGGGGCCTAGCTGTTGTCGGAAAAGCCCGGCCGGGAGCGGGCCTTCCGTTCGCGGCCAGGGGAAGTCGCGCCGGGCGAACCAGAGCAGCAGAAGCAGCGGCGCCGCCACCAGCGGCCAGCTCAACCCGAGCGCGCCCGCCGTGTCGAAGGTGGTGTTGAAGCGCACCCAGATTTCCGCCGGGAAGACTTTCACCTGGAGAATGGCCGGCACGGCAAAGTTGTTCAGGGCCAGCACGAAGGTCAGCACGGCGGCTTGTGCCAGGGCGGTTCGCCCCAGCGGCCACAGCAGGCCCCGTATCAACCACCAGCCGCTGACGGCCATGTCGCTCTCCAATTGCGCGGGCTCCAGCCGCTGCCAGGCGCCCAGGACGAATAGCAGGGTGATTGGCCAGGTCAGGAGGCTCAGGATCCAGATTGTGCCACCGAGCGAGACAATGTTCAGCGGCAGCCAGCCGCGCCACACGCCCGCAAACCCGAGGAAGTGCAGCCAGCAGTTGGTGACGACGAACGGCGGGAGGGCCAGCGCGATCACCGCCACGGCCAACAGGCGGGTTCGCCAGCGGCTCCCAAGCCCCGCCAGCCACAGCGCGGCCAGGAAACCGAAGCTCGCCGCCAGCAGCGTCGTCAGCACGCCGACCAGCAGACTGTTCTTGAGCAGCAGCCAGTTCACCGCAGGAAGATTCCGCTCAACTCGGTGGTGGTGCGGTCCAACTCGCGCAGCAGGGCGTCCCAATTCACCCGGAGCGTCGGCGTGGCGACCTCGTCGGCGGCAAGCCCTTCGAGGGCATTGACGCTCACGAGCCGCTGCACGACTTCACGGCTTTGGAGGTAGTCGAAGAGCCGCTGCGCAGCCTTCGGGTGCGGCGCGCCGCGTGTCACGCCGACTGTGTTTGGGATCAGAAGGGCCTCCTCCGTCATGGGCAACGACGCGACGGGCAGCCCGTCGGCTTGTCCAACGGCGATGTCGTCCGAATCAGTCAGCCCCACCGGAGCCTCGCCCCGGCCAACCATCCTGACCACCACCGAGTTGCCGTCAAAGAGCAAAGGCTGGTTCGCCGCCAGCGCGCGGCACCAGGCCTGCCACCGGGCATCGCCCCAGGCCTGGCGGAGGGCGTGGAAATACGTGGCGGTGGTGCCGAATTGCGGGTAAGCCAGTGCCACCTTCCCGCGCCAGGCTTCGTTGGTGAGTTCGAGCAGCGAGCGCGGCGCGGCAGCGAGCGACAGCCGGTTGGTGTTGATTACGATCCGCCGGCTGCGATAGCCGAACGCCCCCCAGCCATTGGTTTCGCGGAAGACGCCCGCGGCGGCCAATTGGCGTGTGCGCAACTCCTCGTTGCCCCAGAACACATCGCATTGCGGATGCCTCCGCTCCGCCAGCAGCCGGTTGGCCAGGCCCACGGTCTTGACCGCTTCGCTGTCGTAGACGGCCCGCACCTTGATGCCCGTCTGCCGCTGGAACTCGCGGAAGATAGGACCGGCGTAGGTCTGGTCCTGGGCGCAGTAGGCGACCACGCTGCGACCGCGATTGGCCACGACGGATTTGAGCGCCGCCAGCCCCGCGGCCACCAGTATTGCAATGAGGATAAGACGGGATGTCTTCATACGGTTCTCCGATGGTAGTACCACCACTCCACCAGCAGCACCAGCAGCCCCAAAGCGGCGATGCTGCGCCACAGTTCCATGTTTGCCCGCTTGACGGTGGTGGCGCTTACCCGGGTGTGCTTGCCCAGTTGCAGCTCGTCGCGCGGCTTGATGTTGCTTTCGGCGGCATCGAGCAGGTTCACGCAGAAGGCGGTTTCATTCGTCCCCAAACGCAGCCGGTAAACGCCTTGCTTGCGGGTATCGCCGAACACAAGTTCGCTGGCGCTCGCGCCGAGCGGCAGCGACTGAACGGACCCGCCCGGCAGGGTGATCTGCGCTTCGGTCGCCGTCTCGGCCAGCGCCAGGCGCAACGGGTCGCCGGCCTTGACCAGCAGTTGCCCGCTCCGGGCGGCGGCCGGGTTGAGCCATTCCACCGCGTTGGCGATGAAGATCGGGAAGGAGACCCTCAACGGCCAGTTGCTCTCCAGCACGTCGAAGCCGATCCAGATAATGCGTTGGCGGCCCAGTTCGCCCGCCAGGATCAGCGGCGCCTGCGGCGCCTCCACCAGCGCCACCGCCCAGGTCGGCGTCTGGGCCGTCAGGCTTTGCACGATTTGCACGTTGTCAAACCCGGCGTAGCGCAGCAGCGGATGCGCGGACTTCCAATCCACGATGGGCGGCGCCTCGACGCGCCTCACCCCTTCAAGCCAGTTGGTGTTCGCGACATGAATGGCCAGCACGTTGCCCTTCGGCCAGACCGTTGGCGTTACGTCGTCGAGCACCACAAAGTCGAAGCCCGCGGCCGGGTCCGTCAGGTCAGTGGCGCTGGCCAGTTCCACGTTCGGCACGGCGCGCAGGGCCTTCTCCAGCAACCGGTTGCCGCGCGAGATCAGCAGCACCGCCAACGGTTTGGGCAGCAGGCTGGCGATGGAAGCCTGGTTGTCCGCGGCCAGATCGTCCCGGGCGGTCAGGCGAACGGTGAAGACAGCATCCCGGGATTGCTGCGCCAGAAACACCTGGGGCGAGGTCTCCCCGGCGGCAAGGCTCAGCGGCCGGGTCTCCACCAGGCGGTCGTCGAGCAGCAGTTCGAGGTCGGTCTGGCGGCTGTCCGGGGAGAAGTTGGCCACGCTGGCATAGACCGCGCGCTGGCGTGCGTCTTCCGGGTTGGCGCGCACATCGAGCGCGGTAATGCCGAGGTTGTTCGCACCCTTGCCGACGCGGTGGTAGATGAGCGGCAGCGCCTTGTTCTCGAACTGGCTCAACTCGGGCATCGCGCCGTCGCTGAAGAGGTGGATCTCCGGGCCGGTTCTCGGGTCGAGATCGCGCACGAGGGATTCAGCCATCTTGAGCGCGGGCACCAGGCGCGTCGGCCCGTCCGAGCAGACGCACCCTTGCAGCGCGCGGCGCAGCGCGGCTTTCTCGCTCGTAGCGGACTGTTTGACCTCGGTGCTCGCGCCCGCCAGGACAATGACCATCTCATCGGCGTCTTTGAGGCCGTCCACCCACTTCAGCGCCTCGGCGCGCGCCTGCTCGAAGCGCGACGGAGCCTCATCCACCGCCTGCATCGAGGCCGAGGCGTCGAGGATGACCACGCGCCGGTGGGCTGGTTTGGCCGTGGTCGAAAAATACGGGCGTGCCAGGGCCAGCACCGCCAGGATCAACAGGATGACCTGGAGGATCAGCAGCCAGTTCTTGCGGAGCTTCTGAAAAGGCGCGCTGGCCTGGGTTTCGGCCAGGAACTTCTGCCAAAGCACGGTGCTCGAAACCAGCCTCACTTCCCGCTTGCGCTTGAGCAGGTAAAACAGGATCACCACCGGGATGGCGGCGGCGAAAGCAAAGGCGAGTGGAGCGAGAAAGTGCATCCTCTAAGTGCGGAGTGCGGAGTGCGGAGTGCGGAATAGGGAATGCAAAGTGCGGAGTGCGGAGTGCGGAGTGCGGAATAGCAGAACTCGCTGGGAGTATCGCATGGAACTCATGGACGGCTGCCGGATTGGCGCGCGGTATTGATGGAGGAAACGGCAATCGCGGTCAGCTCGCCAGCCTCCTGGATGAGCGGGGCCGCTGTTGCCGGACCAAGCTTGTGGGCGTCAACAAGCATCTCCAGCCAATAGCCTGACTCGTCAGCTTCTTCTTCCACATTGCCCATTTTCGAGATGAAGTCGGCGGAGGACTTGGCGCGACATACGGCGCGGTAGTTGGCGCCCACCGATGTCCCGGAGCGGAGCAGTTGCCGCCCGAGAATGCGGCAGGTCTCTTCCTTCGGCAACGCCTCAACCAGCCTGATCACACCCAGCCCGAACTGTTTAGTGCGACGCTTTAAGTTCTCGCAGTTCATAGGTCGTTCTATTTCTCAACGTCTGTCGTCATTCTGCATTCCCCACTCCGCACTCCGCATTCCTCATTTCCAGACTTCCGCCTTGCGCAGTTGCTTGAGCAGCAGTTCCTGCAAGTCGGTGTTTGAGCTCGCGGTGAAGAAGTTGATGCCGCGCGCCCGGCAATACTCGCGCAGGCGCTGCACGAAGTTTTGCACCGTCTGTTGATAGGCCTTGAGCCGGAACCGGCCAAAGGTCACCTCCTGCGTTGCGCCGGTTTCGGCGTCCACCAGGCGCAAGTCGCCAAAGCTGCGGGGCGAAAGCTCCTCCGGCGCGAGAATCTGCACCAGGTCCACCTGGAACCCGCGGCCGACCAGAGCCATGAGCCCCGACTCATAACCCGCCGGGTCAAGGAAATCGCTCAGCACGACGGCCACGCCGGGCTGACGCGCTTCGAGCGCCCCCCGGCGCAGCGCCTCGTTGAGGTTCGCCGCCCCGCCGGCGCTGAGCGCGGACAGGTTCTGGAAGAACTGGATGGCGGACCGCTTGCCGCGGACTGAGCGCAACGCGCCCCGGGCGGCGCGCTCCGCGACGCCCGCCCCCGGGTCGCCGCCCGATCCGCCGGCCAGCTCGGGAAAGGGAATCACGCTGACCCGGTCGAATCCCGACAGGGCGACGTAGCCGATGGCCGCCGCCACCTGCCGGGCGAAGTCAAACTTGCGCGGCTCGCCGAAGGTCATGGACTCGCTGGCGTCCAGAAAGATGCGCACCGGCAGCTCGCGCTCCTCTTCATAGAGCTTAAGGAACAGCCGCTCCAGCCGGCCGTAGAGGTTCCAGTCCAGGTAACGGAAATCATCGCCGTGGACGTAGTTGCGGTAGTCGGCGAACTCGACTGACTGGCCGCGGGCGCGGCTGCGGCGCTCGCCTTTGGCGGAACTCTTGGCCCGGCGCGCGGCGAGCAACTGGAATTGCTCCAGGCGGCGCAGGAGTTCGGGCGTCAGCAGAACGTCAGGCATGAGACGGGTTGGCGGCAGGGACGTGCGTTTTCCCGGCTCTCTCCCCCGTCGTGGGGGAGAGAATTCGCCGAACAGAACCTTTCGCGTTTTGAACCCCTGAACCACCGTGAGGGAACATCCAACATCCAACATCCAACATCGAACGTCCAAGGGCCGAGCTTTGGGCCGCTATTGGATGTTGAGCGTTCGAGGTTGGATGTTGGATGTTCCCCCGGTTCAGGGGCAGGGCCGGGGTGAGAAGGCCCCGAGCGAAGTCGCGCATTGCCCCCTTGAACCTGGTAAGGACGCGTTCCACCGCGTCCCCATCGCTCTGCACGATCAGGGACGCGGTGGAACGCGTCCCTACCGCACCGACGAGGTTCATGGAAAGGGGGCCGGGGCTTTCCATAGTCAGGTTCCCTGGAATCCAACCCTAAACGCCCACTGCCGTCGCATCCCGGGGCACGTCGGCCAGAATCTGGCCGATGATCTGGTCGGTGGTAATGCCTTCGGCTTCCGCCTCGAAGTTCAGGATGAGCCGATGGCGCAAAGCGGTGGCGGCCACGGCCTGGATGTCATCATAGCTGACGTTGAAGCGGCCATCGGCCAGGGCGCGCACCTTGCCGGCGAGCAGCAATGTCTGGCCGCCGCGCGGGCTGCTGCCGAAGCGCAGGTACTGACTGGCGATGGGCGCCGCCGTGTCCGTCTTCGGATGCGTCGCCAGCACGAGCCGGACGGCGTAATCCTTCACGTGCGAGGCCACGGGAACCTCGCGCACCAGCCCCATCAGCTCCAGCAGGGCCTCGCTGCCGAGCACTCGCTCCACCTTGGCGCGGGCTCCGGCGGTCGTCCGCGAGAGAATGTCCGTCAGCTCTTCCGCCGACGGGTAGCCGACGAGGATCTTGAAGAAGAAGCGGTCGAGCTGAGCCTCGGGCAGCGGATAGGTGCCTTCCTGGTCAATGGGATTCTGTGTGGCCATGACAAAGAACGGCTCGGCCAATTTCCGGAGCTGGCCGCCGGCGGTGACCTGGTGCTCCTGCATGGCTTCGAGCAGCGCCGACTGGGTCTTGGGCGTGGCGCGGTTGATTTCGTCGGCCAGGATCAAGTGGGCAAAGATCGGCCCGCGCTGGAACTGGAACTCGCGCTTGCCGCCGCCGGTCTCCATCACGATGTTCGTGCCGAGAATATCGGCCGGCATCAGGTCGGGCGTGAACTGGATGCGGCTGAACGGCAGGTCAAGCGCCTCGCCCAGCGTCCGCACGAGCAGCGTCTTGCCCAGCCCGGGCACGCCCTCCAGCAGCACGTGCCCGCCGGCGAACAGCGCGATGAGCGTGCCCTCCACGATCGCATCCTGCCCCACGATGACTTTGCCGATTTCCGCGCGCAGAGCCGTGTAGGCCTGGCGGAAGGTCTGGATTTGCTCCTGGGTATTCATAGCTCTCAATTCTTCAGGTCGTCGAAGTAGTCCTTTACCGCGCCCTGGTAGGCGCGCGGAACTTTGTCCTGGCTCAAGGCGCTCTGGGCGTCGGTTTGGGCGGCGGTCGCCGCCTCCTCGTAGGCCACCTTGCTCTGGCCTTTGATGCTGACGCCCTTCAACGTAATGCTCGGCATCGGGCCGCCGGGCGAGAATTGTCCTTTGACCCGGGTGGGCTTGAGCGCGTCGCTCAGCTCGCCCTCGCCGCGGTCGGTATGACCCCGTGCATCCTGGTCAGGCCGGTCAAGGCCGGTGTTGTCCCAGTGGTCGGTCAACTGGCCATCCCAAGCCGCGCCGCTGTCCGACCAGGTGCCAACACCGCCGCCCGGCCTGCTGCCGTAAGGATTGTAACCGGGCCGATTGCTCGTCTGGCGGCCCCAGCCCTGGCAGGCGCCGATGCACAGGGACGCCTGCTTCAAATCGGCCAGCGCCGCCATGAGCGCCTGCGCATCCCCCATCTGCTGCATCAGGTCGCCCAATTCCTTCGCCGCCGCCTGCAGCGACTGCGCGCCGCCGGCTTTGTCTCCCGCTTGCATCTGCTGGCTGGCCTTCTTCAGCAGCTCCGCCACCTTGCCGTAGTTGCCCGCCGGATCAACTGCCTTGGACACGTCCTGCAGAATCTGCTGGAGCTGGCCGGGTGTGAGGCCGGCCGACTGCAACTGGCGGACCATCTTTTGGAGCGTCGCCTGCGCCAGTTCAGGCTGGCCGTTCTTGAGTTGCTCGGCCAGATCTTTGCCGGGGGTTCCAGCCTGCTGCTGGAGTTGCTGCAGCATCCGGGCCATCTCGCGCACCTTCTCCAGGTCCACCAATGCGGCTTCCAGGTCCTTGAGCATCATTCCCGCCTGGTTCTCCGCCAGCGCCTTGAGGGCGTCCTCAAGTTGCGGCAATGACAGGCCCGCGTCCTGCGCGGCTTTGGACAGGGCCGAAAGCGCCTCGGCCAGCTTCTGCCGCTCCGCCTCGCTGCCGGAAGCATCCTGGCCGGTCATCCCTTTGGCGGCCTCATGCGCTTTGTCCAGGTCCTTCTTGAGTTTGTCCAGCGCTTCGGGGTTGGCGGCGGGCGTGCCGAGCTGCTTTTGCAGGGCTTCGATCTGTTCCTGCAAACCGGCGGCGCTCCGCGAATCGTTGCCGCTCGAGGCGCGCGCCGCCTGCTCCATCTTTCGCAGCGCCGGGTCCTTGCCCAACTCTTTGAGTTCCTGCTTGAGTTTCTCCGCCACGTTGGCCAGGTCCTTGAGCGCCTCGCTGCGCGTCACGGTCTTCTTGGCAAGCTGGTCGCCCAGGTCCGTGACAGCCTCCAGCGCCTTCTGCGTCGGCTCCAGCGCGGGCGGACGTTTCTCCAGGCTGCGGCGGGTCAAATCCGCAAGCTGCTTTCCCACCTCCCGGATGTTCTGCTGGTCGGCCTGCTTCTGGCGGTAAGACTTGCTGCGGTATTCGGGCACAAAGCCCAGCCCGGCCCCCAGGGCCAGGAGCACGAGCGCCCAGCGTGTCGCCGTTGGCAGGTGGAATGGCACCAGGCGCCGCGGGTCCAGACCCCGGGCATGTGCGGCGGCATCCGTGACCACCAGGTCGCGCCACGTGCTGTCGTCCGGGGCCGCCGCGACCTCCAAAGCCGTGCTGAGCCGCTCCTGCAAATGCTGCCGGCCATCCACCCAGCGAGCGATGTCCGCCAAAGCCGCCTTGCGCCACCCACCGATCAGCAGCCCCGCCAGCGCGCACAGCACCGGGACCAGCGCCGCCGTGGTCAACGTCCAGAGCGGCAGCGGCAGCAGATGCCACAAACCGATCAGCACCAGCGACACCCCCGCCCCGACCAGCAGCCCGCGCCACAAACCGCGCAGCGCCCGCGCCACACGGCAGCGCCCGGCTGCCTGGCGCAGCGCTGACTCGATGACCTGCAATTCGCTCATGGCCTCGCCCACAACGTGCAGCACGGACACGCCTTTAGCCAGTCTTGCTGGTTAAGCGGCCTTCAACCGCACAATTAGGCCGCCATCATGCTGAGGGCGGGCCTCAGCGGCAAGGATAGATTCGGCTCATTTCAGAGCCTCGAGGAGCCGCCGGGCGACTAACTCATTGCCCCGCGCGTTGAGGTGCACCGGATCTGCTTCGAGGTACGCGGCCTTGCCTTCGGGCCGCAAGTCGGCGTCCAGGTCCACCAGCGCCACCCCGAGCCGGCGACAGACATCGCGCTTCACGAGCTGTATGCGCGAGAGATTCGTGGAGGTCAGGTCGTCAACCACGGGTAGGCTCAGGAGCACGGGCCGGGCGCCGTTGGAGAGCGCCAGCGTGCAGATGCCTTCGATGGCGGACCGAAAAACCGCGTCTGGGTCTTTCCGCTGCTGCTCCTTGAACAGGGCGTCCTGGGCCGGATCGACTGGGATGAACTTGGTTCGGTGCCGCTCGTAGAAAGCCTTCAGTTTGAGTTCAATCGCGTAGTGGTAAATGGCGGAGCGCCGCAAGAGGTTCTTCAGCCGCACGCGCCCCATGAACCTTCTCACGAACTCGGGGCTGTTGTTTTCGGAGAACTGGGTCCAGAGATTGGCTTCCGCCAGAATCACTGCGTCCGGCTGGTAACGAAGGGCGGTGTCGCGCAGATAGACCAGCATTTGCGGGTAGGACCAGGCATTGACACCGCTATTGATGACCTCGACGCGCCGGGACGCGCCGAAGTGCTCCTGCAGCAATTGTTGGAGCCGGGCGGAGTAGGTTTCGCTCTCAGCCAACCCCCACCCGAAGGTGCGTGAATCGCCGAGGGAAAGGATGCGGAACGTGCCCGGCGGCTTGGCCGGCAGGAATTCCGGGCCGCGCGTCGAGTGCGAGTTGATGCGGACCGGCTTGTGATCAACCTTCGTGTAGCAGTGCTGGCCCGGCTTTAACTTCCAGTACAGGCTCGGGTCCGGGTCGTAGATCTCCAGGTTGCCGTAGCCAGCGAGGCGGAGGACTACCTCGAATAGGCTGGCGCAGAACAGGAAAGAAACTGCCGCCACCGACAGCTTTCGCGCGAGGTCGCGAAAGCGATGACGGGATTCAGAGGGCGACGATCCCGTGCTCACGACAACGCAGGGGAAACCAGGAGCGCTCCAGCGCCCGGGAGCATCACCTGAGCACAGCGGTGGCGCCGAATCTCTTCTGGATTCCCACCCGCCAATGCGCTTTCAACACTCGGGCCAAAGCCCGAACAAATTGTGCCGTTATCGGCTTCTTGATCTAGCATCGTGTTACCGCCGCGGCTTGCCTGCCTGCTCATACACGAGGGGCAGGATCAGAATTGAACGGGGCGGTGTCAACAAGGATTCTCGTTGGCGGGGAGAAAGGGAGAAAGAGAGGCAAGCAGTTTGATTTGAGATATTTCCCTGTCCCGCCGCACCCGCTGCGCCCAGGAGCGTGGCAAGGCCCCCAAATAACGTCGCTGGAACCTGAAACGTCACTGCCGCCTCAAACCCCGCCAGCCAAGCAGAAAAGTGCCCAAGCCGAACAAGGTGACCACGCACGGTTCAGGTACCCGCCGGTCGGAGAAACTGGTCGCATCCAATAAGCCACCGCCTTGGAGTGGCAACTTCCGCGTCTGATTGGAGCAGGCGGAAATATCTGCTCCGAACATCGTTCTAGCCGTCGTGCTCCCAAGCGTAAGTAAGGGCCGTGCCAGGCTGGCCACCGAACGTCACAGTTTAGCCACCTCGACCGTAGAACAGAAGAGCTTGAGCGGTCTGGGGAGCCTGTCCCGTCTGTCCTCCGCAGCAACGTCCGACGAGCAGACGGTTTGGGAAGCAGCAGAGCTCTGCCGGCATTCGGGGTCTGCTGCGGACAAGAATGTCCACGATCCGCCAGCGAGTTCGAGGAATGTCCACGCCAGGATGAGGCTGTCATGGTTGTTAAGAGTTTCAGATTCAGCAACTTATGAATACTCGAAGCGCATCGCCAGGTGCCCGCTGGGGCACCGGGCCCGCCCGGTTGAGGCCCGTTCAACCACCCAAGCCCAGTAACACGCTAGCCCATCCTTGCAGCTACACCCCCTGTATACCCCTTGTATACCCCCTCTATTCCCCCGGTATACCCCTTCTATTGAAATAGAGGGGGTATACAAGGGGTATACAAGGGGTATACAAGGGGTATACAGGGGGTTTAGTGGGGGAGACGGTGAGGGGCCAGGGTGGGCGAGCAACCCGTGCAACTGCATAGACACGGCTGAGATCACGCTGGCGGCGCGGCTGATCCCGGTGCGGGAGCGCCGCGGCGCGCTAAATCCTCAGCGATTCTCATTATGACTCTGCCAACCGCCGCCGGGTGAGGGCACCCGGCCTACATCCCCCACGAAACCGTCATCCTGTAGGCCGGGTGCCCTCACCCGGCGTCTCGATCTGGTCCATAATCGCCTGGAAGCCCATTGTTCCTCCTTTCCGGGGGAGCGGTCTTCTGCTAAGGTACTGCTGACGAGTTTATTAGCGATCTATGCCGATCTACGAATATGCCTGTCCGAAGTGCCGGGTGATCTTCAACTTCCTGTCGAAGCGAATTAACCCGGACCGATCGCCGGTTTGTCCCAAGTGCGGCAACAAGAAGCTGTTCAAGCAGATGAGCCGGTTCGCCATGTCGCGCGGGCTCAAGGAGCCGGCGGCCAAGCCCGAGAGCGAAGCCGGCGAACCGCCGACGCCCGATTTCGACGACCCGCGCATGGAGCGCGCCATGATGGAAATGGAGCGCGACATGGAGCACCTGGACGAGAACAATCCCCGGCACATGGCCCACATGATGCGCAGGATGAAGGACATCATGCCGCCCGGCAGCGTGCCCAAGGAACTCGACGTGGCCATCAAGCGCCTCGAGGCGGGCGAGGACCCGGAGAAGATTGAAGCGGACATGGGCGATGTGCTCGGGGATTTCATGGGCGGCGAGGACGAGGGGGGAGGCATGGGCGGCGGCATGGGCGGCTACTCCCATGACCGCGGCCTTTACGATTACTGAGCCCGGCATCCCGAGGGCAGGGGAAGACGCCGGCGACACGCGCCGCGAGGCCCGATTCGTGTTGAATCGCGCCTCGGTTCCTGTGATCATGCCCTGCCTTTGGCAAAGTCAGTGAACGAACGAACGGTTGAAGAACTGGCCCGGCACGTGAATGGCGCCGTGGCCGGCGATGGCAGCGTCCGGATTTCCTCCGCGGCGGCCCTGGCGCAGGCCGGGGCCGGGCAGATCTCATTCCTCTCGAACCGGCGTTACGCCAAACTCCTGGCCACCACGTCCGCTTCGGCCGTCGTCGTGGCCGAAGCCGCGCCGTGCCCCGCGGCGCAGATCGTGGTGAAGAATCCTTACTACGCCTTCGCCCGGATTGTCGTGCTGCTGCATGGCCATCGCCCGCATGAGTTCTCCGGCGTGTCCCGCCAGGCCAGCATAGATCCCACCGCCAGCGTCGGGGACGGCGCGCGCATCCAGGATTTTGTGGTCATCAGCCGCAACGCGCGCATCGGCCGCCGTTGTGTGCTTTACGCCGGAGTGTTCGTCGGGCCGGGCGCCGAGATCGGCGACGACTGCGTCCTTTATCCCAATGTCGTCGTGTGCGATCACGTGCGCATCGGCCACCGCGTCATCGTCCAGCCCAACGCCAGCATCGGCGAGGACGGTTTTGGGTTTGCGACCGAGGCCGGCGTGCATCACAAGATCCCGCACCTGGGCCGCGTGGTCCTGGAGGACGATGTGGAGATCGGCGCCAACTGCGCCATCGAGAGCGGTCTGCTGCAGGACACCCGCATCGGGCGCGGCAGCAAGATCGGGGACTCGGTGGTCATTGGCCACGGCGTGCAGGTCGGCCCGGGCTGCCTGATGGTGGCGCAGAGCGGCATTGCCGGCTCGACCACCTTGGGACGATATTGCGTGCTGGCGGGGCAGGTGGGCATTGCCGGCCATTTGAACATCGGCAACCAGGTCGTCATTGGCGCCCAATCAGGCGTGGCCGGGGACCTGCCCGACGGCGTGACGGTGTTCGGCTCGCCCGCCATCGAGATCAAGCGCGCTCTCAAGGCCTACTCGTTGGTGCGGTGCCTGCCCGAGTTCCGCCGGACACTCACCGACCTGGAGCAACGCCTGGCCAGGCTGGAAGCCGCGTCCGGAACGCCGGCTCCCGGCGCCTGAGATTGCTGTGGCCCACATCCACGAGAAGATTGATTTCACCGTAGCGATCTTCGTTGTCCAGGCGGGCAAGGTTCTCCTGGTCCACCACCGCAACCTCGACAAGTGGCTGCCGCTGGGCGGCCATATCGAGCTGGACGAGGATCCGGAAACCGCCGCGCGGCGGGAAGCCCGGGAGGAGAGCGGGCTGGAGGTGGAGCTGCTCGGTGAACGCCCGCCGACCAGCGAGCCCGGCACCCGTGCGCTGATTTCCCCGCGCTTCCTGGACATCCACCGCATCACCGATGCCCACCAGCACATCGGCATGATCTACTGGGCCCGGCCGCGGCAGGGCACGCTGGCGCTCTCCGCTTCGGAGCACCACGACATCCGCTGGTGTTCCGCCGCCGATCTGGATCACCTTGAGCCGCCGATGACCGGCTCGGTCAAATGGTATTGCCGCGCGGCATTGAGGGAGGTTGAGGGTTGAGAGTTGAGGGTTGAGGGACCGCGCCGCCGCAGCTCCTCACGCGCCACGCAACCCGCCCCAAGATGTTCTCCCGCCGCCTCAAAGCCGGGTACTTCGCTCTCGAAGGTCTGAACTCCTTCGCGACGGTCTATTACTTCTACTATTTCTACTTCTTCATGCAGACGGAGTTTGGCTTTGGCAACAAGGCCAACCTTGCGCTTGCGGCGTTAAACGGGGCCATCTACGCGGTCATGGCCTGGCAAGGCGGGAAGTTCGCGCAGCGGTTTGGCTATTTCACCGCGCTCAAGATCGGCTTCGGCGTGATGGCCGGGGCGCTGGTTGTCGGCGGCTGGCTCCATACCGCCGGCGGGCATATCGTCATTATGTCCGTGGCCGTGGTTGGCATGTGCTTCACGTGGCCGACCCTCGAGGCCCTGGTGAGCGAAGGCGAACCCCCGGAGGGCGTGCAGCGCATGGTGGGAATCTACAACCTGGTGTGGTCGGGCACCGGCGCTTTGGCCTATTTCACCGGCGGCGCGATGTTCGAGAAGCTCGGCGCCCGAAGCCTCTTTTATGTGCCGGCGGGCATTGTGTTCGGGCAGATCATCCTGGCGCTTTGGCTGGAAAAGCAGGCCCGCCGGCAAACGACAGCGCCGGGGTTTCACCCAGCCGCGGCCCCGCCGGTTCCCGAGCCGGAATCGCCTCCGCATTCGGCAGCCCGGACGCGGATGTTTCTGCGCCTGGCGTGGCTGGCCAACCCGTTTGCCTACATCGCCATCAACACCCTTATCGCGGTGATCCCCGGCGTCGCCCAACGCCTCGAGCTTTCGCCCATGATCGCCGGCTATTGTTGCTCCCTGTGGTGCTTTTCACGGCTGGGAGCATTCCTGCTGCTGTGGCGGTGGAGCGGCTGGCATTACCGCTTTCGCTGGCTGCTCGCCGCTTACGTGGCGCTGATCGGCACTTTTGCCGCCATTGTTATGGCGCCCAACCTGGCGATGTTGATTCTGGCCCAACTGGCATTCGGCGTCGCCGCCGGCCTGATCTACTATTCGTCGCTGTTCTACTCGATGGACCTCGGCGACACCAAAGGCGAGCACGGCGGCATTCACGAGGCGGTCATTGGACTCGGCAACTTTGCCGGCCCGGCCGTCGGCGCGGCCTCGCTCCATTTCCTCCCGCAACACGCCAACAGCGGCGCGCTGGCCGTCAGCGGCCTGCTGCTCCTGGGGTTGGGCGGTCTGCTGGCCATCTGGCGGAAGAAAGCCTGAGCCAAATAACTTGCCAGCAGGCGCGGTTTGACCTACTGATCCTGGCGCCGGGTTAACTCGTTTGCCGCTTTCAACCCGCTTAACGAACTCATGGGTCTGCTGGATGGAAAATCAGGAATCGTCTTCGGCGTTGCGAACCGGCGCTCGATCGCCTGGGCTATCGCGCAAGCCTGGCATGGCGCCGGGGCGAAACTCGCCTTCACCTACCAGGGCGAGCGGCTCAAGGACAACGTCGAGGAGCTCGCCGGCGCCTTTGGCGCCGACACCCTGATCCTCCCCTGCGACGTGACCCGGGACGAGGAAATTGCAAAGGTGTTCAAGGTGGTGGCCGACAAGTTCGGCACATTGCACCTGTTGCTGCACTCGGTCGCTTTCGCCCCGAAGGACGCCCTCGAAGGCCAGTTCATCAACACCAGCCGCGAGGCTTTCCGTGTCGCGCACGACGTCAGCGCCTATTCGCTGGTGGCGCTGGCGCGGGCCGCGGCGCCGCTGATGACGGCGGGCGGCAGCGTCATCGGCATGAGCTACTACGGCGCCGAGAAGGTCGTTCCGCACTACAATGTAATGGGGGTCGCCAAAGCCGCGCTCGAGGCCAGCACGCGTTACCTCGCCTATGACCTGGGCCCGAAACGGATTCGCGTCAACTGCATCAGCGCCGGCCCGGTCAACACCCTGGCAGCGCGCGGCATTGGCGGGTTTAGCGAAATGCTCAGGCACTACGAGGCCCATGCTCCGCTGAAGCGCAATGTCCTGCCCGAGGAATTGGGTGCTACAGGCCTGTTCCTGGCCAGTGACGGCGCTGCCGCCATCACGGGGCAGGTCCTGTACGTGGACTGTGGCTATCAGATCATGGGGATGTGACCCGGCGCCCAAAACCGACCCGGGCCGGAATGAACCTCAAACGCGCAGCCGACGCTACCTGCTTGCAGGCGGCTTGAAGCGTCCCTTGGGGGCGGACCTCCGCAGGGTCGCCAGTTCCGGACCGGATGGCGCCAAGACGGGAGGTCAGTGCCGCTGATGCTGCGGCCCGCTGTCTTTGGGCCGATGCAAATGGCGCAGGCCGCGGTGAAGGGTTTCGATTTCCTGCTCGTCGGCGATCTTCTGGCGCTCGGCCAATTCGAGGGTCTCCAGCACTTCGTCCATGTCCTCAAGGGTGGCGCGGAGGGTGGCGATGATGCGGTTGACCTCTTCGATTGCCTCCTGAACCGCCTTCGGGGAGGCGGGGCGGCGCTCGCTGGGAGGCGGGGGCGTCTCAGGGCGGGCCGGGGGAGGGCGTTTGGAGCGTTGTTCCTGCCTGGCCCGTTGCGGCTCCGCACTGGAAGCGGCGGCTTCAACGTCAACGGCTGGCGCAATCTCCGGCTGGGCGGACGGTGGTTCCGGTGGGTTCGCGGCCTCCGGCGCGGGCGCGGCGGCAGGCTGCTCGGGCGCTGCGGCCTGTTCCGGAGCTGCGGGCAGCGTCTGCTCCGGCGGCCGGTCGGAACGCCGCCTGCCGCCCCGGCGGCCGCGACCGCCACGCCGGCCACGCCGGGCCGGTCGCGGGCCCGCAGGTTGTTGAGGTGTTGCGTTCGTTGCGTCAGGTGTCAACTCAGGAACCATCGTTAGCCCAAAGTGCCCTGAATGGCCGGAAATGCAATGGCAATCGCGCATCGTCCGCGCGCAAGAAGGTTATTGCCACCCCAGTGGGTTTAGGGTTCCCTTGGGCGCATGAAACTCAATTCTAAGCGGCTGAATCTCCAAATGACTCACCTGTGGGCCATCGCCCGCGGTGGCGGCTCGACGACGGCGCAGACTGTCATGGTCGAACTCATCGGCGCGGACGGCACGGTGGGATGGGGGGAAGCGGCGCCAATTGCCCGCTACCGGGAGTCGCTGGAGACCGTGGAGGCGTTCCTGAAGAAGGTGGATCCGCGCGGGCTCTCGTTCAATGATGTCGAGGGGAGCATGGTGTATTTGGACACGCTCTCGCCGCACGATATGTCGGCCAAGTGCGCGCTCAACATTGCCTTGCTCGACGGCGCAGCCAAGCGGGCGAACAAAGCGATCTACGATTACCTGGGGCTGGGCTTCCGCGAGAATCAGCACGTCAGTTCGTTCACGATCGGCATAGACAAGCCGGATGTCATCCGCAAGAAGGTGCTCGAGGCGGCGCCCTACCCGGTGTTGAAGATGAAGGTCGGGGTTGCCGACGACAAAATCAACGTGCAGGCGTTACGCGAGGTCGCCCCCACCAAGACGGTCCGGGTGGATGCCAATGAAGGCTGGAAGACCAAGGAACAGGCGCTGGAGATGATCGAGTGGCTGGCGCAGGACGGGCACGTCGAGTTCATCGAACAGCCCATGCCCGGCACGTTGCCCGTCAAAGACTGGGTCTGGCTGAAGCAGCGGTCCCCGCTCCCGATCATGGGGGACGAGTCCTATCACACCGTCAAAGACCTTGCGCAGGCGGTGGATTGTTTCCACGCGGTGAACGTGAAGCTGGCCAAGTCGGCTGGCATCAGCGGGGGCTTCGAGGCCCTGTCCGCCGCGCGCAAGGCCGGCTTGAAGACCATGCTGGGCTGCATGATCGAGAGCAGCATTCTGATCAGCGCCGCCGCACACCTGGCCGAACTGTGCGATTACCTCGACCTGGACGGCAACATCCTCATCAGCAACGATCCTTATGTGGGAGCGAAGGCGGAGAATGGAATGATGTCCTTCGCCAGGGCGACGGAGAAGTACGGCTTGCGGGTGAGCGCGCGCTGACGCCGCCAATCGTTCGTCACCCGCCGATCTTCTCCCAAAGCGTGACCTGGGGCGGCTCGGCCAGCAGAGGCCCGAGCCCGGCAAGCACGGCCTGCAAGTCCGGCTTCTGCAGATGCGCATCCAGGTGCGCCTTGCTCGCCCAGTTCTCGTGGAAGAGGAAAAGGGCGGGATTATCCAACGCCTGGTGCAGGTCGTAATTCAGGCACCCGGCGTCCTTGCGGCTGGGGGCCAGCAGCGGGAGCAGCTTCTCTCGAACGGCGCTTTCCTGGCCCGGCTTGGTCTTGAATTGCGCGATCACTGTCAGCGGTTTGCTGTTCATGGGGCTGATCATCGCCGCACCTCAACCCGTCTGGCAATGTTGATCTCTGGAGCCGCTACCGCCGGAAAGGCTAACCGACGCCCCTACAGCCCGATCGCCTCGAAGGCCTGCGAGTAAAGCCCGTGCCCGAAGTCGTTGGGGTGATTGATATTATTGCCCAGCAGGTCTTCCGGCTTCTTCCGCTCGGCAACGCTCATCCAAAGGCGATAGACATCCGCAAAGGCGCAGCGTTCCTCCAGCGCCACGCGCTCCGTCGCATCCGCATAGGCCGCCATATTGTGCGAGCCATAGTGCCACTTCGGGTTCGGTGGAAACGCCGAGAACAGAATGATCTCCGCCCCTGTCCCGGCCCGAATGCGGCTGATCATCGTGCGCAAGTTCGCGCCAAACGCGTCCAACGGCACGCCAAACCCCTCGCGGTTGTGATCATTCATGCCGAAGCCGATTAGGACCAGGTCCGGTTGCCGTCGCAGCACCTTCTCCTCCAGCCGCTGCAATCCCTGCACCGTCGTGTCGCCGCCGGTGGCGCCGTTGGTGGTCTCAATGGTGGCGCGCGGATACTTCGCCCGGAGTGTCGCCGCCCAACGCTCCCAGAAGATCAATCCGGGCTCCGACGCGTCCCCGCCCGCCGTGATGCTGTCGCCGAACGCCACGATGCGCACCTTCTGCCCGGCCTGCAGCTTGCGCCGTGTGTCGGGCAGTCGCGCCACGCCGAGTTCGGCCTTCGCGGGCGGGAACTCCCGCTTCTCCGAATGCGCGTAATCCACATACACAAAGAACGCTCCGTTGCCGAAGCCGGGGAACTGGTCATGCCGGAAATCCTCTTTGCCGTAAAGGATGTTGGTCCCGAAGTCCGGAATGCGCGACAGGGGCGTCCGCCGAATCCTGTTCGGCGCCTCAAGCAGGTAATCGCGGCCCGCCTCGTATTGGATCGTCTGCGGCAAACCGGCGCGGTAAGTGTTCCGCACCACAACGGGCTTGTCCGGCGAGGGGGCGGAGATGAGCGTTGCCGGCGTCTGGCCCGCCAGCACGATGGATTCGTCCGACTCAAACCTGAGGGTGCATTGCGAGCAGCCGCTCAATATCGTCGCCGCCGCCACCGCCGTGATCCAGATGAACCAATTGCAGTAACACATGCCTCAGAAATGCCGACATTCGGCGGTGAGGGCAACCGATTTGTTGTTCCGCCGCCACTGGCGGCTTGTTTTTGCGGCCCCGGAATGGCTACAGTCTGGGATGACCAGTGCGGAGATACGCCGATCGTTCCTGGACTTTTTCAAGTCGAAGGGGCACACCATTGTGCCCTCTTCGAGCCTGATGCCCGGCTCGCCGAACCTGCTGTTTACCAACGCGGGCATGAACCAGTTCGTCCCGATCTTCCTCGGCCAGCGCGCGCCGGACGTCTCGAAGTGGGCCGGCGCCGTTGCCGCCAGCGATACCCGCGCCGCTGATACCCAGAAATGCATCCGCGCCGGCGGCAAGCACAACGACCTCGAAGACGTCGGCCTCGACACCTACCACCACACGTTCTTCGAGATGCTCGGCAACTGGTCCTTCGGCGACTACTTCAAGCAGGAAGCCATCTGCTGGGCGTGGGAGCTCATCACCGAGGTCTGGAAGTTCCCGGCGAACCGCCTCTACGCGACCGTCTATTCGCCCGACAAGGCCAAGGGTGACCCCGCCGAGTTCGACCGGGAAGCTTACGACGTGTGGGCGGAAAAGTTCCGCGCCGCCGGCCTCGCCCCCAAAGACCACGTGCTGAGCGGCAACAGGAAAGACAACTTCTGGATGATGGGTGACACCGGCCCCTGCGGCCCGTGCAGCGAGCTGCACGTGGACCTCACCCCCAACGGCGACAGCCGCGGCAGCCTGGTCAACAAGAGCGACGCCCGCTGCATCGAAATCTGGAACCTTGTCTTCATCCAGTTCAACGCCAACCCCGACGGCAGCTTCTCCCCGCTGCCCGCGCGGCACGTGGACACCGGCATGGGCTTCGAGCGGGTCACAGGGATCATCCAGAACACGAAGAACTTCACCGACTTCACCCGCGTCATCTCTAACTACGAGACGGACATCTTCCGCCCCATCTTCGACAAGATTGAGAAGCTGAGCGGCAGGAAATACCACTCCACGCTGCCGCCGGCATCCAGCATCCGGCATCCGACAGCCGACATCCAGGCCGACATCGCATTCCGCGTCATCGCCGACCATATCCGGACCCTGAGTTTCGCCATCGCTGATGGCATCCAGCCCGGCAACACCGACCGCAACTACGTCCTGCGCCGCATCCTCCGCCGCGCTGTCCGCTATGGCCGCACCCTCGGCTTCCACGAGCCCTTCTTCTACAAGCTGGTCGCCGTCCTGGCCGAGACCATGGGGCAGGCATTCCCTGAACTCCGCGCCAGGCAGGACCACATCGAGCAGGTTATCCAACGCGAAGAGGAGGCGTTTAACAAGACGCTGGACCGGGGGATCGAGTTGTTCTGCGAACAAACCGAGCAACAGCGCGCCGGCCAACTCAGCGGCGAGTTCGCCTTCAAGCTCTACGACACCTACGGTTTCCCGCTTGACCTTACCGAACTGATGGCCCGCGAGCGCGGCCTGGCCGTTGACGTCGCCGGCTTTAACCGGCTCATGGAGGAGCAAAAAGCCCGCGCCCGCGCCGCCCAGAAGAAGCAAGTCATCGAGCTCTCCCAGGTCGAGACCACCACGCCCACCCAATTTGTCGGCTACGACAAGCTGGAGTCCCCCGCCAAGGTCCTCGAAGTCGTCGCCGTGAGGGACAAGACCGCGGTCATCCTCGATGTTTCGCCGCTCTACGCCGAAATGGGCGGCCAGGTCGGCGACACCGGCGAGATGAGCGGCGCCGGCGAACTCTGGACCATCAACAACACCCAGAAAGCCGGTGACGCCTGGTTGCACTTCCTGGCCGATGACGCGCCACCGGGCGCACAACACGAACCACCCTCAGACGCTCCGCGTTCCGACGCCCCACTCCCGGGCTGTCTCGTCACCCTCACGGTGGACCGCCCTCGCCGCGAGGCCATCCAGCGACATCACACGGTGACCCACCTGCTGCACTGGGCCTTGCACGAGGTGGTCAGCAAGGACGCCTCCCAAAAGGGCTCTTACGTCGGGCCGGAGAAGCTCACATTCGATTTCAGCGGTGCCGCGCTGACGCCGCAGCAAGTGGCCGACGTCGAGCGCCTGGTCAACGAGCGCATCCTCGAAAACGCCCCCGTCTCCTGGACCGAGGCCAGTTACAGCGACATCAAGAACCGGAAGGACATCCGGCAGTTCTTCGGCGAGAAGTACGGCGAGGTTGTGCGGGTGCTCCAGATCGGCGGAAAACCCGGCGCGCTGGATGGCTACTCGATGGAGCTGTGCGGCGGCACGCACGCCCGGGCGACCGGCGAAATCGGCCTGTTCCGCATCGCCGCCGAGTCGGCCATCGCCGCCGGCGTCCGGCGCATCGAAGCCCTCGCCGGCATGGAGGCCTACCGGCGGGCTGCCGGGGAGCTGCAACTCATCAGGGCCGTCGCGGGCAAGGTCAACTCCCCCGTCGCCGAGTTGGAAAAGAAGATCGAGTCACTGCTGGCCCAGCAGAAAACGCTGGAGAAGCAATTGCTCGCGCTGGACCAGGAACGCGCCGCGCGCGCCGCCCGGGACATCCTGAGCCGGGCGCAGACCATTAACGGCACGCCAGCGATCATCGAACGATTCGACGCCGACGGTGACAAACTCCAGGGGATTGCCAACGAGCTGAAAGGACAGTTCAAGGGGGTGATCGTACTGGGCGGCGTGGCCGACGGCGCGGTCGCCTTGATAGCTTCCGTGTCGCCTGAATTCACCAGGCAGCACCAGGCGGGCAAGATCATCCAGACCATCGCGCCGGTGGTCGGCGGGAAGGGCGGGGGCCGCCCGGACAACGCCCGCGGCGGGGGCAAGGATGCGACCCGGCTGGACGAGGCCCTGGCCAAGGCCCGGAGCCTGCTGGGATGACGACGGCGGATAGAAGTTATCCGCAGACGGCCTTCAGATTCAAGTTGCCTGCCGGGCGCGTATTTCGGATACTGGGGGCATGACGCTCAAAATGAATCATTTAACGGGCGTCGAAGTTGGCAGCGCGCTTAGCTCAGTGGAAGAGCACTTCCTTCACACGGAAGGGGTCGCAGGTTCAAGTCCTGCAGCGCGCACCATTTGACGGGCGCGCGGGGGCGTCGAGAGGCGCGGGTGGTCTGGCTATGGAGGAGTGAAAGTCCGTTGATGTGCTGGCAACAATGATTCCAACCAAGCGGCGGGGCCCGGCTCTTTGCTCAGAAGTACTTCTTCACAATCCAATCGGGCTGCCACTGGTCCGGCACGCGGGTCCTGCCTGTCAGATCTATCCGCTCAAACGGCTTGTTCGCCGAAGGGATAGCAAGCGTGTCGCCGGACTTTGCCTGCCATTGTCTCATTAGATCGAGAAGCCGCTGAGTCTGTTTCGCGTGCTCCGGGGAATCTATCAAGTTGGTGCGTTCTTCCGGGTCGGCTTGCAGGTCAAACAACTGGAGATGGCCGGCCTGGGGGTAAGCGATCAGCTTCCAGCGCTCATCTCGAACCGCGCGTTGGATCTGGATAAAGGGCAGAAACACCGAGTCGCGGAGCCTGGCTTTGCTGCCTTCCCACAATGGGCGGAGGCTCTCCCCGTCGAGCCCAGCCGGCGGGGTGACGCCCGTGACATCGCAGACGGTCGGGAAGATATCGAGCAGATAGGTGAATGCTTGTGTGGACTTGCCGGCGGGAATGCCGGGGCCGACGAAGATCAGCGGGACGCGCATGCCGTGCTCGAAGACGTTCTGCTTGCCCAACAGCCCGTGGCTGCCCAGGGCCAGGCCGTTGTCGGCCGAGTAGATGATGATCGTGTTGCGCGCCGCGCCCGTTTGCCGGAGCGCCTTGAGAATGCGCGCGATTTGGCCGTCCAGGTGGGTGATCATTCCATAGTACTCGGCCAGTTGGTCGCGGATCACAGCCTCTGTGCGCGGCCAGGCAGCCAGGTTTTCATCCCGACACCTGGTCATGTGGCCGTTGTCGAATGGGAACTGCGGCAGGAAATTCGCGGGCAAAGGCGGCTTGTGGCGGTAGTAATAGTCGAGCTGCCGCGCCGGGGGCGTTCTGGGGTCGTGCGGGGCGGTGAAGGCCACATAGGCAAAGAACGGATTCCGGCCGTCATGATGTTTGAGGAACTCGATGGCCGAGTCGGCAAACAGCTCGCTGGAGAACTTCCCGGCGGTTCGTTCGGCGGTCAGCTTGCCATCCGGACCGAGGTCCCGGACCGGGACTTTGGAGTGGTCGGACATGCCTCCGAACATCACCGTCTTGCCCTGTTGAAACGCCCGCAGCCAGGACTCCTGGCCATTGTGCCACTTGCCCGTGCCGAAGGTCACATAGCCGTTTTCCCGGAGCAGTTCGGGCATCAGCTTTGCGTCGCTGAGCTTCCTGGTGTCCACGTGGAACCAGGATCTGCCGCTCATGAGCATCGCGCGGCTGGGCATGCAAACGGCGCCGCTGTTTCCCCCAAAGATGTAATTGCGCCGAAAGCTGCAGCCCGCCTCGGCCAGCTTGTCCAAAGTCGGGGTCTTTATGTGTAGATTGCCCCATGCGCCAATGGTGTCAGCCCGCTGGTCGTCAGCGAACAGGAACAGAATGTTCGGACGGCTGCCTGAAGCGGTCGCACCATGAACGGGCAGTGAACCAGCCGCCAGGAGCAGTTGAATTCCAAGACCAAGAAGACAGGGGCAAGCCCATTGGTGTGCAGCGTTTGAGGAACGGCGAGACATAAGGCGTTGGCGTTCAGCTTGTTGTTGTCCGGTTCACGCTGCATTCGTTGACCAGTCCGGTCAAGAGAATTGAGGCACACTTTTCTGGCGCTTTCTGCCAGTCTGTCCACCACCCCGAAAATGGGGGTCTAATGACCTCATGCCGAGAAACGCCCACCTCTTAACCCCCCAAAACCACATTTTGCCTCTTGTCCCAACGAAAGTTGCTCCGCGCCATTACCCCGAGTGCGCCAGCCCAAGGCAGCGTTCGTCCTGAGCTTGTTTCGCCGGGTCGTAGTCAGCTTCGCCCAGGTCTGGGCAGCCCAATGCCGCAAGCGCAACCCCAAGAGCCGCGTGACCACTCGCAAATTCCAGCGGCGCTTCAGCCGCGCCGATGGTGGCCCCAACCGCCTGCATGCGCTGATGTTGGCCAAATCTCCTGCTCCTTGGCGTTCCCCAACTTGAAAAGGTGCGTCCTAACGCGCCGGACGGGGGCGTCGTTACCGCTCGACAATTCACTTCGGCGGCGCAACACTGCGGCACCAATGGCCACTAACAGCAATGCCCCGCTCGACTTGCTCTGGAAGGAGTACGGCGCCGGCTTTGCCGAGTTTGACGACCTCACGCTGGGGCGCTGGCTGGTTCAGACCCTCGGCCAGCTCACCGGCAAAGTGTGGCGGTTCTCCCATCCGCTGGTGGGCAGCTACCGCCTCGCCGCGCAGTTGGCCCACGACCGGCAGATCTGGCTGAAACGCCTCGTTACGTTTCCGCCAGCCTACTCCGAATCGGCCTGCTGCCGGGCGCCGATGCTGCCGTTGCTGACGCGGGACGTTCGCGATGCGGGGTTGATTTGCCTGCATTGCAGCGAGACGCTCGTCCCCTTTGAGGAGACCCCGCCGGCGCTGCAAAGCGAGCTGGCAGGCTGGGCGGGCCAATATGCTTCCGTCCATGCCGTCGCCCATTTGGACGATCGCCAGCGCAAGACCGTGGGGAATTACGACCGCGCCTACGAGGCCGCCGCCACCGAAGCCGAGCACCTGCTGGCGCAAGCCGGCACCCAACTGACCTCCCGGCTCCTGGAGTTCTATGCGGCGGTCGTCTGGGAAGACCAGGACGAGTGCCTCGAAGTAAGGCCGGAGGACATTCGACTCTAGCCAGAACTGGTCACATGGGCGCCGGTCCAAGGGCGTTTCGTGGCGGGGGTGAAACGTGGCGGCTGCCACGGCCCGCGTGCGGCATTAGAAGGAGTGGCTCTCGCCGGGCGTCAAGAGGTGGAGACGCCGGTTCGCCGCCTTGAACTTCTCGATCGCGGCGGTGGTATCAATCCGGATGGGGGGGAATGTGTTGTAATGGCAGCCGAGGATCTCGGGGCAGCGGACGAACTCCGCCGCGCGGATGGCGTCGTCAACGCCCATGGTGAAGTTGTCGCCGATGCACAGCACGGCGAACAACAGCTTGGTGGATTCGCCGATCAGCTTCATGTCCATCGTCAGCGCCGTGTCGCCGGAATAATAGAAATTACCTTCGGCGCTCTCGACGACGAAGCCGCCGGGGTTTCCGCCATACGATCCGTCCGGCAGGCTGCTGGAATGGCAGGCGTTGACGAATTTGACGCGGCCGAAGTCGAAGTTCCAGCCGCCGCCGTGGTTCAGGGCGTGGGTCCTGGTGAAGCCCTGCTTGCCGAACCAGACGGTGATCTCGAAGTTCGAGATAATGGTCGCTCCGGTCCGGCGGGCGATGTTTGCGGCGTCGGACAGGTGGTCGGCATGCCCGTGTGAAATGAGAATGTAGTCGGCCGGCACTTTGCCGGTGTCAATGCCCCTGGCCAGCTCGTTCCCGGTGATGAACGGGTCGAACAACAGGGTCTTGTTCGCGACCTGGGCGGCGAAGCAGGCATGGCCGTAGTAGGTGACTTTCATGGCGGGGCGCGGGGCTAGCCCGAACACTTGATGCCTGGGAGTCCGGCGCGCGGGCATCCTGCCCGCTTACACGATCCGGATGGCCCAAGCGGGCAAGATGCCCGCGCTCCGATCTGTTGGCATTTCGTGCGGGACATGAAGTATCGGGGCTAGGCGGCCCTCTCCGTGGTCTCAAGGAACCCCTGGAGATGGCGGACGCGAGTGGGGTGGCGCAGTTTGCGCAGCGCCTTGGCTTCGATCTGGCGGATGCGCTCGCGGGTGACGCTGTACATCTTGCCGATTTCCTCCAGCGTGCGCTCGTAGCCGTCCACGAGGCCGAATCGCATCTCCAGAATCTTGCGTTCGCGCTCGGTCAGGCTGGTCAGCACGTCGCCCAGCTTCTCCTTGAGCAGGCTGTAGCTGGTGACGTCGGACGGATTCTCGGCGGTCTTGTCTTCGATGAAATCGCCCACGCTGACGTCGCCGTCGTCGCCGACGGGCGCGTGGAGCGAGATGGGCTGCTGGGCCATTTTGAGCAGCGCGTTGATGCGGGAGACGGGCATGTGCATCTCATCGGCGACCTCTTCCGGGGTGGGCTCGCGGCCCAGCTCCTGGGTGAGCTGCTTTTGGGCGCGCCAGAGCTTGTTCATGATCTCGATCATGTGCACGGGGATGCGGATGGTGCGGGCCTGGTCGGCGATCGAGCGGGTGATGGCCTGGCGAATCCACCAGATGGCGTAGGTGGAAAACTTGTAGCCGCGGCGATACTCGAATTTCTCCACGCCCTTCATCAGGCCGATGTTGCCTTCCTGGATCAGGTCGAGAAAGGACTGGCCGCGGTTGGTGTATTTCTTGGCGACGGACACGACCAGGCGCAGGTTGGCTTCGGCCATGTGCGTCTTGGCCCGGTGCGCGCGGTCGGCGGCGCGTTTGAGCTCCTGGAGGGTCTTGAAGAAGTCCTCGTGTGGAAGGCGCACGAACTGTTCCAGCGCCCGCATTTTGGCCCGCTCAGCGTGGAGGCCGGCCTGCTGATCGGCCGACTTGCGCCGCGCCTGAAGCTCCTGGACGTGGCGCAGGCAACCTTTGAATTTCTCATGAACATTGTTGGCCACCAGGATCATGTCATCGAGGACCCTTTGCTTGTAGAAGAACCTGGGGAACATGTCCTGCAGCTTTCGGTCGAGCTTCTGCAATTTGAGGTGGAGCCTCTGGCGGCCGCCCTGGGTGGCGGCTTTCTGCCAGGCGATGAACTGGTCGTCAACCTTGGTATCAAGCGTTTGCACCGTCTTGATCAGAGCCCGCAGTTCGCGGAGATGGGCTTCGCGGTTGGGAACCTTCTTGTCCACCACCACGCGGTCGAAACGCTCTTTGGGGGGTTCGGACAGGAGTTTCTCCGCGATGGCAATGTGCTCCTTGGCGGCAAAGCCCAGTCCGTAAACCAGGCGCTTGATGTCGCCTTCCGCTTCCTCGATGCGCTTGCAGATTTCCACTTCCTGTTCGCGGGTGAGCAGCGGCACCTTGCCCATCTGGTTCATGTACATCCGAACCGGGTCGTCCAGCACTTCCAGGCGCGTGTCTTCTTCCTCTTCGTGCTCGGCGGGCTTGGCCCGCTCCACTTCCGCGTGGTCCACGATCTCCACGTCCATGGAGCGCAGCTTGCTATAAAGCTCGTCCAGGTCGTTGGGCGAGAGGCCGTCGGGGAGGATGTCGTTGATGTCGTCGTAGGTGACGAACCCGTGCTCCTGCGCCAGGTGCAGCAAGGTCTTGATGGTCTCGGTCAGATCCGCCGCCCGGGCGTGCTTGCTTACCGTCGTGGCTGCATGGCTGGCGTCGGCATGGGGAGTCCTGGCCTGAGGCGCGGCGTTGGCCTTGGGCGCGCTATGGGCGGAAGGAGCCTTCACGGGCAAACGGTTAAGGCCGCGCGCTCGATGGGAAATCACAAAACGGTGGCGAGGACGGCGCCCGGGGGCGGCCGCTGACGGCCTGCCACCGTGCCGTCGTTGCCCGGGCTTCTTAGCCGGCCTTTTCTCTTTGCGTTTCAACATATAATAATAAGACGGGCCCAGGCCCGAACAGTTCAGTTATTCTGCACGCTGCCCAACGGCAGCGACCGGACTCTGGGACATCAATACGGACTGTCCGTCATGGTGTTTGAAGACCTCAAACACCAGAGGACTGACGCTCGCGCAGAACACTGTATTCTGCAAACAGACTCACTTCCTAAATCCAAGCGCCGTGAGCGGTCTTAGCCCCGGTTATTCAGGCCAAAGCAGACCTAGAACCCCTAGTATGCGCAAATCAGCGTCGAGCCTGCAAGCAGAAAAATCAGGGAAAAAACAGGCAGGGCGCATCTTGACACTACCACCATAATGGGGATGTGAAACGGTTCCTCATCCGAAGACATGAACCTTAAACCAAAGAAAGGAATATGAATTCGGACAAACCAGCGGCTGCATCATTGCGGGATATT
>Ga0209201_1000615_pt1 | contig 47392 bp, 41 predicted proteins | sample AD_UKC055_MetaG_FD_184411 | JGI IMG/M metagenome (GOLD analysis project Ga0209201, IMG submission 184411) | Active sludge microbial communities of municipal wastewater-treating anaerobic digesters from USA - AD_UKC055_MetaG (SPAdes) (version 2) | ecosystem: Engineered > Bioreactor > Anaerobic >... | reverse complement strand
AGGGACGGCTCTACGGGCGGATTCTTTGCCGACAATGTGCAGGCAGGTCAGCAGGTATGGAACACGGTCAACCTTCTGTTAAGGCTCGACCGAGATTGGAAGGTGTGACATGAGTTTCGGAAAAATGAACGGCTTTGCTGATATCGTCATTACAAAACGCATCAAGGACAGCGAGGGTTTCTCCACAACGGCGGATGAAATCCTCGCCTCTGTCCGTGTGTACAGAGAAGGACGCCACGGAAGTGAAAGATGGGCAAACCTCGCTGCATTCTCCGAGGCGACTGACCTGTTCCGCTTTCGCTGCATTCCCGGTCTTACCGTAACAACCGACCACATTTTGGTGTGTGAGGATGGCAGGTTTGAAATCACATCCGTGGAGGATGTAAAAGGGCGTGGAATGTATACGGAGGTGCTTGCGAAAAAGGTGGTGGCAACAAGTGGCTAAAGTGGATATCAAAATGCCGGAAGAGTTTTTGCAGCGTATCTCAAGGCTCGGTTCTGATTTTGACCCCGTTGCCGAAAAGGTACTGGAAGCCGGAGGCGAGATAGTTCTTGCCAAGGCACAGAGCAACCTGTCCTCTGTGGTGGGTAATGGTACAAAGTACGAATCCCGATCCACAGGAGAATTAGAGTCGGCGCTTGGTCTGTCCTCTGTGAAGATGGACAAAAACGGCAACCACAACATCAAGGTTGGCTTTGCAGAACCCCGCAGGGATGGTGTCAGCAATGCGAAACTGGCCAACATCATCGAATACGGCAAACACGGTCAGCCTGCCAAACCTTTTATGAAACCTGCAAAAACGGCATCCCGTGCTGCCTGTATCAGTGCCATGCAGGATAAATTTGAAGAGGAGGTCAGAAAGCTGTGAGTGTACTTTCAGATATCAATACGGCTCTGGAGCCTTTGGGCATTCCTTTGGAAACAGGAGTGTTCCATGACGAGGCGCCGGATAAATATATCGTGGTAGTGCCTATGGCAGACAGCTTTGAACTTCATGCAGACAACACTCCCAGATGTGATGTCCAGGAGGCACGAATTTCCCTGTATGCCAAAGGCAGTTATACCAAAGAGAAAAATACAATCATCCGTGCCTTGCTTGGTGCGGATTTTACCATAACTGACCGAAGATACATCGGTTATGAAACAGAAACAGGCTACTTCCATTACAACGTGGATGTGGCAAAACATTATGAAATGGAGGAATAATCAATGGCTACTATTGGTCTTGACAAACTGTATTATGCCAAAATCACCGAAGATGAAAACAGCAATGAAACCTATGATTCTCCGGTACAGTTGGCAAAGGCGATGACCGCCGACCTCTCCGTGGAGCTTGCGGAGGCAACCCTTTATGCCGATGACGGTGCATCGGAAATTGTAAAGGAATTCAAAAACGGTACACTTTCCCTTGGCGTGGATGATATCGGTGCTGCCGTGGCATCCGACCTTACCGGAGCAACCATCGATGCCAATGGCGTTGTGGTGTCCACAAGTGAAGATGGCGGTGACCCTGTTGCCGTAGGTTTCCGTGCGAAGAAATCCAACGGCAAGTACAAGTATTACTGGCTCTACCGTGTGAAATTCGGTATCCCTGCCACAAATCTTGCTACCAAGGGTGACAGCATTACTTTCTCTACTCCGACCATCGAGGGTACTATCTTACGCCGTAACAAAGTGGACGGTCAGAATAAGCATCCTTGGAAGGCAGAAGTGACTGAGGGCGATTCTGCTGTTGCAGCAGATATTATCACCAACTGGTATCAGGAAGTATATGAACCTTCCTATACTACGGAACAGGCTGAATAAGGAGGGTTTGACACATGGATAAAGAACGCACGGCAATTATCAATATTGGTGGTGACGAGTATACTTTGCTCCTTACTACCAAGGCAACAAAGGAAATCGCAGGACGCTACGGCGGTCTTGAGAACCTTGGCGATAAGCTGATGAAATCCGAAAACTTCGAGATGGCTATTGGTGAAATCGTATGGCTGATTACCTTGCTTGCCAATCAGTCCATCCTTGTCCACAATCTGAAGAACAAGGAAAACAAAAAGGATGTCCTTACAGAGGAGATGGTGGAACTTCTGACCACACCTTTGGATCTGGCTGATTACAAGTCTGCCATTACCGAGGCTTTGTATAAGGGCACCAAGCGAAATGTGGTCAGTGAGGCTGACTCAAAAAACGTGGCGGTCGAGTAAGTGACGAAGAGTTATTTACTCGACTTTTATATTACGGCATCGCCCACCTAAATCTGACGCAGGATGAGGTGTGGCTGATGCCGTTTGGTTTGCTCCTGGATTTGTGGGAGTGCCACAAACAGTATAACGGGCTTGCGAAGCCTGTAAGGGAATATTTCATTGATGACATTATTCCTGCCGGAATCTGATGAAGGAGGTGGTTTAAGTGGCAGATGATTTTGGCTTAAAAATCGGTCTTGAGGGCGAAAAAGAATTCAAGAAGGCATTGTCCGAAATCAATCAGTCCTTCAAGGTTCTTGGCTCGGAAATGAAAGTGGTGCAGTCACAATTCGATAAAAACGACAGTTCCGTGGAAGCACTCACGGCAAGAAACCAGGTGCTGAATAAGGAAATCGAGGCACAGAAGCAGAAAATCGAAACCCTTCGTTCTGCCCTTGCCAATGCCTCTGAGTCTTTCGGAGAAAACGACCGAAGGACTCAGCAGTGGCAGATTCAGCTTAACAATGCTACGGCGGCGCTCAACGATATGGAGCGTGAACTTGACCGCAACAATGCTGCACTTGATGATGCCGAGCGTGAAATGGATGATGTTGTTGACAGTGCCGACGATATGAGTGAGGAACTGGACGATGCAGGAGATTCCGCTGAAAAGAACAAGGGTAAATTTGAAAGCCTCGGTTCTGTTCTAAAAGGTGTTGGTGTGGCAATGGGAGCGGTGGTCACGGCTGCCGCTGCCGCCGCAGTTTCCCTTGGAAAAGCAGTGGTGGAATCCTACGCAGAATATGAGCAGTTGGTCGGCGGTGTCGATACGCTGTTTAAGGATTCCTCTGCTGCGTTGCAGGAATATGCAAACAACGCCTATAAGACGGCGGGTATGTCGGCAAACGACTATATGTCCACGGTCACATCTTTTTCTGCCTCCCTTATTTCTTCCCTTGGAGGAGATACCGAGGCGGCAGTAAAGTATGCGGATATGGCCATTACCGATATGGCGGATAATGCCAATAAGATGGGTACGGATATCGGACTCATCCAGAACGCATACCAGGGATTTGCCAAGCAGAACTATACGATGCTGGACAACTTGAAACTCGGCTACGGCGGCACCAAGACCGAAATGGAGCGTCTGCTTGCCGATGCACAGGCGATTTCCGGCATTGAGTATGACATCAGTTCTTATGCAGATGTGGTTTCTGCCATCCATGTGATTCAAGAGAGCATGGGTGTGGCGGGTGCAACGGCAGCAGAGGCGGAACACACCATTGAGGGTTCTTTGAACTCCATGAAGGCCGCCATCGATAACCTTATCGTAGGTTTCGGTAATGCTGATGCAGACATTGAAATGCTCTGCAACAATGTGGTGGATGCGTTCCAGGATGTGCTGACCAACATCACTCCCGTGATTGAAAACATCATAGCAGCACTGCCTACGGCTCTGAACGCCCTGCTTGCAACGGTGGGAGAACTTCTTCCGACACTTTTGGATACCGTGGTTGACCTGTTTTCGCAGGTGCTGAATACCATACTTACCATGCTGCCGGAACTTATCCCCGTGGTAATCGATGCACTGATGACCATCGTAAACACGCTGATTGAAAATCTGCCGTTGCTGATTGATGTGGCCATTCAGATAGTGATGTCTTTGGTGCAGGGAATCGGCGAGGCACTTCCTACGCTGATTCCCACAGCAGTACAGGCGGTCATTACCATTGTGCAGAGTCTGATTGACAGCCTGCCGATGATTTTGGACGCAGCATTGCAGTTGATTATGGGATTGGCACAGGGACTGCTTGATGCAATTCCCGTGCTGATTGAGGCTCTGCCTTCCATTATCCTTGCCATCGTGGAATTTGTCATCGGTGCGATTCCGCAGATTATCGATGCAGGCATTCAGCTTTTGACCTCTTTGGTATCTGCGTTGCCGGAAATCATTGTGGCAATTGTGGAGGCAATCCCGCAGATTATTGAGGGCATCATCACTGCCGTGCTTGGCTCTATCCCTCAGATTATCCAGGCGGGTATTGACCTTTTGGTTGCACTTATCCAGGCACTGCCGGAAATCATCACAACCATTGTGGCTGCAATCCCGGAAATCATCGGTTCTGTGGTAAATGCCCTTATAAACAGCATACCGCAAATCGTACAGGCAGGTGTGACGCTCTTTGTTTCCTTAATAAAAAACCTGCCGACCATCATAGTGGAAATCGTAAAAGCCGTGCCGCAGATTCTGTCCGGTTTGGTATCGGCGTTCGGAAAAGGTGTATCTCAGCTTGCCAGTGTCGGTGCAAACCTTGTAAAGGGTCTGTGGCAGGGTATCCAGTCCCTTGCCGGATGGCTTTGGGATAAGGTGTCCGGTTGGATTTCTTCCATCTGGGATGGCATCTGTGACTTCTTCGGTATTCACTCGCCTTCGGATGAGATGGCGTGGATTGGTGAAATGCTTGTGGAAGGTCTGGCAGGCTCCATCAATACCAATGGTAAAGATGCGGTTGCTGCAGCTGAAGGTATGAGCAAGGACATCAACGATGTGATGCACAGCCTTGCCGATGATATGACCACGGCACTTCCTACGGACTTTAGTGTGAATGGTACGGTCAACCGTAATGATACGGTATCCGGTGCAGGATTCGGTGGCGGTGCCCTTATCACCATTCAGCAGATGATTGTCCGAAGCGAAGAGGATATCCGCAAGATTTCCCAAGAACTTTACAACTTGATTCAGAGTGGCTCCCGTGCACAGGGACACTTCACTACAGCATAAAGGAGGGTTTTGACCTATGGGTTTTATTTTTAATGACATTACGTCGGGCAGCATGGGCATCAAAGCCCGCCTGACTTCATGGCAGGTGTGTGGTAAGATGCGTAATTTTACCACCACCGTGCCGGGTAAATACGGTGTTGCAGACTTCGGTGCTGACTTCGATTATCGTGAAATCACTGTCCACTGCAACATTTATCCGAAACACAACTTTACGGCATTGGTATCTGCCCTGGACGATATTGCAGCGTGGCTTGACCCTGTGCAGGGGTTACGCCAGCTTATTTTTGACGATGTGCCGGACAGATATTTTATGGCAAGGCTTAATGATGCGGTGGACTGTGAAAGGCTTGTGTGCTCGGCAGGTTCTTTTGATTTGAAGTTTTTCTGCCCAGACCCTTTCGGTTATGCCATCACGGATGAAACCTTCTTCATCACGGAGGAAGGCTCTCACACCGTGACCCGTGCAATCGGCAATATTGAGTCGTTGCCTATATACCGTATCAGCGGTGTGGTAACCGCTGGGGCAAGCAATTATATCAGCATTACCACAAACGGCTCGGAACTGAAAATCGTAAACGCAACCCTCTCTGAAGGAGAAACCCTGGTTGTGGATACGGATAAAATGACTGCCTATGTGGTGGATGAAAACGGCGAGACACTCCGAAACGGTCTGCCGTATTTACAGGAACTGAACTTTCCGACCCTTGTTGTTGGAGATAACACCGTCACCGTGGAGATAAGCAACGCCACACTGACGGAATTACAAATCGAGGCTAAGAACAGATGGAGGTGACGGCATGGCTCTGAAAATGATACTGAATAAGCAGACAGATTTTACAGGAGAATTTCCTGCGGAGTATGCCGCCTCCGGTCTGTGGCGTTTTAACGAGTCTGCACCGGATGAAGATACGGCTCTTGCCGATTCCTCCGTTAATGGCAGAAACTTTACCATCGTCAATTGGAGTGGTACAACGGCAAACTTAAGTAAAAGTCCGAAGGGCAGACAGATTCGTTTTAATATCAATAATCCGACATCTGAAAAGACTCACCTGCAGGTGACCAATGACGGCAGCATCTTTGCTAACCTCGGTGAGCGTATCATCGTGGGTGGTTGGATGTGTCCTACCACTTATTCTGTCGGTAATACCTTCTGTCCGATATTTAATACCCGTTACGGTCCAGGGCAGCCTATTTTTTATCTGTCTCTGTATTCCGGCAAGCCGAGAATTATGCTTTATAATTCTTCTGGCAGTCTTATCCTCGATAAGACCGTGACCCCATCCTTCACGCTGAAGAATGGCGGTTGGTATTTTATCGCAGGAGTCATTGAACCGAATAACAAGCAGTTCACCTATGTGGTAGGCGACCGTTCCACAGGAGAAGTGTGGAAGTCGGATGCTCTGACCTTTACTGGAACATTGAATGCATCCTGCACGGCGGATCTGGTTATCGGTATGCACGCCACAAGCTATTATTATGCAGGAGGCTTTGACGATTGGTTTTTAGATTGCGATTCACAACTTACGGCAGATGATTTGGTGGACTATTTCAATGCCACCATTCTCTGTAACGGTGCTGACAGTTCCGCTGATGTGGATGCTCTTACCGATGCAAGCGGTGTAACGCTGAAAGCAACGGATGGTGTCTATCCGGAAAGCGGTGTTCTTTATACCAAGGCGGCAGAGTGTAATCTCTCCGGTACGGGCAAGGTGTCCTATACAAGTGAGTATGTGGCAGGCACAACGGCAGTGGCATCGGTGGAAACCTCCACCAGTGATGACCTTACCGATTGGAGTGATTGGGTTGCTGTCGGAACGGACGGCAAGCTGCAATCTCCGAACAGAAACTATATCCGTTTTAAGGTCACGCTGACCACTACGGATACAAGCAAAACACCGAAACTCATAGATATCCGCCTTTATGACATTCCGAAGGCTCCTTATGAGAAAATCGGCTATGCCCGTCCTGTGGTGCTTGATGATAACGGTGCGTGGGAGGCCATTTTGGAGAATGCCTACGATATCATCGTTACAGGCGAAATCAATGGTGAGGATACGCTGACTTTTTCTATTCCGTTCCGTGACAGCAAACGAAAGTACCTGGAAAACGAAAAGAAAATCCAGATTGTGGATGATGTGTATAAAATCCGTACCGTTACCGATGTGAAGGACAGTACCGGAAACACCGTCACGCAGATTTATGCCGAGGCAGAGTTTTACGATTTGACCTTCTCCGTCCGTAAGGAAGAAAAGAAATTTGATGCGGAAACTGCGGATGTAGCGATGGCGTATGCCCTTGCCGATACCGAGTGGAGCGTGGGAACGGTCAATGTTACCACCAAGCGAACATGGACTTCCACAGAAAAGAACGCTCTGTCCATCCTCCGCAGCGTTGCCAACCTTCACGGTGGTGACCTCGTTTTTGACTGTCCGAACCGACTGGTGCATCTGCTGACGCTAAATGGCAAAGACAGCGGTGCCTTGTTTGCCTACAAGAAGAACATGAAAAGCATCGAGCGTGTGGTGGACACCCGCTCCCTTGTAACAAGGCTTTATGCGGTTGGTGCCAACGGCATGACATTTGCTGACATCAACGGTGGCAAGCCTTACCTTGAGGATTTTACCTATTCCAAGGAAGTGCGTATTACCACTCTGGATTGTTCTTCTTTTACCAACCCATATCAGATGAAGGAGTACACGGCCATGCGCCTTGCGGAATACTGCAAGCCTTCCGTTTCCTATGTGCTGAATGCGATGGACTTGTCCGTTCTGACGGGCTATGAGCATGAAGCCTGGAACCTTGGCGATTATGTCCGTGTGGAAGATAAGGATTTGGGACTTTCCGTTACCACCCGTATCGTGCGCCGTGAATATAACCTGCAGGAGCCTTGGAACACGGTATTGGAACTTTCCACTACGCTGAAAAATCTCGGCAGTTCGGTCAGTTCCATTGATACCATTGCAGATGCATTGGAAGGTACAGGAATGGTATCCAACAACGATATCCGTGAATTGGTGCCATTCAACCATCTGCGAAACTCCCGTGCCGATGACGGCCTTGCTTATTGGGTCAGTTCCGGCTTTGAGGCTGACGGAGAAAACGGTGCATCCGGCACGGCTTCCTTCAAGGCTGTGGGTGTGGAAGGCATGACATTGAGCCTTGCCCAGACCGTATATCCTTCCAACCGTGGCAGTTATACGCTGTCAGCGCAGATTGCTTCTGACGATTTGGAGAAGCTGGGCAGTGACTCCCAGGTCGGTATTGAGGTAGTCATCGAATACGAGGACGGCAGCATTGAGTCCCGTTTCATCGATCTTTATTGATGGAGGTGCTCTATGGCTTACTTTTCTAAAACCTCGGAGAAGATCACGCCGGAAAGCTACTTCTCCAAGGTCAAATCAATTACGGTGCGTGTGTGCATTACCAACTGCACAGGCACTTTCTATATTACTGACCTCTTGCTGCAGCCCGGTTCTGTAGCCACGGGATGGGTAGGTCATCCCTGCGAGATAAAGTGGGTACTGGATGGCTAATCCTGTATTCATCCGTCTGGCGGAGGTTATAAACAAGAAACAGGATATGCGTGTCATGAGTGTAACGGTGAAGCCTACCGTCACCAACTGCTCCGGCACGATTTGGTTTACTGACCTTATGCTACAAGAGGGACCGGCACTAACAGGCTATGTGCCACATACCGAAAGTCGGCTCGTGGAGGGCGACAAGGTGTGGTTCAATGGCGTGGTTCGCTCTGCGGAAACGGTCATCATCTGCAATGTCGGTGATACCTCCGGCGGTCTGGACATCCATATCTACCCCAAATCCGATATGGCGGCAGGCTCGGTTCAGCTTGCCCAGGGTGTTGGTGGACAGCGGGTCGTATTTCCAAATGCCCTCGCTGCGGAAGATGACCTTGCCCTACTTGCATCGGTGCGGGAATGCACAAAGAACGGTGTGACCGAACTGAAAGAGGGCTTTTATCAATACAGTGCCGCTTGGGACTCCAAGCACAAGGTTACCTTGGAGGACGGCAAGTCAGCCAGGGTTCTTTTTGAATTACAGCAGATGACGGATGGAGGTGTGTCGATATGAGGGATAAGCTGAAAGGCAAACGCATTATGGTCTGGACCTTCATGGGTAATTCCCGTATGTATGAAGCCCTGCGCGACTACGGCGACCGCATCGACACCATCGGTCTGTTTTCCTTCAAGGTGGATAAGACCGGCACGATTACCGAGAGCGGTGTTGCCATCAGCAATATGCTGACCTACATTGAAAAATGGTCCCACATCCGTTGGCTGCTTACTGTTGCCAATGACGGTGCCAACTCCATCTTTAAGGCTCTGCGTGATAATGTAAACGGTGCACAGGATAATTTCTGCTCAGAACTTGTACGCATCATGGAGAAGTATCCGTGGTGCAGTGGCGTGGATATCGACCTGGAAAAAGGCGATGATTATTCCACTCATGAAGCGTCTACGGCCATGTTCAAGCACATCTATGAAACCGTCAAAGCCTATGACCCTACCAAGGAGATGAACATCTGCCTTCCGGGTATGACCTCGGTCAACGGTTCAGTCGGCGGTGAGAACTGGTGCGTGTATGGTGATCTGGATAAATACTGTGATACGGCATCCATCATGAGTTACGGTATGGCTTGGGCGGGTTCTGCACCAGGTCCCGTTTCTCCAAGAAGTTGGCTTGAAGGCATTTATGATTATGCCACCAAGGTAATGAACCCCGATAAGGTGTTCCTTGGTATGCCTGCCTATGGTTGGAACTGGCAGATATACGATACCCCGGAAAACCTCGGTAAGTATTATCGTGGTACATCCCACACCTATTATGCTGCAAAATATTGGATGCAGGGTCTGTATAACTTTACCGATGATGCACCTCCGCAGCCTTTCATCCCCATTGTTTCCTATTGGGATGATTACGATATGGGACCGTGGGCATTGCCTCATGTGTATGACTACATGGAAGGCAGAGATGCTGTTTACAAGGAATATCCGCAGATGTCGGAAACCTACAACCGAAGAAGGTATCTGACCGCCTATGCCAAGCAGCAAAAGACGGAGTTCGGAGATATTATCATCGACCATAACGCAGAGCCGGACAGCTATGAAGGCGTGGTTTCTGTATCGGAAACTTTGGTCACCCTCGGAGATGAAGGCTCTGCTACCTACAGTTTTACCATTGATGAGGCAGGCACCTACGATGTTGCCATTCGCCTTTGCTATCCGTTTTGGGATAAAAACAGCATCTACGCATCGTTGGATGGCAGCACTGTCTACTTTTTCGAGGATAGGTTGTGGTGGCCGTATTGGAGAACTACCTTCTGGACTACGCTTGCCAAGGGTGTGAGCCTTTCTGCCGGAGAGCATACACTGACCATTTCGGTCGGTGTCAACGGTGTGCAGTTTTATGGTTTCCGCGTCTGCACCGATTTTTTCGAAGAGCCGACTGCAGGACAAGCGGAATATACCCTTGCTCCGAGAAAGTTCAAGGATGTAAACGGAGATATGGTGGGTCCCGCCACAGGCTTTAAACTGACCTTGGAAATGCTACGCAGAAAGCCTGACTCGGCACTGGTTTGGTATGAGGATTTCCGTGATGAACAGAAAATCCCCGAAAGTTACTGGACGGTTCTGTCCGGGGAATGGGATGTGTGGCAGGAGGATTTGCCCTACGGTGATACGAGCCGACCATACTCACAGCTTGAGGGTTACGGTCAGCTTGCGTGGAACTATAACGGTTTTTCCGATATTCATCTGAGGACACAGATTATCTTTCCGGAGAATGGCGGTGGCAGGGCAGGAATTTTCCTTGGCTCACTGTTTTGTTGTTTTAATTATGATACGCAGCGTATCGAACTGTATGAGGGTTCTACGCTGAAAGGCAGTTATGCCACGGACTTTTCCAAGACATCGAAAGCAGACCTTCGTACAAATCCTAATGTTTACACCATTGAAATGCGTAAGCGTGGAAACAAGGTGCGTGTTTATTCCTCTGCATCCAATACACTACGTTTTACGGCAACGGTCAGCAGTGGCAGCGGTTATGCAGGCATCCGCTCCGATAACCAAATCAATTGCCAATTGCTCCGTTTGGGTGATGCCTGGACATATGAGCCGTATGAGAGATTTGATGTGGTGATGCCGGACGGCACGGAGACTTCTTTTGGCAGGATTGAGCGAAGCAACTGCACATGGGATGAGGAGTTTCAAGTATTCACGCTTACTTCCGATGTGGAGGAATCGTCCACCAGAAGCGAAAGCATCTCCCTGGACTATGAGTTCTACCATTCCCACATCATGCCACTTGTGTGTGGGAATGATTACATGGCAAAAATCATCCCAAGGGACATCAACATTTGGATTTCACGATTGTTCCTTGGTGATTCGGACGGCTTTTCCATTCTGTATTACCAGGATGTGGACAGCCTGATCTATTGGGCGAATCAGGCGGCATACCGCTGGAAGCTGCGAGGGATGTGTATGTGGTCCCTTGGGCAGGAGGATATGCGAGTCTGGGAATGGCTGCCCAAGCAAACTGAATAACGGCTTTAAGGGGTATCTGCCAATGTGGTGGGTGCCCTTTTTGCATACAAAAAATTATGAAAGCGAGGATTTTACTATGAAGGATTTATGGAACACCATTCAAATCATCTTTGCCGCCCTCGGCGGTTGGCTCGGTTGGTTCTTGGGAGGCTTTGACGGTCTTCTGTATGCACTGGTGGCGTTCGTGGCAGTGGACTACATCACGGGTGTCATGTGTGCTATTTCAGACAAGAACCTCTCCAGTTCCGTTGGTTTTAAGGGTATCTGCCGTAAAGTGCTGATTTTCACATTGATAGGCATCGCACATATCTTGGATGCCAATGTTATCGGTGATGGCAGTGTACTCCGAACAGCGGTTATTTTCTTCTACATCTCAAATGAGGGCGTGAGCCTGTTGGAAAATGCATCCCACTTGGGTTTGCCGATTCCGGAGAAGATGAAGGACATTTTGGAGCAGCTCCATGACCGCGACAATAAGGAAAGTGAGGGAAAGTAACATGAATTTACACAAACTTATTTTAACGGAAAACGCCTGTTACAAAGCAGGCAGGAAAATCACGGTTAAGGGTATCATGGTTCATTCCACGGGTGCAAACAACCCGAACCTAAAACGCTATGTAGGTCCTGATGATGGTTTGCTCGGTAAAAACCAGTACGGCAATCATTGGAACACCTACCATCCCGGCGGCAGAGAGGTCTGCGTTCATGCCTTTATCGGCAAGTTGGCTGACGGCACGATTGCCACATACCAAACTCTCCCTTGGAATCACCGTGGATGGCACGCCGGAGGCAGTGCAAACAATACCCATATCGGTTTTGAAATCTGCGAGGACGGTCTTTCGGATTATGCCTACTTTAAGAAGGTGTACCGTGAGGCCGTTGAACTTTGTGCCTACCTCTGTAAGGAGTACGGTTTGACCGAACAGAACATCATCTGCCACTCCGAAGGTTACAAGCAGGGCGTGGCATCCAACCACGGCGATGTGATGCACTGGTTTCCAAAGCACGGCAAGAGCATGGATACCTTCCGTGCCGAGGTCAAGGCACTTCTGGCGACTACCGATGAGGAGGAAACCGAAACTCCTGCAGAGCCTACGGTGACATATCCTGAAAAGCTGACTACTGGTTATTACCGTGTGCGTAAGGATTGGAAGGACAGCAAGTCCCAGGTGGGTGCTTACCGTATTCTCTCCAATGCAAAGGCGGCGGCAGATAAGAACCCAGGAACTTTTGTTTTTGCAAATGACGGCACGGTCATCTATCCTGCGGATGAAAGTTCCGAGCCGGATTACCGTATCCATACGGTGGTCAAGGGTGATACCCTTTGGGATATTGCCAAGCAGTACCTTGGTAAAGGCGGCAGATACACTGAAATTAAAAAGCTGAACGGACTGACTTCCAATGTGATTTACAGCGGTTGGAAGCTGAAGATTCCGAACTAACACGATGCCCTTTGAGGATTTTTCCTTGAAGGGCATTATTTTTTGCCTTGAGGGGGTTCGATTCAGCCTGTCTTTTCGCATATAGGCAGAGGGAACATTTCCACCGTTCCCCGGACTGGAGGAATCACAATGGAAGTAAAACAGATTGAGAATTTTAAGATACCTAACGCCGTTGCACACGAAATCACACAGGAAGAGCTTCAGCGAGAATTTGACTATTACAGGGCACAGCAGGTGCTTGAAACCATGTTCCTGTTCGGCATGATTTCTGTGGATGAATTCCACAAAATATCGGCTTATAATCGCAAAACTTTCTCCCCATTTCTGGCGGAGATTATGGGCTAAATGACTTGATAGTTCCGCAATAGTACGGGAATATATCACTACCCAAAAAGCGAGGTGAGTTGATGAAAAGGATAACAAAAATCGGGGTAAACGAAACCCTGATTCAAAAGAAAAAGCTGAAGGTTGCAGCCTACTGCCGTGTATCCACAGCCAGTGATGAGCAGCTTATCAGCCTTGAGGCACAAAAGGCCCATTATGAAAATTACATCCGTTCCAATGACGAATGGGAGTATGTAGGTCTTTACTATGACGAAGGCATCACGGGTACGAAAAAGGATGTCCGTGCCGGACTACTTTCTATGATTGCAGACTGTGAGGACGGTAAGATAGAGTTCATCATTACCAAGTCTATCAGCCGATTTGCTCGAAATACAACGGACTGCCTGGAAATGGTGCGAAAGCTGACAGATCTGGGGATTTCCATTTTCTTCGAAAAAGAGAATATCAATACAGGGTCGATGGAAAGCGAACTGATGCTTTCTATATTAAGCAGCCTTGCTGAAAGCGAATCGGTGTCCATTTCAGAAAACAGCAAATGGTCGGTGCAGAAACGCTTTCAGAACGGCACATTCATTATTGCATATCCCCCATACGGATATGACAACGATAACGGAACGATGGTCATTGTGCCGGAGCAGGCAGAAGTCGTGAAAGAGATATTTGCTGCCTGTCTTGCGGGCAAAGGCACTCATGCAATTGCCAAGGAACTGAATGCTCGCGGTCTGAAAACCAAAAAGAATGGCAAATGGGGCGCGGGTGCTGTGAAGGCCATTCTTACCAACGAAAAATATACAGGCGATGTTATTTTTCAAAAGACCTACAGTGACAGCAGTTTTAACCGCCATCGAAATTACGGTGAGCGTGACCGTTTCCTTTGCGAAAATCATCATGAGCCGATAATCAGCCATGAGGATTTTGACAGGGTTCGAATGGTGCTTGACCAGAGAGCAATGGAAAAGGGTAACGGCACAGATACCTACCGATATCAGAACAGATATTGTTTTTCCGGCAGAATTAAATGCGGAGAGTGCGGTGATACCTTCAAGCGTAGGCAGCATTACAAGCCAAGCGGAAATTATGTGGCGTGGACTTGTGCAACGCATTTGGAACACAAAGAGCAGTGTTCTATGCTTTACATTTCCGATGAGGGCATAAAACTGGCTTTTCTGACACTGATGAACAAACTGGTCTACGGACATCAAGCAGTGCTGAAACCACTTCTCAGAACTCTGCGTGGTACGGATGATAAGGACAGATTGCTCCGTATTCAAGAGTTGGAACTCCGTATTGAGGGCAATACCGACAGAAAACAGATTCTTACCAATCTGATGGCGACGGGGGTCTTGGAGCCTGCCGTTTTCAACAAGGAAAACAATGCACTTCTGGCGGAGGAACAGCGGCTTCGTGCAGAAAAGGATAAACTGGTGAGTTTCGTTGGCGGAGACAAGGTCAGGATGAAGGAACTGCAAAAGCTGATGGCTTTCACCTCTAAGGGTGAGATGCTGACAGCATTTTCAGATGAAATGTTCCTTGGCTTTGTAGAGAGCATTACGGTGGAAACAAGGGAACTGATTGTATTCCACCTTAACTGTGGATTGAATTTAACGGAAAGGTTGGTGATTTGAATGACGGCACACATTCCATACGGATATCGCATCGTAGACGGAAAAGCGGTTGTGGATGAAGTTCAGGCAGAACAGGTCAGAACTTTTTTCAAAGAATATATTTCCGGCAAGTCGCTGAAAGCTGCGGCGGAAGAAGTAGGTTTGAAGATTTTTCACGGCAGTGCTGGAAGAATGCTCCGAAATACCCACTACCTTGGGGATGACTATTATCCTGCCATTATTGATAAGGAACTGTTCGATAATGCTGAAGAAGAAAGGCTGTCCAGAGCAAATCAGCTTGGCAGGGTCAGAGAATTAAAAGCCAAGGAAACACCTGCCGTTCCCCTGCATTTTACAATGGGACAACAAACAAAGGTTATTTATGACCCATTCGAGCAAGCGGAATACGCCTACAGTCTGATAGAAAGTGAGATGAATTTGAATGGAACCAATTAAAAATATAACAGTGATTCCGGCGCGTAGGCGTGTCGGCAACACTGCAAAAGAATCAGAAATACCAAAACTTCGTGTAGCTGCCTATTGTCGAGTTTCCACTGATAGTGATGAACAAGCTACCAGTTACGAGGCACAGGTGGAGCATTACACGGATTATATCAGAAAGAACCCTGAATGGGAGTTTGCCGGAATTTTCGCTGACGATGGAATATCCGGTACTAACACCAAAAAACGTGAGGAGTTCAATCGTATGATTGACGAGGCTATGGCGGGCAAAATCGACATGATTGTTACCAAGTCCATCAGCCGATTCGCACGAAATACACTGGATTGCCTTAAATATATCAGGCAGCTTAAGGAAAAGAACATCCCCGTTTATTTTGAAAAGGAAAACATCAATACGATGGATGCCAAGGGTGAGGTGCTGCTTACCATCATGGCGAGCCTTGCACAGCAGGAAAGCCAGTCCTTATCCCAGAACGTAAAATTGGGATTCCAGTACCGTTACCAACAGGGGCAGATTACCGTGAACCACAATCGTTTCCTGGGGTACACCAAGGATGAAAAAGGTCAGTTGATTATTGACCCTGATGAGGCAGTTGTGGTCAGACGTATTTACAGAGAGTACCTTGAGGGTGCAAGTCTGCAGCAGATTTGCAGAGGCCTTGAGGCAGACGGGATATTAACGGGTGCCGGAAAGAAGAAATGGCGACCAGAATCAGTTAAGAAGATACTTCAAAACGAAAAATACATCGGTGACGCACTTCTTCAGAAAACCTATACGGTGGATTTTCTTGAGAAAAAGCGTGTGCCGAATAACGGCTTGGTTCCGCAGTATTATGTAGAAAACAGCCACGAAGCCATTATCCCCCGCGACCTTTATATGCAGGTGCAGGAAGAGATGGTCAGACGAGCCAATCTGCACAGTGGGAAGAATCGAAAAAAGCGTGTTTACAGTAGCAAATATGCATTATCCAGCATCGTGTACTGTCCTAAATGCGGTGACATTTACCGTAGGGTTGTTTGGAACAACCGAGGCAAGCAGTCCATCGTGTGGCGTTGCTGCACCAGGATGGAACACGGTCCGGGAGCCTGCAATGCCGATGCCATCCATGAGTCGGAACTTCAAAACCTTACAGTCAGAGCCATCAACATGGCACTTGCAAAAAAGGATACGATGAATGAAACCTTGCAGAAGAATGTGGAGGCAGTGCTGATCGGAGCAGACGGAGTTCCCCTTAGTGAGATTGACAGCCGATTGGAGGAATTGCAAAAGGAACTGCTCAAGGTAGCAAACTCCAAGGGCAATTACGATGCCATCGCAGATGAGATTTACCGACTTCGAGAAGTCAGGCAGAATGCCTTGGTGGATAACGCTGAACGGGAAGGTATGAAACAGCGAATCAGCGAAATGCAGCAGTTCCTTGCCGAGCAGACGGATGAGATTGAAGAATACGATGAAACATTAGTCAGAAGAATGATTGAAAAGATAACCGTATACGAAGATAGGTTTACGGTTGAATTCAAATCCGGTACAAGCGTGGATGTTAGAAGATAACAGTGAGAAATAGAGGAACGGTTTGCTTGGTAAAAAGGCAGGATTTTTGTGTTCTGTCAAATCAACTATAATAAAACGTGAGGAGCATTGTTTGTGTAGATGATTTTTCATCCATACAAACAATGGCTCCTTTTTGATTCTATAAAGTGTAATAGGTGTTTTTGCATTTAGAGCAGAACAAAAATAATTTACAAACAAGTTATTGACTTTGTGGTCAGTAACTTATATAATTGATTTGTTGGTCAATTATGGAGGTATAAGATGAGACAGGAAGAAAGAAAAATACAAGCAAAAAGAAAAATACAAGCAAAAAGAAAAATTATGGATAATGCGTTGCTTGAATTTGCTACACGAGGATATAGTGCAAGCTCTGTGAACAACATTTATGATTCTGAACAGGGAATTTCCAAGGAACTGATCTATCATTATTTCAAATCAAAAGATGAGTTGTTCCTTGCTTGTGTGGAGGAATGCTTTGAACAGTTAAAAGAATACATCCAAAATCATATATTCATTAAAACAGAATCAAGCTCTTTGAAGGAATGTCTTACACAGTACTATAAGACCAGAATGATATTTTTTCATGAAAATCCGCTGTATCAGAAAATTTTCTGTGAAGCTGTGATTGTGCCTCCTGCACATCTGAAATCGGAAATAACACACCGAAGGAAGGCACTGGAAAATATGAATATACAGATTTTAGAGCAATTCTTGTCTAAAATTTCTCTGCGTGACCAGTTTCAGCAATCGGAAGTGGCAAAACTATTTGTCCAGTTCCTGAATTTTATGGATTTGCAGTCAAGAACAACAGAGAATCATGTTTTAGATTTGCAGGAATACGAACAAAGAGGACAAGTGATTATGGATATTTTTTTGTTTGGCGTTGTGAAGAAGGAGGCTATTTAAATGTTTGAAATGTTAATTCGTTTATTGACGGTTGTGCTGCTGTCAGTAATCGCTGGGAAGGTGGCAGTAAAATTAAAAATACCCGCTGTTTTAGGTTTTTTAATTGCAGGAATGCTGTTAGGACCCTATGCAGTAAATCTGCTGACACAGAATATTTTAGATAACTCGATGTATCATACACTGATTGCGCTCATGGAATGCGGTATGGGGCTGATGCTGGGCAGTGAAATGATCTGGCGAAAGATGCGTTCTTCCGGTAAACAGATTGTTGTGATTACTTTGGCGCAGTCACTCATGACTTTTGCTGTTGTCAGTCTTGCGTTTTCTGCTATTTTTTATTTTATGGACATCCCTGTCTTCCTTGGCTTGATTTTTGGCGGTATTGCCTTAGCTACCGCACCTGCACCGGCATTATCCATTGTGTCAGAATATAAAACAGACGGACCTGTTACAAGAACACTGATACCTTTGGCGGTAATTGACGATGTGATTGCAATCTGCGTATTTTTGCTTGTTATGAGTTTCATCCTTCCGATTACTTCGGGAGGCTCTGTACCAAAATATCTGATTATAGTGATCGTTATTTTCCCGGTTTTGATTGGTCTTATAACTGGAGGCATCACAGCCTTTATTATGAAAAAAATCAGGTCAGCAAAAGTCTGTGCAATCACGGTGTTTGCTGGTGTGCTCGTTACAGCGGCTATGACTACACTTGCCAACCAATACCTTATGCCCGTTCCAGTCCTTAATTTCATGCTGAGCGGTATGGTTTATTCCGCAACCTTTGCAAATATCCTGGATGAAAAAAAGCTGGAAGATATTATGAAATATTGCACTCCGAGCATCAGCGCTTGCTTTGCATTGATTATTCTGAATCTGGGTGCTCCGCTGGATTATCATCTCATTTTAGGGGCAGGAATTTTTACAGCAGTATACATTATTGCCCGCGCAGCAGGAAAAATAGGCGGAGCGGCTCTCGGTGCACAGCTTTCGCACGCCCCTGCTACGGTAAAAAAATATCTTGGGCTGGTCATTTTGCCTCATTCCGGCGTATCTCTTGTCATGACAGGTATTGCTATTTCGGCATTAACGGGAGATTTCGAACAATATGGAAACATTGTTCGAGGTACAATTGCGGCTGCGGCAGTCATTAATGAAATTATAGCTGTTTTCTTAGCCCGTCAGGGATTTAAGGCGGCCGGAGAGATGGGAAAGGCTATCAAATGCAAATAAAAATGGTATAATGAAACGAAATGAGGTGTTTGTGCAATGAATTATGAAGACCCTTTGTTTTTGACACTTGTTGTGGCAAGCGGTATTTGCTGGACGATTGTTTATCTGGACTCAATCCGAATTGGCTTCAAAGAAAGAACTTATGCGATGCCTATTGTTGCCTTGGCATTTAATTTATGCTGGGAGAGTTTGTATGCTTATGTGTACCTAAACAGAAATATTGCAGATATACAAGGTTGGATTACCTTGGTATGGGCATTATTTGACGTTGTTATCCTATATACATTTTTTAAATTTGGCAGAAACGACTTTGAAAATTATTCCGGTAAGAAGTACTTTTATCCTTGGGTAACATTGATTTTTGTTATGGCGATGACCATTCAAATTTCTTTCAAAGCAGAATTTGATATGGTAGGACCATTATACGCTGCTTTTCTGCAAAATCTGCTAATGTCAGTACTCTATATTTATATGTTGCATGAAAGAAAATCTGCAAAAGGTCAAACATTGACCATTGCGTATGCCAAATGCATAGGAACGTTATGTGCAACAGGTTATGGTGGATGGTTGGCAGGATATAAGCTTGCATTTGTGATTGGCATACTTTGCTTTGTTTTTGATGTTATTTATATTATCAAGCTACATTCCTGTGTAAAATCTATAAAATAGCAATGATATCAAGAAGGTGATAAATTATGTTAATTGAAAAAATTAAATCCAAAAGAGACCAATTACCGATTGAATTGACAGTTATCGAACCTGTAGGTATGCCTGTTGGTATTGTTCAGCTTATTCATGGCATGGCTGAGCATAAGGAACGATACTATGATTTTATGCAATATCTGGCAGATAATGGATATGTTTGTGTGATTCATGACCATAGAGGTCACGGAGCCAGCATTAGAGATACTTCTCACTTGGGGTATTTTTATACAGAAGATAGTTCTGTTATCGTCGATGATGCATTTCAAGTGACCGAATACATAAAAAACAAGTATGGATCATTAAAGGTTTATCTTTTCAGTCACAGTATGGGGACACTTGTATCAAGAAATTATCTGAAAAAATTTGATAATCAAATCGATCGGCTTGTATTATGCGGGCCTCCTACAAAAAACGGACTGGTAAACCTTGCCCTGTTGTTGGCCAAGATATCAAAGTTGTTTTATTGCAAGTATGCTCCCAATCATTTTTTGGATACGCTATCATTAGGTCCTTATAATAAAGGATATACAGAAAAAAACAACTGGATTTGTACAGATTCTGATATTGTGTCTGCATATAATGAAGACCCTCTGTGTGGCTTTGTTTTCACAACAAACGGATTTATCAATCTATATAAATTACTAAAGTCAGCCTTTAACAGCAAAGACTGGACGCCTCAAAACAGTCGGCTACCTATTCTTTTGATAGCCGGAGCAGATGATCCTGTCATCCAAAGTAAAAAAAAATTCCATGCATTGGAAAAATTTTTGAATGATGTGGGATACAAAAATATTATCTGCAGGCTCTATGAAAACAAACGGCACGAACTACTTAACGAAAAAGAAAGACAGTACATTTATAAAGACATTTTGGGATTTATAGAATAACTTCAAATTCACCAACGAAAACCTCATTGAAAATAAAATAGTCTAAAAAAGGAAAAAACAATGGAATTATACGATATTTTTCATGAATTAAATATTTCATACACAGAAATTCATCACGAGCCAGTGTTTACTGTGGAACAGGCAAAAAATATCTCATACAAAATAGAAGGGACTGGGAGCAAGAATTTATTCTTAAAAAGCAAGAAGTCTCAATACTATTTAGTGATTTTAGAGGAAAATAAGAAATTGAATTTTAAGATGCTTGCAAAAGAGTTGTCTGTTTCAGGTCTTACATTTGCATCTGAGCAGGAATTAAGCGAGGTGCTTAATTTAACTGCGGGTAGTGTTAGTCCCTTTGGCATTATCAATGATAGAGAATGTAAAGTTCTTCTGCTGATTGATAAAGAATTAGAAGGAAAAACTCTGGTTTTTCATCCGAATACAAATGAAAAATCAATTTCACTTACATTTGATGATTTGATTAAGTTTATAGAATATGAGCAGCATGACTATTTATTGATATAGTTTCCCCATTCAAGTTTTGGATATTGAAGTTATAGTAATGATGAGAGCAATAAGTAGAAAGCAAATCTAATCTTATGGACATATTTACGCAAACGGAAAAAGTGTGAAAAAGGCTGTGGATATGTTCCCTTGCTCGTAAAAACAGCAAAGAAATTCAGCATATCCAGACGAGCCACGTTGAGTGTGTCGTCTTGATGTCAAGGGTGGAGAAATAGGACTATTCAAAACACTGATAAATAAAGGCTTTTCAAGGTTAGAAGATTTTCTGCCTGATTTATGGCAGTGCCTTTTAACCTTTGGAAATCCTTATTTTTGTTTATGAGGAAATAGGTCAACTGTAAAAAATGAGTGTAGGGTTGAGTTGACAGGTTAGATAAATTCGTAGGGTCGAGGAGATAGGATAGATGTAATGTAATCATTATATGTAATATATAATTATTAATTTAACCTAAAATAAATACTCTATTACGGGTTGATTTTAGTCTGATTTTAAACTATAATTAGACTAAAATTAGTTTGCAGGAGGTTGTCATGGAAAACGATCTTATTTATCTTGATACATACATTCTTCAGCAAGATATGCGGATACGTATGCCAAAAAGTATTCTGACCAATTTAAATATAGAAAAAGGAAAAGCTCATTTTTCTATATACTTTGATAAGAAAAATAATTGTTTAGTTTTGAAGATTGCTGATTCTGTTGGGAGATAACATATGGGTAGAATAAATAAAAGTGAACAAATCCGTATTGAGCGTATATGGTCTATGCCAAATAAAAACACATTTGAAATTAAACCAATTAAAGAATTAATTTTAGAAGAAGTTGACCTTTCAAAACTATGGATTGATCCATTTGCCAATCGTAATAAAATAGCGACTGTTACAAATGATTTAAATCCTGAATTCGAAACAGACTATCATTTAGATGCTCTTGATTTCCTAAAACTTTTTGAAAACGAATCAGTTGACGGGGTCTTGTACGATCCTCCTTATTCACCACGGCAGGTTAGCGAATGTTATAACAACGTTGGGTATAATGTTACTTGGGATACTACTAAAGCATCGTTTTGGGGAAACCATAAGCGTGAAATATCAAGGATAGTAAAAATTGGAGGCAAGGTAATTACCTTTGGATGGAATAGTGGTGGAATTGGCTATAAATATGGTTTTGAAATCCAAAGAATTCTATTAGTTCCTCATGGTGGATGGCACAATGATACAATATGTACAGTGGAAATTAAAACACATGAAGGTGTTTATGATAAAAGCAAGAAAGAAAATAAGACAAGTAAAAAACAGGAGGCCTTTATGAAAGCAGAAATAGATAAAAAACTAATTTCACAACTTAGCAAATTGCCTAGTGATTATTGGGATTTTAAAGAAGAAGATACAAAAGAATTTACTCATGGAATACATAACTATCCTGCGATGATGGTTTCACCAATTAGTAGGAACATTATTTCAATGATGAAAGGATTAATGCCAATAGAATCCTTATTTGATCCTTTTGCCGGATCTGGGACTGTTTTAGTTGAGGGTATGCTTGCGGAAGTTCCTCATGTATACGGCAGTGACATTAATCCATTAGCATTACTTTTAACTAAAGCTAAAACAACACCTTTGAATTTTGTTAGCCTTAAAGGAGAAGTTGATGAATTAATAACACGTATAAATGAAAAGATTGCCTCTGTTTCATCAATAATATCAACAGTTGATGAATACATAATAAACAACTTAAATCTTGACATAACTGCAAAAAAAGGGTGGGGAACAGAGGCTCCAACATATCTAAGGCAATTTTGTGAAGAAAATGGACTTAATCTGACAATTCCGGATTTTAAAAACATTGGATATTGGTTTAGGCCAAATGTTATATTGGTACTATCAATAATCAAAGACGAGATTTTGAAGATTAACGATCTTGATATTAAAAACTTTATCTTTGTTGCCTTCAGTGAAGCTATTCGTTTGGTTTCAAATAGAAGGAACGGAGAATTTAAAATGTTCCGAATGCCTATTGCAAAGGTGCTCAAACATACTCCTGATGTAGTATCTGAATTTTATAAGATTCTTAATCGCAATGTAGAAAAAATGGTTTCTTTTCTAGAAAGACTGGAGCAAAACACCATATCTTCAAGAATATGTATATATAACAATAATGCTTGTTCGCTCAAAGATGTTCCTGATAACTTTTTTGATTTGATTATTACATCTCCTCCTTACGGAGACAGCCGTACTACAGTGGCATATGGTGAATTCAGTCGGCTTTCGTTGCAATGGCTGGACTTATTTGACTTAACAGATAAAGAAATAATGAGCATAGATAAAACCCTAATGGGGGGTGAAAAATATCGTAATGGTTTTGAGTTTACATTGCAGAGCTTAACATTAAGAGAATCTCTTGAAAAAATCAAGGACGAAGATATTGAACGCGCAGGTGATGTGTATAGTTTTTATGAAGATCTTGATAATGCAATTTCGAGCATTGCTAATAAAACTCGAAAAGGTGGATATCAGTTTTGGGTAGTTGGAAATAGAACCGTAAAGAATGAACTTCTTCAAACTGATATTATTATCTCGGAACTAGCAACGCAATATGGACTTGAAACAATATAACGAAGTATATTTTGTCCAGAACGCTTATGTTGAATTATTTCTCTGCATCTATCCAAAACTGGAATAAAAGAGTAGGACTTCAGTTTGCTTTTCCAATCATTTGTGATTTTGGCGTATGCTATATCTGGAAAGTCTATAAGTTCATTAAGCGAATAACCACGACTTGTAATGAACTCACAGATGATACGTTGTTCTGGATATGGTATTTTGATTTTATCGCCATTTACTATTGCTGCGAAGTTCTTAAATTCGCAGTCACGGATGGCCACTTCCCAACCATCGATAATGATGATGGGCATTGTCTTACCCAGAACCTCTATTGATTCTTGCACAAGATGAAATCTTGATGCGTAGTTGCTTTTGATGGGTAGTTTTGTAAAGGCGATTACCCTGTTGGATTTAGATTTATTTCTTCTATCATCTACAGGTGCAAATGTGACCTCATAGTATATCTTTCTGTTTACAAACAGAGGTTTTATTTTTTGTATATAATATTTGTTACTTTCATAACTATCTGTTCTTCTAGGGTATCGTTCCAACTTCTCGGAGATTTTTGTATAATATTCCTGCAATGTATCATCTAAATGCAGAGGAAATTTCTCAATGTTGTATAATACCTCTATGTTGTAGTAGTGGCTAAGGAGATTTTTTGCCTCTAGCAAGTATTGGTAATATTTCAGCATCAATCGTTCTGAGCCGTCTTCGTCTAAAGTATATTGGGTGGTTACAACATTTAAATAATTGCGAAATTTATATAAAGTGTGTAGGTCACTGTTTACTTGAGCAAACTCGGTTGCCTTAGCTATATTTTCTTCGTTAACTTCAATATCAGAGCCATTAGCATAAAACTTAAGCATGATATGGTTTACGAATTTCATTAACTGTTCTAAGATATCTTGGGATATAGCACCGCGAGATGAATCTTCGATGCTGTCCAAGTGTCTACATATAACGCTGTCTATTTTTCTGATGGAGTCATCAATCTTAGGCATCAATACCACCTTCCTGTTTGCTAAAATTCTCCTTCATCCCAGTCGTCTATAAATGCATCATAAGGAAATGCACCAGCGAATAAATCAGGATGGAGTTTAACATACAAATTTCGTATTTTTGTCCTTGTATCCCTCATAAAAGGTGTTGCATGAGAATCATTGAAAAAACTATTACTCAATTTGTTTAATTCTCCAAGCAACCCATATACATATGATTTCAAGATCGGGTCAAGGAAGGCGTCTGATTTTGAACTCCACTTCGAATTGTATAAATCCTGTACTTTCTGAGGAAGTTTCATATCTATTAATGAAGCACCGTAGTTTTCGCCTATCAATGCCAACATTATTTCATCATAATCAGACGTGAATTCTTGAAGTAACGCTTTGTCTTCTGAGGAATAAGGATATTCTTCAGAAGGACATTTTTCGGGGATTTCAATAGCCTCTGCATTTGATGAAACTAAATTAGAAATAGCCGTACCCCAGGCATTGGCAACAGCTTGTCCGGAGGCTATGATTTTTTCTTCAAGAATATCATGAGGTGTTTTATCATCTGTATTTTTGGCACTCTTCGGAGTGCCTTTTTTCTTTTCTGTGGTTGCAGCAGTGCAAATTATATCACAGAAAAAGTAGGCCATCTTCTCAGGCATATTAGATGCATTCAGCCCATCAATATACGGACTGAATGTATCGATTATTTGCTGTGCCGTGGCGTCTGAAAAAGCATCCAAGTATATAACGAATTCTTCTGGCTCAAGGTATGGACTTATTCTTTGAGCCATTTTTGTGATTTTTGTTTTTCCATTGAAATAAGCCTTGTAAGTTGGTGCCTTCACATCTTCTAAAAAAGGTTTCCCCTCTTCTGTGACAACAACATCAAAAAGTGTCTTTACAAAAGAGTGAGTATTTTCGGCACCACCGATTATTGGCTTAAGAAGATTTACGAACTCTGTGAATTCCATAATTTCACCGCCTGATTCTCTATTAGTAACTATGCCTACCCAAGACTACCCGTCACTACCAAGTTATACCGAGTTGCTTTGGTAGAATGAAATCGTACAAAAGAGTACATGAGCGAGAATGGATATAGCACAGAAAAACTTCTACACAACATCATATCAGATTTGAGCGATATTTACAATGCTCACGCAAAAAAATGTGTGCGGAATGAAAGAAATTATATAAAATCCAAGAAAAATTCAATAAGAGTTACAAATCTGACATTGAGACGGGTACACAGAAATGTGTATCCATCTGAGTGCCAGACACTCAAATAAAAAATATTCCAATGCCCGAAGTGGTCGACCTTAAGGCGGCGGGATACATCAAGAGTCAAATTCACGGCATAGCCGTGGACTGACCAAAGATGTACCCACCGTGCTTTGTCATGCCCATTTTCGGTATCAGAGTCGGTGTGTACCATCACATCGGCTCTTTTTGTGTCCTTGCCGCCACCCAATTGGGCGGAAAAGAAAGGCAGGGACTTTAAATGAGAAAGTTCAAGACAGCGGAAGACAACCGTACAAATTACATCTATTACTTCAACGATGGTACAAGCTACACCATCACTCCAGGTGAAAACGGAGAAAACGCAACCATTATCTCACAGCTTCACGGCATGGACGATGACGAACTGGATGCACAGCGTAGAGAGGTATATCACTGTCCTGTTCACTTGGACGGCTATCACGATGGGGACGGCGACGATGCGGATGACCGCAACCCATACCTTGAGGATGACACCTACAATCCTCTGCAGCAGATTCTCACTTCTATCGCAAACGAAGAGCGTTCCATCCGCATGGAAAAGCTGAAGGTGGCTCTTTCAGAACTTACGGATAAGCAGAAGGACACCATTAACGGAATGTTCTATGCAGTTCATTCGAGATGAAGATATAAAGACTGCATTTGTTACGATGATGAATAAACTCATATTTGGTCAGAAGTTCATATTAAGACCACTTTTGCAGGGGTTACGTAATCAGAACAATGCAGCGAGTTTTCGTAGGATTGAAGAGTTGGAAACTAAAATCGAAAACAACATGGAGCAGAGCCAGGTACTGACAGGTTTAATGGCCAAAGGGTATCTGGAACCTGCTCTGTTTAATAAAGAAAAGAATGCACTGGAGGCAGAAAGAGAAAGGCTTCTTGTCGAAAAGGATCAACTTACTCGTTCCGTCAATGGGAATTTTACAAAAGTTGAAGAGGTTGACCGTCTGCTTAAGTTTGCAACTAAGTCCCAAATGCTTACAGCCTATGAGGATGAGCTGTTTGAAAATTATGTAGAAAAGATTATGGTATTTTCACGAGAGGAAGTTGGATTTGAATTAAAATGTGGAATCACATTGAAGGAAAGGTTGGTGAATTAGATGGGTCACACACCCTATGGATATAGAATTGAAGATGGAAAGGCTGTTGTAGATGAAATAGCATCGAAGCAAGTAAACGAACTATTCTCAGGATATTTGGCAGGACTTTCTTTGAAGGATGCTGCTAAACAAGCTGGGATAGACTGCTACCATGCCACAGCAAGTAAGATGTTGCAGAACAAGCATTACCTTGGCGATGAATTTTACCCTCCAATTATTGATGAAGAGACCTTTGAAAAAGCCAGAGTAGAAAAACGAAAACGAGCAGAAAAGCTCGGAAGGATATGGGAGCCTAAAGATGAAACGGTAAGGGATTACCCTGTAAAGTTCAAATCAAAACCTCTGGTGCAAAAATATGAAGATCCATACAAGCAGGCGGAATATGCCTACAGTCTGATAGAAAGTGAGGTATAACAAGTGGCAGTGAGTAGGAATGTAACAGTCATTCCGGCAATTAAACGAGTCGGAAATAATAAAAATAGTGAAAGCAAACCCAAAATACGAGTGGCCGCTTACTGCCGTGTTTCAACGGATAGTGAGGAGCAAGCTTCAAGCTATGACATTCAGATTGAACATTATACAAATTATATTAAGAAGAACAAGGAATGGGAATTGGCGGATATTTTTGCGGATGACGGTATCACAGGTACAAATACCAAAAAGCGTGATGAATTTAACCGCATGATTGAAGAGTGCATGGCTGGAAATATTGACATGATCATCACAAAATCCATCAGCCGATTTGCCAGAAATACGTTAGATTGCCTTAAATACATCCGGCAGTTAAAGGATAAAAACATCGCGGTATTCTTTGAGAAAGAGAATATCAACACCATGGATTCTAAGGGTGAAGTATTGCTGACCATCATGGCATCCCTTGCCCAACAGGAAAGTCAATCCTTAAGTCAGAACGTTAAGCTGGGAATTCAGTATCGATATCAGCAAGGCGAAGTCCAGGTCAACCATAAGCGTTTCCTTGGATACACCAAGGATGAAAACAAGCAACTGGTGATTGACCCAGAGGGTGCTGAGGTTGTTAAACGGATTTACAGAGAGTACCTTGAAGGTGCTAGTCTTTTACAGATAGCAAGAGGACTAGAAGCTGACGGTATCCTTACAGCGGCAGGCAAAGCCAAATGGAGACCGGAAACACTGAAAAAGATATTGCAGAATGAAAAGTACATCGGTGATGCCCTTCTACAAAAAACATATACGGTTGATTTCCTTTCTAAAAAGCGAGTCAAGAATAACGGCATCGTTCCCCAATATTATGTAGAAAATAGCCACGAGCCTATCATTCCACGAGACCTTTTTATGCAGGTTCAAGAAGAGATGATTCGAAGAGCAAATCTTCGCGGTGGCAAGGGCTGTAAAAAGCGAGTTTACAGCAGTAAGTATGCTTTATCGAGTATTGTTTACTGCGGACATTGCGGTGATATTTATCGACGAGTACATTGGAATAACCGAGGTTACAAATCTATTGTTTGGAGATGCGTCAGCCGATTGGAGGAAAAAGGGTCTGAATGCACTGCCCCTACCATAAATGAGGAAACATTGCAGAAAGCAGTTGTTAAGGCTATTAACGAACTTTTGGCTAACAAAGACTCATTCCTCAAGGTGCTACAGAAAAATATAGCTACTGTATTTAATGGAGAAAATGATAATGCCACTGATGACATTGATAGCAAATTGGAAGAATTACAACAACAGCTTCTTATTCAAGCAAAATCCAAGAATGACTATGAAGATGTGGCTGATGAAATTTACCGCCTTCGAGAATTGAAGCAAAATGCACTTGTTGAAAATGCAGAGCGAGAAGGAAAAAGGCAACGAATCGCTGAAATGACTGATTTCTTGAATAAACAATCCGCAGAGTTGGAGGAATATGATGAGCAGTTGGTAAGGCGGCTTATTGAAAAAGTAACGATATATGAAGATAAGCTCACCGTTGAATTCAAGTCTGGGATTGAGATTGACGAAGAGATATAGAATATTAACCGCCAATTAAGGGCTAACACCCTTTGGCGGTTTTTAATGGATTTTTTTAATTTAAAAGTTGCTTAAAATGACTTATTGTGTTAAAATATATGATGATCCAAATAAGAATTTAGGAGGAACCGAAACTATGACAGCCTCAATACGTTTAAGATAAGTTGGCAATAAAAAAAGCAGAATCTATCCTCGATGATAGGCTTTTTTGTTGTGCTTATTTATACGATATTGAGCATTCATTAGTTACGGTGAGATATAAGTTATTTAACTATACCTTTATTTAACTATGTCTTTAATATGAATGTTTCCAAATTGTATGTATGCAGACTAAAAGCCACATTGTGGATTTAGGCCTGCATTTTTTATTGCCTAGGATGCTATTCAAAATAGAAATTCGAGCAAAATAATATGCAGGAGATAATATAAATGGAAAAATACAACAATTGGAAACTTAAGTTTTATACAATATGGGCAGGGCAGGCAGTATCATTAATCACTAGTGCTATCCTGCAAATGGCGATCATTTTTTACCTTACAGAGAAAACAGGATCTGCGATGGTCTTGTCTATGGCTTCACTAGTTGGTTTTTTACCCTATGCGGTCTTTGGACCAGCCATTGGTGTATTAGTGGATCGTCATGATAGGAAGAAGATAATGATTGGTGCTGATTTAATTATCGCAGCAGCTGGGGCCGTGCTAGCTATTGTTGCATTGTATATGGAGTTACCTATCTGGATGGTTATGGTAGTATTGTTTATCCGTAGCATTGGAACAGCTTTTCATACCCCGGCTCTCAATGCGGTTACGCCACTTTTAGTACCAGAAGAGCAGCTTACGAAATGTGCAGGCTATAGTCAGTCTTTGCAGTCTATAAGCTATATTATTAGTCCGGCGGTTGCAGCATTGTTATATTCTGTTTGGGAATTAAATGCTATTATTGCCATCGATGTATTGGGTGCTATGATTGCGTCTATTACGGTAGCAATTGTACGTATTCCTAAGCTAGGCGATCAAGTGCAAAGCTTGAAACCAAATTTCATAAGAGAAATGAAAGAAGGAATGGCTGTACTACGGCAAAATAAAGGATTATTTGCTTTATTACTCGTTGGAACATTATATATGTTTGTTTATATGACCATAAATGCATTATATCCTTTAATCACTATGGAATATTTTAATGGTACACCGATGCATATTTCTATTACGGAGATTGCTTATGCCTCTGGTATGTTGATAGGGGGTCTATTATTAGGGTTATTTGGGAATTACCAAAAGCGAATCTTATTAATAACGGCATCAATTTTTATGATGGGGATAAGCTTAACCATCTCAGGATTACTTCCTCAAAGTGGATTTTTCATATTTGTAGTCTGCTGTGCAATAATGGGGCTTTCGGTGCCATTCTATAGCGGTGTGCAAACAGCTCTTTTTCAGGAGAAAATTAAGCCTGAATATTTAGGACGTGTATTTTCTTTGACCGGAAGTATCATGTCACTTGCTATGCCAATTGGGTTAATTCTTTCTGGATTCATTGCTGATAGAATCGGTGTAAATCATTGGTTTTTACTATCAGGTATTTTAATTATTTGCATTGCAATAGTTTGCCCAATGATAACTGAGATTAGAAAATTAGATGCAAAATAAAATAAAGGGCGTGTTCGTATGATAGATAATATTATTCAATCAGTGACAGAAAAATTATCCTCTTTGCCTTATATAGAAGGCATCGTATTAGGGGGTTCCCGTGCAAGAGGTACCCATACAGAGGATTCTGATATAGATATCGGAATCTATTACAATTCAGAATCATTTGACTTGACAGCGATTAATCAAATTGCTACAGAATTGGATGATGAGAATAGAATCGCCCTTGTTGTACCTCCCGGATCGTGGGGTGATTGGATTAATGGTGGCGGATGGTTAGTTATAAACGGGTATCATGTTGACTTGATTTTACGTGATATAAAACGGGTGGAACAAATAATCAAAGATACGGAGCAAGGAAGTGTTACTGCCAATTATCAGACTGGGCATCCACATGGTTATATAAGTGCTATGTATCGTGGAGAATTGGCGATCAGCAAGATACAATATGCTAATGATGAAAACTTTTATGAGTTTAAAAAGCAAGCAGAACGTTATCCAACCGCTTTGCAGAAGGGATTAACTGAATTTTTTATGTTTGAGGCAGGTTTCTCTTTAATGTTTGCTGAGAACAATATTGATAAAGACGATGTATCCTATGTTTGCGGACATTGCTTTCGAAGCATATCTTCCCTTAATCAAGTCTTGTTTGCAATAAATAAAGAATACTGTATAAATGAAAAAAAGGCTGTTAAGATGATTGAAGATTTTAAGATCAAGCCAAGCGATTACAAGGAAAGGGTCGATAAGGTTATTTCCTTAATATCAACTGATGTAGATTGTACAAGAAAAGGAATAGAGATTCTTCAAAGACTAGTAAATGAGGTTGAATACCTGAAAGGAGTCCATATTCAATGACGGGACCAGATAAGAAAAAGCTTTATCCGAATGAGAATATAAAGAGCGTTTGCTATATAAGTAATTTGCCTAAACGCCCTAATGTAGAAATTGGCGAATATACTTATTATAGTGATAACAAAAAGTCACCTGAGAAATTTTATGATAATATTGAGCATCATTATGAATTTCTTGCTGATAAACTCATTATAGGTAAGTTCTGTGCAATTGCAGAGGGTGTTAAGTTTATTATGAATGGAGCAAACCACAGAATGGATGGAATTACAACCTATCCCTTTAATATCTTTGGCTGTGGATGGGAAAGGGTTACTCCTACAATAGAACAACTTCCTTTTAAGGGGGATACTGTGATTGGTAACGATGTCTGGATAGGTCAGAATGTAACCATTATGCCGGGTATTAAAATTGGTGATGGTGCGATTATTGCCGCTAATTCAACAGTAGTGAAAAGTGTTGATCCATATACAATATATGGTGGGAATCCAGCTAAGTTTATCAAAAAACGCTTTAGTGACGAAAAGATTGAATTCTTGCTAAAGCTTCAATGGTGGAATTGGAGCGAAGAGGAAATATTTAATAATCTTGAAATGTTAACATCCGAAGCAGGGTTAGAGCAATTAATGAATAAACAAATGTAAACTAAAGGGTTTCCCGAATAAGGTGAGTCGACTACATTGTGCACAGATTGTCGGATGGGTAAATGCATCCTCTGATAATATTGATGATGAAAGGAGGTTGTTTGATGGATTCTTTAAGAAGTATGAATAATGCATTGGCATATATTGAAGAGCACTTAACAGAGGAAATTGATTATAGTGAAGTATCTAAAATCGCTTATTGTTCAGAGTATCATTTCAAGCGGATGTTTTCTTTTTTAGCAGGCATAAGTTTATCAGAATATATTCGGAGAAGAAGACTGACGTTGGCTGCACTTGATCTGAAAGATAGGGATTTGAGAATAATTGATGTAGCCGTCAAATATGGCTATAATTCGGCTGATTCATTTTCCCGTGCTTTTCATTCCCTGCATGGCATTCTCCCTTCTGAGGCAAGGAGTGAGAATACACAATTAAAAGCTTATCCTCGAATGACCTTTCAATTATCAATTAAAGGAGGATGCGAAATGAACTATCGTATTGTTGAGAAAGGACCTTTTAAGTTAGTAGGATTTAAGAAGAGAGTTCCAATTATTTTTAAAGGTGTCAATCCAGAGATTGCAAAAATGACTGAACTTTTAACCACGGATGTTATTAAACAATTAAAAGCAATTTCAAATGTAGAACCAACAGGTATTATTAGTGCTTCCACTAATTTCTCGGAAGGAAGAATGGAAGAAAGAGGAGAACTAGATCATTACATCGGTGTAGCAACTTCAAGTGATGAAACAGCAGAATTTGATGTATTAAAAATTGATGCTAGTACTTGGGCTGTATTTGAATCGATTGGACCATTCCCGGAAACACTTCAAAATGTGTGGGGTAGGATATATTCAGAGTGGTTTCCATCATCAGGATACGAGGCGGTTGAAGGTCCTGAAATTTTATGGAGTGAGAGTCCAGACACTGGGAATCCTAAGTATAGAAGCGAAATTTGGATTCCAGTAAAGAAAAAAGACTATTAATTACATCAATGTTTACGAAAAGGGCGCTCCTATTAAGAGTGCCCTTTTCGTAAACGGTACGATTGGTGAATGTTTGGCGTAGCTAATTTCGGGTTGTGCTAGGCACCCCCGAAACAATAAAAGCTTAACTTCACTGATAATATACTCTTCCTCAATTTAATTATAACATATACAAAATTGCAAATATAGACTGTTCGTTCTGAATTTCAACTGCTATACTTCGATAGTATATTAGTGAGATTTGTTGGGGGATTTGGGATAGTGATTATTTTGGTCTGCTTCATTAATCGACGAATTGGCAAAAGGCAAGCCAATGGAGAAGATCTTGAGCAGTTGAAGTTCTGGATATACTCATCATAACATTCAATTAATTTGGAGGTAAGATTAGATGAATAAAAAATTTGATCCAAATAACGTTATTATTAAAATCTGCATGAGTGGGATGGGATTGGAGGACTGTGGAAACAGTGAGGGTGCGATTGCGATGTTTCATAAAGCATGGCACGAAGCAACGGATGACTATGAAAGATTTATCGCAGCTTATCATTTAGCTCGTATACAAGAAAATATTACAGATAAATTAAAATGGATGGAAACATCCTTACAGTGTGCACAAAATATAGATGATGATAACGTTAAGAGTGCTTACTCCACGTTGTATATAAACATTGCCAACTGTTATGAGGAGTTGGGTGATTCTGAACAGGCAACTAGAAATTATGAATTGGCCAAATCATATAATGGTGCACTAACAGATAAAGGCCCATTTTACCATGGGACAAAGGCAGATTTGAAAGTTGGTGATTTTCTGATAGCGGGTGGAAATTCAAATTACAAACCTGGGCTTAAAATGAACCATATTTATTTCACTGCTAATGTCAATGGGGCAGGTCTTGCAGCAGCATTAGCAAAAGGAAAAGGAAGAGAACGCGTTTATATAGTAGAACCTACAGGTGAATTTGAAAACGACCCAAATGTTACTGACAAAAAGTTCCCTGGTAACTTAACGCGTTCTTATCGCTCACAAGAACCTTTAAAAATTATTGGTGAAGAAACAGAGTGGACGAAACCGACAGCTACTAAGCGACGAGAATGGCATGAAAATTTAGCTAAAAACAAAGGCGAAATTATTAACTAAATGTATTTAATGGTGTGATAGTTAAGAGTCGATATGTTCCCACCTACCGATAGTGCCAAAAACGTAGTGGATATGTTTTCGAGAACGGGCAAAAACAAATAACATCAATTCCATCAACTCGCCCCACGTGGAGACGGTAGTATTGATGTCAAGGGTAGATAAGTAAGGATGTAATAAGATAAGTAAATAAAGGCTTTCCGTGATTTGAGGTCTGGTTCTAAGCCGGAAGGATAATCGCGGATTTTTACTATGAGGGAAGTTATCCAAGATTGGTGAATTTAAAAAGTCATAAGACAATACTGTTATTGATTTGGTGAGTTGATAAGATGGTTGGCAAAATAATGGTGAGTTGATGAGATTGTTATTATGTCCATGAGATTATATATTTAAAAGGTGTTGAAAGTAATTACTTTTTAAGTGTATATAAAGGTTGAAATAACAATGTCTATATATTATAATAAAAAGAAAAGGTGGATTTAGGTATGGATAAGGAAGATAAAGCCCAAAAGCAACCAATGGAGTTTTATAATATGTCAGATTTTCTTAGAGGACAATCCTCGAAATTGATCACAGGTTTATCAGATGAAGATAAAACTGCTTTTGTTTTGAAAAACGGAAAGCCTGTAGCAGTGCTTATTTCTCACGAGAGATACGAAAGGTTATTAAAAGCAGGAATAGATATAACTGAATACTAAATATAAAACAATTAAGAGATGAGAGAGGTTAAATGAATGGCCGTGAAAAAATCAGAATTGTATTCCCTATTATGGGAGGCTTGTAATAAATTAAGAGGTGGAGTAGAACCTTCAAGGTATAAAGATTATGTGCTTGTTTTGTTATTCTTCAAGTATGTATCGGACAGATATAAGGGGCAACGTTTTGCTGAATTTACAGTAAATGAAGGTGCCTCATTTGACGACTTGATTGCTGCAAAAGGTAAACCGGATGTTGGCGAAAGAGTAGATGTAATTCTTCAAAAGTTTCTAGAAGATAATAAGCTAGTAGGAGCGCTTCCTGATGTAAGCTTTAATAATCCGGATGAACTAGGTTCTGGCAAAGAACTAGTTGATAAAGTTTCTGGTCTTATTGCTATTTTCCAAAATCCTGCGATCGACTTTAAAAGCAACAGAGCTAGTGGCGATGACATCATTGGGGATGCATATGAATACTTTATGATGAAATTTGCTCAAGAGTCTGGTAAGAGTAAGGGACAGTTTTATACACCTAGTGAAGTGTCACGTATTATTGCTAAGCTTATTGGCATTGGCGATATTAAACAAGAGACAGGAAAGAAATGGACTCTTCATGATCCTGCGGCGGGGAGTGGATCATTACTTATTCGTTCAGCAGATGAAGCACCAACTGATGATAATGGTGATTCCATAGTTACAATATTTGGACAAGAAAAATATCCTGATACTGCTGGTTTAGCAAAGATGAACTTCATCCTACATAACAAAGGTACAGGAGAAATCAAAAGTGGGAATACATTAGCAAATCCACAATATACTGATGATTTTGGTGGACTTAGAAAATTTGATTTTATTGTCATGAACCCACCATTTTCTGATAAAGACTGGACTGATGGAATTAAACCATCTGAAGATAAATACAAGAGGTTTGATGGTTATGGCATTCCACCAGAAAAGAATGGTGACTATGCTTGGTTTCTACATGTTCTAAAAGCGTTGGAAAGCAATGGCAAGGCGGGGATTATTCTGCCACACGGTGTACTATCTAGACCTAATGCAGAAAAGACTATTAGAAAAGCGGTACTTGATAAGAAATATATAAAAGGTATTGTTGGATTGCCTACAAACTTATTTTATGGCACAGGAATTCCTGCCAGTATTATCATAATCGATAAAGAAAACGCTGATAAGCGTGAAGGTATCTTTATGATCGATGCGAGCGCTGGGTTTAAGAAAGACGGAAATAAGAACCGCCTACGTGAACAGGATATTGAGAAAATTGTACAAACCTTTATTCACCAAGAAAAGGTTGAGGGGTACTCTCGCTTTATTACGTATAAAGAGATTTTAGAAGAGAACGAAGGAAACCTTAATGTGCCTCGTTATATCCAAAAAATAGATGGCACATTACCTCAAAACATTGCATCTCATCTTAAGGGTGGTATTCCAGAAGTCGATATTAACTCTTTAGAGAGACTCTGGAAAATATCGCCACAGTTAAGACAAGAGATATTCACTTGTGTTGATGAAGAACATAATATCTATAATCTTGCTATAAAACCAAATGAAATTGAAACAGTCATTTCTGAAGATGAAAATATAAAGGTTGAAAAGGAGACTGAATACGGTTCTCTATTCGAGACGTGGAAAAATAAAGTAAAAGATTCATTATTCAATATTAATACAGATACAAATCCAAAAGAATTAATTCGAAGCTTGGGTATTGAAATTTTGAGAGATTTTGAATCGGCAAAACTTCTAGACAATTACGATGTTTACGACTTCTTGCTTAACTATTGGAATGAGAAAATGCAAGATGATGTATATGTAATAAAAGCGAGCGGATATGATGCGGGACGTGAGATTGAATATGTATACGCTCAAAAGAAAGCTAAAGATGAAAATGGAGAAGAAATAAAAGTCGATGATACTTCAAAAATGAAGTCTTTTGAAGGTGCTTTAATTTCGAGAGACATTATTGAACAGGAGTATTTTGAAACTGAGTTAATGGCTCTTAATGAGCTAATCGAAAAATCTGCATTGCTTGAATCTGAACTGGATGAAATGAGAGAAGAAGAATCAGGTGACGAAGGTTTGCTTATAAATGCTTTGAATGAAAAAGGTGACGGTATACCTAAAGCAAATCTGAATAAACAAATAAAAGAACTTGAAAGTAAAAAGACTTCTGAAGTAATAGATGACATTACAAAGCTTATTGAATTATTTGATGCAGGCAGTACTTCGGAGATGGAGAAAATCGTCAAAGCAAATAGTGAGCTGAAGATATATGAGCTTAGAAATAAGAACGGCTCATTCGGAAAGGCTAAGTTAAGAAATGCATTAAAAGAAGCAAATGACAATGCAGTAATTCCAGAAACATATGTTGAAGAATATAATGCTCTTCTCTCTTATCAAGCTAAGTTAACAGAGAAAGAAGAAGCTGATAAAGCGATCAAAGAGGCTCAAAAGGAACTGGATGATGTAGTCCTTTCTAAATACGCAGAACTAACGATTGATGAAGTAAAGCATTTACTCTTTGACAAAAAGTGGATGGCAAGGCTTGAAAAAGATATTACTGATGCGATTGATCAGGTGATGAATAGTCTCGCCTCAAAGGTTGTCTTAATTGCCAAACGCTATGAGCACACTTTAGGAGAGATTGAAGAAAAGACAGTTCAGTCGAAGGCTAAGGTTAAATCTGCATTAGAAAGGATGGGATACACATGGTAACTCATTCTAAAGATACAATTGAGTATAACGAAATAAAAAAAATATATAAGCGTGTTAGAGGAACTCCTATAACTGCAGAAAGAATGAGTAAAATAAAATCTGCTACTGGAGCGATAAGAGTTTTTGCCGGAGGAGCAACAGAGATTAGAGCAAATGTATCGGATTTGCCTAATGCAAATATTATTAGTGATCCTGTAGTAATTGTTCAATCAAGAGGGGTAATAGACTTTATATATTGCAATGTCCCTTGTACATTTAAAAATGAGATGTGGGGCTATACGTCATCTGATATATATGCAGTAAAATTTCTTTTTTATTATCTGAAACATAATGTCGATTATTTTAGAAATGCTGGAGATGGAAGAAGTTCTTTTTCACAAATTTCATTACCAGTTACTGAAGAGTATAAAATCCCGCTTCTTTCTTCTAAAGAACAACAAGCTATAGCTTCAGTATTATCAGATTTTGATGAGCATATAGACAATCTGTCTGAACTAATTGAAAAGAAAAAAGCAATTCGTGAAGGTGCTTTGGATGATTTGATCAGTGGGAGAACAAGAGTTGACGGGTTTGACGGTGATTGGATAGAATCAACAATTGAAAGTTCAACAAGTGCAATTATTACAGGAGGTACTCCTTCAACCACGATAGACAAATACTGGGGCGGGACAATTCCATGGCTTGCTTCTACAGAAGTTCATCAAAAAATAATTACCAAAGCAACCAGAAACATTACAGAAATTGGTTTGAATAATTCATCCGCTAAAATAGCACCAAAAGATTCGGTATTAATTGCACTAGCAGGACAAGGAAAGACCAGGGGAACAGCAGCGTTTCTAGCCTATCCAATGGCATTAAACCAATCTCTAGCTGCATTAGTCCCATCAGATAAAACAAATCCTAAGTTCTTATATTACTTAATTGAAAATATGTATCTTGATTTAAGAGAACATTCATCAGGTGACGGTGGACGTGGTGGATTGAATAAAACTCTAATAAAGAATATAAATATACGACTTCCGAGGGAAATAAAAGAACAACAAGCAATTGCCGAAGTTCTGACAGCAATGGACGAAGAAATAGAATCTCTCGAAACAGAAAAAGAAAAAATGATACAAATTAAAGAAGGTGCAATGGACGACCTCTTAACAGGCCGTGTGCGCCTTAAAGTATGAGGAGGTAAAGGCTATGTCTGTTGATTTAGAAAGAAAATTGCAAAACAAGGTCCTTCACTGGTTAATAGATAAAGAGGAAGAAGGAGGTCTAGGTTATACGTATCTCGGAAATCTAGAGGATCAGAATAACAAACCTATTAGAGAAGATTTGCTGAAGAAGAATCTTGAAAAACGTGGTTATTCGAAAGACCAGATTTCCAAAGCTGTAACTGAGCTTGTTTCAAAAGCGAGCAATCAAGTGGATAGCCTTTACCAAATCAATAAAGAGGTCTATTCCCTACTTCGCTATGGCAAGCAAGGTGTTAAAGACGAGAATAAAAATCGTCAAACAGTCCATTATATCGACTGGAACAATGTCGAGAACAATGATTTTTATGCTGCTGAAGAAGTAAGTGTTCTCTGCTTTAATCAAATAGAGAGAAAACGCCCTGATGTGGTGCTGTATATAAACGGTATCGCTTTTGGCATATTTGAGTTAAAGCGTTCATGTGTGAGTATTGGTGAGGGAATTCGTCAGAATCTCACAAACCAAAAAAAAGAGTATATTCAGAACTACTTTAGCACTGCTCAGTTTCTCTTTGCTGGTAACGAAGCAGAAGGGCTGAAGTATGGAACAATCGAAACTCCAGAAAAGTATTATCTGAATTGGAAAGAAGATATTAAAGCTAGTGATGAACTTTCTGCGAGTATTAAAGGTATCCAATCCAGAGAAAGAAATAAACTAAGGGATGGTGTAATTTCTCTTTGTCATAAAGAGAGGTTTCTTTCACTAATCCACGACTTTATTATTTTTGATGCTGGAGTGAAAAAGATTGCAAGACATAATCAGTATTTTGCTAATATTGCTGCTAGGAAAAGAATCCTTTCGGGTGAAGGTGGAATAATCTGGAATACGCAAGGTTCAGGAAAATCCCTAATTATGGTATGGCTTACTAAGTGGGTTATTGAGAATGTAGCAGATAGCCGAGTGGTAATCATTACCGATCGAGATGAACTTGATGACCAAATTGAAAGTTTGTTTATTGATGTAAATGAAAAAGTACGAAGAACAAAGAGTAGTGCTGATTTAAGAGAGGTTCTAAATAAAAATGATGATTCTATTATCTGCTCTTTGATTCATAAATACGGACATAATGCAGGTAAACAATCCGATGTGGATCAATATCAGTGTTGCATCTATTCTACTCATAAGCATACTCCAGAAAATCCAAGATTAAGGCTGATTATTCCTCTCTTCCGTGATGTTGGAGAGGAGGAGTATGCAGCCGTTAGTCGCATGGTCGCAAAAGAAATCGGCATCGACCTTTTTGATGATACGACCTATGAACCAGAACGATTAATGTATTGGCCGTCTACTTCAAGAAACGGCATTTTTGTGTATGAGGAAAAAGATGGTTCTCTCCTTGATCCTGATGTATTTCTAAATAAATATGATGATTGGCACGACACAAGCACTTGGCCAGTATCCTCTAGGCAATCAGAAGTACTTGATCGCTCATTAAAAGAACAAGCCGATCCACTTTCTAAAGAAGGTGTCATCGGTACTTTTTGCCGTACCTACTCAGTTAGCCGAGCGATTGATACGTTTTTAAAGGATATATACGAGCCTTCAGTAATGGTTGGTCGATATGGTTATATCCCGGCTGACTCCAGTGCAGGGGTTATCCTCTATGATGATAAGTTTGCCTACTTTGAAACAATAAATTTGACAATTTTTCATTAAAAAAGCCCAGTCGATACTGGACTTATCAAAGCTCATATTATTTTTAGGTGTCAAACTCCCGATTGACTAGAGTCAATTTTTGAGTTATAATATAGCTGCTTGCTCGATAGCAAGCGGTTTATAGATGTATAATTGCAAAATTACAACGTTAATATTCTTTGAACAGATAAGTAGTAGCTGTTCAAACTAAAACAAGAGAAAAAACTATAGATAAAAAGAGAGATAAAATGAGGAAAGGGACAATATGAAAATACATGCAGGATTGGATGTAGGATCAACGACTGTTAAAGTTGTTGCCCTCGACGAGAATGAAAATGTAATTTTCTCCGTTTACCGCAGGCACAAAAGCGATGTAAAATTGACCGTGAAACAGGTTCTCATCGAGCTTTACGAACAGGTCGGAAACGCCACTGTTCGTATGAATGTTACTGGTTCAGGCGGTATGTTTGTTGAGAAGAACCTAGGCATTACCTTTATTCAAGAAGTAATCGCAGGTACGAAAGCAATCAGAGAGTTCCTGCCTCACACCGATGTAGTTATTGAATTAGGTGGAGAGGACTCGAAAATTACTTACTTATCAGGCAATGTAGAGCAGAGGATGAATTCCATATGTGCAGGTGGAACAGGGGCTTTTATCGACCAGATGGCCAACCTATTAGATACGGATGCCGCTGGATTGAATAAGCTCGCTTATGCTTATGAGAAACTCTATCCAGTTGCCTCTCGTTGTGGTGTGTTTGCTAAGACCGATATTCAAGCACTAATGAACGATGGAGCATCAAACGAAGACATCGCAATGAGTGTCTTCCAATCTGTTGTTAATCAGACCATCTCCAACCTTGCCTGTGGTCGCCCTATCGAAGGCAACATCACCTTCCTTGGCGGTCCTCTCCACTTTTTGGAGAACTTAAGAGAGAGATTTATCGAAACCTTAGGGGACGAAGGAAATACGTTCACTACCCCAGAAAGTGGCCAACTCTATGTAGCCATGGGCGCTGCTTTGGAAGCGCGAGACAACGCGGATAACCTCTCCTTACAAGAGTTAATTGACCGCATCAATAGTGGGGTCATCCTAGAAGAGGAAGAAGAGGAAGTAAAAAGCTTAGAGCCGCTTTTCGACTCAGAGGATGACTACCGAGCTTTTGTCGAGGAACATCAGACAGATAAAGAAGTTTATGGCGACTTAAGTACATATAAGGGCCCTGTTTATCTTGGCGTCGATGCCGGTTCAACAACCTCCAAGATGGTCTTGATCGGCGAAGACAATCAGACTCTATTTACGCACTATTCCAATAATAAAGGCAAGCCCTTGGAGCATGTTCTGGAAAATCTCCTCCTTATCTATGAAAAGATGAACAAGGAGACCTACATTGCTAGTTCTGGTATTACAGGCTACGGTGAGGATTTTATCAAGTCGGCTTTGCATATCGATAATGGTGAGGTAGAGACAATTGCCCATTATACTGCTGCCCACTACTTTAACCCAGAGGTCGACTTTATCCTAGATATTGGCGGCCAAGATATGAAGGCAATGCACATTTCCAATGGGGTTATCGATTCTATTCAGTTAAATGAAGCCTGTTCTTCGGGTTGTGGGTCCTTCCTATCCACCTTTGCTGCCTCCGTTGGGATGACAGTAGAAGAGTTTCAGCAAGTCGCCCTATATGCAAGAAACCCTGCTGATTTAGGAAGTCGCTGTACGGTCTTCATGAACTCCAAGGTTAAACAGGCACAAAAGGAGGGCGCTGAGGTTGGTGATATTGCAGCGGGACTTTGCTATTCGGTCATCAAGAATGCTATCCAAAAAGTCATCAAGGTTAGAGACCCCGAAAGTTTAGGCGAAAATCTTGTTGTTCAAGGTGGCACCTTCTATGGCGACGCTATTTTACGAACCTTCGAACGTATCACGGGCAGAAAAACGACCCGTCCTTCTATTGCGGGCTTGATGGGTGCAATGGGGATGGCCCTAATCGCTAAGGAACGGTCGACAGGAGCATCAAGAATTAAAACACCGGATGAATTGCGAGAATTTAGTTACAGCCAAAGAAGTGCTCGCTGTGGCATCTGTTCCAACAACTGTGCCTTAACGATCAACATCTTCAGCGATGGTGGCCGCTACATTTCCGGGAACCGCTGTGAGAGAGGTGCAGGGATTAAGCGTGTCGATAACGGCTTGCCTAACCTATTCCAGTATAAATACGACCGCATGTTCAACCATTACGATAATATCGACGAGGACAAGGCAAAATATCCTGCAGTAGGTATTCCCCGGGTACTGAACATGTATGAAAATTATCCCTTCTGGCACACCTTCTTTAACAAACTAGGTTTCCCTGTTACCCTGTCTAGCGAGAGCGACAGAGAAATCTATGAAAAGGGCATTGGTTACATTTCCTCGGAGACGGTTTGCTACCCAGCGAAGATTACCCATGGTCATATTGAAGACCTAGTCCAAAAGGATGTTAAGTTTATCTTCTATCCAAGTGTCTTTTATGAGCATAAAGAATTTGAGAAATCAGACCACCAAATCAATTGTCCAGTCGTTATTGGCTTCCCTGAAGTTATTCACAACAATGTTTCCTCCTTGGAGAAAAATCAGGTAACTTTCATGTATCCTTTTGTTTCCTTTAAAGATCAAAAGACAATAAGCAAACGCCTAGTCGAAGTTTTTGATCAGTTCTCTATTGGTGGAAAAGACTACCACATCGACAAGAAACATATTCAAAATGCTGTCGAAGTCGCTTGGCTGGAACAAAAAGAATTCCATGATGATATTCGTAGGGAAGGAAGAAGGGCCCTTGACTGGGTAAATGCCAAAGAAGGCAGGAAGGGAATCGTCCTTGCTGGTCGTCCTTATCATATTGACGGCGAGGTTAATCATGGAATACCTGATTTGATTAACGGTATGGGCATTGCTGTTTTATCTGAAGATGCAGTGGCTTTCAACATCGATGATGTGACAAGAGACCTTCGGGTTCTTGACCAGTGGGTCTACCATTCTAGGCTCTATCGAGCAGCGGAATTTTTGGCAGACCAGCCTAACTTAGAGCTTGTTCAATTGAATTCTTTCGGCTGTGGCTTGGATGCCGTTACAACGGATCAAGTGCAGGAAATCTTGGAAGCTAAGGGAAGAATCTATACCGTCCTAAAAATCGATGAGGTGTCTAACCTAGGCGCTGCTAAGATTCGCATTCGCTCCCTCGTACAAGCATCGACGAAAGAAGATAAAGGATTTGCCCTAGCGGACCGTAGCGCAGTCCAAACACCAAAGAGAGCGGTCTATACAAAAGAAATGAAGGAAAAGGGCTACACGATTTTGGTTCCCGCTATGGCCCCAGACCACTTCACCATTCTGGCAGGCGCCTTGAGCTCAGAAGGATACAACTTTGAATTCCTTGAGAAAGTTGATAGTAAGGTGATTGATGCTGGCTTAAAATATGTCAACAACGATTCTTGCTATCCTTCGATTACTGTCGTCGGTCAGATGATGGAGGCCTTGGAGTCGGGCAAATACGATCCTGAGCGAACAGCCCTTTTAATGACGCAAACCGGTGGAGCCTGCCGTGCTTCCAACTATGTGGGCTACATCCGCAAGGCCTTAGAAGATATGGGCTACCCAGAGATTCCTGTTATTGCCCTATCCGCTCAAGGCATTGAAACATCACCAGGTTTAGATATTAATCTCGGTTTGCTTAATAAGGGAGCCTACTCCATTGTCGCAGGAGACCTGATTATGAGGGTATCCAATGCAACTCGTCCTTACGAGGCCAATGAAGGACAAACGGAGAGAACCAAGGAAAAGTGGATATCTAAATTCACCGAGTGGGTAAAGCACCCCAAGAAACGTGAATTTAAGAAGCTAACTCGACAATGTGTCGAAGAATTCGACCGGATCCCGAGGAAAGATATTGTTGTTCCTAAGGCAGGTATTGTTGGTGAGATCTTGGTTAAGTATTTACCTGAAGCCAATAATTATCTCCAGGAGCTATTAGAAGAAGAAGGTGCAGAAGTTATTGTGCCAGATATGACAGACTTCTTTATGTATTGTTTCCGTAATGCTGTTCATAAAGCAGACCTCTTGAAGACAAGTAAGCGAGTCGCCTTAATCTGCAATATTGCCGTGAAGATCCTAGAAAGCTACCGAACACCTGTGCGTAAGGCTTTAAAGGATTCTGTGCACTTCGAAGAACCCCTTTATATCGAGGAGATTGAAGCTTACGCAGAAGAAATTGTTGAATTGGGCCACCATTATGGCGAAGGTTGGTTATTAACGGGAGAAATGATTGAGCTTATTCACCAAGATGCACCGAATATCGTCTGTATTCAACCCTTTGGTTGCTTGCCTAACCACATTACGGGAAAGGGCGTCATGAAGGCAATCCGCGATCAGTATGATGAGGCAAATATTATAGCGATTGACTATGATCCCGGTGCCAGCGAAGTCAACCAAGTTAACCGTGTCAAGCTGATGATGTCTAGCGCCTGGGAAGCCCTTAGTCGCAAGGACCCTAGTATTGTCCGTCCCAAGAAAGCCAAGAAGGCAAAAGAACCATTAAACGAGGATAAGGACGTCACTAGGACAACAAATGAGGAAATTCAAATAATAAAATAGGGAAAATACTTTCCCCTTATTAAAGAGGAGGCCTTAGCCGAGAGATTGGTTGGGCATCCTCTTTTTTTCTTCATGCAAACGAGTGCCTATGTTACAATGTTTGATAGAAATAAGGAGGAGCGAATGAAATTCCGCATATTACGGTTTATCGCTATTTTAGGTTTTGCCTTGCTTTTTTTCATCGTGATGAATGCTTACCTTAATCAAGTCTATGTACAGGAACAAGAAGCATCAGGAACGGGAGCGAGCTTAATAACAGAAGATGGTTGGCTGGACGTCGAGAAACTTTCCCATCAGAACGCAGAAGGTCGTGTCGTCGATTCTGAGCTGTTTTTTCTCTTACTTGGGGTAGATCAAAATGATGGCGAGTCTAGCAGTTTTACTAGGACCGATACCATGATGTTAGTAAAGGTAGATTTTGAAAAAAACACAATAGATTTACTTTCTTTGCCTCGAGATTCACGGGTAAAGGTGGAAGGCGTATATACAAAACTTAATCATGCCCATTCCATTGGCGGTATTCGCTTGACCATGGATAGCATTAGGGACTGGTTAAATATTGATTTGGACTACTTTGTTGAGGTCGACTTTGAAGCGGTTGTCAATATGGTCGACGCGATTGGTGGTATCCATTACGATGTGCCGGATATTGGCATGGACTACCAATATGAAAGGCAGGATTCGCAAGTGGATTACATAAGTCCTGGACCCCAGAAATTAGATGGGGAGCAAGCGTTGGGTTACCTGCGCTACCGTAAGGGCTATGTCCAAGGAGATATCGGGCGAGTCGAGGCCCAACAGCAGTTCTTGAAATCGGTTGTCGAACAGATTTTTAAGGGGGCAGGAATCCAGCAACTTCCGGCCTATATTAAAACGGTGATGGGCGATGTCAGGACCAACATTCCTTGGGATGAAATGATTGGCTTAGCAGGACGGGTGAATGAACTCAGGGGTGTAGAGATGACTACCCACACAGTACCTGGTGAAGGTGTTTATATCGATGGTATCTCGTATTATGAGGTAGATGCTCACAAGACAGAAAGACTTATTGAAGACCTGCTCCCCAATTATGTGCTGCTTGACTTGCAGTAGGTTACTCCGTTAAGAGTAGCTCAAAGTGTTAGGGAATGCCCTTAGAAAGAGTGGTTTAATGGAAGACAATATGCGTAAGCAGAGAAAAGATGAGCACATTGAGCGCTTTCTACAGACAGAATATCAAGGAAATAATTTGCTGAGCGATGTCTACGTGGAGACAAATTCTCTGCCTGGTTTAGCGGATAAAGATGTCGACACTTCGACCATCTTCCTTGGACAAAAGGTTGACTTCCCTCTATATATTAATGCCATGACTGGTGGCACCGACCTTTCGGAAGAAATAAATAGCGACTTGGCTTATATCGCTAGGACCTTTAATTTGCCTATGGCCGTAGGTTCCCAGAAGATTGCCTTAGAAGATGAGGCGGCGAGGAAATCTTTCCATGTCGTCCGGGAAGTTTTGGGTAGACCCCATACCGTTATCGATAATCTCGGTGCAGAAGCAGACGAGGAAATGGTAAGAGAAGCTATGGCCATGATAGAAGCCGATGCTATCGGTATCCATATCAATGTATCGCAAGAACTAGCTATGGCTGAAGGAGACAAGGACTTTTCTCGGTTTGAAGAGAATATTCGCCGTATCTGCCAAGCTTTTCCAGGCAAGGTTATTGCAAAGGAAGTTGGCTTCGGTTTATCTGAAGTGGTGGGAAAGAAGTTAGTCGAAGCTGGTGTTGCGGCTATCGATGTTTCTGGCTACGGAGGCACCAATTTTGTGGAAATTGAAGACTTACGGGCTTTTGATTTTGATTACAGTGAGTTTTATTCCTGGGGAATCCCTACAGCGAAAGCTATCCTCAATGTCAGAAGAGCTTCGGAAGAAGTCTGCCTAATCGCTTCAGGGGGGATTAAAACAGCCTCCGATATCGTGAAGGCAATTATCCTTGGCGCCGATATGACCGCTATTAGTGGTGAGCTCCTCCGCTTCCTGCTCTTCGGAGGTAGGGATTA
>Ga0209201_1000610_pt1 | contig 47667 bp, 56 predicted proteins | sample AD_UKC055_MetaG_FD_184411 | JGI IMG/M metagenome (GOLD analysis project Ga0209201, IMG submission 184411) | Active sludge microbial communities of municipal wastewater-treating anaerobic digesters from USA - AD_UKC055_MetaG (SPAdes) (version 2) | ecosystem: Engineered > Bioreactor > Anaerobic >... | reverse complement strand
GAGACAATGCGGAGGTAGAGGTGGAACTGATCACGACGGTGGCGATGGAGAAGGGGCTGAGATTTGCTATCAGAGAGGGCGGACGGACGGTTGGCGCTGGTACCGTCACCGAAATCCTGGAATAGAGTGAAGGAAGGGCTTTTTATGGAGAACGAGGAACGAACATGGAAAAGATAAGAATCAAACTGCAGTCATTTGACCACAGGCTTTTAGATCAATCGGTGAAGGATATCGTTATTAAGGCCAGAAGAACAGGAGCCAAAATCTCCGGTCCAATCCCGCTGCCGACCAAAATTCAGCGGTTTTGCGTTCTTCGTTCACCGCATGTTGATAAAAGGTCCAGAGAGCATTTTGAGATGAGAGTTCATAAGAGGGTATTAGACATAAGCGAATACAGCAATGAAACAATAGAAGAACTACAGAAACTCGACCTGCCAGCTGGTATAGATGTAGAAATTAAAGCTTTTGGGGCAGGAGAATGAAGATGATTGAAGGACTTATCGGTAAAAAAATTGGTATGACCCAGATTTTTGATGAAGCTGGAAATGTTATTCCGGTTACCGTCATCAAGGCTGGTCCCTGTACGGTCATCCAGAAAAAGACCAGGGGAAAAGATGGTTATGAGGCCCTGCAGCTTGGTCTGGTTGAAGAAAAAACCAGGAAGCATCCCAATAAACCTGAAACCGGTCATTTTAAGAAGTCGGGTAGCCCTGTTCTTAAAGTTTTAAGGGAAGTGAAATGTCAGGGCGCCGAAGATATTAAGGAAGGTGACCAGCTGCTGGTAAATATGTTCGAAGTTGGCGAAAAAGTTCAGGTTACCGGTCTCAGTAAGGGAAAAGGTTTTCAGGGAGTCATGAAGCGTCACGGCTTTGCCGGTGGTGGAGCGGCTCATGGGTCAATGTTTCATCGAGCTCCTGGATCTATTGGCGCTTCTTCCTATCCTTCCCGGGTTATTAAAGGCATGAGAATGGGTGGGCGTATGGGTCAGGATAGGATCTCGGTAAAGAATCTGAAGATCGTCCAAATAGATGAAGAGAACAATCTGATTCTGGTCAAAGGAGCTATCCCCGGGGCTTGTGGCGGTTTGGTCCTGATCAAAAAGGGTTCGTTTAAAGCCAAGAATTCATGAATATGGGTAAAGAGTGTGACATGAAAGTACAAGTTTTGGATCAAAGCGGAAAGCCGGTGGAAGAAATAAGCATACCGGAAGATGTTTTTAATTACCCGGTAAAAGAACATCTGGTTTATGAAACGGTGGTCAATTACCTGGCCAATCAACGACAGGGCACAGCTTCTACCAAGACCAGGGCTGAAGTCAGTGGCGGCGGTCGGAAACCTTGGAGGCAGAAAGGAACAGGCCGGGCCAGAGCGGGCAGCAATCGTTCGCCACTCTGGCGGCACGGAGGCACGACCTTCGGGCCAAGACCAAGGGACTATAGTTACGAAATTCCCAAAAAGGCCAGAAAAAATGCCTTAAAATCGGCTCTGGCTGCCAAGCTGGCTGAAAATCTTCTGCTGGTGGTCAATGAGATTAATATTTCTCAGCCAAAGACCAAAGAAGCTGCTAGCTGGCTGAAAAATATGAACATTGATTCAGCTCTGATTGTTGATTCTAAAGAAAACAATAATCTTTTCCTGGCGGTCAGAAATATTCCAGAGGTTAAAGTAGTGGAAGGTGAAAAACTTAACACCTATGATGTGCTTAGGTATAAATGGCTGGTGTTCAGTCAGCAAGCCTTCAATTCACTGGTGGAGAGATTGAAATGACCAAAGAAGCCAAGCAAATAATCCTCCGGCCATTAATAACTGAGAAAACTACCAGACTGAGAGATGCCAATCATGAAGTTTGCTTTGAAGTCGCGCCTGACGCTAACAAAATTGAAGTTAAGAAGGCAGTCGAAGAGCTGTTCAAGACCAATGTGGAAAGTGTGACCATCGTCCAGTTAAAGGGTAAGGTTAAAAGATTGGGACGTAGCCAGGGGCGAACTAAAGACAGGAAGAAAGCTTATGTCAAGCTGAAAAAGGGCGAGAAAATGATCGAATATTTTGAGGCAGTATAACCATGGGTATTAAAATTTATAAACCTGTTACCTCAGGCTTACGGCACCGAACCGGTTTAAGTCATGAAGATGTGACAAGCGAGCAGCCCTACAAGCCGCTCCTGGTCTCTTTGCCGAAAAGCGGTGGCCGGAACAATAAAGGCCATCTGTCTACCCGTCATCGTGGCGGTGGTCATAAGAAGCTCTACCGGTTGATTGATTTCAAGCGCGATAAGATAGGTATTAGCGGTGTGGTAGAGACAATTGAATATGATCCAAATCGTTCTGCCTATATATCACTTATCAAATATCAGGATGGCGAACGGCGCTATATTCTTACTCCGGTCAATTTAAAAGTCGGTGACACTATTATCTCGTCTGATCAGCCGGTTGATATTTTACCTGGAAATTGCCTGCCTCTTAAGTATATCCCGGTTGGGACTATTGTTCATAATGTAGAGCTGACTATAGGTAAAGGCGGACAGATAGCCAGAGGAGCGGGAGCTGGCGTTCAGATTCTGGGCAAAGAAGGTGACTATGCTCAGTTGAGGTTGCCCTCGTCTGAAATCAGAAAGGTCCATATTAACTGCCGGGCGACTGTCGGTCAGGTTTCCAATCTTGATCATCAGAATATCAGTATTGGAAAAGCAGGACGAAGCCGCTGGCTCGGGATCAGGCCGCACGTTCGGGGCACTGCTATGAATCCCATTGACCATCCACATGGTGGTGGTGAAGGCAGAACCAAAGGCGGACGCCATCCGGTCAGCCCGGAAGGTATCCCGACCAAAGGTTATAAGACCAGAAAAAATAAAAGAACACAGGCTTTTATTATTAGAAGAAGGAGCAAATAACTATGGGCAGGTCGATTCGCAAAGGGCCCTATGTTGAGCCAAAATTAATGGAAAAGGTTCAGGCGGCACAGGCAGTCAAAGAAAAGCGCCAGATTATTAAGACCTGGTCGAGACGTTCTATCATTACTCCGGAAATGGTCGGGTTGACTTTCGGCGTGCATAACGGCCGCAAATTTATCCCGGTTTTTGTAACCGAACAAATGGTTGGTCACAAACTGGGTGAGTTCTCACCGACCAGGACTTTCAAGGGCCACACTTCTAAGACTGCTCGCCAGCTTAAAGTGGGTAAATAATCATGGAAAAAGAAAATTATCTATCAGAGGCTAGCGCTCGTTATGTCAGGATGAGCCCCAGGAAGGGGCGCCTGGTAGCCGATTTAATCAGAAATAGGCTGGTTGGAGAAGCGCTGACCATCCTGAAATTTAACGAGCGAAAAAAGATCAGTGCTATCATAGAAAAAGTTTTACGGTCGGCCATTGCCAACGCCCAGCAGAAATCACCCAATGTTGATGTTGATAATCTTTATATAGCCAAGATTCAGATTGAACAGGGACCGATCATGAAGAGAATCAGGCCAGCTCCTCAGGGCAGAGCTTATCGCATCTTGAAGAGGATGAGCCACGTAAAAATTTGTTTAGACGAAAAGAAAGGGAGATAGACCTTGGGACAGAAGACGCATCCAATCGGTTTTCGCTTAGGCTTTAATAAACAGTGGACTTCCCGCTGGTTTGCCAAGGGCAAAGATTATGCCCGTTTGGTTCATGAAGACCTGCAGATGAAACAGGCAGTCAGAGACAAGTATGCTCATGCCGGCATTGCCAGTGTTGATGTGGAGAGAGTTGGACCAAAGATCCGGGTGATTATCCATACAGCCCGGCCCGGAATTATTATTGGTCGCGGCGGGAAAGAAATTGAGAATCTGAAAAGCTTGCTGGAAGGAATAGCCAAAAGGGAAGCGTATGTGGACATCAGAGAAGTTGATAAGCCCGAGCTCAATGCTGCTCTGGTTGGAGAAGGCATTGCCACCCAGCTGGAGAAGAGGATAGCTTATAGAAGAGCCATGAGAAGAGCAGTTGAGAATGCTCTGAAAATGGGAGCCAGGGGTATTAAGGTTATGTGTTCAGGGCGGCTGGGCGGTGTGGAAATTGCGAGAACAGAATGGTACCTGAAGGGTCAACTCCCTCTGCAAACTCTCAAAGCTGACATTGATTATGCTTTTACCGAAGCTTTTACCACTTATGGTCAGATCGGGATTAAAGTCTGGATATACCGGGGAGATGTAGAAAAGGTCAGAGTCTCTTCTCAAATTATTGAATCAGAGGAGATCTAACCATGTTGATGCCGAAAAAAGTTAAGTACCGGAAGCAGCATCGAGGCCGGATGCGCGGTCGAGCCGAGCGAGGAGCAGAGCTGGCTTTTGGTGAGTACGGACTGCAGGCTCTCGAGCCGTGCTGGCTGACTGCCAGACAGATCGAAGCAGGGCGGGTAACCATTACCAGGTTTCTGAAGAAGCGCGGCAAGATGTGGGTCAGGGTTTTTCCCTGGAAACCGGTTACCAAGAAACCAACGGAGACCAGAATGGGCCGTGGTAAAGGTGATCCCGAGTTCTGGGTGGATGTCATTAGGCCTGGTCGGATTATCTTTGAAGTAGAAGGAATTGATTTTGCAACTGCTCAGGAATGTATGCGCTTAGCCGGACATAAATTGCCGATCAAGACCAGATTAATCTCCAGAGAACACAGGGAGCTAAGATGAAAATAAGAGAAATAAGAGAGCTATCAGCTGATGATTTAAGACAGAAGGTAATTGAACTTAAAGATCAGCTATCCAGGCTGCGTTTTCAGAAAGCTATGGGGCAACTGGATAATCCGATGAAAATCAGGAATATTAGAAAAGATATTGCCAGAATTAATACTGTGTTGCAGGAAATTCAGAAAAAAGAGGCAAAGTAAAAAATGGAAGCTAAACAGAAAAAAAGAGTGACAACTAAAGTGGGCACGGTAGTGGCTAAAAAATCCGCCAAAACCGTCAAAGTGCTGGTCAAAACTCTCGAGAAGCATCCGCTTTACAAAAAAACGATCAGAACAAAAAAGATATTTCTGGCTCATGATGAGCTGGACAGATGTCAGGTTGGAGATGTGGTCAGAATTGCAGAGTCGAGACCAATCAGCAAGCTGAAGAGATGGCGGGTAGCAGAGATTGTTGGCTTAGCTTCCAAAGACATAGAATCTGAAGTTAAGGATGAACTAACATGATTCAGATGAGAACCAAGCTCAAGGTGGCCGATAACTCAGGGGCCAGGAAGATCATGGCCATTACTCCTCTGGGCGGAGGTGTTGGCCAGGTAGCAACTATTGGTGATGTTATTTCTGCTTCTGTCAGAGAAGCTGATCCTGACAGCAAAATTCAAAAAGGGAAAGTGGTCAGGGCAGTCATCGTCAGAACCAGGAAGGAAGTCAGAAGGAAAGACGGTTCTTATATTCGTTTTGATGACAATGCAGCAGTTATTATCGATAAGACAGGTGAGCCACTTGGCACGCGTGTCTTTGGCCCGGTAGGCAGGGAGCTCAGAGAAAAGAAGTTCATGAAGATTATCTCTCTGGCTCCGGAGGTACTCTGATGGCCAAATTTCATTTTAAGAAAAATGACCAGGTTATTGTCAGGAGCGGTAAGGATCGGGGAAAAACTGGCAAAATTCTTAAGGTTATACCTGAGGAGAATAGAGTGGTGGTGGAAAAGGTTAATTTTGTTAAGGTTTTCGTCCGTCCTGATCGCAGCCAGAATATCCAGGGTGGGATAATGGAAAAAGAAGCTCCACTGCCGGTGTCACGGGTCATGCTCTACTGCCAGGAGTGTGGCCGCGGAGTTAGAAGCAAATATAAAATTTTAGAGGACGGGACTAAAATCAGGGTTTGCAGCCGATGTCAGGCCAATCTGGAAAAGTCCTGAGAGGTTAGAAGATGAGCAGGCTATTAGAACGTTATAAAACCGAGATCATTAAAGATTTACAGCAAGAGCTGAAAATTGATAATGTCATGGCTGTCCCCAGACTGGAAAAGATTGTCATCAATGTGGGGGCAGGTGATGCTATCCAGAATATAAAGCTGCTCGATACAGCCAAGGTGGAATTAAGCTTGATTACCGGTCAATATCCGGCTATCGGTCGGGCCAGAAAATCGATATCAGCCTTTAAGCTGAGGAAGGGCCAGCCTATCGCCTGTTATGTCACCTTAAGACGGGCGAGGATGTATGAATTTTTTGATCGTCTGGTCAATATTGTCCTGCCCCGGGTCAGAGATTTCCGGGGAGTTACTCCCTCTGGTTTTGACGGACGAGGGAATTATACTCTTGGCCTGAGAGATCAGCTGGTTTTCCCCGAAATTGATTATACCAAGGTAGAAAGGCCGCGCGGCATGAACATAACCATTGTCACTACGGCCAGAAATGATCAGGAAGCCTATGCTCTGCTTAAAAAGCTAGGCATGCCTTTTCGTGAATCTTGATGAAAGGAAGGATGAAAAGTGGCGACCACTGCTAAGATTTATAAGGATTTATCGAAGCCAAAATATTCTATTCGCCATCGTAACCGCTGCCGCCTCTGCGGCCGGCCGAGAGGCTATTATCGTCAGTTTGATCTGTGTCGTCTGTGTTTCAGAAAACTGGCTTTAAAGGGTGAAATTCCCGGCATCACCAAGGCTTCCTGGTAAAATTGCTTGAAAGGATGAAGTCATGAGTGCGACTGACCCGATTGCAGATATGCTAACAAGAATCCGGAATGCCGTCAGGGCAAAAAAGAAAGAAATTAATTTGCCTTCTTCCCGGTTAAAAGTTGAAATTGCTCGTATATTAAAAGAAGAAGGCTATATCAAAAATTACAAACTGATAGAAGATAATAAGCAAGGAATTTTAAATATTACTTTAAAGTATACTGATGATAACCAGAGTGCCATTACCGGACTTCGCCGGGTTAGTAAACCAGGCTGTCGGATTTACTGCAGCCAGGATTCAATTCCAAAGGTTCTGGATGGCCTGGGCATTGTCATTATCTCTACCTCCAGGGGAGTGATGACTGGCCAGCAGTGCGAAAAACTTGGTCTTGGTGGTGAGGTCCTGTGCGAAATCTGGTAAAACCAGGTGTGAGGTAAGAACATGTCGAGAGTAGGAAAGAAGCCTATAGAAATACCGAACGGGGTGAAGGTAACTATATACTCTGATCGGTTGGAGTTTGAAGGTAAGCTGGGGAAATTATCCTCGCCTCTTTATGCTGGTCTCAAGGCTAAACTGGAAGGTAATAAACTGCTCCTGGAAAGGGATAGCGAGGAACAGCAGATCCGGCAATTTCACGGCCTGTGCCGTTCTCTGGCTCACAATGCGGTGGTCGGCGTCACGCAGGGATACACCAAGCAGCTGGAAATCACCGGGGTCGGCTATCGGGCCAGGGTTGAAAAAAATAAACTCGAGCTAAATGTTGGCTATTCCCGTCCGATTATTTATGAAATCCCTGAGGGGATAGAGATTATTGCTGAAAAACCAACACTGCTAACAGTTAAGGGAATAGACAAGCAAAAAGTTGGCCAGGTAGCTGACACGATTAAAAGATTTAGACGGCCTGATCCTTATAAACAAAAAGGTATCAAGCTGGTTGGAGAAACGCTGATCAAGAAAGAGAGAAAAGCGGGGGTGGCCAGTGCTTAAGTCAAAGTCCGAAATAAAAAAAGTCAGAAAAGAGAGAATAAGAAAAAGAATAAGAAAAGAATTAAAAGGTACGCCGTTAAGGCCGCGATTGATTGTCATCAGGTCTAATCGTTATATCTATGCTCAGGTTGTGGATGATCTATCGGGGAAAGTTCTGGTCTCGGCTTCTACTCTGGAAAAAGAGTTTCGCGAAAAAGTCAAGAAGACCAAAGACAAAGAAGCCAGCCAGCAGCTTGGTTCTGTGCTGGGCAAAAGACTGAAAGAAAAGAATTTAGAGACAATCGTCTTTGACCGCAGAATTTATCCTTACCATGGCCGGGTAAAAGCCCTGGCGGAAGCCCTGAGGGCAGAAGGAATCTCTTTTTGAGTGAGCATCTAAGGAGGAATTAGCGTGGAACACGAAGATTTTGAAAAGCTTGATGAGCCACTGAGTCCGGAGATTGAATTAAAAGACCAGGTTATCTCGATCAGAAGAGTTACCAAAGTAGTTAAAGGTGGGAAAAACCTCAGTTTCTCTGCTCTGGTGGCCGTGGGTGATGAGAAAGGAAGAGTTGGCGTTGGCCTGGGTAAGGCACGGGAAGTTCCTCAAGCCATAGCTAAGGCGGTCGAAGATGCCAAAAAAAATATGATAGAAATCCCACTGAATGGAACGACCATTCCTCATCAGGTCAAAGGTGAAGCTGATGCTGGTTTAGTCGTGCTGAGGCCTGCCTCCCGAGGAACCGGGGTCATTGCTGGTGGTGCAATCAGAGTTATTCTTCAGCTGGCCGGGGTTAAGGATATCCTGACCAAGTCGATCAGGAGTAGCAACCCCATCACCGTGGCTCAAGCGACGATGGATGCTCTGAAAAAGTTAAAGAAGCCGGAAGAAGTCGTCAAATTGAGAGGCAAGGAAAGCGAACAAATCCAAGCTTAGAGCGAGGTCAACATGCAGAAGAAAAAGTATCTCAAAATAAAGCTGGTTCGCAGTTTAATCGGACGGCCCGAGAAGCATCGACTGGTGGCCAGGGGGCTGGGGCTAAAAAAGTTAAACTCAGAGGTCATTAGAGAAGATTGCCCTGAAATAAGAGGGATGGTCAGGAAGATTTCTCATTTGGTCAAAGTAGAGGAGATTGAACAGCCATGAACCTTAATAAACTAAATCCAGCTCAAGGTGCCAGGAAAAGCAATAAGAGGCGGGGAAGAGGCCCTGGTTCAGGCCTGGGTAAGACCGCTGGTCGTGGTCATAAAGGTCAATTATCAGGTGCAGGTTATAAAAGAAAATGGGGCTTTGAAGGCGGCCAGATGCCACTTCATCGCCGTCTTCCCAAGCGAGGGTTTAATAATAAGTTCAGAGTCGAATTTAGTGAAGTTAATCTTGATCAACTGGATAAACTTCCTCTGGCTGAAATTGGACTGAAGGAAATGGTTGAGTACAGACTTATTCATAATGAAGGAGAAAAGGTTAAGGTTCTGGCCAGAGGCCGTTTATCATCAGCCAAGACCATACAGGCTCAGGCTTTCTCTCAATCAGCGGTTAAAAAGATTGAAGAAAGCGGTGGAAAAGCGATCATTATCGGGAAGGAATAATGTTAGAAAGTATCCGCAACATCTTCAGCATTCCTGATTTAAGGAAAAGGGTCATCTTTACTCTTCTGCTGCTGGCTGTCTACCGCATTGGTTGTCAGATTCCAAATCCTGGCATCAGCGCTTCAGCCCTAGCTGAATTCTGGGAAAGTCAGCGTGGTTCGATCCTTGGTTTTTATGACCTTTTCTCCGGACGGGCTATGTCGAGAATGACCATTTTTGCTCTTGGCATCATGCCTTATATCAGCGCCTCAATTATACTTCAGCTGTTGACCGTGGTTTGGCCTTATCTCGAACGCTTATCGAAGGAAGGCGAACTGGGGCGGAGGAAAATTACTCAGTATACCAGGTATGGAACTTTAATAATCTGCTTTATTCAAGCTTTTGGTATCTCCATCTTTCTGGAGAATTTGACCAGTCCAACCGGAGCCAGAATCGTGCCCAGCCCGGGTTGGGGTTTCAGGCTGTTGACCATCCTGACCCTGACGACCGGCACTACTCTTATTATGTGGCTGGGTGAGCAAATATCAGAGAGAGGAATAGGCAACGGCATCTCTCTTATCATTTTTGCCGGCATTGTGGCCGGGCTGCCTCAGGGCATTAATAGCCTAATTACTGGTCTTAGAACAGGCAGTCTTGATCCCCTGCGAATTATTTTTCTGGTTGTTTTTATGCTGGCGGTCATTGCCTTTATCGTCTTTGTCGAGAGGGGTCAAAGGCGGATCCCGGTCTCCTATGCAAAACGGGTGGTTGGAAGGAAGGTTTATGGGGGGCAGAGTACCCATCTCCCCTTGAGAGTCAACACGGGCGGAGTTATTCCTATTATTTTTGCTGCTTCAATTATAACCATCCCTTCGACTCTGGCCACTCTTTCTAAAGCTCCGATCTTTCAGACCATTGCCAGACAATTTGGTCCAGGCATGCCTTTATATGTTCTAATTTATATTGCGGCTATCATTTTCTTTACCTATTTTTATGTTTCCATCATCTTTAACCCCAATGATGTAGCCGACAACTTGAGAAAATACGGTGGATTTATTCCCGGGATCAGGCCTGGCAAGAATACTGCTGATTATATCGATCAAGTGCTGACCCGGATCACACTGGTTGGTGCTATCTATCTGGCCGCTATTGCCATTCTGCCTGAATTTCTGATGACCGGATTCAAGTTTGGTTCCCTGCCTTTAATTGGAAACTTTCTGGAAGCTAATCTTCCCCGCTGGATTACTCAGGGATTGAACATTGATTTTTACTTTGGCGGAACTTCTCTGTTGATTGTGGTCGGGGTGGCCATGGATACTATGCAGCAAATTGAAGCCCAGCTGGTCATGCGGCATTATGATGGCTTTATGAGGAGCACCCGGCTGAGAGGGAGAAGGGGATGAGGGTGATTCTTCTTGGCCCACCGGGAAGCGGCAAGGGAACCCAGGCCGATCTGATTCAACAGAGCTATGGCTTCCCTAAAATTTCTACCGGTGATTTGCTGAGGAAAGAAGTTGATCTCGGGACCGATTTAGGGAAAAAGGTCAGTCAGGAGATGAAGGCTGGCCGCCTGGTCTCAGACGAGCTGGTACTGGAGCTGGTGGAAAAGCGGATAGCCAGCGATGATTGCCGGCAAGGCTATGTCCTGGATGGCTTTCCGCGGACGCTTAATCAGGCTCGTCTGCTGGAGAAAGTCGAGGCTAACCGACCGGAGACGGCCTTTGAATTTAAGGTCAATGAACAGGAAATTTTGCGGCGCTTGTCGGGCCGGATGGTTTGCCTTCAGTGTGGAGCTGTGTATAATATAAACAATAACCGGCCTCAGGCCGATGGGTTGTGCGATTTGTGCGGTTCGAAGCTGGTGGTCAGAGAAGATGACCGTCCAGAGGTGATAAGAGAAAGAATAAGATTATATCTTGAGACAATAGCGCCTCTTATCGATTATTATTTCAGTAAGAATGTCCTGTTTGAGATTAACGCCGAGGATACAACAGAAAATATATTCAGAGCGATTCAAGCTGTGCTTGATCGCCGGTTGACAGCGGGTAAGGAGCATTGAATTAAATGATAGTTTTGAAATCCGAAGCCGAGATAGCCATGATGAGAGAAAGTGGCCGTCGGGTTGGCCGGATTTTGACGGAACTCAGAGAGATGATTAAACCGGGTGTGGAGACCAGAGAACTTGACCGTTATGCCGAGAAGAGAACTTTGGAGCTCGGTGCTATCCCGGCTTTTAAGGGCTATAATGGGTATCCGGCTTCCCTGTGCATTTCTATCAATGAGGAAATCGTTCATGGTATTCCGTCCGGTCGGCGGCTGAAAGAAGGCGATCTGGTCAGCCTTGATTTTGGTGTTATCTATGGTGGATTTTATGGCGATGCAGCTATTACAGTTCCGGTCGGGGAAGTTTCGGAAGAGGCCAGAAGATTAATGGAAGTGGCAGAAAAAAGTTTTTACCGAGGTCTCGAACAGTTAAAAGAAGGCAATCACCTGTCTGATATTTCAGCCGCTATCCAGGCTGAAGTAGAAAAGGCAGGATTTTCGGTAATCAGAGATTTTGTTGGTCATGGGATTGGACGGGAATTGCATGAAGGTCCGCAAATTCCCAACTTTGGCCAGCCGGGCCACGGCCCGAAGCTGAAAAAGGGCATGACTCTGGCCATAGAACCAATGATTGCGGCCGGCCATTATGAAGTGGCTATCCTCAGTGATGACTGGACAGCAGTGACCAAAGATGGAAGTCTGGCCGCTCATTTTGAACATTCGGTCGCCCTGACTGAGTCTGGCGTGGAAATACTAACGGCAGATGATAAAGACTGGCGGCCTTAAATCGGGAGTCGGGTGAATGCCCAAGCAAGATGTATATGAAATGGAAGGCGTGGTCCTGGAGACTCTGCCTAATGCCATGTTTAAAGTTGAACTCGCTAATAAGCACGTTATTCTGGCCCATATTTCGGGTCGGATGAGGAAAAATTTTATCAGGATTCTGCCTGGCGATAGGATCAGGGTGGAGATCTCACCCTATGACTTGACCAAGGGACGGATCGTTTACCGCTATAAATGAGGTGAAAAATGAAGGTCAGAGCATCTGTCAAGAAAATCTGTCGTAACTGCAAGATAGTCCGGAGAAAAGGCGTGGTTAGAGTTATATGCTCTAATCCGAAGCATAAACAAAGACAAGGATAAAAAGAGGAGAACATGGCAAGAATAGCAGGTATTACACTTCCACCGGAAAAGAAGATTGAGATCGGTTTGACCTACATCTATGGTATTGGCAGGTCAAAAGCTAATAAGATTCTGGACGAGGCCAGGATTGATAAAAATAAGAAGGTTAAAGACCTGACCGAAGATGAGATCAACAAAATCCGTCAGATTATTGAGAAAAGAGAAAAAATAGAGGGCGAACTGCGGAAAGAGGTTTCGGCCAATATCAAGCGCTTAATTGATATCGGTTGCTACCGCGGCCTGAGACACAAGCGTAATTTGCCGGTTCGCGGGCAGAGAACGAAAACCAATGCCAGGACCAGAAAAGGGCCTCGCGGTCATACGATCAAGAAGCTCAAAGAGAAAAAAGCTTAAATTGTAAAATAATGGAGAAGACTCATGCCTAAAGCTAAAGCCAAGAAAAAAAAGGTTAAGAGAGAAGTCTCATACGGAGTAGCTCATATTCAATCGACCTTTAACAACACAATTATTACCATTGCTGATCAGCAGGGCAACACCATTTGCTGGGCCAGTTCTGGTACCTCCGGATTTAAGGGGGCCAGAAAAGGAACACCATTTGCTGCCCAGCTGGCCGCTAAGGATGTGGCTGGTAAAGCGAGAGAATATGGCGTTCGCTATGTTGATGTCAGGGTCAAGGGCCCTGGCGCCGGGCGGGAATCATCCATCAGAGCTCTGCAGGCTGCCGGGCTGGAAATAAAATCAATCCGGGATGTGACTCCCATTCCTCACAATGGTTGCCGGGTGAGAAGGAAAAGGAGAGTCTAAGAGAATGAAGGTTAAAGGAGATTAGTTATGGCCAGGTATCAAAAGCCAGATTGCCGTCTTTGCCGGACGGAAAAAACAAAGCTGTTTCTTAAAGGCAACAAATGTTTAACCGATAAATGCCCTCTGGAAAGAAGGTCTTTCGCTCCGGGTCAGCATGGCCGGCTGCGGAAAAGAGTTCTTGGTTATGCCATTCAGTTAAGAGAAAAACAAAAGCTAAAAAGATATTATGCCATGTCCGAAAAACAGTTCCGTCTGTTTTTTGAGAAGGCCGAGCAGCAAAAAGGTGTGACCGGCGAAAATCTGCTGATCCTGCTGGAAAGAAGGCTGGACAATGTGCTTTTTATGGTTGGATTTTCTCTATCCAGGGCGCAGGCCCGCCAGTTGATCACTCATGGGCATGTCCGGGTTAATGACCGGAAAGTCACCATCCCTTCTTATGTGGTGAAAGAAGGAGATCTCATCAGCCTGAGAGAAAAAACAGCTCAAAGTGAAAATTTCAAAGCAATAATTGAAGCTAATAAAGGCAAGTCTGTTCCAGGTTGGCTACAGCCTGACTGGGATAACCTGCAGGCCAGAGTGGCCTCATTGCCCACCAGACAGGACGTTACCATTCCAGTCGAAGAGCATCTGGTGGTAGAGCTTTATTCAAAATAACAGGGAAGGCTGCCTGATAATCAGCTTTCTTTAAAAGGAGGAACCATGACCGAGCTTGGTTTCCAGAAGCCAAGATATTTAGAATGTGATTATGAAACGTTAACCAATACCTATGGCCGCTTCAAAGCACAACCCTTTGAACGCGGCTACGGAATTACCATTGGCAACTCTTTGCGTCGGGTGTTGTTGTCATCCATCAGTGGGGCAGCCATAACCGCCGTAAAAATAGCGGGAGTGTTGCACGAGTTCTCTTCTATTCCCGGGGTGGTCGAGGATGTGACTCACATTCTGCTCAACTTAAAAACAATTCCCCTAAAGCTAAAAGTCAATGAGCCAAAAAGGATGACCCTGAAAATGTCGGGCCCAGCTGAGGTTAAAGCTGGTGATCTGGTTCATGATTCAGATATAGAAATATTAAACCCTGATATCCATATTGCCAGCCTGGATGCTGATGGTAAGCTGGAAATGGAAGTGGTGGTTAAAAATAATCGTGGTTACCAGAGTGCCGACCAGAACTTTAGCGATGATTTAAGTGTTGATTTTATCCCTCTCGATTCTTCTCATTCGCCAGTGATCAGGGTCAATTATACGGTTGAGCCAGCCCGGGTGGGGAAAAGAATTGATTACGAGAGCTTAACCTTGGAAGTCTGGACTAATGGAGCCATTAAACCAGGAGATGCCATTTCGCAGGCAGCTAAGATTTTAAGAGAGCATCTCAGCATTTTTCTAAACATCGTGGATGAGCCAATACCAAAGGAAGTGACTGCTTCTACTAAAGAAATACCTTATGCTGATCTGGTTGATGTTCTGGCCAATAGCATCGATCATCTTGAATTGTCGGTCAGAGCTAATAATTGTTTGCGAGCGGCCGGTATTAGCTATGTTTATGAGCTGGTCCAGAAAACTGAAGAAGAACTGCTAAAAACCAAAAATTTTGGCCGCAAATCACTGCTGGAAATCAAAGAAACCCTGGCTAATCTTGGACTGGGTTTAAACCTTGAGCTTCACCCCAAACTGCTCGAGCAGATCCAGACCATAATAAAAGAGAGAAAGACTGATAAGGAGCTGGAAGCATGAGGCATCAGGTTAAACGCTACGAACTCAGACGCAATACATCTCATCGTCAAGCCTTGCTGCGCAATCTGGTCACTTCTCTACTGGAGAAAGAGAGGGTTAAGACTACCCTGGCTAAAGCTAAAGCAACCAGGCCAGTGGCCGAAAAGATGATTACTCTGGGAAGGCAAAATACCCTGGCCGCAAGGAGGCGGGCTCTTGGATATATCACCAAAGAATCAGTCGTCCAGAAATTATTTACCGAGCTTGGCCCAAGATTTAAGGAGCGTCCAGGAGGCTATACCAGGATTGTTAAACTGGGCCTGCGCTCCGGTGACGGAGCTCAAATGGCCATGATTGAGCTGCTGGGGGCAGAATATAAAAAGAAAGCAAAAAAGAAAGAAAAACCCACTCCTCCCGGCGCCAGATAAAAAGCGCCGCTGTTTTTTAGTCTGATCCTGGTTGATTCAGCCAGGAGCAAGAGGGAGATTGACTCTTTCCCCCTGAATTTTTTCAGGGTTTCGTTTGCCTTTCTCAGTCTATTTTTCTATCTATTTCTCAGCTGGGGCTCGCCGGCAACCCTGATAAATCCGCTGCCAGTACGCATCACGCAGGTCCGAGATCTGCACTACGGGTTTGTCATGAGTGGTAGCATGAATGAATTCATGATCGCTGATCATCATTCCAACATGGGTAATGCTTTTTCCGCCAAAGAAAATTAAATCTCCAGCCTTTTCCTGTCCTTTTGGAATTTCCATCAGTCCTGAACTGGTGAACTGGATGCCTGCATCTCGGAGAATTTCTACCCCGCTCAGGCGGTAAATCAACTGAGCGAAACCAGAGCAATCAATGCCCAGTGGGCTGGTTCCGCCCCAGAGATAGGGAAGCCCGAGAAATCTTTTAGCTTGAGCGACCATTTGGTCGGGGGCCAGCCTGGGCCTTTTAAAAGGGGCCTGCTTTATTTCACCATCTCCCGCCTGGATAAAACCTTTATGACCACAGGGTAGAGTAACCGGTACCCAGCGCTCCTCTGGCTGACCGACCTCTAGAACTGTACTGATTGGAGCCATTTTCAAGGGCCTTTGCTCGGTCACATCAGGAGTGGCATAAACAAAGGCCATCAAGCTGGTAACTTCCATGACCTGGCCGCTGGTCGCATACAGTTTTTCGCCTGGTTTGTAGAGCCTGACCGCCCGGCTTTCGATCCAGCCCTGGTAGGTATCAGGCGTCTCAATAAAATACCAGTTTTTTCCCTGGTCATCTTTTTCGGTCTTAAGAATTTTAACGGTGGTGCCCAGCAGAGCCTGGCTGACCACATCTACCTTTAAACTAGGCTTGGAGAACATATTTTCTACCGACTGGATTACCACTCCTCGAGTTGCTTCGGTTTGAGCCAGAAGGCTGGTAGATAAAAGTATTAAGAAAAGAGCCGAACCCCAAAAAATGATTTTTTTATTCATCAGGACCTCCAGTATAAAATAGCTCCTTCATTATATTAAAAACAATAACGGCCAGCAAAATCTATTTAAAAAGATTAATCGATTTTATATACTCAATAATTAGGGAGGTGAAATATGAATCGTAAAGAATTTTTTAAGACCTCTGGCACTCTCCTGGCTTCATCATTTTTTGTTAATCCATTATCAGCCCGTTTTATGGAAAAAACTGTTAAGTCCGGTCGGGTTAAAATCACGACCAGAATTTATGAGCTGCGGTTGCGCCAGGCCTGGACTCTGTCCCGGGGGACCTGGGATACCAGGCGGAATGTCTTCGTCAGACTGGAAAGAGACGGAGTGGTGGGCTATGGCGAAGCGGCGCCCATCCCCAGATATGAAGAGAGCGCCGAGAGCAATCAGGCTTTTATAGAAAAAGCCGGGCCAATTCTGGACAGGGATCTCTGGGAGTTTCAGGATCGCTGGCGGGAAATTGAGCGCCTGACCCCTGGTCAGAATGCGGCCAAAGCGGCTCTGGATATGGCCATTCTGGATTGGGTGGGCAAAAGTCTGAAGATTCCGCTCTATAAGTTTTTTGGCATCAACAAAAATAAAACCATTCCAACGACTTTCTCCATCGGTATAGCGGAAGTTCCGGTGATGCAAAAAACTGCCCAGCAGGCGAAAAATTTTCAGGTGCTCAAAATAAAACTTGGTTCTAAGGATGATAAGAAGATTATCGAGGGCTTGAGAGAAGTAACTGATCGGCCCATCCGGGTGGATGTCAATGAAGGCTGGAAAGATAAGGAACAGGCGCTAGACATGATTAACTGGTTGGCCGATAGAGGGGTAGAATTCGTTGAACAGCCTATGCCGGCTGCCAATCTTGACGATTATCGCTGGTTAAAAGAGCGGGTTAGAATCCCGATTATTGCTGATGAAAGCGTCCATAAAATTCAAGATGTGCCAGCTCTGGCCGCAGGTTTCCACGGCATAAACATTAAGCTGATGAAATGTGGTGGCCTGCAGGAAGCACTGAGGTTGGTGGCGGTAGCCAGGTCTCTTAATTTGAAATTGATGATCGGCTGTATGATTGAGAGCTCGCTGGCTATTTCGGCGGCGGCAACTATCTGTCCTCTTTTTGACTATGCTGACCTGGATGGGAATTTGCTTATCAACAACGATCCTTTTAGCGGCTTAAAGCTTGAAGGCGACCGCTGGCTGTTGTCCGATCAGCCTGGCCTGGGTGTTAAGCCGACCATCCCCGAGTGGTAAACTTATCGTTAGACTGAGCAAACGTTGGAAGCCTTTTAGCTGCTTTTATTTTTCTGAAACGATGCGCCCGTATTCGCTCGATCTCTCCAGGCGATCGAAGTAGCTGAAAGCTGCCTGCCCTATTTGTTTGATAGTGGCATTGCCCTCTGCTTCCGACTTAAGATAAGTGGTCATAACACAAATAATATAGGGGTGCTTTTTCAGGAAAACCAAACCAGAATCACAGCGCACAGCTTCTAGTTCTCCCGGCTTATCAGCCACTATTACCCCTTCCGGCACGGCTTGCTGCAGCGGGCTGTCCTTGGGAAGAGCCAGAATATTAAAGAATTCCTGTCTGTAGGAGAGAGAGAGAAGCTGGCCTTTATAGATTTTTTCCAGAAGGGTCATCATTTCATAGGGTGTCGATATATTTTCTCGGCCTTCCTCGGCCGCTTTAACATCCATCATTTTGCGCTCGAGTCGCGTCTGATTAAGACCCAGCGACTTCAGCCGGCTGTTGACATTTTTCATTCCGACCCTGTCTATAAGCAGGTTGGTCGCCGTATTGTCGGACAGAACTACCATCAGCACAGCCAGATCCCGGATGGACATCTTTAGAGATGGATAACCGAGGTAAGCCAGAATCAGGCCTCCTCCGACCTTGGCTTCTGGTGTCAGATTAATGAACTCATCGAGCTTTAACTGGCCTTCTTCCGCCTGTTTTAGCACCTCCAACAGAACAGCAATTTTAATCGAACTGGCTTGGGGAAAAATTTCATTTTCATTGATGACGATGGTTCGCCCGGTGGCCAGATCTTTAATCGCCAGCCCCAGCAGGCCATCCAGCTTATCATTAATGACCTTTATGTCGTTAATCAGCCTCTTTTCCAGAAGATTGGTTTTGTTGTCGGCTCCCAGCTGGCCAGACGAGATACCAATCATAAGCAGAGCCATCAAAAGATACGTTACCTTAGGACTTTTAAAAAAACTTGCCATCTAAGCCTCCCTTCTGATTGCTGACTAATAGCTTTGATCAGTTAAAGCGAATGGTTAGCTTCTGGCCGACGCTCAGCAGATCGCTCTCCAGATTATTATCCTTCTTGATTTTATCGACGCTGAGCCCGTAATTGCGAGCTATCTCATAAAGCGTATCGCCTGGTTTGACCACATAATCAATATTCTGGCCGTCCGCTGGTTTGTCAGCCGGGCCAGACACCCGGGTTGATCCGGTTGTTTGCTGATTAGTATCTTCGGCAGTAGCTAAATCCTGTCCCTGTCCTGGAATCCTCAGCCGCTGACCGGGATAAATCAGCCTGGAACTTTTCAGTTTGTTTAGCCTGACAATGGCTGCTACTGAGGTATGATAGCGACGGGCAATCTGACCCAGTGTTTCTCCCTTTTTTACTGTATGCCAGCCATAAACCACATCGGGTGGCACCCAGTTGGGCAGCTCATTCAGGCAGGCCAGAGTTTGCTCCCCATAACCAGTTGGTACTCGCAGTTCATAGGGATAATTGGGAGTAGAATCATACCTTAACTCAGGGTTAAGCTGACTCAAAAGGTCGGTTGATAAGCCCAGTTTGGAAGCCAGAACAGAAAGCTTAATCGGTTTGGTCAGACTAACTGTCTCATAAGATAGGGGTGAATCAACCTCGGGCAGGTTAAAACCATATTTTTCCGGGTTCTCAATAATGAGCAAAGTAGCAATAAATCTAGGTACATAGCGGGCGGTCTCGTAAGGCAGACTGGAAAACAAATCCCAGAAATTATCCAGATAATCTATTTTCTGATTCCGAATTACACTCTGTACTCTGATTTCGCCACAATTATAAGAAGCAATAGCTGTTGTCCAGTCACCAAAGAAATTATGTAGCTCACTGAGATACTTGATGGCGGCCCTGGTTGATTTGACTGGATCCATTCTCTCGTCAATGTACTTGTCTCTCTTGAGACCATATCTATAGCCAGTGGAGGCGATAAACTGCCAAAGACCAAGAGCCCTGGCCCGGGACAGAGCTCTGGTTTTAAAGCCGCTCTCTATTAGGGGTAGCCAGGAAAGCTCTTCCGGTAAACCTGCTTTTTTCAGCTCTTCCACAATCATCGGCCGGAACAGGCCAGATCTTCGGTAAGCCTCTTCAAAAAATTTCCTCTCGACTGTTTGAAAGGATTTAACTTCAGCCAGTACCCAGTTATTTTCTACGACAGGAATAGTTTTGTGATTGCTGCCAGGAGGTGTCAATCGAAAAGCATAAACCTGCTGGATTTTCTGGACAAGTAAGATCCTCAAATCGTTTTTTTCCTGATCGAGCGCTGAACCAGCAGCCGCTTCGATTTTTAGCAGAGCCGCATAGGCCTTATCCAGAGAAGATAGAGCCTCGTCCAGCTCGCCTTTTTCCAGGGCAGCCTGGGCTTCCTGATACAGGGCATAGACCTCATCGCTGGGTGAGTTATATTCCTGAGATTCTCCTTCGACCCCGATCGTTTCTGACTGCAGTTCAGAGACAGTTGCTCCGGCCTCGGCGGTTTCTAAATTCTCGTTTTTCCTGTCTTCTGGTTGTTTAACCGGCTCTTTTCCCGCCGTTGTCTTAGCGGTGGCTGTTGGCACCTGTTTGGTTGGAGTCTGACTCCGATTAGAAGAACAACCGGCAGCCAGCAAAATTATTATAACTGCTGAAAAAAATTTTAAAAATGATTTGCGTTTAGCCATCTCCGACGCTCTCTTTTAAAATATTAATTAATTTATAGCATCAAAATTGTTCATAAATCAACACCGAATTGATTTGTCAGCCGACATCTAATGGCGTTGGTGCCATCTCCAGGCTGTTTCTATAATTGTTTTAAGATCAGAAAATTTTCTTTTCCAGCCAAGATATTTTTCTGCTTTTTCACTGGCAGCCAGGAGAACCGGAACATCTCCCTCGCGCCTCGGACCGAACCTAATCGGTCTGGTCAGACCGGTTACCTTTCGAGCTTCTTTAATGACCTCGAGGACAGAATAGCCACGGTTTGTACCGAGATTAAATGTCTGGCTGGTGTTCTCGGCAACCAGTCTGTCCAGGGCAAGAACGTGAGCTCTGGCCAGATCGGTCACGTGGATATAATCTCTAATAGCCGTCCCGTCAGGGGTAGGGAAATCCTGGCCATAAACCATAAAATCGTCCTTTTTCCCCAGAAAATAAAGAAGCAAACTTGGAATCAGATGGGTTTCTGGCTGATGGCATTCTCCCAGCAGCCCTTCTGGATCAGCTCCTGCCGCATTAAAATAGCGTAAAGAAGTGTATTTCAAACCATAAGCGCGATCATAATCCTGAAGCATCCTTTCCACCATAAACTTGGTGGCTCCGTAAGGATTGATGGGATTAAGAGGATGGTCTTCAGTGATGGGTGTTTTTAGAGGCACACCATAGACAGCCGCGCTGGAGGAAAAAATAAAATATCTGACCTTAAACTCAGGCAGGCAATCGAGCAGATTAAGCGTCGTCCTCAGGTTGTGGTTATAATACTTAGCCGGCTGGGCATAAGATTCTGCTACCTGAATCAAAGAGGCAAAGTGCATCACAGCTTCAGGCTGGTAGGCTTTAAAAACCTGCCTGATATCTTCGACCGAGCGCAGGTCACCTCTAATCACGTGGCCTCCGATGATCAGTTCTTCCCGGCCAGAACTGAAATTATCAAAAATAACCACCTCCTCCTTTCTGCTGAGCAGTTCTTTAACAGTATGAGAACCAATATAACCAGCCCCACCGGTTACCAGGATTCTCATGCTTTTTTCTCCTCAATTAATTTTCTGGCCAGCTTAAGACCTTCAGCCCTGGTCTCAAAACGGTTATCCAGCTGATAACGATAGAGCTTCTTTAGCAGTTGCCCCATAGCCGGGCCAGGAGCTACTCCCAGCTTAATCAGATCTCGGCCCATAATCAAAGGTTTAATTGTTTCTTTATTGACCTTTAGCTCCTCAAATTTTTTAAATAGCCAGATAGCCTGTCGGTCCAGGCCGGTAACTGGCTTTCTTTTCCGACCGGCCCGATCGGCAGCGTCAAGATAGATTAAAAGATCAATTTCGCCCTCGACGGCAGCAGCCAGCCGATTAAAAGCTTTTTTGGTGACGTTGGCTCGGTTCAGCCATAACTCGGAGGCCCGATGATGGTGACGGATAATCATCGGAACGACAGAGCGGAGATCAAAACCATTCCAGGAAAAGATTTTTTGACGTGCAAAAAACTTTCTGGCGATTTTTTCACTCAGAATATCATGACCATTGTTGGTGATGACCAGTCTGTCTTTCTTGTATTCCCAATCAGCTGTGGCTGGCTTACCGGCATCATGATAAAGAGCAGCCAGCAACAAAGCCAACTCTCTGGTTATTTCCAGCCCCTCGAGCCGGCTGATGATTTTAGCCTGATCAACTGACAGCAGCAGGTGAGCCCAGACCGTGTGGTGACCGGCTTCATCTTTTTCCGGGTGAAAATATGAATCCTGGATGGACAGGCTGCAGCGGTAAAGCTCAGGGAAAAGTTGTTTAAGGACGGTTAGCTTGAGCATTTCCTGCAAACCCCGACTCGGCCTCGGTGATTGAAGGAGTATTTTGAACAGCTCTTCATTAACCCTTTCGACACTCAGCCCACTTAAATCAATCTCTTTGGCTGCCAGATAGATCTCGCGGTCAATGTCAAACTCGAGGACGGAGGCGAATCTGGCTGCTCTCAGCACCCGCAGTGGATCATCAGGGAAGGAGCCGGGATTGGTCAAGTGTATAATTTTCCGCTCAAGGTCAGCCTGACCATTAAAAGGATCAATGACTTTCCCATCTGCCAATCGCAGGGCCAGACTGTTGCAGCGGAAATCCCGTCGTTCCAGATCTTTTTCAAGAGGTAGAAAGGGGTCAGCCTCAATGACGAAATCCTTATGACTGCGGCTTGTTTCCTGACTATCAGCCAGTGCCCGGTCTTTTCTGGGAAGAGCCACATCGTAAGTGCGGTCATCAACGGTAAACTTGATGACTCCAAAACTACGACCGACCAGGTCAACGCGACCATACGGTTTGAGCCTGTCAATGATTTCTTCCAGAGGATGGCCCTGGATGAGCAGATCAACTTCCTGCGGAGAACGTCCCAGCAGTAAATCACGCACAAAACCGCCAACTGCATAGACGTCCTGGCCAAAAAGACGGACAAATAGTTCTCGATGCTCAAAGTCGGCTGGAAGAAACTTTTTCATCAAACCTATTTTACAGATTTTTTAGCTGTCTTGAAGACCCGCAGGCCAATATAGTCAGGAGGTGGAACGGTATAATCGCCTTCTCTGGCTGCCCCGGCACGATGAACAGCACTCAGGCCTATAACACGACCCTGACCTTTATCATCAACTGCCCATTCAGCCACATTGCCCGTCAGTCCATAAATCAGGCTATCTCCAGCTGGCTGAAACCGGTCAACGGGAAGGAGCAACGGAGCTGGCCCCTTCAGATTGGAAATAGCAGTTTGAAGGGCCCTGCCGTCATCAAAATTAACCGGATAACCTGCCCAGTAATCCAGAATATTATCCTGATTGCCCTTAGCTTCAGCCATTAGCTTCTGAGCTTCAGTGACTGATGGCAGCCGATAATTGTCTCCGGTTAACTGGCTAAGCCAGCTAACATACTGCCTGGCTTCCTCAAGGGAGATGCCACTTACCGGATAATTTTCAGTTCCTGGCTGAAATTTATAATTGGGGCGAAAAGCCTGCCACTGAGCTCTGGTCACTTCAAACCGACCTACCTGTAAATCCTCCCAGGAGACCGTTTCTGGAATCAGCTGCCCTTTGATTTTAAGCCCGTAGCTCCAGCCGGAACGCGCGTAAGATTGAGCCTTAAGAGAGAGGTCAAGAGGTGAAAGTTCTTTCAGTGCTTCATTTTTGGGTAAGAGACTTTTAAAAAAATGCCGATCAAACCAGGCCAGTTCCTCTTCCATTTTTCGTCGTTGATGAGAAAGTTTTCTCAGACCATGAGGTTCGCTGGGGAAAATAATGAATCTGACCGGCGCCTGACCCAGTTGCTGGAGAACCCGGTAATGCTCCATTCCCTGGCCAAAGGGCACGTTGGTATCCTCTGTTCCATGGAAAATAATAGTTGGTACTTTCATATCTTTGAAATGAAAAAGGGGCGACAATTGCTGATAATAATCAGGTCTTTCCCAGGGTGCACCGAGAAAATAGTAATTGTCGAAGCTGACTCCAAAGGCACAGGTTCCATAGTCGCTGATCCAATCAACATCGGCTGCTCCGATTCCACCAACTTTAAAACGATTTGTCCAGACGAGAAGAGCAATACTCAAAATCCCGCCGTTTGACCAGCCCATGGTCCCCAGCTGGTCCGGGTCGACCATTCCCCTGGAGATGAGATAATCAACGCCTTTGACCATATCTTCCAGAGGGTAATCATAATAATGACCTCTAATTGACTCGACAAATTTCTGGCCGTAGCCGTTTGAGCCATGGTAGTTAGGTTTGAGTACGAAGCAGCCTTTCTGAGCCAGAAGGTTGGGATAATAGGCATAAGATTCATCAAACTCATCCATATCAATGCCGGTTGGACCGCCGTGAATATTCAAAAACAGAGGATATTTTTTGCCTGGTTGATAATCATGAGGATAATAAAGGAGTCCTTCTATCTCTTCATCCAGCGAACCCTTCCATTTTATAACTTCTGTCCTGGCCATTTTTTTGCTTTTCAAATAGGGATTAAGCTCGACAAGCGGTCTGTCCACCACCAGCTTATTCTTTTCCAGGTGGCCAAAATACCATTCTCCCGGTCTGGAGGCGGTAGAATGATTGTAAACTATCCAATCGCCGTTTTCCTGGCCGGTTAAGCTATAGACATTTGGATAATGCTCACCTTCAATCTCTTCAAAACTGAACTCTTCTGCCTGCCGGTAATATCTTCTCCACTTAGGCCTGGCCCCAGCCGCCAATGGAGCGACAAATCCATCGTTTTTAACCAGTAGATATGGTTCCATCAAACCTGGTTCCCAGCTCAGGTTGATTTCTCGATAGCCATTGGCTTTGAGATCATAATAATAAAGAAAATCAGCTCCAGCCGTCTCATTGACCGGATCACTGGTCTTCATTATCGAAAAATAAAATCCCTGGTTGTTTTTATCCCAGAAAATTCCATCGGGCTTGAAGAAATCTTCTGGAAAGATTTCCCGGCTGGTTTTGTCCTCAAGTTTAATCAGGAAAAATTTCGGTTTTATCTTCCTGTCATTGCTATAGCTCAGGCTCTGATTGTTACGGGTGATGACCAGTTTTCTGTCAGGCGATAGATAAAAATTGGTGATCTGGTCGCGGTTTTCAGTCAGCCGGTGCCATTTTTTTTCTTTAAGACAATAGATAAAGAGCCGTTGTGGAATCAGATGTTCCTGATCTTCGAAAATGATTGAATCGTCCTTCTTTTCCTTTTCTTTAATTTCTTTTAAGGTTTTGCTTTCGCGGGCCAGAATCAGGAGATGATGGTCATCGAGCCAGGCAAAATCGATCAGTCCAAACTCCAGGTCTGTAACCTTTACTGGCTCTCCGCCCCGGACATCGAGCAGCCATAACTGCTGACCGCTGGCTGCCCGGTCAGCTTCATCCTGGCTATCTTCCTTACGCCCGGAAAGAAAGGCTATTTGCTGCCCGGAAGGGGAAAAGCGTGGCCGGCTCTCAGAATTATGCCCCCTGGTCAGCTGAACAGGCTGATTGTCTTTCTGCTGCGCGGTCAAACTTAAAAAAAGATGCGAAACACGGCTGTCCTTTTCTTGATCAGGCACATTTTTTACCCAGACAACCATCTGACCGTCAGGTGATAGGTTGAAATCAGCCGCCCTTTCCTGATTGACAATGTCATCGATTGTCCAGAGAGTAGTGGTGGGCTTTTTTTCTTGCGATTGTAGAGAACAGGTTAGAACAAAAATGAAAACAAAGGTCAACAGGAGACAAGCCTTCCGGCGATTTATTTCCATTGAACCTCCTCAGTGGTTAATTTCTTTTTATGAGTATATCTGATCAGCCGAAAATATCCAGAAGAATTTTGGTTGACTTGAAAGGAAGTAGCTTTTAGGGTATTTTTAGTTCCTTAATCTTAACCTTATGAATTCAGGACCATGAATAACAAAAGAGCAAGGTGGTTGTGGCTGGCCTTAATGGCTATTCTGCCCCTGCTGATTATATCGGTTAAATTGTCTGTTTCTGCTGCCGCCAGAAACCTGACCATCAGCCTTCAGGACAAAAAAATATCCGAGCTCAAGCCTGAAGGGTTGACTCTATCATTTTACCCGGCTATCAAAAATAATTCTGATCGAAACTATGTCCTGGCTTCCTACTCCTATCGGGTACTGATCGACAGCCAGAACTTTTTTGAACAGCAGGTTTCTCCCGATGAGCAGGTTACCATTCCAGCCAGACAGGTTATTGGCCTCCACTTCCCGGTTAAAATTAGCTATCAATATCTGACGGCTGTGCTGCCAGAAGGACGAAAGCAGGCCAGCTGTTTGGTCACAGGCGATATGTACTTTCGAAGCGAAAAAAATAAGATGGAAAAGGTTCCCTTTACCTTTTCTATGGACTTTCCTATCTTCGAATTTCCTGAAATTACTTTCCTGCCACTGGCCGTTAAAGATTTGACTCTGGGTGGAGCCGAATTCACCTTCAGTTTCCAGCTGAAAAATCCCAATCCCTATGATTTATTGATCAAAGACCTCCAGGTGAAATTGCATCTGGGCGACCGCCCCATTTATGAAGGATCACTCCGGGGCGACAAGGCTCTGGAGCCGGGTGGAATTAGAACCTTTCAACTCCCGCTGATGCTCGATTTTTTTGAAATGGGCCGAGAACTCAGGGATAATCTGGAGAAGGAACTGGTACCCTTTGTGCTAAAAGCTGATCTTGGGGCCGATTCCGCCTGGGGCTGGTTGGCTTTCAGTTTAGAAAAATCTGCTTCGGTCAAAAAAGAAAAGGTTCAATAAGTCTGGCCGGTTGTGACCAATGGTAAGTGCTATCATCGTCACCTATAATCGTTCTGAGTTTCTATCTGAAGCCATTGATTCTGTTCTTGCTCAGACTTATTTCAAAAAGAATCCAGCAGAGTGGGAACTACTGATCATAGATGATGGTTCGACTGACGAGACCGGATCTCTGGTCAGTCACTATCTTCAGGCTGTGCCCAATATTCGTTACTATTGTGAACCTCACCGGGGGGTGAGTGCAGCCCGCAACCGCGGCCTGTCCGAAGCCCGGGGAGATTTTATAGCCTTTCTTGATTCAGATGATCTGTGGTTGCCTTCCAAGATAGAAGTTCAGATGAGCTATCTGCGGGCCTTCCCCTCTGCTCCTTTTTGCCTGACGGAAGAAATTTGGATAAGACAGGGCAAACGGGTCAATCAAGCCAGAAAGCATCAGAAGCCCTCAGGTTATATCCTGGAAAGAGCCTTATCGCTCTGTCTTTTAAGCCTGTCGTCTGCCTTGTTCCGGCGGCAACTGCTCGATGAGATTGGTTGGTTTGACGAGGCTCTTCCCGTCTGCGAGGACTATGATCTGGGCTTGAGAATTGCCCTGCGCTATCCCTATTATTACCTGTCGTCACCTCTTATTATCAAAAGGGGAGGGCATGCTGATCAGCTGTCCAGAAAATACTGGGGAAACGACCGCTGGCGGGTGGTGGCTATGCTCAAGGCCCTGTCCACCGGTCCTGATGAGCCGACAGCTACCTTGATCAGAGAGGAAATTAAAAGAAAAGCTACCATTCTGGCTAAAGGCTTTAGAAAAAGGGGTGAGCTTAGACAGGCTGAATATTATGAGAATATTATCAATTCCGTAACGATTTAATTTTTTACCCGATTAAAAAATCTGCCGGGCCCGGTTTTTGTTCCGGAACCCGGCAGATAGATGGATAGTGGAAATGGAGAGCTTAATTATTAAAACCAGTAATTTATTCCAGCGACCAGAGTATAACCACTCAGGTCGAAACTTTCAAAACCCTCAAAAGCGTCCTGGAATTCTGGCTTTAAGAATTGATAGCGGAAATTGAGATCGAGCGTAACCTGTCTACCCAGAGGAACCATTACTCCGGCAAAAACACTGGAACCAATTGAGATGCGTTTTGATTCACTGGCATAGGTATAATAAACTGGATAGATAGTTACCTCACCACCAAGTTGTTCATCTTCCAGGGAATAGGGATCAGAAAAGTCAATCATGTCACCGCTGAGCTTAACCGACCAGAAATAAACTCCTAAACCTCCACCAAAATAGGGGACAAATCGGACCTGCCGGCCGAGAGGAGTAACTTTCAAAGATACCTGCAGCGGCGTTTGAGATACACTGAAAGAATGGATAATCATATCGCCATAAGGATAATATTCCACCGGCAGAGCAAAGTCGATGTCATCTATTGTATATAATGACCAATCCTCGTAAAAGCCAGCTTTATCCCGACTGTAAAAATCTACCGAGAAGACCAGACTGAACTGACGGTTCAGAAAAAGCTCATAAGCCAAGCCCAGCATGCCTGTTTGATAATCTGACTTCTTAAGTGTCATATTGTCAAATTCAATCTTCCAGAGGCTGTCTTCTCCGCCGCTTGTTCTGGGAACAAAATAACCATAGCGGAAAGTAAAGATATCAGCCGAAGCTACAACTGGAAGGAGCATCAAGGTGATTAAGACGATGATCAGTTTCTTTTTCATTTTTACCTCCTCACCCGACTATTATAGCAAATTTTGTGCCAGCCCAGATACCTGTTATTCCCTGCCTGATTGTTCTGTTTTGGCGACAGCTGTCCCATTTTCAGGCTTGTCAGCAGGTTAAACTTGGACTATTTTAAGAAACAGAGATTATGGCTGGCCCTTGGGGTCGAAGTGAGGTGATTGGCGTGGCCAGAATATTCAGACTGATTGAGTCAAGACTCAAAGACGAAGAAGAGGAACTGTTGGCTGCCATTTTAAACCAGGGGGAGATCCTCATTTTTCCCACCGAAACTTTTTATGGGCTGGGGGGACTGGCTACCTTTCCAGCTGTGCATCAAAAAATTTTTGAGCTCAAGGGTCGTCAAGCCGACAAGCGATTGCCTTTCTGCGCTTCAGATCTTGATATGGTTCTTCAATTCATAGAGGAGCCCTCTGACCTGTTTTTTCGGCTGGCCAGAGCCTTCTGGCCCGGGCCGCTGACTCTCGTCCTGCGAGTCAGGGAAGGCCTGTTGCCAGGGCACCAAAAGACACTGGCTGTTCGCGTCCCTTCTCCGGACTGGCTGAGGCAGCTTATTAAAAAAGCCGGTTCTCTTCTGATTTCAACCAGTGCTAACCTTAGTGGCCAACCGCCACTTTCAGCCTTTGATGATGTTTACCGGCTTTTTGCCGATCGGGTTGAGTTTTTTATTGACGGTGGGAAAACAACAGGGGACCTGCCTTCAACAATCGTCGATTTAACCGGGTCAAAAGCCATTTGCCTCAGAGAGGGAAAAATTCCTCTGGCCGAACTGTCACCATTCCTATCTGAAGGTAAACTATAGGCTAATTCTGATCTATTTGACTTTGGTCCCGGGTGGAATCTCCCGGTCAAAAAACGGGATGATGGCTCGGCCGTCAACCTCAGCCGCCAGCAGCATTCCCTGAGATTCAATTCCTCTGATAACGGCCGGTTGTAGATTGGCAATAACGATAAATTCTTTGTTCAACAAATCTTCTGGTGAATAGGTTTCTGCCACTCCAGCGATGATCTGCCTCTGTTCAGTTCCAAGGTCAATCTGCAGCTTTAAGAGCTTTTTGGTTCCCTCTACTCTTTCGGCAGCTATAACTCTGGCTACCCTCAAATCCATCTTTTTAAATTCGTCATAGGTTATATAGTCCATCTTTTTCTCCTTGGATTCTTTCTCTCCGCTGGCCGGTGGCTCTTTTTTAGAGCTGTCGCTTTCTCTCATAAATTCTTCCAGATCAATTCTGGGGAAAATGGCTTTAGCCCGGTTGATCCGGCGAACAGGTTGAAAATCATAAAATTTGAAGTCTGAGGTCAGCAATGCGGCCGGCTTTCTGTCCTCACCCAGCAATTCCCAGATTTTTTCAGAAGTCTGAGGCATAACCGGATAAAGGAGGTAGCTGGCCCCTCTGATCGAGCAAATAGCCTGAAAAATGACCCTGGCCAGCCTGTCCCTTTTTCCCGGTTGCCCGGCCAGTTTCCAGGGTTCGTTATCGGCCAGATATTTATTGACGATATTGAGGAAGAACCAGACTTCCTCCAGAGCCCGGTTCAGAGCATGGTCATCATAGAGGTCATAGACCTTATTTTTAGTATCTTCAAACTGCCTGGCCAGTTCCTGGTCGGCCTCGGTTTCTTCGCCCAGAGAAGGTAGGTGCCCATCAAAATAGTTGACCGCCATGGTCAAAGTTCTCTGAACGAGATTGCCCAGATCATTAGCCAGATCTGAATTTATCCGGTGGATAAAACCCTGATAAGAGAAGCTGCCATCCAGTCCGATAGGGATTTCCCTCAACAGAAAGTACCTGAGAGCATCGGGGCCAACTTTATTCAGGATAAAATAAGGGTCAAGAACATTGCCTCTGGATTTAGACATCTTAGCTTCATCTTTGAGCCACCAGCCATGGCTGAAAACTGTTGCTGGCAGTTCAAAGCCAGCTGCCATCAAAAAAGCCGGCCAGAAGATAGCGTGAAAACGCAGAATATCTTTGCCAATCAGGTGAACGTCAGCTGGCCAGAATGTGTTAAAAAGTTCTGGATTCCAGTCATAGCCAATAGCGGTTACATAATTATGAAGAGCATCAAACCAGACATAAATGGTATGCTTTGGATCACCCGGAACCGGTATGCCCCAGCTGACCGAGGTTCTGGTAATACTCAAGTCTTTCAACCCCTGGCGGACAAAGCTAACCACCTCATTCATCCGGCTGGCCGGACGAACAAAATGTGGATGTGACTGATAAAAATCCAGCAGAGACTGCTGATAAGCTGATAGACGGAAAAAATAGCTTTCTTCCTCTAAAAGAACAGCCTTTCGCCCGCAATCGGGACAGATTTTATATCCCTCTGCTTCCAGCGGAACATCTTCGGAGAGAAAGTTTTCTTCCGACACACAATACCAGCCCTGATAAGTACCTTTATAGATATCTCCTTTATCGAGCAACTTCTTAAATATTTTCTGGACTCCCTGCTCATGAAATTTTTCCGTTGTCCGGATGAAATAATCATAAGAAATATTCAGCCTTTGCCACAGGTCTTTAAAACGAACCACCACTTGATCAGCCAGTTGTTGAGGAGACAGGCCTTTTTCGGCCGCGCTCTTTTCTATTTTCTGCCCGTGCTCGTCGGTGCCGGTCAGGAAAAAGACTTTTTTCCCCTTCAGCCGCTGATAACGGGCCAGGGCATCGGCAATGATGGTCGTATAGGCATGGCCAATGTGTGGCACATCATTAACATAATAAATTGGAGTCGTAACATAAAATGTATTTTTAGCTTTCTCTTCCACCTGGCAGTCCTCCTCTGATGAGCATCATGGCTTCTGTCCGGGTAGCTGGATTGTTACGGAATGAACCGCGGACAGCAGAAGTCACGGTTATGGCTTTGGGCTTTTTAACGCCTCTCATTGACATACAAAGATGTTCGGCTTCAATGACCACCATTACTCCCAATGGGTTAAGGATGGCATTCAGAGTGTCGGCGATTTGTTTGGTCAATCTTTCCTGCACCTGAAGTCTTCTGGCCAGGGTATCAACCAGCCTGGCAATTTTGCTCAGTCCGACAATTCTTCCTTCCTTTGGAATGTAAGCGACATGAGCCACGCCGGCAAAAGGCAGAAGATGGTGCTCGCATACCGAGTAGAGGGGAATATTCCTGATGAGGACCATTTCATCATGCCTTTCATCCTGGAAAACTTCCAGATCTTCGGCTGGATCAATTTTAATTCCGCCGAGAATATCATCAAGCATCCTGGCCACCCGGCCGGGGGTTCCTCGCAAACCCGGTCGGTCAGGGTCTTCACCAATCCCTTCGAGCAAATGGTAAACCGCTTCTTCTATTTTTTTTTGATCCATACTTTTTGCCGATTTATTTGTTTTGCTGGCTGTCATGGCTACCTCTCTTTTTGATTTTTTCCAAAGACAGAAGAATGACCTTCTTCAGCGGCAGGTTCAGAGCCTCGGCTGCCCGCCGGCAATCCTCATATTCAGGCTGAATATTTATTCTTTCCTTCCCCAGGAAGGCTTCTTTAATTCTGATTCTGTGCGAGCCGAGTTTGACTTCGGTTATTGTCCTCTGTAAAGTCCTGCGGGCCACAGGAAAATACCTCAGCCCGATGGTCGTTGTTTCCCGGAAAATAGCCTCAATCAGGGTTTCTATTTTATCAGCCTCAACCAGCACGGTCAATTTCGTTCCCGGGCGGCTTTTTTTCATCACAACCGGCGTCAGATAAGTTTCGAGTGCCCCTGAATTAAGGGCTTTATCCAGAAAATGGCCAAGAACTTGAGGCGAAGAGTCGTCGATAGTTGCTTCTATTTGAAAGACAGTCGCAGGCAGTTTGGACGATTTTAACTCGCCATAGAAAGAACGCAGAACATTGGGTTGCAATTGAAGTTCTTTCTGGCCAAGGCCATACCCGACTTGATCGTAAGTGAGCTGGGGCCATTCTGTCCAGCACTCTCCGAGAGTGGTCAGAATCGCTGCCCCGGTAGGGGTCAGAAGTTCCGTCTGCTCTCCGCTCCTATAGACCGGATAACCTTTCATCAATTCGGCCACGGCCGGAGCAGGCACCGGTAAGAGGCCATGACTTGTTTTGATAAAACCGCTGCCGAGGTTAACCGGGGAAAAATAAACCCGGTCAACTTCGAGCCGCTGGAGCAGCCAGCAACTGCCTGTAATATCCACCAGAGCATCATCAGCTGCTGCCTCATGCAGATGAGTTCGGACAAAACCTGTGCCGTGAACCCGGCTTTCGGCTTGAAAAAGCCGCCGGAAAATCTGGATAGCCTTAGCTTTTATCTCTGCCTCCAGTCTGGAGCGGTTGATAACCTTCCTGACCTCCTCAAAATTTCGGGGTGATGACTGGCCGGAGGTTATGACCTCAACTCTGGTGCCGACCAGGCCCTGCGCTTTTCCTCTGCTCACCTTGATTTCAACCGGGAGTTTCAATCCCTGGATGGCCTGCTGGAATTCTTCGACCGGAATCCCCAGAGAGAGCAGAGAAGCCAGGATCATATCGCCGCTGGCCCCGCTGGAACAGTCGAAATAAATATATTTCATAATTTATTACCCTTAAAATATTGATAACAGCATAGCCTTTTGCCACAAAAAAATCAAAATATCTTGACTGAATAACGGCATAAATAGTATAGATTAGCTTTAAGAAGAAGCTAAATAAGAGGTAGTTAAAAATGAATCAGAAAGAATTACCCGAGGTCAACATTGGCATTCTGGGGGGGACTGGTCTCTATCAGATTGATGGCTTGCGTCAGGCTCGCGAAATTTCTTTAGATACCCCCTTCGGCCCGCCATCCGATAGCTATATCGTTGGTGAACTGGAAGGGATGACGGTGGCTTTCTTGAGCCGTCATGGGCGGGGTCACCGTTATATGCCATCTGAAGTCAACTATCGGGCGAATTTCTTTGGTTTTAAGTTGCTGGGCGTCAAAAGAGTAATTTCGGTTAACTCCGTTGGCTCACTTAAGGAAGAAATAAAGCCCAGGGATATTGTTCTGGCTGATCAGTTTTTTGACCGGACGAGACGTCCCAACACCTTCTTTGGGCAAGGGCTGGTGGCTCATATCAGCCTGGCCCATCCGGTCTGCCCGGTTTTATCCAGGCATGTTTACCAGGTAGCCAGAGAGCTTGACCTGACCGTTCATCCGGCAGGGACTTATGTCTGCATTGAGGGCCCGGCCTTTTCGACCGTCGCTGAGTCTAAGGTTTATCGTCAGTTTGGAGCCGATGTAATCGGGATGACTGCTGCGACTGAAGCCAGACTGGCCAGGGAAGCGGAAATGTGTTATGTCACCCTGAATCTGGTCACTGATTATGATGTCTGGAAAAGCCAGGAAGAGTCGGTGACTGTCGAGCTGGTTCTGGCCAATCTTCAGGCTAATATTGCCAACGCCAAGAATATCATCAAAAAAGCACTGGCCTCGATTGATCAGCTTGAAGGTGAAAAGTGTGATTGCCAGGAAGGACTTAAAAACACCATCATCACTGCCCCCCAGGCCAGAGATCCCCAGACGGTGAAAAATTTGTGGCCGCTTATTGGTAAGTACCTGTAAACGAGGCCAGCTTTGAATCTGGTCATTGTTGGTTCGGTAGCCTTTGACACCATTGAAACACCAGCTGGCCGACGGGATCGAATTCCCGGAGGTTCTGGGACTTATGCCTCTGTAGCCGCCAGTTTTTTTACCAGACCCGGGCTGGTTTCGATAGTTGGCCAGGATTTTCCGCGATCCATTCTGGCCCTCCTCCGTTCAAGAGATATTGATTTAGCCGGGCTCAAAATAAAAAAGGGAAAAACTTTAGCCTGGCATGGACTGTATGCTGCTGATCCCAATCAGCGGACCACTCTCAGGACCGAACTCAATGTCTGGCAGGATTTCCGGCCAGTTATCCCTGCCAGTTACCGGCGGGCAGACATCATTTTTCTTTCCAATCTTGATCCCGACAGCCACGATTATATTCTGTCTCAAATGAAGGGGGTTAAACTGGTGGCCATGGATACTATTCGTTACTGGATCGAAACCAAGCCAGAGGCTCTTTTCCAGGCAATCCAGAAGGTAGATATTTTGTTCGCTAATGAAGAAGAGGCACGCCTTTTGAGCAGTGAATTCAATCTGGTCAGGGCTGGCCGCCAGCTTCAGTCTTCTGGCCCAAAAATAATTATTGTCAAGAAAGGGGAGCATGGGGCCATGGTTTTTGGCCGTAATTTTGTCTTCAGCGTGGTGGCCAATCCGTGTGAGAACGTAGTTGATCCAACAGGAGCTGGAGATGCCTTTGCCGGTGCTTTCCTTGGCTACCTGGCCAGCCTTGGGAAATTTAACCGCCGTGAGATAAAAAAGGCAGCTGTCTATGGCAATCTGGTTGCTTCTCTGGCTATTGAAGATTTTGGTCTGTCCGGTTTGCTTCGGGCTTCAGAGCTTGATCTCATCCAGAGATATAAGAATTTTAAAAAAATCGTTTCATTCTAAGGGTCAAAATATAATAAAATCTTCATATTGAGTTTGGAAATAATTTTTTGGGGGTGGAAGATATGAACATAAAAAATCTAAGACCGCCGCTTGAACCTTTCCGCATTAAGACCGTGGAAAGGATTAAGCCGACCAGCCGCCGGGAAAGAGAAAACATTCTGAAAGAGGCTGGCTTTAATGTCTTCAATATTCCGGCTGAAAAAGTCTTAATTGACCTGCTGACTGATTCTGGCACCTCAGCGATGAGTGATCAACAATGGGCTGGTTTGATGGTTGGTGATGAGTCTTACGCTGGAGCCAGAAGTTTCTATCACTTCGAAGCAGCCGTTAAAAACATCTTTTGCTTTAAACATGTTATTCCGGCTCATCAGGGCCGGGCGGCAGAAAGAATTCTGTTCGGGGCTATGGTCAAAAAGGGAGATTTTGTCCCGAGCAATAATCATTTTGATACCACCAGGGCTAATATCGAAGCCAGAGAAGCTTCAGCTGTTGACCTGGTCATCGATGAAGCCTATGATCCTGATTCTGATTTTCCGTTTAAGGGTGATCTGGACACGATCAAGCTTAAAAAGTTTATTGAAAAAAAGGGAACCAAAAAGATACCGCTGGCCATGCTGACCATAACCAATAACAGTGGTGGCGGTCAGCCGGTTTCACTTAAAAATATTAAAGAGGTCAGTCAGATCTGCAAGCAGCACAAAATCCCGCTTTTCTTTGATGCCTGCCGTTTTGCTGAGAATGCTTATTTTATTAAAAAACGTGAGAAGGGCTATGAGAATAAAAGTATTCTGGAAATAGCTCAGGAGATTTTTTCCTATGGCCAGGGAGCGACGATGAGTGCCAAAAAGGATGCCCTGGTTAACATTGGCGGTTTTGTCACTCTGGATGATGACCAGCTGGCGGAGAAGATCAAAAATTTATTAATTTTAGGCGAGGGCTTCCCAACTTATGGAGGACTGGCCGGACGCGATCTGGAGGCTATAGCTCGCGGGCTGGAGGAGGTGCTGGAAGAGGATTATCTTGATTACCGGGTCGGTCAGGTGGCTTACCTTGGACAATTGCTTGATCAGGCCGGTGTACCGGTGCTCAAGCCATTTGGCGGTCATGCCATTTACCTTTTAGCCGATCGTTTCTTATCCCATATTCCGAGGCATCAATATCCGGGCTGGGCTCTGACCGTAGCTCTTTACCGGCAAGCCGGTATCAGAACATCAGAAATCGGGGCAGTGATGTTTGCCAAAAAGGATCCAAAGACGGGCGGTGAAATTTACCCCAGGCTGGAGCTGGTGCGCCTGGCTATACCGCGGCGGGTTTATACCAGTGCTCAGATTGAATATGTGGCTGACTCAATCATTAAATTGTATGAAAAGCGGGAAGAAGTGCGGGGAATGAGAATTGTCCGCGAATCTCCGCAGCTAAGGCATTTCACCATCAGGATGGAAGAAGTCTAAAATAAAAAGATAAGAGGAGAAGAGAGACAACGCTCTTCCCCTCTTATCCTGACTGGACTTTTTACTTACTTCTGTCACTTATTTTTGCGGTCATAAGCACTGATATCAAGGAAGCCATGTCCGGAAAGATTGAATAAAATATTGACCGGTTGGCCCGTCTTTTTAGCCAGAAGAGCTTCATCAATAACAGCTGCTATAGCATGAGCTGATTCTGGCGCAGGCAGAATACCTTCTGTCCTGAGAAAAAGTTCTGCCGCCTCGAAAACTCTGTCCTGGGGATAGGCTTTAGCTTCGACCAGTCCTTGCTTGACCAGATGGCTGACCAGCGGGGACATGCCGTGATAGCGCAAGCCGCCGGCATGAATGGCTGGAGGGATGAAGTCTTTGCCCAGAGTGTACATGTAAAGTAAAGGGGTGAGGCCAACGCTGTCGCCAAAATCATAGGTCAGTTCTCCAGCGGTAAGAGAAGGACAGACCTCTGGTTCAACAGCTAAGTATCTAGTGGCGGCTTTTTCTTTCAAATTACGTCGAACAAAGGGAAAACTTAAACCGGCAAAATTGGAGCCACCGCCAACACAACCAACAATCAGATCTGGCTCGAAACCAATTTCACGACATTGAGATTGAGCTTCGAGGCCAATGATTGACTGATGAATCATGACAGTATCAAGCACCGAGCCTAAAGAATATTTGACCTCAGGACTTTTCAGGGCTACTTCGACTGCTTCAGAAATAGCGATGCCGAGGCTGCCCGGATGATCTGGATTTTCCTGATAATATTTTCGGCCGGCATCGGTAGTTGGACTGGGGCTTTCGGTGACTTCGCCGCCAAAAAGTTGCATCATGATACGTCGGCCAGGTTTCTGGCGGAAGCTGCTTCTGACCATATAAACCCGGGCTTTAACTCCGAAAAGTGCACCAGCATAGGACAGAGCTGTGCCCCACTGTCCGGCTCCGGTCTCGGTGGAAAGAGTGGTCACTCCATCCTGACTCGCTAAATAGGCCTGCATAAGGGCAGTATTGGTCTTGTGGCTGCCGGTCGGGCTGACCCCTTCAAATTTATAGAAGATCCTGGCCGGGGTATCGAGATAAGATTCCAGTTTAGAAGCCTGGATGAGAGGAGTTGGCCGAAAAACTGAATAAGCTTCGCGCACTTTCTCAGGTATAGCCAACTCTCGCTCCAGTGAAACCTCCTGAGCGATAAAGCTTTTGGGAAAAATAGCTTCCAGATCGGAAGAATTGAGGGGTTCTCTGGTCGCCGGGTTCAGGGGTGGTGGGGGCAACTCAGGCAGATCAGCCTTTAGATTGTAAAAATTAGCTGGCAAATGTTTTTCATGTCTTGAGGCATACCTCAACATTTTATCCTCCTTGAATTTTTTGTTGTCGAAAAATAAATAAATTAATCAGAGATTAATAAAGTGGTGGTAAAAGATAGTTCTAGGGCGGGTCAGTCCGCCCACCAGAACCAGGAAAGAAGGGAAAAAGAGAGGGCAGATTGCGGGCTTAAATTGATCTCGTATAAGCTCAAATCCTTGCTCATTTCTCACTAATTTTAATCATCACTATAGTGGCTGTCAAGAGTTGGACATAAAATTTTTAAAAGCTGGCGGGAGAAATCCGTTTCATCTGATTTTAATCTGGAGCCTGACAACTTAGTTTTTAAGTAACTGTTCTCACTATATTTTGATGTAAGGAAAAAAATATATTAAGCTGGACAATGAAAGGAGAAAATTATGGACAAAAAAGATCAATCGCAGCCAGATATCAACAGTCGGCGCCAATTTTTAAAGCTGGGGCTGACCGGAACAGCTGGCCTCTGGTTGACAGGAAGAAAGCTGGAAGTCAGGGGTCAGGCCAGAAAAGAAACCCCTCCAGCCGCCACTGATTATGGACCTCTGTTTACCAGCCCGCCACTCAAGGTGGTGAGGGTGGGTTTCGTCGGAGTTGGCGGTATGGGTTCTGTTCATGTCCGTAATTTTCTTAATATTGATGGGGTGGAGATTAAAGCTATCTGTGATATTGTCGAAGAAAAGGTGGCCAGAGCCCAGAAATGGGTGGAAGAAGCTGGCTTTCCCCGGCCCAGAGGTTATTCGGCCGGTCCCTGGGATTTTAAAAGAATGTGCGAGGAAGAAGACCTGGATCTGGTTTTTACCGCCACACCCTGGGAATGGCATGTTCCCGTGTGTGTCACGGCCATGAAAAATGGTAAGCATGCGGCTACAGAAGTTCCAGCCGCAGTTACGCTTGACGAGTGCTGGGAACTGGTGGAAACAGCGGAAAAATATAAGAAACACTGCCTCATGATGGAAAATTGCTGCTATGACCGCATTGAGCTCATGAGCCTCAACATGGTCAGACGCGGATTGCTGGGCGAGATACTTCATGCTGAAGCCGGATACCTTCACGATTTGCGGGAGGTTAAATTTTCCAACGAGGGTGAAGGACTATGGCGGCGGCAGCATTCCTGGAAAAGAAACGGCAATCTGTATCCGACCCACGGCCTGGGGCCCGTGGCCCAGTGTATGAACATCAACCGCGGCGATGCTTTCGACTACCTGGTGTCCATGAGTTCGCCTTCCCGCGGGTTGCAGCTTTATGCCCGAGAGAAGTTTGGACCGGACTCACCGCAGGCCAAAGAAAAATTCGCCCTGGGTGATGTCAACACCTCGCTGATTAGAACGAAGAATGGCAAGACCATCATCCTGATTCATGATACCAACCTGCCTCGGCCATACACTCGCATTCATCTGATTCAGGGAACCAGAGGGATTTTGCAGAAGTGGCCTGATCAGATTTATGTGGAAGGCCGGAGCCCGCAGCACCAATGGGAAGACATTGAAAAATATGCCGAAGAGTTTGAACATCCGCTGTGGAAAAAGCTCAGCCAGAAAGGTGAGGGCCGAGGCCACGGCGGCATGGATTATATCGAAGATTATCGTCTGGTTGAATGTCTGCGCACAGGAAGCCCGACGGATATGAACGTTTACGATGCGGCGGCCTGGAGTGTGGTGTCTGCCTTGAGTGAAAAATCTGTGGCCGACCGTTCCAAACCAGTTGATTTTCCAGATTTCACCCGCGGTCGCTGGAAGACAACGCCACCGCTGGGAATTATTGAAGGCTGAGCGGCAATTTGGTCTTTTTCTTTTTTCTTTCTTTTAACTGGAAGTAGCTCAGGCACAGAAGACCAATCCCGGCATAAATAAGAGCAATAACTCTTCGCACGAGCGAGAGAGAAACTCCCTTTTCCGGGCTCAAGCCAAGCAGCACAAAAACAGCCACGTTGGTCAGCTCATTAATGCCCAGAGCTCCGGGTATGGCCGGGATGACGGCGGCAATGGTCGTCAGAGTGATAATCAGAAAACTTTTAAGCGGGGTCACGCCGGGTGTGTCCATGTAGGCCAGAGTCAGGTAGATTTCATAGGTCCAGATGAAAAAGGTTAAAGCGTAAAAAACATAGGCTTTTAAAAATAACTTGGGATGATGACGGTAATAATTGGAAATGTGATGGTCCAGTTCAACAATTTTTTCCTGCGAACGCTGGATAATCCTGGGCTTGATTTTTATCTTGGCCAGAAGCTTTACCAGCCAGGTGAAGAATCCCTTTTTTTGTTTTATAACTAAGAAAAAGAGGAAAATGGCGGCCCCAAAGGAAAAAGTCAGAAAAACCACTTTCATTTTCCCCGGCATCTTTATACGGCTGATGGCGACAATCACCCCGATGATAGTAAAGGATAAGATGGACACCAGTTCAATGGTCTTGTCTACGATGACCGTGGCCAGAGCTCGACGCCGGTTGGTGCCAGGTGTCATCATGGCCCGGACTGGTTCTCCACCAAACAGGTTAGAAGGGGTCAGGTAGCTTATGGCGTGGTCGGCCAGGCGGGCGGAAAGAAGAGCCGAGAAGGGATATTTTTTATCCTGGTCATCAATAATTAATTTCCAGTTGATAGTCCGAGAAATCCAGTAAATCAGCCTTAAAGCCATCAGAATGAGAAAATTGACCAGACTGATAGCCCGGAAGTCGTTGATGATCTGACGCAGGCCCGTCTTGTAAATTACCAGAATAAACAGCAGCAGGCCAATCAGCAACGAAATGTTGAGAAACTTCCTGGCCAAATTAACTTCTCCGATCCAGGCCTCTATTATTTTTATGGCCCGGCTTTATAGCCAAGAATTTTATCACAGCCGGCCATCTTTTTGAAACGTTTGAGCCAGAAACATGAGTCTTGACTTGGCCAGTGGCTTTCTCTATAATAAAACTATGAAAACTAAAAATGTTTTATCAGTATCATCATCCGGGGACCAGTTCCGCCAGCGCCTGGTGACTCAGAGCCGGGAACTTTTCTTCAGGTACGGGTTTAGCCGGGTAAGCATGGATGAACTGGCCGAAGACCTGGGTATTAGCAAGGCCACCATCTACCGCTACTTTCCGGATAAAGAATCTTTATTGCGCGAAGTTCTGAAAGAGGTCAGGGGGGCTATGCTTTCTCAGCTCGAAGAGCTCCAGAGTAAAGCCGAACTTAGCTGCCGGGAAAAGCTTATGAATTTTTTCACCTCTCTGGGTCAGACCATGTCTTTAATCAACCGGGAATTGTTGAAAGATATCAGGTTCAAGTTGCCGGACGTCTGGCAGGAAATTGAAGCCTTCCGCCGTGAAAAAATTTTCCCAATCTTTTGCCAGATGGTTCTGGAAGGTGTAAAGAAAGGAGAAATCCGTTCCGACCTTGATGCCAGGTTATTCCTGGAAATTTTCTATTTTCTGGCTCAGGAATTTGTCAACCCGGACTGGCTGGTCAAGAATGATTATGCTCCCTGGCAGCTTCTGGATTCCATCATGAGAATATTGTTTTTTGGCATTTTCCTGGAGAAGGATAAGGCAGCCGGAGGAAAAAATGGACGCCACGAAAAAAACAAGAAGAGAAAAGGACACAAAGATGAGAAAAAATAAAACGACAAAAAAATTGACCAAGATCTTCTTCAAAGGTCAGTTATTATTGTGGGCAGGCGTTTTGTCTTTCAATTTTCTCGCCTGTCAGCGGAACCCTGAAGAAGGCTACATCACGGCTACGGGCACGGTTGAGGCCCGGACTTCCAGGATAAGTCCCAGGGGCAGTGGTCGAGTGCTGAGAATCCAGGTAGAAGAAGGACAGGCGGTAAAACCCGGAGATCTGTTAGTGGAACTGGAACATGATTATTTAGACCTGCAATTAAAACAGGCTGAGGCTAACCAGAAGCAGGCTGAAGCCCAGTTAGCTCTTTTGAAAAAAGGAGCCAGGGCAGAAGAAATAGAGCAAGCCCAGCAGCAGCTCAAACAGGCTGAAATTAGCCTGAACCAGGCCCGGGTTGATGCTGAAAGGTACAAAAACCTCTATGCTAGGGGAAGTGTGACCAAAAGACAGCTGGAAGAAGCTGAAAACCGACTGGCTCTGTCTGAAGCTCAATACCATCAGGCTGAGGAAATGCTTAGAAAACTTAAAAAGCTGGCCAGACCGGAGGAAATTAAGGCCGCCGAAGCCCGGGTAGCTCAAGCAGAAGCGGCGGTGGAGTTGCTCAGGAAGAATATTGAAGATTGTCTGGTTTTATGCCCGGTGGCCGGCGTGGTTACAGCCAGGGCAGTGGAACCAGGCGAACTGGTCAATCCATCTTCTGTTCTGGTGACTGTTTCCAAACTGGACCCGGTTTACCTCTGGGTTTATCTGAGCGAAGTAGAGGTGGGGAAAATTCGGCTGGGTCAAAAGGCAGAAGTCTCTGTAGATAGTTTTCCGGGGCAGAAGTTTACCGGTCAGGTTGTTTACATTTCGCCTGAAGCTGAGTTCACCCCCAAAAATATTCAGACCAAAGAAGACCGGGTGAAACTGGTCTTCCGGGTAAAGGTTGAAATTCCCAACCCTGAGGGCCGCTTAAAACCTGGCTTGCCGGCTGAAGCGCTACTTAAGGTTTTATGACCTCCATGTCCGATTTGGTGTTGAAAATTAAAGGGCTGGGCAAGAGCTTTGCCGGGGTGAAAGCCCTGGATGGAGTGGACCTTGAAGTTGGGCGTGGGGAGTTTGTCTGTCTGGTTGGGCCGGATGGAGCGGGCAAAACTACCCTCATCCGCCTCATCTGCGGTCTGGAGCAAGCAGACCGGGGGGAGATTGAATATTTTGGCCGCCAACAGAAAAAGCTGGGTTCAAAGGAAAGGGTCAGGCTCGGCTACCTTTCCCAGTATTTCAGCCTTTATGAAGACCTGACGGTGGAGGAAAACCTGGATTTCTTTTCTCGCCTTTACGGTCAGGCCAGAAATCAGGAGCTCGTAGAAAGGCTCCTGGAATTTACCAGAATGACGCCTTTTCGGCAGAGGCAGGCGGGTAAATTATCCGGGGGCATGAAACAAAAGCTGGCTCTGGCCTGTACCCTGGTTCATCAGCCTGACCTTTTGCTGCTGGATGAGCCGACCACCGGCGTGGATCCGGTTTCCAGACGAGATTTCTGGCAGATTCTTTTTAACCTGCAGCTTCAGGGCAAAGCCATACTGATGTCCACACCTTACCTGGATGAGGCCGAACGAGCCAGCCGGGTGGCTCTTATTCATCAGGGAAGGCTCCTGGCTTTTGAGACGCCAGATAACCTTAAAAAACAATTCGCTGGCCGGGTGTTTGAACTTATCACTTCTGACCCACAGAGCTGGTATAAGAGGCTAAAAAGCCAGGCAGTGTTTCTGGACCTTCAGCTTTTTGGTGACCGCCTTCATCTGGTGGTCAGACCGGAAGTACAGGTTTCCGAAATAGCGGAATTTCTGATCAATCAGGGAGTTAAAGTGGAGCATCTTGAAGAGGTCCCCCCGGGTTTGGAAAATGTCTTTATTTTCCTGATTAATAAAAGCGGAGGTCAGAATTGAGCCGGCTGGCCGTTGAAGCTCAGGGTTTGAGCAAAAAGTTTGGTCCTTTTCTGGCCGTGGACCATGTTTCTTTGAGCATAAGTTATGGGAGTATTTTTGGGTTTCTGGGAGCCAACGGCGCTGGAAAATCAACTACCATCAGGATGCTTTGTGGCCTGCTGCGGCCGAGCGCTGGCTGGGCCCGGGTGGCTGATTATGATGTTCTTACCGAGGCCGACCGAATAAAAAAAGTCATCGGCTACATGTCCCAGAGGTTTTCTCTTTACCAGGATTTAACCGTGCAGGAAAACCTTGAATTCTTCGGCCGGGTTTATGGTTTAAACGGAAGCAAGTTAAAAAGCCGAATAACACAGGTGAAAGAACTGGTAGGTCTTCAAGGACTGGAAAATAAGCTGACCGGGAAAATGCCTTCTGGCTGGAAGCAGAAACTGGCTCTGAGTTGCGCTATTTTACACGAACCTGAAGTTATCTTTTTGGACGAGCCCACCGGTGGGGTGGACCCCATTTCTCGGAGAAACTTCTGGGAACTGATTTATAAAATGTCTGAAGAGGGTCGGGCCGTGCTGGTTACCACCCATTATCTGGATGAAGCTGAATACTGCCACGAACTGAGCCTCATTCACGCCGGTCGGATAATTGCCAGCGGCGGCCCGCGGGAAATGAAGAAAAATTATTTTCCGGGCAACCTTTTAGAACTGGCCTGCTCGAAACCTCTTAAAATTTATGAAAAACTAAAAACCTGGCCTGAGGTTCAGGGAGTTTCTCTTTTCGGGACCAGGTTACATGTCCTGGTGGAAAAAGAAGGCCTGCAGAAGTTTAAGCAGAGGTTAGAAAGTCTTGGACTGGAATTTTCTCTCAGGCTGATAAATCCGACTCTGGAGGATGTTTTCATTCATCAACTGGAAAAGGAAGCGGAGAAGGATAAGGCCAATGGGCACAGTTAGGATAAAACCGGTCATCCAGAAGGAGCTGCTGCACATCAGGCGCGACCCGCTCAGTCTGGTGCTGCTGCTGGTCCTTCCAGTGTTTATTCTTGTTCTTTATGGCTATGCCCTGAATTTTGATGTCAAGCACCTGAGCCTTGCGGTAGTGGACCTGGACAACAGCCAGAGCAGCCGGGAACTGGTGGCCAGGCTCACCTCTGGAGAATATTTTGACCTTAAGTATCGGCCAGAGAAAGTCTCAGATCTGGACGAGCTCTTTGACCACGAGAAGATAAAGATAGCTCTAGTCCTACCGGAAAATTTTGGTCGGGACCTGGTTTCTGGCCGCGGGCCTGCAGTGCAAATTTTACTGGACGGGACCAACCCCACACCTGCTCAGACCGGTTTAGGTTATCTGAGCAACATCCTGATGCAATATTCTACCAACCTCAACCTTGAGCTTCTTAACCGTTTTGGCCTGAATAAAATCACCATGCCTTTTGCGGTCAGAACCCGGGTCTGGTATAACCCGGAACTCAAAAGCTCTAAGTTTCTTGTGCCCGGGCTGATGGCCTTCGTCCTGATGGTCATCATTGTTCTGGCTACTTCTTTAACCATAGTGAGAGAGATAGAAAAGAAAACCATGGACCAGCTGTTGCTATCTCCGCTTACGCCAGCGGAGTTAGTGGTGGGGAAAATTATTCCTTACCTGGGCCTTTCCCTTATTGGGGCGGTTGTGGTCCTGCTGGCCGGCTGGCTGCTTTTTGGCGTGGCCGTTAAGGGCAACTATCTTCTGTTGCTCCTGGTGGTGGTAATCTTTCTGTTTTGTGGGCTCAGCCAGGGGCTTTTAATTTCTACGGTGGCCAGTTCTCAGTTGGTGGCTTTCCTTCTTTCCGGTATTTCCGCCTTACTCCCTACTTTTATACTCTCGGGTTTTGTCTTTCCTATTCGCAACATGCCACCGGTCATCCAGGGAATTTCAGGTATTATTCCGGCCAGGTATTTTCTGGTTTGTCTCCGAGCCATCATCCTCAAGGGGGTGGGCCTGAAGGCTTTTTACCGGGAAATGATTTTTATGACTGCCTACGGCCTGGTCATTACTTTTCTCAGCCTGGCCAAGTTAAAAAAGAGTTTCTTCAGATGAGAAAAATAATAGCTCTGGTTAAAAAAGAACTAATTCAGCTGCGCCGGGACCGGCGGCTTCTTCCTGTGGTCATTATGGCCCCGATTCTTCAGTTGTTGATTCTCGGTTATGCGGTAAACCTTGACGTGCGCCATATTCCTGTTGTTCTGGTGGATCTGGATAATTCACAGTCCAGCCGGCAGGTTACGGCGGCGGTGATGAATTCAGGCTACTTCAGGACCACTGCTCGGGCTTATTCTCAGGAAGAGGGTGGCTACTATCTTGATCGGGGTCAGGCGGCAGTAGTGCTGGTTATACCCAGAGGGTTTGAGGCCGACCTGGTAGCTGGCCGGGAAACAGCTCTCCAGGCGCTGGTGGATGGTACGGAAAGTCAGACTGCCAGCATAGCCATAAATTATCTGGAAATGATAACCCGCCAGTACAACCAGAGGTTAATTTTAGAAAGAGTAGAAAAATCCGGCCTGGGGTTGAAGCCAGTCATCATTCAGGCTGAATTCAGGGCTTTTTTTAACCCCTCCCTTAGCAGCCGTAAATTTTTTCTGCCTGGGATATTTGGCCTGCTGGTTATGGTTATGACTGTGATGCTGACGGCCATGGCTGTGGTGAGGGAATCTGACACCGGAACCATGGAACAGCTGATAGTTACACCGCTCAAGCCAGTGGAAATTATAACCGGAAAATTACTCTCCTTTTTCCTGGTTGGCCTGGTAGATATTGCTCTGATCCTGGGAGTAATTTATTTCTGGTTCAGGCTGCCGCTTAAAGGTGATTTTTTCCTGTTTTTACTTTTAAGCGTGTTGTACATGCTTAACACTCTTGGCCTGGGGCTTTTTATCTCCACTATCACGCGCACGCCCCAGCAGGCCATGCTGACTTCCTTTTTCTTCATGATGCCGATGATCCTGCTTTCCGGGTTTGTTTTTCCCGTAGAAAACATGCCCAGATTTTTTCAGTGGATAACCTGCTTGATTCCGCTCAGGTATTATCTGGTCGTCCTGCGGGGTATGTTCTTAAAGGGAGTGGGAATAAAAGCTCTGGCTGATGAGGGGTTAATGCTCTTAGTTCTGGCGCTCGTCCTGAACCTGTTAAGCGTTTCTCGCTTTCGGCGCCGTCTGGATTGAGCTGGTGCTGCTTTGAACTTCTGATTTCTCTTTAAATTAAAATCTTAGAGATAATCAGATAGCCCTGATAAACGGGTTTAGATTAATTTATCATCAGAGCGGAATTTTTTTATTTTCTGGTACAGGTTTTTTGTCTTGGCCTGAGATAATTAGCAGGCTGAAGAATTGAAGACTCAGGCCTTGGCCGTGGGAAAAAATTTAAAACAAAAAATTTCCCGGCTGGTTTAAAGAATCAGCATGCAGTCGCCATAAGAGAAGAAGCGGTATTTTTCCTTAACTGCTACCTGGTAAGCGTTCCTAATTAAATCGTACCCAGCAAAGGCGGAAACCAGCATCAGCAGGGTTGAACGCGGCAGGTGAAAATTGGTCAGAAGCCGGTTCACCACTTTAAAAGTATAGCCTGGGTAGATGAAAAGAGTTGTTGCCCCCTGACCGCCACGGACCTGATCTTGAGCAAAAGCGCTTTCCAGGGTGCGCACCACAGTGGTTCCTACGGCTGTTATTTTTCTGCCTTCGGCTCGCGCCTGATTCAGGATTTCTGCTGTTTCCTCGGGCAGGTAAAAATATTCTGGTAGCATTTTATGTTCGGTGACTCGTTCTACTCTTACCGGCTGGAAAGTGGCTTCGCCCACGTTGAGGGTAACGTAGCAGATGGTGGTGCCTTTTTTCCTTATTTCTTCCAGCGTGGCCGGGGTGAAGTGCAGCCCGGCCGTCGGAGCGGCGATAGAACCTTCTTTTCTGGCAAACACAGTCTGGTATCTTTCACGGTCAAGATTTTTCAAACGGGGGTCATCTTTTTTTCTTTTGATGTAAGGGGGGAGCGGGGGAGTGCCTATTTCCTGGAGCTTTTCTTTGACTTTCTCGGTGTTGAATTCAAGCACCCGGTGGCCGAGCGGCCCTTTTTCTCGAACCAGGCCTTTTAATTCTTTTTCAAAGAGGAAAACTTCTCCTGGTTGTACCCTTTTGGCTGGCCGGCAGAGAACTTCCCAGAGTGCGGGTTTGAGTTCTCGGACGAAGAGAAATTCAACCTGTTTGTCCGGCTGGCTTTCTGGGTGAGCCCAGGCCCGGGCCGGGATTACTCTGGTGTCGTTGAGCACCAGCACATCCTCTGGCCCGAAGTAGTCCGGGATTTCTTTAAAAATCCGGTGCTGAAGCAGGCCGGTTTTCCGGTCAATCACCATCAGGCGGGATTCATCGCGGTTCAGCAGTGGTTGCTGGGCAATCAATTCCTGAGGCAGTTCAAAATCGTAATCAGAGAGATGCAGTTTTGGTTCCATGTCAAGGTTGAGTCAGAAAAGCTTATTCTGGCCTGGGCCTGGTGGCGGAAAACCCAGATGCCGATAGGCTTTTTCTGTGAGCTTCCGCCCCCGGAGAGTTCTTTCCAGGAATCCCAGCCTCATGAGGTAAGGCTCGTATATGCTTTCTATGGTCTCCTTTTCTTCATCAATGGCGGCGGC
>Ga0209201_1000604_pt1 | contig 48178 bp, 33 predicted proteins | sample AD_UKC055_MetaG_FD_184411 | JGI IMG/M metagenome (GOLD analysis project Ga0209201, IMG submission 184411) | Active sludge microbial communities of municipal wastewater-treating anaerobic digesters from USA - AD_UKC055_MetaG (SPAdes) (version 2) | ecosystem: Engineered > Bioreactor > Anaerobic >... | reverse complement strand
CCGCCTTTGCCGTACCATCTCGCTTGGGCATGGTGCTCCTCCTTCATGGATGTGGGGTTCTTCGCCGAACACCCTGGAGATACCATGCCCTTTTCTTTTTGCAGAATCTTTTTTACACAACCACGCGGGCATCGGACCTGGGACCTGGGATCTGGGTAATGGGATTCGGATTCCAGGTCCCATCACCCAGGTCCAAGGTCCCGTTTCTCGTCTCCCGTCTCCCGTCTCCCGATTCACCTATTTACCCATTCACCAATTGATTCCCAAAATATTCGGTGTCCAAAAACCGGATCGGGCCGATAATAAGATTAGACATCCGGACCGACCGACAGGGTGACTATCCCGGGCAGGGCGCCTGCTCCCCGATCGGTTCGGCGTACAGATCTTTCAATGGTGGAGGTAAACGATGGAGATCAAACCACCCAGCGGACCGGCTGCAATGCCGGAACCCGACGATACGCCATCTGCTCCGGCCCCGGTGGGGCCGGTAAAAGCGGAAGTTCACCGGGCGTCCACGCAGGACCAACTCGGCGTGTTCCAGCCGCCGGTCCTCGACTTCGGCGAGAAGGGGCTCGAGCGGTTGCATGACGCCTCCGACCTGCCGCGGTTCCCGGGCGGACTGGGAGAGCGACTACCGGGCGGGATTGACACGGGGCCGACGGAACAGACGCCCGGCCAACCCATCGTGAGGCCGGATCCGCCGCCGGATCCGCCGAAGCGGTCGGACGATCTGGTGTCGAAGTTCCGGATCCCGCGGGAAGGCTTCGGCGCCTTCTCCCCCGAAATCGGCGGCACGGAGCAGGGTCCCGATGGCAATCCCAAGCGGCCGACGATCCGGCACGGTCTCGGACCCGGCCATGTGAAAACGCCGGTACCGGGCGCCACCGGACCCGACGAGCCCGGCGGATTCGTCGTACCGGGCATCCCGATGCCGACGGACCCCCGCGCCAGCTCGCCGGTCCCCCGGCCGGAACCGCAACCGACGCCGCCGGACCCGGACGATCCCGATGGTCCGGACGACGCCAGCCTCAGGGCCGAAGCCGCCTTGTCCGGCCTCGCCGCCGGCGTGAACCGGCAGAGCCTTGCCGGCTACCAGGATGGCGACGACCTGCCGGCGTTCGCCGGGTTGGTTTCCGGCGATCTCGGCGCCGCCGACATGGGCGAGACCGCCCGCGGCGTGCAGGATCCGGGCCCGCCCATCAATCCGCCCGATCCGCCCAGGTAAAACAGGTTCACCGCCGCAGGCACAGAGCCCGCGGAAAAAATGAATACGCAGAGGTTCAGTGAAGGCTGGCTGCCGTCAGCCGGAGGGGGACTTGTGGCTGGATGTGCCCCGGGGAGCGCCGATGGGCGCTCCCCGGAGGCGGAAGGCTGATGTTACCAGCGGGGCTTGCGGTCTTCCCGCGGACGAGCTTCGTTGACCTTGAGTGTACGGCCGTCCATGACCTTCTCATTCAGCGACTGGATCGCCTCGTTGGCGCCGTTGGACATCTCCACAAAGGCGAAGCCGCGGGGCCGGCCGGTCTCCCGGTCGGTGATCACGCTGACTGATTCCACCGCTCCGTACGCGGCGAACATCTGCTGCAGCTGGTCTTCCGTGGCGCTGAAGGGCAGGTTTCCGACATAAATCTTCGTCGACATGCTGATACTCCTGGCCCGTTGCAAGAACGAGCATCTCATTAAATTCCGGCCGAGCCGGTTCAAACACCTGGATTACGGAACAATGGAACGGATGATACTCGGCTGGGCTCTGGAAGGAACTGGCTGAACAACAAGTTACTTCTGGCGGCAGGAGCAACGATCGATCCGTTGATCGAATCCGGCAGGACTGTATACCTTTTCTTCCCTCATTGCAAGGAATATTTGAGAAATTCGGGGTGGGCAATCAGAGGGAATGGGTGAATGGGTAAACAGGTGAATCGGGAGACGGGAGACGAGAAACGGGACCTTGGACCTGGGTGATGGGACCTGGAATCCGAATCCCATTACCCAGATCCCAGGTCCCAGGTCGGATGCCCGCGTTACGGGAACGAGCCGCGAGTCCCAAGCCTCGAGCCTCGATGACGATTACGATCACGATCACGATTACGAATTACGAGCACGAACCATCAACGATCAACCATCAACGATCAACTTTTGTTGCGGTTGGCGGATGCAGCGGTTCAGCGGTTCCGGTAGTAGACGGCCAGCCCGGTGACCGTGCCGCACGCGAGCAGGCTGGCCACCATGCCGGAGAGGAGATACAGGTCATGCTGGAAGATGCCGTGCAGGATGCCCGTCACCTGCAGGAGGCAGAATCCGGCGAAGGTGAGGATGGACACGCCCTTGGCGCTCCGGGCGCGCCCGATCTTCACCGCCTGGAGCACAAACAGTCCCGCGTTGGCCATGAGGCCCAGTCCGAAGATGACGCCCACGATTTCCTTCATGCGTGCCTCCCCACGGTGAGTCCCGGACAGAAGATCCCATTTTACTACATGCCGAACCGGCGTTGATACCGGAGCGATTCCTGATAAACTACCATTTCTGTTCCAACCGAGACCGACCGAGGAGGCGTGTGCCATGCCGGACCATCCCCAAGCCGTGTTCGCCATCGAGCGGCCCATCCCGCGGCTTCTGGCGGTGTACGCCGTCCGCGCGCTTCTGATGGGACCGCTGTTCCCGGTGGCGATATTCCCTCTCTATTTCCGCTACCACACCATGCGCTACCGGTTCGACGACACGGGCATCGTCATGAGCTGGGGGGTTCTGTTCCACCGGGAGACCACCATCGCCTACGCCCGCATCCAGGACATCCACCTGACCAGCAATGTGGTGGAGCGCTGGCTGGGCTTGGCCCGAATCCAGATCCAGACCGCCAGCGGCAGTGCCCACGCGGAGATGGTCCTTGAAGGGTTGCCGGACAGCGGCCGGATCCGCGACTTCCTCTACGCGCGCATGCGCGGGGTGCGGACGGCGCCTGCGGCCGTCGCTCCGCCCGCGGCCGCCGGCGAAGCGGTCGGGGCCGATAGCGCGGCGGTGGCGGCAGCGCTGCACGAGACGGCGCAAGAGCTGCGGGCGGTGCGGGAATTGCTGGCAGCGCGGCTGGGCACGGGAGGGGGTGATGGAAGATAAGATCATCCGACTCCTGGGCCGGCTGCTGCGCCTGCCGCCGGAGCCGGAGGCGCCCGAGGCGCCTTCCCAAGTGTTCCGGGCGGCCCGGCCCTACTACACGCTGCTGCTCCTGACGTGGGGCGCCAAGCAGATCGGCACCGCCTTCGGTCTGATGGCGGGCATCTATTCCAGCCGTTATCTGCCCGATATTCATCTCCGCATTTTCAGCCTGGACCTGGGCCGGCTGGACCCGATCCTGGCCGTCTTCGAAGTAATCGCCGTGCTGGGCTTCTTCGCCCAGATCCCGTTCACCCTGGCCATGGTCCGCGTGGACTACCTCATGCGCTGGTACATCGTGACGGCGCACAGCCTGCGCATCCGGGAGGGCGTGTGGCAGGTCCGGGAGATGACCATGAGCTTCGCCAACATCCAGCAGATCACGGTGAAACGGAACCCGCTCCAGGGGCTGCTGGGCATCGCCGACGTGAAGGTGCGCTCCGCCGGCGGCGGGAGCGGCGCGGATCCGGGCGAGGATCAGGACGGGCACGGCCGGGAGCTGCACCTGGCCTACTTCCGGGGTGTGGCGGACTACGAGGCGATCAGCCGGCTGCTGCGGGAACAGGCCGGCCGCTGCCGGGATGCCGGCCTGGGCGACCCCGACGAGGAGGCCGCCGTCCTTCATCCGGCACCCGGGGCGCCACCGGTTGTGGCCGCCCGACCGGACCTGCGGGCGGCGGCGGAGGCGCTGTGCCGCGAAGCCCGGGCGCTGCGCGCCGCATTGTCGGAACCATCGGGATGATTTTCAGACGGGTCCCGTCAGATCCCAATCGTCACTGGATATTTCGGATGGTTGAGCTCTTGTTGAACTGGCTTGATAGAGTGAGCAGGTTGCTGCTGTGACGCTGTCAAAGTCCCATGTCCGCTACCCGAAGGACACATGCCAAAGTTCGCGATCAGATTTCGCATTACGGGTACGAGCCTCGAGCTTCGATTACGATGACTCAGTTACTCCCCAAATCTTGCCAAAATTTGGCCCAATCTTTAACCGGTTTCTTCCCCCCGGTCGCCCGTCCCATCATCGACCGGCCCGATCCACGCCGTCACGACGAAAATAGCCAGGCGCAGCCCCGCGAATGCGGGGCTGCGCCTAGAAAATCGATTGTTTGTGACGTCGCGCGCCCCGGCTCCGGGGCGCGGCGACGATCACCGCAGCTATCGTTCGTCGATGCCGAAGCGCCGCCATTGGTTTCCCGAACCCGGTCACCCAATCGATGGGTGGATTTGAAACCGAGCCGCTTATGGGCGTGGTTCCCGCCCGAATGAGGGATTCATCAATACAAGCGATCGGGAGGGATTCTTTCCGAAGATTCGATCCCAATTTCCCCGCGCCCCTGTCCCGGGGCGCGCCCTGTTTGTTTAATTCCGCTGTCCAGGCGCTGCCCTGCGTTCGCGGGGCTGCGCCTGGCTATTGTCTTTGAAACTGGAAGGGCTTGCCGGAAACCCGGCATTGCGGCACGGAGCTGGATGGAACGATTACGCCTCTTTGGTTCCGGCTACGCCGGCTTACGATTACGAACACGGACTACCAACTATCAACCATCAACATCTGCGCGTCTGCTGGATCCTGGCGCTGATTCCGCCTATTCCGTGATCGTCAGCGCCGCTGCGGCGCGGGGGCCGGCCGAGGAGCCGCCCACACGAACCACGTACCGTCCGAGCCGCACCGTCCACCGGCCGGCGGCCGCGTCCCATCGCCGCAGCGCCGCGGCGGTCAGGGGAAAGCGGAGTTCGCGGCGTTCGCCGGCGGCGAGACGGATCCGCCGGAATCCCTTCAGCTCCTGGTTCGGGCCGCCGGTGCGGGCGTCAGGCGGCTCCACGTAGAGCTGGACCACCTCGTCGCCGGCCGTTGCGCCGGTGTTGGCCACCGTGAGGCGAACCTCCGCCGCGCCGTCCGGCGGGATAGCCGCCGGCACCACCGCTAGCCCCGCGTAGCCGAACGTCGTGCAGCTCAGCCCGAAACCGAACGGGAAGGCGGGCTCACCGCGGTGGTAGCGGTAGGTGCGTCCCTCCATCCGGTAGTCCTCGAAGGGGGGCAGGTCCGCCAGCGACCGGTAGAAAGTCACGGGGAGGCGACCGGCGGGATTGGCCGCGCCGAACAGGACGTCGGCCACGGCGTTGCCGCCCTCCTGGCCCGGATACCAGGCCAGCAGCACCGCGTCGGCCAGCTCCAGGATTTCGGGGATGGCCACCGCCGAACCGGCGGTCACGACCACAACCAACGGCCGGCGGCTCTGGGCACGAAGGCGGCGGACCAGCTCCACCTGGACGGCGGGCAGCGCCAGACTCGTCCGGTCGCCCCCCGCGGCGGACCGGAACGCCTCGCCGTTCTCCCCCTCGAACTCGGGGGTCAGCCCGATAACGGCCACCGTGGCATCGGCGTAGCTCGCGGGCCAGATATTGCCGATGACGACGGGTCCGTCCAAGGGGCAGCCGGAGTTGTACTCGATCCGCGCGCCCGGCGCGGCGCGGCGGGTGATCCCCTCCAGCACCGTGACCAGGTCGCCGCCGAGGCCGTGATAGGTGCCGAGCAGCGCGTCGACGCTCGCGGCGCACGGTCCGGTGACGAAGAGCGTTTGCAGGTCCGCCGGCAGGGGAAGCGCAGCGTGGCTGTTCTTGAGCAGCACCATGGACTTGACGGCGGCCTCCCGCGCCAGCTTCACGTGGGCGGCGCATCCGATCACGTCCGGCGGCGGAGGCGGAGGCGGCGCCGAGTCGAACAGCCCCAGTCGGACAAGGGTGCGGAGCAGCGGCAGCACGGCCGCGTCGATCTCGGCGGGCGCCAGCCGTCCCTGCCGGACGGCCTCCGGCAGCTGTCGATAGGCCTCACCGCATTCCAGGTTGACGCCAGCCCGCAGCGCCTGGACGGCGGCCTCCAAGTCGTCGGCGGCGGTGCGATGGCCGTCCACAAAGTCGCTGAGCGCCCAGCAGTCGGAGATTACGTGCCCGCGGAACCCGAGTTCCCCGCGGAGGATCTCCCGCAGCAGGCGCGCGCTCCCGCAGCACGGCTCGCCGTTGACGCGGTTGTAGGCGCACATGACCGCCTCGACGCCGGCATCGGCCAGCGCGGCGAAGGCGGGGAGGTAGGTCTCGCGCAGGTCCTTCTCCGCGACCACGGCGTCGAAGTGGTGGCGCGACGCCTCCGGGCCGCTCCCCGCCGCATAGTGCTTGGCGCCGGCGGCCACCTGCAGCCGCCGCGGATTGTCCCCCTGCAGCCCACGGACCAGGGCCGCGCCAAGGCGTCCCGTGAGATACGGATCTTCGCCGTAGGTTTCCTGTCCCCTACCCCAACGGGGATCGCGGAAAATGTTCACGGTGGGCGTCCAGAAAGTGAGACCTGTGTAGAGGCCCGCGGCGCCGGCGGGCCGGGCGGCGTGCTTGGCCCGGGCTTCGGCAGCGATGGCGGCGCCGATGCGGCCGATCAAGTCGGGATCGAAGGTGGCGGCCAGGCCGATGGCCTGGGGGAAGACGGTGGCGCGCCCCGACCGGGCCACGCCGTGGAGGCACTCGTTCCACCAGGTGTATGGCGGAATGCCGAGACGCGCGACACCCGGCGTCTCGTGGACCATGAATCCAACCTTTTCGTCCAGGCTGAGGCGCTCCAGCAGGTCGCGCGCCCGCGTCTCCGGGTCGAGATTCGGATTCCGGAACGGTAGCGGGGCGACGCCGGCGGCCTCCGTCATGGCGTCGCCGCGGGCCGGGGCGAGGGCGGCTGCGGCGGAAAACAGGAGCAGCGTCATCAGGCCGATGGATCGGACTGGCCGCATCGGCGGATCTCCTATGGATCACGGGTTCAGGACATCGGCTCCATCATACCCGACCGCTCCGGCAACGTCCAGCGGCGCGGGCAGGGTAGCTCACGCGCCCCGCCTGTTCCAGTTGATAGTTGATGGTTGATTGTCGATAGTTGATGGTACGCCGGCGAGGCGGCGGACCTGAGAGCCGGTGCCGGATATCCTGTTGAACGCTCGCGCCTTCCCGCAGATCCCTCACGAACCCGACTGCAAAAGGTTGGGATTCCAGGCAACAATCGGCGGTTTTTCGACGATAATTAATACAATTCATCCGTTTCGGATCAGCGGTATCTACGGGAGGCCAATATGCGGCGAGCATTCATCGTGCTGGTGCTGGCAGGCGCGATCCTGTCAGCGGCGGCAGTGGCGGGCATCAACGCCTGGAACACGAACGGCCCCTACGGCGGATTGATGATGAGCGCCGTCGTCGACTGGCAGAATCCGAACGTGGTGTACGCGGCCTCGTTCGGGGGCGGCGTGTTCAAAAGCATGAACTGGGGGCAAAGCTGGAGCACCGCCAACGCCGGCCTCACCGACCACCAGGCGTACTCCCTGGCCATGCACCCCGACAATCCGCTGGTGCTGTACGCCGGCACGGCCACGGGCGTGTTCAAGAGCACGGACGGGGGCACAACCTGGACCAACTCCAGCACGGGTTTTTCCGGTGGGGAAACATTTGACCTGGTCATCAACCCGACGACGCCGAACACGCTGTACGTCTCCACGAACGGCAACGGCGTCTTCAAATCCACAAACGGCGGCGGCAGCTGGAGCCCGGTCAACCAGGGTCTGACCGACCTGGGGATTTGCAGCCTGGCCATCAATCCCGTCAACCCGAACATTCTCTATGCCGGCACCCGCTACACCGGCGTGTTCAAGAGTTCCAACGGCGGGGGCACCTGGGTCCCCACCGGGACAATGGGCAACCCGGTAATCTGGGCGCTTACGGTGCACCCCGAGAAGCCCAACACCGTTTACGCCGGCACGGACGGTGGCGTGTACAAGACGATCGACGGCGGCAACACCTGGGTGGTGGCCGATAACGACATCTCCTGGCTCCCCGTTTACGACATCAAGATCGATCCTGCCGCACCCGACACGGTCTATGCCACCGGCATGGGCGGGACGTACAAATCCGTCAACGGCACCGACTTCGACGACAGCGGCTATGGCATGTACAACCCCAGCTGCATGGGGCTGGCCCTGGACATCCGCAACCCGGGCACCGTCTACGCCGCTTCCTGGGGCAACGGCATGTGGCGCTCCGGCAACGGCGGCGCCGGCTGGGTGGAGATCAACACCGGATTGACTGGCGTGATCGTGCACAGCATCGCGATCGGCCCGGGAGCGGGACAGACCGCGTTTGCCGGCACGGCGGGCAACCTGTTCCGGACCGACGACGGCGGCATCACCTGGCAGCTCATCCAGGGGATCAGCGACAACTTCGCCGACGTGGAGATCTCCCCGGTGGATCCCGACACCGTCTTCGCCGGCGGCATCTACGACATCATCCGAACCCAGGACGGCGGCGACACCTGGCCCAGCGTCCGGAACAACCTGCCGGCGGGCTATGTCGATAGCGTCGCTGTCCACCCGGCCAGTCGCGACACCGTCTACGTCGGGCTGGACACTCACGGCTGGACACCGGAACCGGTGTTCAAGAGCAAGAACGGCGGCGACACCTGGGTGGCCGCCAGCACCGGCTTGCCGTCCGATTCGGCGACGGACCTGCTGCTGGTCCCGACGGCGCCCAACGTGGTCTACGTGTCGTTCTGGTCCAACGGCGTTTACAAGACCGTCGACAACGGCCAGACGTGGGCGCCGGCCGGCGGCGGCTTGCCGTCGCTCTTCGCGATGGACCTGGCGATCCACCCGCTGCAGCCGAACATGCTGTACCTGGCCACCAGCGATGGCGTGTACCGCTCGACGGACGCCGGCGGCAGTTGGCTGCCCTGCAACGCGGGTCTGACCAACCTGTGGGTGGAGTGCGTCGAGGTGGATCCCCGATCCCCGTCCGTCGTGTACGCCGGCACCTGGGACGGGCTCTGCGTCTCCACCGACAGCGGCACCACCTGGTCGCCGGCCGATCCGGCGTTCGATGAAATCGTCGTCTATGACATGGCGTTCGTCCCCCAGGTATCCCGGCTGGAGTACGCCGCCGCCGCCGGCGGCGTCTTCACCCGGCTCATGGCGGACGACGCGCTCTACGTCCAGTACGCCTCGAGCCGACCGGGCGGCCTGGACCTGACGCTGCCCTCGCAGATCCTGCCCGCCGCCCCGCTCCTGCTGGCGCCCGGCCCGGATGCGTTCCCGGGGGTGACGACCGCCAATCCCGCGATCATCGAGATCCAGCTGCCGCCGGGAGCCTTTCTGAGCCAGACGCTGGCCACCGGCACACCGTACGACCTGATGCTGGAACCTCCCGGAAGGCTGGTGTGCCCCCTGGCCGTGTCCGAGTACCAGTTCAATCCGGCTTCGGGCGCCTATGAACCCAACGACGACACGTCCAGCCCGGCTGACATCGGCCGACACGCCGTCCAGCTCTTCCGCTACATGGCCGGCGAGAGCAAGATCTGGATCCGCCTCACGGAAAATCCCATCAACTGGATCCCGTCCAAGGAGTCGAAGTTCCTCGGTTTCACTCTGGGCATCGGCGCCGGCGTCTGGCCGCCCAACACGGCGAGCAACTGGGGCTCGGCCGGCCTGTACCAGCAGGCCAGCACCCAGTTCATCGCCGACGTGCGGGACTATGATTTCGATTCGTTGGGCGCGCATTTTCCGGTGACCATCCGGGCGTTCTACCAGAGTTCCGGCGCGGATGTGCCCAACTGGATCTATCCCGAAGTCGTGAACCTGTTCCAGTGCGATTCGACCCAAGCGCAAGACCTGTCGGCTGCGGCGCAGCTGGGGGCCACCATCACCGATTTCGCCACCGCCGATCTGGACCTGGACGGCCGGGAGGATCTGCTCACCCTCGACCAGAATAACCGCCGGGTGTTCTGGTCGTATCGCCGCGCCGACGGTTCCCTGGGGAGCATGAGCTGGCGGGACCTGGGCGACTTCACGCCCGTCACCCTGGACGCAGCCGACGTCACGGGCGACAGCCGGCCCGACCTGCTCATCGGCGACAGCGACGGGCTTCTTAGAATCTACGACTGGCAGGACCTGTTCATGGCGCAGAAATCGGCCGGGCCGCTGCCGCCGGCCCGGACGCTGGCGCTGGCGGGGACACCGTCCGACTCGCTGGTTCAGGACGTCAACGCCGACGGCAGTTCCGATTTTCTGTACACCGACCAGGCCGGCAACTCGCTCAACCTGCTGCTCGGCAACGCGTTCACCAGCGGCGCCTCGTTCGCCACCGGGAGCGGCCCCGTAGCGTTGGCCGGCGGCGATTTCGACGGTGACCTGGACCCGGACGTGGCGGTGGCCAACAGCGGCGGGAACACGGTCTCGGTGTTCCGGAACTCCGGCGGCGGCAGTTTCAGCCGGACCGAGTACGCCATCGCGGGCACCCAGCCGGTGGACATCCAGTCGGCCGACTTCGACCGCGACGGCCGCAGCGACCTGTGCCTGGCGCTGCAGGGCGACAAGTCGATCGCCGTGTGGAAAGCCCAGGCGGGCGCCGCGTTCAACCCGGGCGCGGGCCAGAAGGTGTATTTCCTCAACCGGCCCAGCGCCCTCCAGGCGGAAAACTTCGACGGTTATCACGGCCCCGACGTGCTGGTGGGCTTCGCCGACTACTACAAGCTGGCCCTGTGCGTCTCCGACGCGGTCGGCACCGTGGCCTACGCATACAGCATCAACACGCTGGGCGACGTGGAACTGGACCCGGTCAACCACGTCACCCTGAGCGAGGACAACGTCCTGTCGGTGGCCGGCGGGAGCACCCTGGGCGGCATCTCGGACCGGACCGGCGCGGCGGCTCTGGCCGACCAGCCGTTCAACCTGGTCCACTTCCCCCGCAGCCAGGATCTGTCGTTTTCGGTGGTGAACCTGGATGCGCAGCCCGCGCTCCTGAACCTCGAGCTGTACGACGACACCGGCGCGTACCGCAAGAGCGTCACCGCGTCCATCGCCGCGGGCACCCAGTACGCCCGCTACCTGGCGGACCCGAGCGTGTTGGGCAGCGACGCCGACAACTCCGCCCGCTGGGCCCGGGCGTTCATCACCCAGGCGGACACCTACGGCCTGTGGCTGGCCAACGAGGGCGACAGCATGACCTACCTCGACGGGCTGAAGCTGCCCGACGTCCGCGACGCGCGCACCTGCTTCGTCCTGCCGGCGGGGCCGCCGGCCGGCGGTTTCGCGCGGGTGCTCCTGGTGAACCCCTCGCTCGCCCAGGCCCATATCACCGTCCGCTGGGTGGGCGGCGGCGCCGAGAAAGGGACGCTGGCGGTGAATCTTGCCGGTCGCGCCCGCCGGGTCATCGAGGTGGGCACGACCTTCCCGTCGATGGGTGCGGGGGATTTCCTGTTCGTGGATTCGGACCAGCCGGTGATCGGCTGCGAGCTCTTCGGCGACGCGCAGAAGCTGGCCGCCGTCGACGGACTGGCGGTGCCCGACACCCCCACCGTGCTGTACAGCCCCCACGCCGCGGCGGGCAACTTCGGCGTGGTTTACGAGTCGTTCCTGACGCTGGTGAACACGTCGGCGGGATCGTTCAATGTCGCCTTGTCGCTGTACGGCGACAGCGGCAACCTGATCAGCACCGTCCCCGCCCTGGCCATGGCCGGCCGTTCCAAACAGCAGCTCAATGTGGCCACCCTCTTCGGTCTGGTCAACCCCACCTCCGGCTACATCAAAGTGGACCCGCTGGGCGGCTTCGGCCTGACCGGCGCCATCACCTTCGGGGAGAGCGGCGCCGGCCGCTTCCTATCCTGCCTGGGGCTGGTGACACCGGGCGGTGATGACTTCCTCGTCGGGCATCTCGCCATCGGGACGCTGGGCAGCGTGGCGTTTTTCACGGGCGTGAGCATCCTCAATCCGGACGCCACGGCGCAGTCGGTCCTGTTGACCGCCTACAACCAGGACGGCTTTCCGCAGGCGACCGCCACGGTCAACGTGCCGGCCCGCGGCCGTTCGATTTTCCTGCTCGACCAGCAGATGCCCGATCTGGGCAGCATCTTCGGCGGCTACCTGATCATCGAGAACCAGACCACGCCGTCTTCGGGGCTGATGGTGTTCGCGCTGTTCGGCGACCAGCCGCTCAATTTCCTGTCAGCGGTGAACGCCGTGCCTGTCGGGGAGTGATCGGTGAACAGTGAACAGTGAACAGTAAATGGTGAGGATTGTGCTGCATCGTGCTCGTAACTCGTAATCGTAATCGTGATCGTAATTCGTAATCGTGATCGTAATTCGTAATCGAAGCTCGAGATTCGTTTCCAATACCGACGGTGAAACTCGCGATCGAGAGTTTGAAGGTCGAAAGGTTCGCATGTTCGCAGGTTCACTGGTTTGATGTTTGCGAATTTTGAAATCGAGTAACAGGGTTAAAGGCTGAGAGTCGGGCTCTGTGATTCAGAACTCAGGTCTCAGAACCCAGGTCCCAGAACCCAGGCCCGATTTCCGATATCCGAATTCCGATGTCCGATGATCGGGAACGAACCTCGAGCCTCGATTACGAATTACGATCACGATTACGAATTACGATCACGATCACGATTACGAATTACGAGCAAGAAATCCGATGTCCGATGTCCGCATGACGGGAACGAGCAGCTAGCCTCGAGTCTCGAGCCTCGATTACGAGTACGAGCACGAACTACTTTGTCGGCGTGATGATCACCCGCACGTAGGCCGGGATGGGCTTGTCCAGCGAGCGGCTCCGGTCCAGCGCGTTCCAGTCGATGTCGTTCCGGTCCAGCTCGAAGGAATAGTTTTCGTACTTGGACTCGCGGCGGTGGGTGCTTTCGACGATCGGCGCGTGCGCCGCCGCTTCGGAGCCCATCACCTCGCACACCATGCCGCCGAACTCGTTCCGCACCAGCGGGATGTTGCGCAGCACCACCCGGGTCCGGGACAGGTCCCGCCCGTCATCCCCCGACAGCGGCGTTTCGTGGGTTTCCTCCAGTTCCAGCAACTCGACGGCCCGCTGGTTGGCGGTGAGCTGTCCCTTGATTTTCCACGTCCGGACCGTGGTCATGGTCGCGGTGTTCTTGATCTGCTCCGACCCCTGGCCCCAGAAGAACAGGCCCTGGGCCTGCACCTTGGGAAACCGCCACGACTGGTCGAAATCGAAGCTCATGTAGGTCGTGTCGCTCCCCTTCAGGCGCTTCATGGAGGTGGACTTGCCCGTGTGGAGCTGCACCTCCATGACCACGATGGCCACGGGCCCCTCCTTGCGGATGACCGCCTCGGCCCGGGCCGCGGCCAGTTCCCCTTCGTCCCGGGGTTTGGCCGTGTCCACGAGCACCGCCTCGACGGTGAAGGTGCCTTCACGGGCGTACCGGTGGGAGACCTCCCGGTCGCGGGTGTAGACCTTGGGGGTGCCGTCGCCGAAGGTCCACTCGAACTGGGCGCCCGCGGGCATCTTGGATGCGAGCGCCCGGAACGTCACGTCGTCCTTCGGCTCGGCCACCATCGTGGCCGGGTCGATCCGGAGAGTCAGCTCCTGGCCGATGCCGATCTTCACCGGCAGGGCCGCGAGCAGCGAGCGGTAGCCGCGGGAGGTGTCGAACAGCCGCACCGTCAGAGTGTAAGTCTTCTCCCGGTTCCAGGCGTGCATGTATTGGAAGTCGGCCTCGAACGGCGGCGCCGGATCGCGACGCTCGGACGCCCGCGCGCTGCCGTCGCCCCAGTCCCACTCCAGCTCCAGCGACCGGACAGTCCGCGGGATCTCCGTAGCTCGGGCGATGAAGCGATACTGCCGGTTGACCAGCCCCCGGGGGATCGCCTCGGAGATGACCGCGAGCTTGACGCCGGTGTCGATGGACACGGTCACATAGGTGTCCTTGTCGCGGGTGCTGGTGGCCACGCAGTAAACCACGTCGCCGTGCTGGAGGTCCAGCCAGATCTCGCGGGTGGCGTTGTTGGCGGCGATGGCGCCCGCCGCGGCCGGGCCGCCGGCCGGCCGAACGTTCTGCGGCAGGACGTAGACGTCCACCGCCGTCCCCGTCGGCGGGTCGTCGTCGCGGTAGACGCGCAGTCGGCGGGAGCCGTTCGGCGGGTCGCACGCCACGCGCACCGCCCAGACCGCTGCGGCGTAGTTCCGGTTCACCGCCAGGACGGCCATCTTGCGGGACTCGTCGGCGGGAAAGTCCTCGCTCTTGGTGACCACCTTGGCCTGCAGGTCGTCGCCCGTGGCCACGCCGGTGAGCGGGCTCGACGCGTCGAACAGCAGCCAGCCGGCCATGCCCCGGTAGTGGTCGATGAGCGTCTGCCGCTTCGCGAGGAAATGGTTTTCCAGAGTCGTCAGGGTGACGCTGCGCTTCCACTCCTCGGTTGGCTTCCAGTTCAGGCCCAGTTCGTAGGCGGCGTACCCGATCACGCTCATCCGCTCGAGGCCCAGGAACGGGCGGGTCCGGTTCACCGTGTCCTCCCAGACCTGGCGGAAGTCCGCGCCCGCCCGGTCCTCCAGATACTGGAGGAAGACGGCATTCTGGTACATGTGCTGGGGGCTGGTCTGGTCGTATTCCCGGGAGAGCGGCTCCTCGAGGTACTTCGGCACGGGCCGGGCCACCGCGGCGTTGCGATCCCAGGCCACATGCCAGGCGGCGTACTCGGCGCACGTCTCGAGCCACCAGGTGCGGTAGTTCATGGCCATCAACGCGCCGAGGCCGGAGTAGCCGGGGACGAGCGCGCTGAAGTACTCGGCCTGGACGGAGTGGAACAGCTCGTGGGCGGTTGTCAGGCGGTAGTCGGCCGGGCTGGCCGTCGTGCAGGCGATGGTGATGATCCCGGTGAGCTTGCTCCGCTGGCTCGCGCCCGAGGTCTCGACGAACACAGTCAGGCGCGACCACGTCGTCGACGGCACCTTGAAGCCGGCCAGCTGGTATTTGCGGTAGGCGTGTTCCAGCATCCGGCCGACATCCAGGACGAACGGCGGGACATCGGCCGAAAGAAACCTGCGCTCGTCGCCCGCCGGATCCTGCCCCCCCTCCCGCAGTCGTTTCTCGAGCCAGGAGCGGGGATTCACGAACACATCCTTCGAAAGCTCGTCTGCGTCGTAGCAAATGGTGAAGTGCTCGGTCTGGGCCACGTTCTCCCACCACTGCAGGATCAGGCCGTAGACGCTCAGGTGGCGGGCCTGGACCACCACGCGGTTCCGTCCGGCATCCACCCGGCACGGCACGGCGACCCAGGTCTCCATGACCGGGTCCCAGCTGGCGGCCAGCAGGGCGTGCTCCGGCTTCCGCCCCGAGGGGATGGCCTTCGGGTCGTATGAAAACTCGATCTCCAGCGGCTTCACCACCAGCACGTCATCGCCGGCGGAAACGTCATAGGCGGCCAGCACCCGGAGCTTGTCGGTGCCGGTGGACGGCGCGTCCGCGGCGGCGATGGTCAGGTTCACCGGTTCCCGCCAGGGGCCGGGACGATTCCCCTTGTCGGGCCAGGTGCCGAAGGCGCCGGGCGGGACGGTCACCGCGAGCTTGTCCTCATACTCCAGCCGCTGCGGCTCGCCGCCGGGCGCGATCTCCCGAGCGGCCAGGACTTCGGGCCCGCCCGGACGCAACAGGAACCAGGCGCCCACTCCGATGGCGGCCAGGACGACCAGCGCGACAGCCGCGAGCAGCACAACCACCAGCGCCGTCCGCCGCCGGGGCGCTGCGGGCACGGCTTGAGCCGGGACCGGCCCCGCCGGGGCGGCCGCGGACGGGCGGGGTGGCGCCGGCGGAGTCCGGGGCACTGGCGGCGGGCCGTCGGGACCCGCCGCGCCGGGAGCCGTGGCCGGCCGAGGCGAAAAGACGGGTGGCTGCGGCGGCAGAGTGGGCGGCAGCGCGGGCGTCGGAGGAATTGTGGGCGAGCTGTCCGCCAGAGCGAGGGGGCGGCCGCCTGGCGGGACAGCCGCGCCTTCCGACGGCCCGACCGGAGACGGCGGGGCGCTCACACCCGGCGGACCGGTGTAGACGACCACCACAGCCTGTTCGCCGCCCATGGCCAGGCGGTCGCCGGGACGGAGCTGGACCGTGTCCGTGAGGCGGACACCGTTGACGCAGGTGCCATGGGTGCTGCCGGCATCGTGGACGATGCAGCCGTCGGGCCGGCAGTCAATGACGGCATGGTGCCGGGAGACGGTGGGCGCTCCCGCCAGGACCAGGGCATTTTCGGGGCTGCGGCCGACGGTCACCCGTCCGACTAGAGGGACGGTCCGGCCGGCGGCGGTGCCCACCTCGAACCGGAGTGCCAGTGCCGGCATCAACGGAACCAGCGACGGCGGAGAGATCGGGGAAACTGGGGAGATAATTGTCCGGTCGTCCGGCGGTGCGGAAGCCGGCGCCTGGGGAGACGAGATCGGCGGCGGTACCGGCGGCAGAACCTGTGGCACCGGCGAAGCGGGCGGGGCCGGCGGCCGGGAAGTCGGCATCGCGGGTTGTGAAGGCGTTGCCGCCACCCGGGCCCCGCAACCCATGCAGAAGGCGCCGCCGGGCGTCAACCGTCGGCCGCACCGCACGCAGAACACCTGTCCCTGTTCCATGAGGCCTCTACACCCGCTTCATTGAGAAGAAATAGAATGTCGCCGCTACATTCTAGGCCAAACAGAACCTTCGTTGCAATCTCCCGTCACCGGTGATGTGGACCGGTCTTCAATCGGTGAATGGGTGGATGGGTGAATGGGTGAATGGGTGAATGGGTTCTGTGAGCCAGGAGCCAGGACCCAGGTCCCAGAACCCTGGTCCCAAATCCCAGGTCCCAGGACCGATGTCCGAATTCCGACGTCCAATGATCGGAAACGAGCCTCGAGCCCCGAGCCTCGATGACGATTACGAGCACGAGAACGATTACGAATTACGAGCGCGAACCCTCAACCCTCAACCCTCAACTCTCAACTTTCAACAGATGGGGAAAAGCCTTGGTTTACTCCGCGCGGTAGTCGCCGGAGGCGCCGCCGGATTTTTCCAGCAGGTGCAGGTCGTCAATGACGATGGCTTTGTCCACCGCCTTGCACATGTCGTAGAAGGCGAGCGCGGCCACGGCGGCGGCGGTGAGGGCCTCCATTTCGACGCCGGTGGGACCGGTGCAGCGCGCCTCGGCCTCGATGGCCACCCCGTCGGCGGCCACGGCGATGCGGACGTCCACATGGCTCAGCGCCAGCGGGTGGCACAGGGGGATGAGCTCCGGCGTCCGCTTGGCCGCCAGGATTCCCGCCACCCGGGCCACTTCGAAAGGGTCCCCCTTGGGCAGCTTCAGCTCCCGGATCTTGGCCAGCGTCTCGGGGCGCATGCGCACCCGCACGCCGGCCTTGGCGGCACGGGCGGTGGCGGGCTTGGCGCCCACGTCCACCATGCGGCTGCGGCCCTCGGCATCCCAGTGGGTGAAGTCGTCGGCCACGGGCGGCCCCTCACTCCTTCGATTCCACCCGGTAGTTGGGCGCTTCCTGGGTGACCACCACGTCGTGGACGTGGCTCTCGCGGTGGGCGCTCGGGGTGATCTTGATGAACCGGGCCCGCTCGCGAAGCGCCGTCAGGTTCTCGCAGCCGCAGTAGCCCATGCCGGCGCGCAGGCCGCCGGTGAGCTGCGGAATGAGGGCGCGGAGACTCCCCTTGTACGGCACGCGCCCCTCGACGCCTTCGGGCACCAGCTTGCCGGCCTCGGTGCCGGACTGGAAGTAGCGGTCGGCGCTCCCCTTCTTCATGGCGCCGATGGACCCCATCCCGCGGTACGCCTTGTAGGAGCGGTTCTGATAGAAGATGAGCTCACCGGGACTTTCGTCGGTGCCGGCGAACAGCGAGCCGATCATCACCGACTCGGCGCCGGCGGCCAGCGCCTTGGTCACATCGCCCGAGTACTTGATGCCGCCGTCGGCGATCACGGGCACGCCGTGGCGGGCAGCCACGCCGGCGCAGTCCATCACCGCGGTGATCTGGGGCACGCCGGCCCCCGAGATGATGCGGGTGGTGCAGATGGAACCGGGACCCATGCCCACCTTGATGGCGTCGACGCCGGCGTCGATGAGCGCCTCGGCCGCGGCGGCGGTGGCCACGTTCCCCACGATGAGCTCGACGGCCGGAAAACGCGTCTTGAACTTGCGGGCCGCCTCGAGCACGCTCTTCGTGTGGCCGTGGGCGGTGTCGATGGAGATCACGTCGGCGCCGGCGGCCACCAGCGCCTCGGCCCGCTCCATGGTGTTGGCGGACGCGCCGATGGCCGCGCCCACCAGCAGCCGGCCGTGGGCGTCCTTGCAGGCGCTGGGGAAGGCCATCATCTTCTGGATATCCTTGATGGTGATGAGGCCCTTGAGATGGAAGTGCTCGTCGACGATGAGGAGCTTCTCGATCCGGTACTGGTGCAGGAGCTTCTTGGCCTCCTCCAGCGTGGTGCCCACGGGCGCCGTCACCAGCCGCTCCCGGGTCATTAAATCGGCCACCCGCGCCTCCATCCGCGTTTCGAAGCGGAGGTCGCGGTTGGTCAGGATGCCCACCAGCTTCGGCCCCTCGGTCACCGGGATGCCCGAGATTTTGTACTTCTTCATCAGCTCCAGCGCGTCGGCCACGCGGGCTTCCGGGGCGATGGTCACCGGGTGGAGGATCATGCCGGAGACGGAGCGCTTGACGATGTCCACCTCGTTGCACTGCTCCTCGATGGTCATGTTCCGGTGGATGATGCCGATGCCGCCCTCCTCGGCCATCGCCTTGGCCATGGCCGCTTCGGTTACCGTGTCCATGGCGGCGGACAGCAGCGGGATGTTCAGGCGCAGGTTGCGGGTCAGGCGGGTGGTGATGTCCACGTCGCCGGGCAGCACAGCGGAATAATCGGGCAGCAGCAGCACGTCGTCGAATGTCAATGCTTCCTTGGCGATCTTGTCCTTCATGTCGGTCCCTCGCGCTTTGGGCATCTCCCCCTCCCGTCGGCTCACTGCTTGCCGCAGCAGAACTTGTACTTCTTGCCGCTGCCGCACGGACACGGGTCGTTGCGGCCCACCTTGGCCTGCTTGACCACGGTCTTCACCTTGGCGGGCGCGGCCTCGGCGGCGCTGCCGGCGCCGCTGTACGAGAGCGCCTGTTCGGTGGTTTGGCGGCGCTGCTGCATGTGCTCTTCCTGGCGGTCGGCCACCCGGGCCTCCACCAGCCAGAGCAGCCGCACCGACTCCTCCTCGATCCGGTTGAGCAGGTCATTGAACAGGTCGAAGCTCTCGCGCTTGTACTCCACGAGGGGGTCCTTCTGGCCGTAGCCGCGCAGTCCGATCCCCTCTTTGAGGTGGTCCAGGGCCAGGAGGTGGTCCTTCCACTGGGCGTCCAGCACCTGGAGCATGATGTAGCGCTCGAGGCGGCGCATGAACTCGGGCCCGAGCTGCCGCTCCTTGTCCTCGAACACGGCCAGGACACGGGCGCGCAGGGCGTCGACGAACCCTTCGCGGCGGTCGAAGGCGCCCGGATCGATCCCCGTCGTCTTGAGGTCGAGGCCGAACTGCGAGCGCAGGTTCACATCGAGGTTGGCCGTGTCCCACTCGTCCATGCGCTTGTCGGCGGGGGCGTAGGTGTCGATGAGCCCGTCGAGGATGTCGCCGGCGACCTCGACCACGTAATCGCGTTGCTCTTTTCCCTCGAGCAGCTCGCGGCGCATCTTGTAGATGGCCTCGCGCTGCTTGTTCATCACGTCGTCGTACTCGAGGAGGTGTTTGCGGATCTGGAAATTGTGGGCCTCGACCTGCTTCTGCGCCTTCTCGATCTGGCGGCTGACCAGTCGGCTCTCGATGGGGACGCCCTCGTCCATGCCCATGCTCTTCATGAACCCGGAGATCCGCTCGCCGCCGTAGATCCGCATCAGGTCGTCCTCGAGGCTCAAGTAGAACCGCGAGGAGCCGGGGTCGCCCTGGCGGCCGGCGCGGCCGCGGAGCTGGTTGTCGATGCGGCGCGCCTCGTGGCGCTCCGTGCCCAGGATGTGCAGGCCGCCGGCGGTCTTGACGCGCTCGTGCGCCTCGGCCACCTGGGCACGCATCTGCGCCACCACCCCATGGTACTCGTCGGGGGGAACCTCCCGCCAGTCGAGCTTGCGCTTCTTGAAGTCCTCGCGGGCCATGAACTCGGGATTGCCGCCGAGCAGGATGTCGGTGCCGCGGCCGGCCATGTTCGTGGCGATGGTGACCGCGCCCACCCGGCCGGCCTGGGCGACGATCTCGGCCTCCTTCTCGTGGTATTTGGCGTTCAACACGTTGTGGGGAACACCCTTGCGGGTGAGCATCTTGGAGATGTGCTCCGACTTGTCGATGGTCACCGTGCCCACCAGCACCGGCTGGCCGGCCTCGTGGAGCTCGATGATCTCGTCGACGATGGCGTTGAACTTCTCGCGCTGGGTGCGGTAGATGACGTCGGCGTTGTCGTCGCGGATCATCTCCTTGTTCGTGGGGATCTCGTTCACCTCGAGCTTGTAGATCTTCCAGAACTCCTCGGCCTCGGTGGACGCCGTGCCCGTCATACCGGCCAGCTTCTTGTACATCCGGAAATAGTTCTGGAAGGTGATGGTGGCCAGGGTCTGGTTCTCGCGCTCGATCTTGACCCCTTCCTTGGCCTCGACCGCCTGGTGCAGGCCGTCGCTCCACCGCCGGCCGGGCATGAGGCGGCCGGTGAATTCGTCGACAATGATCACCTGGCCGTCCTTGACCACGTAGTTGACGTCGCGCTGGTACAGGTTGTGGGCGCGCAGCGCCTGGTTGATGTGGTGCTGCAGGTCCATGTGGACGGGGTCGTACAGGTTCTCGACCCCCAGCAGCTTCTCGGCCTTGAGGATGCCGTCCTCGGTCAGGGTGACGGTGTGGGCCTTCTCGTCCACCAGGTACTCGACGTCGCGCTTGAGCTTGGGGACGATGCGATCGATCCGGTAGTACTTGTCGGTGGACTCCTCGGACGGGCCCGAGATGATGAGCGGCGTGCGCGCCTCGTCGATGAGGATCGAGTCGACCTCGTCGACGATGGCGTACCAGTGCGGGCGCTGGACACAGTGCTCCAGCTCGAACTTCATGTTGTCGCGCAGGTAATCGAAGCCCATCTCGTTGTTGGTGCCGTAGGTGATGTCGTAGCGATAGGCCTCGTAGCGCTCGCGGTCGTCCAGGTCGTGGACGATCACGCCGGTGGTCAGCCCGAGCAGCCGGTAGATCGGATTCATCCAGTCCCGGTCGCGGCGGGCCAGGTAGTCGTTGACGGTGACAATGTGGACGCCCCGCCCGGCCAGGGAGTTGAGATAGGCGGGCAATGTGGCCACCAGGGTCTTGCCCTCGCCGGTCTTCATCTCGGCGATCCGGCCCTCGTGAAGCACCGCGCCGCCGAGGATCTGCACGTCGAAGTGGCGCATGCGCAGGGTGCGCCAGGCGGCTTCGCGGGCCGCGGCGAACGCCTCGGGCATGATCTCATTGAGCAGCGCCTTGCGGGCGTCATCGTCTTCGGCCCGGTCAAGGCGCTCGCGGAACGCCGCGGTGAGGGCGGCGAACTCCTCGTCGCGCATCGCCTTGAAGCGGGGCTCCAGATCGTTCACCCTGGCGATGATGGGTCGGAGGCGCTTGAGCTCCCGGTCGTTCCTGGTGCCGAAAATAAGGGAAAGGATATCCATTGGTGCAACCTGCCCCGGCGGGGGGAACGCAAACTGTAGCACGATCACCACGGGCTGTCAAACGCTCCGCCCCGAGCGGCCGGGCGCGCCGGCCGGACCGGCCGCCAGGGCTACGCCAGCGGCACCCGGGCCAGGGTCAGGACGTGGATCGTCTCCACCCCCGCCTCGGTCAGGGCGCGGCAGGCGTCGTTGACCGTGGCGCCGGTGGTGAAGATGTCGTCCACGAGGAGCACCGCCGGCGGGACACCGCGGTGCAGGCGGCGGACCCGGAAGGCGCCCCGGATGTTGGCGGCACGCTCCGCCAGCCCCAGCGACGACTGGGGCGGAGCCGCCCGGACCTTGCGCAGCAGCCGCCGGTGCGGCAGCCCCAGGTGGCGGGCCAGCCCGCGGGCCAGCAGCTCCGCCTGGTCATACCCGCGCTGGCGGCGCCGGCGCGGGTGGAGGGGCACCGCGGCCACGCACGCTCCTGCCGGGAGGCCGTCGTCCAGACGGGCGGCGTCCGCAAGCAGGCCGGCCAGCGGCCCGGCCAGCCGCGACGCGCCGGCGAACTTGAACTGGTGGATCAGCTCCCGCAGGGCGCCGGCGTATTCACCCGCGGACCGCGCCCGGTCGAACAGGAAGGCGGTCCCGCGGCACGGCGGGCACAGCGCCTGGGGCGTGGCCAGCCGGTAACCGCAGCGCGGGCACGCCACCGTGTCCGGACGCGGGCGGAGCGGCGCCAGGCATTCCCGGCAGACACCCCGCTCGTCCGGATGGTCGAGGAACGAGCGGCAGAGGAGGCAGTGGTCCGGCCAGACCAGGCTGGCCACGGTGTGGAGGACGCGGGCGATCGGTGATGGAGCGGCGGGGACGGCGAAAACGACCCTCTCCCGGTGCTATTCCCTCAGGGTACCTTTCTCTTTCTTTTCCTGGCAGCCGATGCAGTACTTGGCCCAGGGAACGGCGTTGAGACGCTTGGCCTCGATGGCGATGCCGCACCCCTGGCAGCGGCCGAAACGGCCTCGCTCGATCCGGGCGAGCGCCTCCTGGATGAGGCGCAGCGTGTTCCGGTCGGCGCTGCTTTTGTTGAAATAAAACTCCTTGTTGTAGGCGCTGGAGGCCACGTCGGCGATGTCGCTGGGGTCCTCGTCCACCTCGCGCCCGGAGTTGTCCGCCTCCTGGACGCTGTCGAGGAGCGCCTGCTGCTTCGCCATCAGAGTCTTCTTGTATTTTTCAAAATCTTTCTTTTGCATCCCCTCTCCATCTCCTTTCATTTGTGATACGGCACACGATGCCGGATGGTGCACGCCCGGAACAGCTGCTCGGCGAGCACCAGCACGGCCAGTTCGTGCGGCAGCGTCATGTCCGAAAGCGACAGGACGAGGTCCGCCCGCTCCAGAACCCGGTGGTCCACACCGAGGAAACCGCCCACCACGAAGGCCAGCGGGCGGTTGGCCGGCTCGGCGGTCCGCTCCAGCCAGCGGCTGAAAGCGACCGAATCCAGTTGCCGGCCACCCCGGTCCAGCACGACGCAGAGCGATCCCGCCGGGATCTGGGCCAGAAAGCGCTCGGCTTCTTCGGCCCGGATGCGATCGCCGGCCCGGGTTTCGTCGGCATACCGCGACTCTTTCAAATGGACCACGCGGAACGGGTGGAAGCGTCGGATCCGGTCCGCATAATCCGCCACGAGCGCCGCCAGGTCCCGGTTCTTGAACTTGCCAATCATCAACAGCTGCACGTGCATGCCCGGCGGAAGCCCCAAAAAGATGACACAATATAATGACAGCCGCGAAGGTTGTCAACCCTTTTCGGACTTCAATCCTGCCGGCTCGAACACCCGGGGATCGACTCGAGGCTCGAGACTCGTTCTCCGTTTCTGAGTTCGCAGCAACATCCTCAACTCTGTTCACGAACCCCGAGTCCCGAGCCTCGAGCCTCGAAAAGAAACGGCCGCCCCGCGTGCGGGGCGGCCGGGGGGAGGCGTCGGCGCCGCGGCGGTCTACATGTGCTTCGAGGCCACCGCGGTGATGGAAGTCAGGTTAACGATCTCGTCCACGGTCACGTTGTGATGCATCACGTTGACCGGCTTGCGCATGCCCAGCAGGATCGGGCCGATGGCGTCGGCCTTGCCCAGGTGCTGGACCAGCTTGTAGGCGGTGTTGGCGCTGAACAGGTCGGGGAAGATGAGCACGGTGGCATCGCCCTGGATCTTGGAATGGGGAAAATTCTGCTGGGCCAGTTCGGCCACCAGCGCCGTGTCGGCCTGCATCTCGCCGTCGATGACCAGGTCGGGCCGCGCCTGGCGGGCCAGTTCCACGGCCTTCTGGATCCGCAGGATGTCGGCATTGACTACGGAGCCGAAGTTGGAATAGGACATGAAGGCCACTTTCGGCTCGATCTCGAAGTAGCGGGCGGCGTCGGCGCTCATGACCGCGATCTCGGCCAGCTCCTCGGCGGAGGGATTCAGGTTCACGGTGGTGTCGGCCAGGAACAGGATCCGATCCTTGAGGATCATCATGTAGAGGCCGGCCACGCGCTTGGCGCCGGGCTTGAGGCCGATGATCTGCAGCGCCGGCCGGATGGTCTCGGGGTAGGAACAGGTCACGCCGGAGACCAGGCCGTCGGCCAGGCCCTGGTCCAGCAGCATGCAGCCGAAATAGACCGGGTCCTGCATGAGCTTGCGGGCGGTGCGGGGGGTCATCCCCTTGTAGCGGCGCCGCTCGGCCAGCAGCTCAGCGAACTGCTCCGCCCGGTCGGATTTCCGGGGATCGATGATCTCGTAATCATGGAGATCCAGGCCCAACTGGGCGATTTTGTTCTGGATGACCTCCTGATTGCCCAGCAGCACCGGGGTGGCGATGCTCTCGTCCACGATGATCTGGGCGGCGCGCAGGATCTTGTCCTCCTCGCCCTCGGGGAAGACGATCCGCTGCCGCTTCTCCTTGGCCTTGTTGATGACCACGCGCATGACCTTCTTCGAGAAGCCCAGCATCATCTCGAGATGCTCGCGGTACTTCTCGATGTTCTCGTACGGCTTGGTGGCCACCCCCGTGTCGATGGCCGCCTGGGCCACGGCGGGCGCCTCCCAGAGCAGCACGCGCGGGTCGAACGGCTTCGGAATGATGTACTCGCGGCCGAACGTGAGCTTGATGCCGCCGTAGGCCTTGATGACCGAGTCGGGCACATCCTCCTTGGCCAGCTTGGCCAGGGCGTGCGAGGCGGCGATCTTCATCTCGTTGTTGATCTTGGTGGCCCGCACGTCGAGGGCGCCGCGGAAAATGAACGGGAAGCCCAGCACGTTGTTCACCTGGTTCGGGTAGTCGGAGCGGCCGGTGGCCATGATCACGTCGGGGCGGGCGTCCTTGGCGTCCGGATAGGTGATCTCCGGGTCGGGATTGGCCATGGCGAAGATGATGGGATTCTTGGCCATCGATTGGACCATCTTCTTGGAGACCATGTCCTTCGTCGACAGGCCGAAGAAGACGTCGGTGCCCTCCATGGCCTCGGCCAGCGTGCGGGCGGTGGTCGTCGAGGCGTACATCTCCTTGTACGGATTCATGCCTTCCTTGCGGCCCTTGTAGATGACGCCCTTCGTGTCCAGCATGACGATGTTTTCCCGCACGACTCCCAGGTCGCAGAACATGTTGGCGCAGGCAATGCCGGCGGCGCCGGCGCCGCAGACGACCAGGCGCACCTGGCTGATGTCCTTCTCGACGATCTCCAGCGCGTTGATGAGGGCGGCGCCGCCGATGATGGCGGTGCCGTGCTGGTCGTCGTGGAAGACGGGGATGTTCATGGTCCGCTTGAGCTCTTCCTCGATGAGGAAGCACTCGGGCGCCTTGATGTCCTCCAGGTTGATGCCGCCAAACGTGGGCTCCATGAGCTGGACGGCGCGGATCACCTCCTGAGCGTCGTGGGTGTCCAGCTCGATGTCGAAAACGTCGATGTTGGCGAACCGCTTGAACAGGACGCCCTTCCCTTCCATGACCGGCTTGCCGGCCAGCGCGCCGATGTCGCCCAGGCCCAGCACCGCCGTGCCGTTGGAGACCACCGCCACGAGGTTGCCCCGGCTGGTGTACTTGAAGACGTCCTCGGGATTCTTCTCGATGTGCAGGCAGGGGATCGCAACGCCGGGAGTGTACGCCAGCGACAGGTCCCGCTGGGTCAGGCAGGGTTTGGAGGAAATAACTTCGATTTTGCCTGGCTGCCCGAGTGAATGGTAATCCAACGCATCCTGCTCACGGATCTTGGCGCACATAATGCCTCCTTGCGTGGCTCTACGTATAGTTCAGAAATACATGAAGACTAAACGCATTCTATCGAAACCGGAGCAGGTTTGGAAGCAGTATTTGAACCGGGCCTGACGGCGGCCGGATCCGGACGCCGCACCGGGAGGCTGGCGCCTCCGGACAGTCGCCGGTTGTGATACAATACCCCCGGTTTTGTCCGCCATCGGTCTTGAAAACCCTGCCGGATTGGAGGCGTTATGACGCACCGCGCGACACGATTGCTGTTGGTATGCACCCTGACCGCCGGATGCCTGCTGGCCCTGACGGCCGCCGTCTCGGTCCAAACCTCCCTCCCCGCCGACGCAAAACCATCTGTCGAAGCGGCGTTCGCCCAGGCGAAGGCCGACGATGTGTTCATCCTGGCGCCGAAGAAATTCACCGCCGCCAACAAGCTGTTCAGCGAATATCAGAAGGCCGTGAGGAAGGGCGACAAACCGGACAAGCTCAAGCAGAAAGCCGACAAGGCGATGGCCGCGCTCAAGGCGGCCGACGACGCCGCCGGATTGACCCGAGCTGCGCTCAAGGACACGCTGACCGTCCGCCAGGAAGCGCTTGCGTTCGGGGGAAAGATCTTCAAGCAGACGGCATTCAAAGAGGCGGAAAAATCCTTCTCCGAGGCTTGCCTTAAATGCGAAAAGGACGAAGTCAAGGAGGCGCGGGAAAAGGCCAAGGACGCCGAGAAGGAGTATCGCAAGGTCACGGTGGAGCTGCTCCAGGACGTGGTCCTGAAGGACGCCAAGAAACGCCTCGACTACGTGAAGGGCGGAATGGTCAAGGAGACCTATAAGGCGGCGGAGCAGCAAGTCGAGGGCGCGGAGAATCACATCGACTCCGTCCGGAAGACGCCCTTCGGCATCGCCGAACTGACCGCCAGCGTCTTCGACCGGATCCAGAAAGCTTACGAGATCTCCGGATTGAACAAGTAGGCCTCGGCGGACCCGTCCGGCGCCGGCCCGTCGCGGCGGCCGGCCGGTCGCCGCGGAAGCACTCCGGACAACGGATGAATCGGCCGCGGTGGAGCGACATTTCCGCCGCGGCTGATTTTTTATTCCCCTCTGAGATATTTCCCCGGACGGACAAACAGCGCGTTGATTTTCAGGGGGAACGCGCCATGAACTGGCTCTACTTCATTCCACACGTCTGGGATTCATCCGACGACCGGACCTTCTGGGAGGATGTCTGGCTCCTTCCCTGCTGCCCCCGCCGCGCAGAGTCTCACTCCTCCATCTGGCTCACCGTCGACGCCCTGGGCCCCTACCCCACCAAAAAGGACAAGGGGGGTCTCGAGGATTATGTTGTTCGCCTCCGCCGCCTCGACGGCCGCGACTACGTCATCGACCTCCCCAGCTGCAACATGTATGTGCGCGCCGCCAACTTCAACCTGGAGGAGCTTCTGTTCTACACCGAACTTTTCATCCTCGACGCCTTCAAAGATCCCGACCCCCGCCTCGTGCCCGGCCGCTTTGAGGACTTCGCCGGCACCAACGCCCACGCCCGCACCATCGCCGCCATCGCCGGCAAAGTGTCCACCGAGGGGGAGAATTTCCGAAACTGAGGCTGGCGTTTCGGAACGCCATCGGGCTTGACATCGATCCCCGCGCCGCTAAACTCTGATAGCGACACCCTGGGCGGATGGCCGCCCGCTGGAGGAGTACGCGATGCCCGACCCAACTCCCGCCCCGCGTCCCGGCACCCTGAGCTGCCCCCAGTGCGGCGCCGAGGCCGCGCCGGCGAGTGTCCGCTGCGCCTACTGCGGCTCGTCGCTCGCCACGGTGGCCTGCCCGGAGTGCTTCGGCTCGCTGTTCGTGGGCATGGCTCACTGCCCCTGGTGCGGCGCCGCAGCGAGCCGGGAGGTCGCCGCGGAGTCCGTCGGCGCATGTCCCCGCTGCACCGCCGGGCTGCATCGGATCGGGGTGGGTGCCGCCCATGTGGACGAATGCGCCGCCTGCGGCGGCCTCTGGATCGACACCGCCAGCTTCGAGCGCATCTGCGCCGAGCGCGAGGATCAGGAGGCGGTGCTGGGCACGGCCCGGACCCCGGCCCGGGCGCCGGAGCCGGCGGCGGCCGGCCGGCACTATATCCCCTGCCCCGTCTGCGGCAAGCTGATGCACCGGACCAATTTCGCCGGCTGCTCCGGAGTCATCATCGACCGCTGCAAGGCCGACGGCACCTGGTTCGATTACCAGGAGCTGCAGAAGGTGATCCGGTTCATCCGGGCGGGCGGCATGAAGAAGGCCCGGGCCAAGGAGAAAGAGCGCCTCGCCGAGGAATCCGCCCGGCTCCGCCGCGAGCGCCTGGAGTTGGAGACCCGCCGGTCGTCCGATCGCAGCCGGGGTTTTGTGGACGAGCCCGTCGACCGCGGCGGCCCGGACCTGGACGACATCATCGACGTCGTCCGCCGATTGTTCCGGTGATTCGCTTCGCGCACGGCCGGTCGCGACCGCGCCGCTACCTGGCCAGCAGATCCAGCGCCTGCCGCAGCTCGACGGCGCGGCGACTATACGCCGCTTCCACCGCCGCCGCCCTGGCTTGCAGCTCCGGCGAGGCGGGCGCACCAGCGTCCCATGTCAGCTCGGCCGGGTTCGACATCAGGTTCCTGAAGATCGCCCGCACCAGCCGGCCGCCGGAGAAATAGGCCCGGATCTCGGTGGCCGGGGCGACGTCGTCGAGCCCGGTGGCGCAGAGGTCCGGTCCCTGGGCGAGCACGAAGCTCAGCGCGCCGGCGGCGTCATAGTAGAACACGGCGGTGCCCGGCCCCGCCGCCGGCAGCACCCGGCGCAGCGCCACCCGCCGCAGCGTGAACGGGGCGGCGTACGGGTCCCGCTCGAAATCGGCGTCGCCGCCGCCCTGGTAATGGACCGTGTATTCCGTCGGATTCTGTCCGCCGCCCAACTCGAACCGGCACTGGCGGAAAAGACCTCGACTCACCCCGTCTTCGATCACCCGGTAGTTCTGCCGGACCGTCTCGACAGCCGCGGGAGCGGGGCTCGCCTGGGCGATCAAACCGGCAGCCGACACCAACAGGAACAGCGCGGCCGACACCACTCGGAAGCAACCGGCCGGCACGTGCGGTGCAGAGCGTGGGCCGTTGGTCATAAGTCCTCCTTGATACCGGTCATCCTCTGCGACGCGGTACGGATATTAGACGTAATAACCATTGTTTTTCTTGAATTTGGTTTGTGGCAACCGGACTTGAACCACCTGACGGAATAATGTAAAATATAGCAAATTTGGCAGTTAAAGGAACACTGTGGATCCCGTTGTTCATGTGGCACATTCTTTCGAAGAGGCGCGGGCATGGGAGATTGAACAGGAAATCCGCCTGACTCCCGCCGAGCGTCAGGCCATCGCCAAAGCACTGCGGGATCGATTCTACGGAGCGGAATCGCCCGATGTCCGCGATGCGCCCATCGCCTATGAACGCCGCTCACTTCTCGACTGATATCCGCGAGTTTATCGGGCTGCTCCATCAGCACGACGTCCGCTACGTGATCGTCGGCGGCGAGGCGGTCATTTTTCACGGCCATGCCCGGCTGACCGGAGACATCGATTTTTTCTACGAAGCGTCAGCCGACAATGCCGAGCGGCTATACCGAGCGCTCTCTGAATTCTGGCATGGGCGTGTGCCTGGAATTCTGACGGTATCGGATTTACTGGTCCCGGGGATCATCTTCCAATTCGGGCGACCGCCGAACCGGATCGATCTGATGAACACCATCACGGCAATCCCGTTTTCCGAAGCGTGGGACACCCGCGTGATCGCCCACACGGACATCGGCGATCGGCAGATCCCGGTTCATTATCTGGGTGCCGCGTGTCTGATCCGGAACAAGCAGGCTGTCAACAGGCCCAAAGACCTGGACGATCTGGAGTTTCTGTTTGAGGCTTTTCCGGATTTAAAATAAGCCATCCATCCGTTGAATGACTATCTCCCGGTTCATTCAGATTGTACCGCTCGCCGCCCGGCGGGCGATGACCAGCATCTCGAAATCGTCAGGGGTGAGGGGCCGGTTGCGATCGAAGACGCCGGTGTCGCACCCCCGGATCTCGATGTCGGTGAACCCGGCCGTCGCTAGCAGCCAGGCGATCTCGCTCGGGGCGTAGAACCGCTCGTCGGTGGCCAGCGTTTTGGTCCGGCCGGAGTCGTCGGTGACCGCGACGGTGGAGCGGTCCCGGAAGGTGAGCAGGTCGAAGGTGCCGGCCTGGGTGGTCACGCCCGACGGGTGCTGGTCGAGGAACTCCTTGACCGAGTGGTACAGGGGGAACAGCGCATTCAGCGTGGTCAGGATGAAGGGGGCGCCGGGCGCGAGCGCCCGCGCGGCGCAGCGCAGGATCTCGAAGTTTTCGGCATCGGTCTCCATGAGCGGGAACGCCCCCTCGCAGATCAGGATGGCCGCGCCGAACGGGCGGGCGAAGCGAAAACGGCGGGCGTCGCGACGCTCGAAGCGCACCGTCACGCCGGCGGCGCGGGCCTTGGCCCGGGCGCGGCGGAGCTGGTCCGCCGACAGGTCGATCCCCGTCACCGTCCAGCCGCGGCGCGCCAGCTCGATGGCATGGCGGCCGGTGCCGCAGCCGATGTCCAGGATGGTGCGGGTGCGGTCGTGCCCCAGCTCCGCTTCGATGAAGTCGCACTCGGCCACGGTGCCCCGGGTGAACACCTCGCGGTCATACGACTCGGCGTAGTTCTCGAACAGCTCCTCGTACCACGGTTTCATGGGTCAGCTCCTGGGGGGAAGGTTGATGGTTGATGGTTGATGGTTGATGGTCGCGTTCGTGCTCGTATTTCGTAATCGTAATTCGTAATCGTGATCGTAATCGTGCTCGTAATCGTGCTCGTAATCGTGCTCGAGGCTCGAGACTCGAGGTTCGTTCCCGTAACGCGGACATCGGACCTCGGCTCTCGGATCCCGGCTCTAGAGATGACGATCGCGGACAGGAGTCGCTGAAAATTCCTATCTCTCGGTCCGAGCCGCGCCGCTTCGCCAAGCATGGCGGTCTTCCGGGCCGTCGAGAACGGCTTCAACCTGTTCCGCGCCACGGGCGAGGACCTGTCCATCGCCTGCGACGCCCACGGCCGCACCCTCGGACGGATGGACGCGATCACCACCGGCCAGCCGAAACTGCTGCTCGTCCACCTGCCAACGCGGGGCGTGTGGACCTTCTACTCGGTGGCCGGCGACTGGTTCTCCTGGCGGCGCTAGCCGCGTTGGCGGTGCTGGCGGTGACGGCGGTGACGGGCGTCCGCCGGAAACCGGCGACAGCGGGATGCGAGAATCCCGACTGAACTTCGAGCGCGGATGCGAGGATGACAACGAGCACGATTACGAGCACGATTACGAATTACGATTACGAATACGATCACGAATTACGAGCACGAGGGATCGAGAACGAGCCTCTAGCCTCTAGCCTCGAGTCTCGATCACGATTACGATCACGATCACGATTACGAGTACGATTACGAATTACGAGCACGAGGGATCAGGAACGAGCCTCTAGCCTCGAGTCTCGAGCCTCGATTACGATTACGATCACGATTACGAGTACGATTACGAATTACGAGCACGAGGGATCAGGAACGAGCCTCTAGCCTCGAGTCTCGAGCCTCGAACACGATCACGATTACGAATTACGATTACGAGTACGATTACGAATTACGAGCACGAGATCTCAATTCCTATCTCCTATCTCCTTTCTCCTAACTACTCATACCGCAGCGCCTCCAGCGGCGCCACGCGCGAGGCGCGCCAGGCGGGGACGGAGCCGGCCAACAGGGCCACGGCGGCGAGCAGCGCCAGCACCCCGGCGAACGTGACCGGATCGGTGGACCCAACGCCGTACAGGAGGCTCGCCAGCACCCGGCCGGCGGCGAGCGCGCCCGCCAGGCCCAATCCGGCGCCGACGGCGACCAGGAGGCCGGCCTCGCCGAGGATCTGGCGCAGGATTCTCGATTGGCGGGCGCCCAGGGCCATCCGCACACCGATCTCCTGGGTGCGCTGGGTGACGGAGTAGGCCATGACGCCGTAGATCCCGACGCCGGCCAGCACCAGGGCCAGCCCGGCGAACAGGGCCAGGAGCGACATGGCGAAGCGCTGCGGCGCCACCGCCTCGTCCACCCGATCGGCCATGAACCCGACGTTGGCCAGCGCCAGCTCCCGGTCCACGCCCGCGAAGGCGGCGCGGATCTCGCCCATCAGCGCGGCCGGATCGCGCTCCGTGTCCACGACGAAGAGGAGCGCCCGGTACATGTCGCCCACGGGCACCTCCAGCGCCTCGTCCGATTCCTGCTCGTACGGGGAGTAGCTCCGCGGCAGGGAAGGCTTGTCCATGGCGGTGTCCTTGACGTCGCCCACCACGCCCACCACGGTCATCCAGGGGGCGCCCGTGTACCAGCGGAAGCGCCGGCCGATCGCGTCCTGCCCCGGCCAGAACAGCCGGGCCATGGTCTCGCTCACGAGCGCCACCGGCAGCTGGCCCTGACGGTCGGCGGCGGTGAAGGCGCGGCCGCGCTTCAGCGGAATGCCCAGGGCGCCGAGATAATCTCCCTGGACCCAGACGTGGGCCACCGACGGGGGCGCGTCGCCGGAGCCGGCGGTGAGCCCCTCCACCTGGAGCGCCCGGATCTCGTGCTGACCGAGAGGCACCGCCGTGCCCGCGGCGGCGCGGCGGACGCCGGGCAGTGCCCCTAGCCGCTCCACCGCCTGGCTGTAGAAGGCGCGCAGCTGCGTCGCGCGGGCGTAGGTGCCCGGCGGCAGCGTCACCGAGAAGGTGAGCGCATTGCCGTTGCGGAAGCCGGGATCCGTGTTCATGAGCCCGATGAAGCTGCGGAGCAGCAGCCCGGCGCCCACCAGCAGCACCAGGGCCAGGGCGAACTGGACCACCACGAAGGCGGCCTGCAGCCGCCGCCGGCCGCGGGAAATGCCGCCGCCGCGGCCGCTCTCCTGGAGCGACTCGCGCAGCCGCGTGTGCGCCACCGCCAGCCCCGGCGCCAGGCCGAACAGCACGGCGGTGGCGAGCGAGGCGAGGAGCGTGTACGCCAGCACGGCCCCGTCGAGGCCGATGGCGCCGGCGTGCGGCAGGTTCACCGGCACGAGCGCCAGCAGCGCGTCGATGGCCCAGGCGGCGAGCAGCGTCCCCAGGGCGCCGCCGAGCAGCGCCAGCACCAGCCCCTCGGTGAGCACCTGGCGCAGCAGCCGCGCCGGCCGGGCGCCCAGCGCGCCGCGGATGGCCATCTCCTTGCGCCGGGCCGCCGCCCGCGCCAGCAGCAGGTTGGCCACGTTGGCGCAGCCGATGAGGAGCACCAGCCCCACCGCGCCGAGCAGGACCAGGAGCGGCGTGCGCACGTCGCCCACCATCGCCTCCTGGAGCGGCGTCACGGCGATCTGCAGCCGCGCGCCGCCGAGCGCGGTCTTCAGCGCCGGGGCGTAGCCGTCCTCGATCCGCCGGGCCAACGCCTCGGCTTCGGCCCGGCCCTGCGCGAGCGTGACGCCCGCCTTCAGGCGGGCGATCACGCTGTTGTTGTACATGCTCCCCTGGGACTCGAGCTCGAAGGGGGTGAACGCGACGGGCACCCACAGCTCGGCGGGCTCATTGTTGGACGGCAGTCCGGGGAGCGGGAAGCGGAACTCCGCGGGCATGACGCCGACGACCTCGACGGCCTGGCGATCCAGGCGGACCGTCCGCCCCACGATGCCGGGGTCGCCGCCGAAGCGCCGCTGCCAGAGCCCGTGGCTGATGACCACCACGCCGCTGCCGGGCACGTTTTCATCAGGACGGAAAGTGCGGCCGCGCGCGGCCTGCGCGCCCAGCAACTCGAAGATCGCCGGAGACACCCGCGCCCCCGTCACCCGCTCGGGCGCCCCGCCGCCCGACAGGTCGTAGCGGCCGTTCTGGAAGACGGCCACGGCGTCGCAGCCGGTCAGGCCGTCGGCGAAGATCTTGAAATCGGGGGCCGAAAAGGGCATGACGGGGAAGCCGGCCTCCGGGAACGCCTCGTTGACATAGACGAGGCGTTCGGCGGCCGGATACGGCAGCGGCCGGATCAGCACGGCGTTCACGATGCTGAAGATCGCCGTGTTGGCGCCGATGCCGAGCGCGATGGTGAGCAGGGCGGCGGCGGCGAAGACCGGGTCCTTGCGCAGCACCCGCAGCCCGTAGCGGATATCCTGAAGCAGCGTGTCCATGGAATGCCTCCTGGGGTGAGGGGCGCGCCCCGCTCAGCGGGCCGCCGCCGTCTCCTCGACGATGCGGCCGTCCAGCAGGTGGATGATCCGGCCGGCGGTGCCGGCGTAGCGCGGGTCATGGGTCACCATGCAGATGGTGGCCCCCTCGGCGTTGAGCTGCTGCAGCAGCTCCATGACCATCCCGCCGTTCTGGGAGTCGAGGTTGCCGGTGGGCTCGTCGGCGAGCAGGATGGCCGGCCGCCCGGCCAGGGCCCGGGCCACCGCCGCGCGCTGCTGCTGCCCGCCCGAGAGCTGCGAGGGATAGTGCTTCAGGCGGTGCGACAGTCCCACCCGCTCCAGCGCCTCCTGTACCCGCTCGCGGCGCTCGGGCGTTTTCAGCCCGCGGTAGGTCAAGGGCAGCTCCACGTTCTCGAAGATGGTCAGGTCGCCGATGAGGTTGAAGGCCTGGAAGATGAACCCGATCTCCCGGTTCCGGATGTCGGCCCGCTCGTTGGCGCCGAGTGAGGCGACGGGCTGGCCGCTGAGCCAGTAGCCGCCGGCGGTAGGGGCGTCCAGCAGGCCCATGATGGCCAACAGCGTCGACTTGCCGCAGCCCGACGGCCCGGCGATGGACACGTACTCGCCCGGATGGATGTCCAGTTGGATGCCGTTCAGGGCGTGGGTTTCCACATCGTCGGTGAAGAACACCTTGGTGATGTCCTCCAGCCGGATCACGGGCGTCGCGTTCGTCTGCATGATGGGTACCTCCTGCGCCGGCGCGGCTGCCGGCGCCGCGCGTATTTATTTCAGTTGCACCCGGTCCGCACCGGACCAGGCGGACATGTCGGACAGGATCACCCGGTCGCCCGGGCGCAGCCCCTCCAGCACCTCGATGGTGTTCACGGAGCCGCGGCCGAACCGGACCGGCACGCGCACGGCGCCCGCGCCGTCCGGCTCCAGCCGGAACAGGCCGATGGTGCTTCCTTCCTGGACGAAGGCGGGCCGGCCCACGAACACCGCGTTATCCAGCCGGACGATTTCGATGGTGCCGTCCACGCTCAGGTCCGGCCGGGCCCCCTTGGGCAGGTCGCCGGTCAGGGCGATGTCCACGGCCACCGTGCCGCCCCGCACCGCCGGGTCGATCCGGGCGACGCGGCCGGCGATGACGCCGTGGCGCGTGTCGACGGCGGCCGCCTGGCCCAGGGTGATGTCGCGGGCCTGAGTTTCGGGAACCTTGATCTCGGCCTTGAGTCGGGCGGGATCGGCCACCCGGGCCAGGTTGGCGCCCGGCGCCACCTGCTGCCCCACCTCCACCGGCACGTCCTGGAGGACGCCGGCGATGCCGGCGCGCACGTGGAGGGCGTCGAGCTGGCCGCGCTTGATCCGGTAGCTGGCCTGGTACTGGCCGATGCGGGCCTGCTGCGTCTCGATCTGGGCGCGCATGGCGTCGGCGTTCATGGCCAGCCGCTGCTGCTCCAGGTCGTGCCGGGTGGTCAGCTCCTCGGCCCGCACCCGGGACAGCTTGAGCTGCAGGTCGGAGATGAGCCCCTCCCGCGCCAGCTCCTGGTTCACGTCGGCCTGGAGGCGGGCCTGGCTGTAGTCGGCCTGGACCGAGGCCGCCGCGGCCCGCTGGTTCAGGAGCTGGCTCTGGAGCTGGACCCGCAGGTTGGCCAGCTCCGCTTCGGCGGCGCGCAGCTGCATCTCGGCCTCCACGGCGGTCTGCTCCAGCTCGGCGTTGCTCAGCTCCAGCAGGACGGTGTCGGCGGCCACCGTCGTGCCCGGCCGCACCAGGATCCGGTCCACGCGGCCGGCGGTTACCGCGGGGATCCAGACGATCTCCTCGGGCACGAGGGTGCCCACGCCGCGGACCTGCCGGAGCATGGGGCCCTGCTGCACCGTGTCCACCCAGACGGTGGCGCGGTCCACGGCCGGGGCCGCTTTGCGCAGGCGCGACAGGCCGAAGCTCACGGCGGCCAGAACGAGCGCCGCCCCCGCAAGGTACAGCCCCCAGCGGAGCCAGCGGCGGGATGTTCGGTTGGGGCGTTGGATGTCCATGGTGTTTCCTCCGCCACCCTCTTTCGCAAGCCGCGTGCCAGACGGGTCACCCGAGATCCGCCACCGGTGTTCGCCGGAAACCGATCGGATGAATTCATCTGAAAGTCCGGCCCGATGACGGTTTCCAGCCAACGCGGGATCGGAGGTGTCGCAGCGGGGACCGGGCGCGTGTCGTCCCGATTGTGGGATCGGCCGGTCTCAAAAGCGGGACGCCGGCCGATCAGAGGGGCAGGCGCAGCACGGCCACGCAGCCGGGGCCGTCGGCGCGGTTGGCCAGGTCCAGCGTGCCGCCGTGGGCTTCGGCGATCTGCCGCGAGAGCACGAGGCCGATCCCCGAGCCGTCCGGCTTGGTGGTGAAGAAGGGGACGAACAGGTTGGCGTCGCTGGCCAGCCCCGGCCCGTTGTCGGCCACGCGGATCTCGACGAAGCCGCCGGCGGTGCGCCAGCCGACCGCGACGCGGCCCCCGGCGGGCCGCACGGCCTCCACGGCGTTGCGGAGCAGGTTGATGAGCACCTGCTCCAACTGGTCGCCGTCGGCCGCGACGGTGAGGTCCGGCCCCGGTTCGATCTCGACGGGGTGGAGCGTCTCCAGCGCCGCCGCCCGCCGGACGGCGGCGCCCAGGTCCAGCGGCGCCGGCCGGGGCTGGGGGAGGCGGGCCAGCTTCGCGTAGCCGTCGAGAAAGCGCCGCAGGCTCTCGGTGCGGGCGGCGATGATGCCGAGGCCGTCGTCCACATCCTGCCGCCAGTCGTCGGGAAGCGGCTCGCGCCCGATGATCCGCCGTAGGCTCGCGGCCAGCGATCCCACGGGCGCCAGCGTGTTGTTCAGCTCGTGGCCCAGCACGCGGACCAGCCGCTGCCACGCCGCCCGCTCCTCCTCGCGGAGGGCGCGGTTCAGATCGGCCAGCACCAAGAGATGGTACGGCCGGCCATCCTCGCGGAAGGTGGTGCGGCGCAGCGCCCAGCGGCCGGCGCCGCCGGGCAGCCGCAACTCCACCAGCCGCTGCCTGGCGCCGGCGAGGAGGTCGCCCAGCGCCAGTTCGGCGGCGCTCCGGCCCACGAGCTCCGTCTGCGGCCGGTCCAGCAGCCGCTCGCCGGCCCGGTTGGTCAGGCGCAGGCGCCCCGCATCGTCGAAGGCGAAGAGGGCCAGGTCCACCTCGGCCAGCACCACGCGGAGCAGGGCGTGGGCTTCGACGGCGCTCCCGCGCTGGCGCCGCAGCATCTCCCCGAGCGCATTCACCTCGCGGACCAGCTCGCCCAACGCGTCGCGGCGCCCCTGCTCGCGGACGCGGATGGAATAGTCCCCTTCCCGGAGCGCCCCCAACGCATTGGCCAGCGTCCCCAGGCGGCGGACCAGCCGGCCCCGCAACCGCCAGGCGGCGCCCAGCCACAGCGCCAGCACGAGCGCCGCTGCGCCCCAGCGGAGCGGCGGCGCCCAGTTCACGAAGCCCAGCAGCGCCCATGCGGCCGCCGCCCCCGGCAGGCCCGCGAGCAGGATGCCGGCCAGCAGGCGGCGCTCGAAAGCGGCGCGCGCGACAGGTTGCGATTCGGCTGGATCGTTCATGCTGCGCTTCCCCGGTGAATGGCCGGACCCGGCTCAGGTGAGCCGGTGCTTCTGCAGGCGGCGGTACATGGCGCTCCGGCTCAGGCCGAGCGCCGCGGCCGCCGCCTCCGCATTGCCGCCGCACCGTTCCAGCGCCTTCTGGATCAGCAGGCGCTCCATGGTCTCGAGGCTCAGCTCGTCGGGCGCCGGTCCGGCGGGCGCGGGGCGGCAGGCGAGGTCGGCGGCGGCGATCCGGCGCCCCCCGCCGAGCAGGACGGCCCGCTCCACGACGTGGTCCAGCTCGCGCACGTTCCCCGGCCAGGGGTACTGGAGCAGCGTCTGGAGCGCGTCGTCGGTGAAGCCGTCGAATTCCTTGCGGTACCGCCGCCCGTGCCGTCCGAGAAAATGCGCCGCCAGCACGGGGATGTCCTCGCGGCGCTCGCGCAGAGGCGGCAGGCGGATCTCCACGGTGTTGAGGCGGAAGAACAGGTCCTGGCGGAACCGGCCGGCGGCCACCTCGGCGGGCAGGTCGGCGTTGGTGGCCGACAGCACGCGCACGTCGGCCACCTGGGTGCGCGACGAACCGACGCGTTCGAACTCGCCGCTTTCCAGCACGCGCAGCAGTTTGGCCTGGAGCGCCGGCGGAATGTTGGCGATCTCGTCGAGAAAGAGGGTGCCGCCGTGGGCCAGCTCGAAGCGCCCCACCCGGTCGGTGCGGGCGTCGGTGAACGCGCCGCGGACGTGGCCGAAGAGCTCCGCCTCGAACACGCCCTCGGCCAGCCCGCCGATGTTCACGGTGACCAGGGGCCGGGCGGCGCGCGGCGACAGCTCGTGCAGCAGCCGGGCCACCAACCCCTTGCCGGTGCCGTTCTCGCCGGTGATGAGCACGTGGGCGTCGGCCGGCCCCACGCGCCGCGCGAGCTCCAGCGCCGCCCGCATGGGGGGCGAGTCGCCGATGATGAGCGTCGGCGTCGCGCCGCGCAGGAGCCGGTTCTCCGCCTCCAGCCGCGCCCCGTGGCGCAGCGCCCGCCGCAGCGCCACCTGGTTGCGCAGGATGGCGAGCAGCCGCTCGTTGTCCCACGGCTTGGTGACGAAGTCGCGGGCGCCCCGCTGCATGGCCGCCACCGCCAGGTCGACGCTGGCCCAGGCGGTCATGACCACCACCGGCAGGGCGGCGTCGGCCGCCTGGAGGCGGGCCAGCAGGTCCAGGCCCTCCTGCCCCGAGGTGGTGTCGCGGGTGTAGTTCAGGTCCATGAGCACGGTGTCGAACTCGCGCTCCGCCACTGCCTGCACCACGGCCGCAGGCGAGGCGGCGGCCTCCGACCGGAGCCCCTCGCTCTTGAGGAGCAGCCGGAGCGCCTCGCGCACGTCGGCCTGGTCATCGGCGATCAGAATGAGTGGGGTGGTGTCCGCCATGGTGTCTCGCCTCACGGCCCGTCCGGTTGGTCAGAGTTCATTTGACTGTAACCTGATTGTAGCATGAGGAAGTTAGGAGTGAGGAGTGAGGAGGCGTGCTCGTAATTCGTAATCGTAATCGTGGTCGTGATCGTGATCGTAATCGAGACTCGAGGCTCGAGGCTCGAGACTCGTTTCTGATCATCGGACATCGGACTTCGGACTTCGGGCAGCCTGGATTCACCGCCGAGGCGCAGAGGACGCAGAGTCTCTTTGTGTTCTGATCCCTGATCGTCAGCCGTCTCCCGTCTCTCCTCTCCCGTCTCCCGATTCACCCATTCACCGATTCACCGTCCTGCTTTCCTTGGCACGAGCCATCGGTTGGCACCGCGGAGGTGCCGCGTGCGGGAGGGAGCGGCGGGAAGGGGCCCTCGCGGCATCTCTCCCCGAGTGCCGCACCACTCCGTCGGTGTCCGTCAGCGGCCGCCGGTCCCTAAGACAACATCGAAACCCTCGGGGCCGGGATTCAATGGAACTCTGCTTCCAGCCTTATTCCAGCTCCAAGTTGACACAATGATCTGGTGAGTTGTATTAATGAAATCGGGGTTCACCATGTTATCGATTATGGCTGAGCGGTCACGCCGGCGAGGGGAACGCCGTGGGGATGCCAGGATTTCAAAAGGCCGAAACTGAGACTGGATTCGATTCTCGAATGCCCCGCTTTTTAATGGTGGTTGTTCCTCGTTTCAATGTACGGAGAAATCATCAAAAGTAGTGAAAATGAGTAAAAGAAAATCGATCCCCGCAAAGATAAGGCTGGAAGTCTTCAAGCGGGATCGATATACGTGCCAGCTCTGTGGTAAATCGCCGGCGAAGTACCCGGAGGTTGATCTGGATGTCGTTGAACTAGAGATTGATCATTATCAACCGATTTCCAAAGACGGCAACAATAGCCTAGCTAATCTGCAGACGCTCTGCCGGCAATGTAACCGGGGAAAAGGAAATGACGAAAGTTTCAACATCACCATTAAGGATAAAATTGAGGATCTTCTAAACAAAATCAATCCGAAGATATTGCAGGCTTTACAATCTAACAAAAAAGTTCGGATCGTTGCCAATGAAGTTGACTATCATGAGTTGGCACGTCTGATCGGCGTGTCAGAGCAATACAGGGTGGAGGTCATTCCCAACACCCTGATCGGTTACCGGGCAGGCTTCAGCCTGGGCATCTATACAATCGATGATAATGGCGGCGCAAAGGTCAACTTCTTCCTGGAATTAAAATAACAAAGTTAAAAATATGCTTTTCGCACAAAACCACTCTCAAACAACGGATCACTGAAATCGACGCAGCGAGGAATTGTCTTGCCCGACAAGGAAGCCACCGCACGCATCAAGATCAACAAGCTGCTCGAGGCGGCCGGCTGGCGCTTCTTCCCCGAGGACGGCGCTCCGGCCAACATCTGCCTCGAACTCAACGTGTCCGTCAAGTCCCACGAGCTGGACGCCCTGGGCGACGATTTCGAAAAGACGTCCAACGGTTTCGTCGACTTTCTCCTGCTCGACTCCAAGGGCTTTCCCCTGATCGTGCTCGAGGCCAAGGCGGAAGGGAAGAATCCGCTGGTGGGCAAGGAGCAGGCCCGCAAGTACGCCCGCTCGCTGAACTGCCGCTTCGTCATGCTGTCCAACGGCAACCTGCACTACTTTTGGGACCTGGAACGGGGCAATCCGTACCTCATCACCTCGTTCCCCACGCCCGATTCGGCCACAAGCTACGGGAAGGTCACGCCCAATCCGGCGCGACTTTGCGAAGAGACCGTCGCCGAGGACTACATCGTTCTCACTCAGCGCCCCGCTTACCGCTCCGACGCAGGCTGGAAGAGCCCCGAGGAGCGCCCAGCCTACATCCAGGCCAACAAGCTGCGCTTCCTGCGCCCGTACCAGTTGCGGGCCATCCACCAGTTGCAGGCCGCCGTGCAGGCGGGGAAGGACCGCTTCCTGTTCGAGATGGCCACCGGCACCGGCAAGACCCTCACCGCCGCCGCCGTGGTCAAGCTCTTCCTGCGCACCGGCAACGCCCGCCGGGTGCTCTTCCTCGTGGACCGGCTGGAGCTCGAGGAGCAGGCCCGGAAGGCGTTCACCGCCCTGCTGTCCGCCGACTTCCACACGGTCATCTACAAGGAGAACCGCGACGACTGGCGCCGCGCCGAGATCGTGGTCACCACGGTGCAGTCGCTGCTCTTCAACAACAAGTACCAGCGGCTCTTCTCGCCCACCGATTTCGACCTGGTGATCTCAGACGAGGCGCACCGCTCCATCGGCGGCAACGCCCGCGCCGTGTTCGACTACTTCATCGGCTACAAGCTGGGCCTCACCGCCACCCCCCGCGACTACCTGCGCCGGTTCGAAGGCCGGGATGCCTCAACCCGCGATCCGCGTGAGGCCGAACGCCGCCTCCTCCTCGACACCTACCGCACCTTCGGCTGCGAGAGCGGCCAGCCCACCTTCCGCTACTCGCTCCTCGACGGGGTGAAGGACGGCTACCTGATCAACCCCACCGTCGTGGACGCCCGCACCGAGGTCACCACCGAGTTGCTCTCCGAGGAGGGCTTCATCGTCTCATTCACCGACGACGCCGGTGAGGACCAGCAGGAGGCGTTCAGGCAGCGGGAGTTCGAGAAGCGCTTCTTCTCGGAGGCCACCAATCAGCTCTTCTGCAAAACGTTTTTGGAGCATGCGCTGCGCGACCCCGTGAGCGGCGAGATCGGCAAGTCCATCGTATACGCCGTGAGCCAGAACCACGCGGCCAAACTGGCGCAACTCTTCAATCAGTTTGCCGACCGGATGTTCCCCGACCGGTACCAGTCCGATTTCGCCGTGCAGGTCACCTCCGCGGTGCCCGACGCCCAGCAGTTCGCCATCAACTTCGCCAACAACAACCTGCTCGGCTCGGGCAACTTCCTCCCCGGCTACAAGACGAGCAAGGCGCGGATCTGCGTCACTGTGGGCATGATGACCACCGGCTACGACTGCACCGACATCCTGAACCTGGGGCTGTTCCGGCCCATCTTCTCCCCCACCGACTTCATCCAGATCAAGGGTCGCGGCACGCGTACCCACGACTTCCGGGAGCAGCTCTTCGACGACGCCGTCCGCGCCGGCGTGGCCCGGCCGCTGAAGACCGCCTTCAAGCTCTTCGACTTCTTCGCCACGTGCGAGTACTTCGAGACCGAGTTCAACTACGACGAGGTGCTGCCGCTGCCGCGCGCCACGGGCAAGCCGACGAACGGCGGCGGCGATGACGGCCCCGTGTACCGTCCGGACACCTATGAACACCTCGGCGCCGACATCTTGTCCTCGGTGAAACAGGAGGTGATCGGTCTCGAGGGGATGAAGATCGACCGCATGTTCTTCGAGCGATTCGAAGAGGCGGTGCGGGAAAACGACTTCATCGTCCGGTCGGTGGAGTCCGGGCAGTGGGACCGGGTCATCGATTACGTGAACCGCGAGGTGTTCCACAAGCCCGAGGAGTACTACACCCTCGACAAGCTCCGCCAGGCGGCCGCCGTGGACCGCCGCCTCACCCTGCGCGAGATCCTGGAGAAGATCTTCGGCCTCATCCCGCGCTTCAAATCAAAGGACGAGCTGCTGGAGGAGGAGTTCACCAAGTTCGTCGCCGATCACACGCCCGCCGAGGCGCAGGCCATCCCCGCCATCAAGCACTTCTTCAAGGCCTACGCCACCAGCGACCGGGTGCGCCACATCATCGAGTCGCGGCAGTTCACGGATCTGGCCACCAACCCGGCGTTCTCCACCCGCGACTTCAAAGCCGTCCCGCCGGAGTATCGCACGCTGGTCCCGGAGTACATCAAGGACTACGTGCCCCTGAACCAGTTCATCGCATGAGATGCGACAGGGATGGACAGGATATTCAGGATCAGCATTTGAAATAAGGCGAACTGAGGACACATCATGTTGGATTCCGAAACACGACGGCGCATCGACACGGCGCGGGACATCCTGGTGGGCAAGGTGCCCGATCCCAAGAGCCAGGTGGAGCAGATCACCATCGCCCTGATCTACAAGTTCATGGACGACATGGACGCCGAGGCCGAGGAACTGGGCGGCCAACGCAAGTTCTTCGCCGGTGACTTTGCCCGCTACGGCTGGTCTCGGCTCATGCGCGCGGGACTGGGCGGCCATGAAACATTGAACCTCTACGCCGAGGCAATCACGCGGATGCCGGAAAATCCAGGCATCCCGCCGCTCTTCCGTGACATCTTCAAGAACGCCTTTCTTCCATACCGCGATCCAGAGACCCTGCGCGCCTTTCTCAAGATCATCGACGAGTTTCAGTACGACCACTCCGAGCGCCTGGGCGACGCCTTCGAGTACCTGCTCTCGGTGCTGGGCAGTCAGGGCGACGCCGGTCAGTTTCGCACCCCGCGCCACATCATCGATTTCATCGTCGCCATCGTAGACCCAAAGAAGACCGACACCGTGCTCGATCCGGCCTGCGGCACCGCCGGATTTCTGATCTCCTCATACAAGCACATCCTGAAGGCCAACGCCGACGCCCGGGGGCAGAGCACCCTCACCCCGGACGAGAAGGGCCGCCTGGCCCGCAACTTCAAAGGATACGACATCTCCCCGGACATGGTGCGGCTGTCGCTGGTGAACATGTACCTGCACGGCTTCACCGACCCGCACATTCACGAGTACGACACCCTCACCTCGCTGGACAAGTGGAACGAGCACGCCGACGTGATCCTGGCCAATCCGCCGTTCATGTCGCCGAAGGGCGGCATCCGGCCGCACAATCGCTTCTCGGTGCAGAGCAAGCGCAGCGAGGTCCTGTTTGTGGACTACATCGCCGAGCACCTCACGCCCAATGGCCGCGCCGGCGTCATCGTGCCCGAGGGCATCATTTTCCAGAGCCAGACGGCCTACAAGCAGTTGCGGCGGATGCTGGTGGAGGACTGCCTGGTCGCCGTCGTCTCCCTGCCGGCAGGCGTCTTCAATCCATACTCCGGCGTCAAGACCTCGATCCTGATCCTGGACAAGGCGCTGGCGAAGCAGTCCAACACGATAGCTTTTTTCAAAATTGAGAATGACGGCTTCGGCCTCGGCGCCCAGCGCCGCCCCATCGACAAGAACGACCTGCCCCAGGCCCGCGCCGAGATCGCCGAATACCTGCGCCGCCTGCGGGCGCGCGAATCGCTGGAGGCGTTCGAGCCGACGCTCGGGTTGATCGTGGCGAAGGAGAAGGTCGCGGCGAGCGGGGTTTACAACCTGAGCGGGGAGCGGTATCGGGAGGCAAGCGTCAGTGCGTCCAAGTTTCCGGCGGTCGAGCTTGGCGAGTTATGTGAGCTTGTACGTGGCGTTGTCTATGCGAAGGAAGACGAGATCCCCGATGGCGGTGTCCAAGTGCTTCGCGCCAACAATATCAATAAGGACCGCTTTGAGCTTGACCTAGAGGACATCAAGCACGTGTCCCCGAAAGCTAAGTTCTCAGATGAGAAGAAGCTCAGGAGAGACGACATCTTCATCTGCCTCGCCAGCGGCAGCAAGGATCACATCGGCAAGGTCGCGTTGGTCAGGGAAGACACGGATTTTTACTTTGGCGGGTTCATGGGAGCCATCCGCGTTAGGCCGGGCCGGCTTCATCCCAGTTATTTGCTGAAGCAGCTTACAACTGGGCACTTCAATGACTTCCTCCGTGAGCAGATTGCCGGAGCCAACATCAACAACCTCAGCGGCGCGCTGCTTTACCGCTTCAAAATCCCACTCCCCCCGCTGGAGGTGCAGAAGGAGATCGTGGCGGAGATCGAGGGCTACCAGAAGGTCATCGACGGCGCCCGCGCCGTCGTCGACAACTACCGCCCCAACATCCCCATCGATCCCAAGTGGCAGATGGTGCAATTGGGAGAAACATGCGACATCTTTAATGGATCGACACCTTCGCGGAAAAAGGCTTGTTATTGGGATAATGGCACCATTCCGTGGTTCACTGTCGATGATATTAGAAAGAAGGGAAGAGTTATCCGCGAGACTATCCAGTCGGTCTCGGAAAGGGCATTGATCGAGACCAGTCTCAAGTTACTTCCTGCTAATTCAGTTCTTTTGTGTTGTACAGCGTCGGTCGGAGAATACGCATTCACAGAGATCGAGCTCACTACCAATCAGCAATTCAACGGTCTCGTCGTTAATAAAGACTACTCAGACAGATTGTTTCCGAAGTTCCTCTTTCATCTTTCGGCGCAATTCAAAGACGAGCTTCTGCGCTTATCAGGAAAAACATCTTTCAACTTCGTTTCCTGCGGTACATTGAAAACGATAAAAATCCCCCTCCCCCCGCTCGACACGCAGCGCTCCATAGTCGCCGAGATCGAAGCTGAGCAGGCGCTAATAAACTCCAGCCGCGAACTGATCGCCCGCATGGAGAAAAAGATTCAAGCCACCATTTCACGTGTTTGGGAAATTGACCATTGAGCCTGAATTCACTCTACGCCACGAGCTCAACATGACCATCTCAGATAGAACAAGAAAGTTGCTTTGGGGCAGATCGGGGAACCGGTGTGCTATTTGCCATAACCAACTAATTGTCGATGCTAATAAATCCGATGATGAATCTGTGGTTGCCGACGAGTGCCATATCATCTCTCCACAGCCAAACGGCCCTCGTTACGATCTTCAATTTCCCGCTGAAGGATTTGATTCTTACGATAATTTGATTTTGCTGTGCCGGACCCACCACAAGATGATCGACGACCAGACCACCCGCTACACACCAGAGAAATTGCGTCAGATAAAAGCACAACACGAACAGAGGGTCTCTGAAAAGTTATCGGAACAAGGTTCACCGAAACCCGTCCGAATTCGTCGGTGCACTGAGAACATTCCGCGATATTTGACGAGACTAACGACCGGCAAGGAGTTGTTGGACCTGGTTACAAATGCCATGGGTTATTCGTTCGATCATGATCCCTTAAGCTCTCAAAATGAGGTCGATCTCGTCAGTAGCTTTCTACAAGAAGTGCAAGATTGTGGCGAATGCAGCACTGAGATGGAAGCTGGTGCTCGCGTCCAAACCGCCTATCATCTCACGGAATTCATTCATGAACTTGAGGGGAACGGCTTCTTCGTCTTCGGCGTGCGCGAGGTTCAAATACTTGAGGGCGGCACGCCCCCTGAACCATCAGATTGGCCAATCGCAATCGTGCAGGTTCTACGAAAAGACAATGAGGCGATCATTCACACCTCCAATTTATAAAAATGTAAATTCGTCTGAAATCCACAAAAACGAGGTGAGTTGAGTGATGAACCGCCTTTTAGTACTAGAAAAACTGAAGGAACTTATAAAAAACAAATCGATCATCGAAAAACTTGGACCGAAATCTGAACAGGGAATTAGCTGGCTTGAAGAAGCTCGTGCTTACACAACCTTGGTAGACCAACAGCTGGGTGATGAATTGTCACACTATACGATGCTTATTTGCCTACCATTATCTGCGAATAGCCTGGGACCAATATGGGTCAACACGCAAGGTGTTATAAGAACGGCGATAGTGAAATTAGAACAAGAGAATCCTGCTCAGGGTGAAAAAATCTATGGTCCGGGAGATGCCTATGACATCTACCGCGATCTGTCTCAAATACTGGCTGAAGCGAAAACAGACATCTTCATAGTAGACCCTTACGCAGATCATGAGGTCTTCGATTTGTACTTTCAGAAGATAGGAGAAGGAGTGCGGATTCGTCTTTTATTGAGAAAGCTATCTGAAAATCTCCGTTCTTTATCAGAGAAAATCAGAGCTAAACCTGGAGTTCAATTCGAAGTTCGGTCATCAGATCGGATCCATGACAGAGTGATATTTATTGATACTCATGATTGTTGGGTAATAGGGCAATCTATCAAGGATGCTGGAATGAATAAACCTACTTATTTATTACCAGTAGTATCCGTTCAGGACATGGCTGCCCTATATGAAGACGCGTGGCAGAATGGCTCTCTCTCTTAATGAGGAGATCTCCCCCGGTCGCGGTACCTCCAATGAGCCTGCCGGCGGCCGCGGACCACGAACGAGATTGCAGTTCAACGGGATCATCTGCGACGTGCGATGGAATGGTGTCGCGGGTCCCTCGGATTTTGCGGGGAGGGCTTTCGCGCCGCTCCCTCCCGGTCGCGGTACCTCCGACTTGCCGATCCGGGTGATCGTGCCAGGAAAGATAGGAGATAGGAGCATGGAGAAATTGCAATAGAGGCTCGATACTCGAGGCTCGTTCCCGTCCTGTGAGATCGTGCTCGCCCTCGTTGTGTTTATCGAGTCGAACGGGTGGTCAAGATCCCTCAGCAAGCCCCCGGTACTTGCCGTCAGTCTTCGATCCGTTCGAACACCGCCGTGCTGGTCACCGTCCGGCCATCGGGGAGATGGCTGAGGTAGGTGACGGTGAGGGAGCGGCCGTCCGGGGCGAGCACCGCCGTCTCGTTGACCACCACCCGGCCCGCCTTCTTCGCCACGCCCTCGATGGCGCCCGTGCCGGTGAGCCGGTACGCCACCGTGTCGGCAAAGGGGGTGCCTGTCACCGGGTAGTCTTTGCCGTCGAACCGGGCGGCGACGGTGATGAAGAGCCGCTCACCCCGGTCGTTGACGATCTCCTGTTCCATCCTGACATTCTGGCCCCGGACGATGATCCGGACCACCTGGCTCTGCGGCGCCGGCACGTTGAGCCGGGAGAGGGCCGGATTCAGTTTCCATGTTCCGCGAAAGCCCTCCCCGCCGCTCCGGCACGCGGTGACGGCCAGGGGCACGAACATAAGCAGGATGGTTATGACAATGACGTCGGTTCGGCACATGGGGACCTCCGGGGAGAGCGGTTCACATGGATCGCGCATGTCTGTACACGTAGTTTCTGTCCGCGGATTGTAAGGGGAAACAGCACGGGACGCAAGCCCGCGGCTTGGGACGCCGGCGGCATCCGGTCTGAGTGATACGGATTTGAGGGAACGGTGAATCGGTGAATGGGTGAATCGGGAGACGGGAGAGGAGAGACGGGAGACGGCTGACGATCAGGGATCAGAACACAAAGAGACTCTGCGTCCTCTGCGCCTCGGCGGTG
>Ga0209201_1000598_pt1 | contig 48521 bp, 48 predicted proteins | sample AD_UKC055_MetaG_FD_184411 | JGI IMG/M metagenome (GOLD analysis project Ga0209201, IMG submission 184411) | Active sludge microbial communities of municipal wastewater-treating anaerobic digesters from USA - AD_UKC055_MetaG (SPAdes) (version 2) | ecosystem: Engineered > Bioreactor > Anaerobic >... | reverse complement strand
TGAGGAACTGGTGAAGAAATTTGAAGGAACCGCATTGCAGTTCCTGGACAAAGACCAATCGGAGCGGATAATAAATTGCGTCTTCGGGCTCGACCAATTGGGAGACATAGGCGAGCTGACCGCCAATTTGTCCTTTACCTGAGCTTCCTGCTGTATTTCGCCTGAGGGGCATTATCGCGCTTCCTCCCCGCATTCGCTTTTCGGCGAGGCGAATTTCGGACCTTTTTCACCTCCCCTGCCATAAACATGGCAGGGCGCTCTTTAGCATCTGTTTTTGTGGGGCTGCCCGCAGGCCCTTCAAGCGGCGGCGGGGCCTTGCACTTCTCCTCCGTTCGGGGGTTAACGGTGATTGACAGGAAGGGGCGTTTTTGATACATTTCCATCATATCTTTTCCTTCGGCGAGCTGCAAACGCACGTGAAAAAGGGGCCCTATGAAGGTTGCAAAAAGGACTGATGCTATCGCGCCTTTCTATGTCATGGAGCTTCTTGAAAAAGCAAAAGAGATGGAGGCAAGCGGCAGAGACATTGTTCACATGGAGGTCGGCGAGCCGGACTTCCCCACCCCTTTCGCAATCAAGGAAGGGGCGATTCAATCGATCAGGAGCGACCGCACCTTTTATACCCACAGCCTCGGTCTCCCGGAGCTGAGGGCAAGGGTCTCCCGGCACTACCGGGAAACGGACGGACTGGTTGTGCCGCCGGAGAGGATCGTCATCACGAACGGGACCTCCGGGGCGTTTTTACTTCTTTTTGCCGCCCTGCTCGAACGGGGGAAATCGCTTGGCATATCCGATCCCGGTTATCCCTGCTATAAAAACATTGCATCACTCCTTGACTGTGAAATTCTCTCCATACCGGTAACGGAGGAGACGCGTTTCGAGGTTACCCAGGATCATCTCGACGCCCTTGATCGCCTGCCCGACCTGCTGGTCCTTGCCAACCCCTCAAACCCCACAGGCGCCGTATACAGAGAAGGTACGCTGTCGTCGCTTTATGGGGCCCTCTCCGCGGAAGACAGACTTCTTGTCGTCGATGAGATATATCTCGGCCTTGCCTACGGAGACAAACCCAGAAGCGCCCTCGCCGTATCCGACGACATTATCGTCGTAAACGGCTTTTCAAAAGCCTATGCCATGACAGGCTGGAGGCTCGGGTGGATGGTGGTTCCGCGCGAGCTCGTAAGACCGATACAGAAATTCGCCCAGAATATATACATCTCTCCGCCTTCAATATCGCAGCATGCGGCCCTATACGCCTTCGACAATGTCGGGGGTCTTGACCGCATGAGGAAAACCTACGAGGAGAGGGGGGGCCTCATGGTGCCGAGGCTAAAAGACCTTGGGTTCCGCGTGCCAATAAAGCCAGAGGGGGCATTTTATGTATACGCGGGGATCGAACGCTGGGGCATCGACAGCATGGTGTTTACCGAAAGGGCTCTCAACGAGGCCGGGGTTGCCTTCACCCCGGGATACGATTTCGGCTCTTTCAGGGCCGGCTCACACGTCCGTTTTTCCTATGCGACGGGCATCGAAAGGCTTAAAGAAGGGTGCGACCGGCTGAAGAAGTGGCTTGCCGGGCTGAAATAACGGCAAACAATACCTTGATTTTCCGAGGAAAACCTACTATCCTGTCAAAAAGGAGGGGCATATGAGCGTAGGCATTGTAAAGGATAACCTCTTTTTGGAACATATCACTGATGATTACCACCCCGAAAACCCCAACAGGTTAAGGTCTATTTATTCAATGCTTGAAACCATAAGCGACGACGGCATCGTCTTTGTGCAGCCACGAAGGGCAACCCGCGAGGAGATCGCCCTCAACCATGATCCTCCCTATATCGATTATGTCGCGGCGACAAGCGGCAAGGCGCCGAAAAGGATCGATCCGGATACGGTTACCTCTCCGAAGACCTACGAAGCGTCGTGTCTCGCTGCAGGGGGGGTCCTGGTCCTCATCGACAAGCTGCAGGCGTCCGAGATTCAGAGCGCCTTTGCCCTTGTAAGGCCGCCGGGCCACCATGCGGAGCGCGACAGGGGCATGGGCTTCTGCATCTTTAACAATATTGCCATCGGCGCCAGATATCTGGAAAAGGCCTATAGCGCAAAGAGGATCCTCATCGTCGACTTCGATCTTCATCACGGCAACGGGACGCAGCACAGCTTTTACAGGGATGCCTCGGTCCTCTACTTTTCAACCCATCAGTACCCCTATTACCCCGGAACGGGGTGGTATGAAGAGATAGGTGAAGGTGAGGGTGAAGGGTATACAATAAACGTGCCCATGTCCTACGGCATGACCGACGAGGACTATCTTTATGCCTTCAGGGAAGTTCTTGTTCCCGTGTCGGAAATCTATAAGCCTGAAATGGTGCTTGTTTCGGCAGGCTTCGACGCCTATTACAACGACCCTCTCGGAGGCATGGCGGTAACTGAAGGGGGGTACACCACGATGACCGGCATTCTCCTTGAGATCGCCAAAAAACATTCGAAGGGCAAGGCGCTTTTTGCCCTCGAGGGCGGTTATGATCTTTCGGGGCTTGCAAGCTCTGTGAAGGCGGTGATAACCGAGATGAAGGGGAGCCCTGCATATTCCTACGAAAAGAAGAAGGGTCAATCAAGCGAGATAGTGCAAACGGTAAAAAGATTGAAGCAGCTTTTGAGCTCCCGCTGGGGGGATTTTTAGTCCGGTTTCCTTCGCTATATGGAGTCCTTCCATATCATCTCTTTCAGTTCCTTGCCGACCTTGAAATAGGGAAGCTTTTTCGGCTCAACGTTGACCATCTCTCCGCTTTTCGGGTTTCTCCCTTTGTACGCCTTATATTCCCTGAGGGTAAAGCTCCCGAAGCCTCTTATCTCGACGCGTTCGTTATTTATAATTGCCTTTTTTACGCTGTCGATGATTGTATCAACCGCTATTTTCGCGATCTTCTGGTTTACATTGATGTCAGCGGCAAGCTTGTTGATGATGTCCATTTTGTTCATGGAAATACCTCCTATTGATTTTCTGAAATAAACCTGTATGCGTTCCTGAATATTCTCAACCCATCTCCCCCTGACTTTTCAACGGGCTCCCTCGTCCATCGGGGGTGCTGTGTATAATGGATAAACCCTTCAGGGTGAGGCATGAGACCGAAGATGCGCCCTGACGAGTCACACAGGCCGGCGATCGCCTCTGTCGAGCCGTTGGGGCAAGAAGGGTACTCACCGGTAACGTTCCCTTTTTCATCTGCATACTGCAAGACTATGTGGCCGCCCTCCTTAATTTTTCCAATGGTCTCCCGGCCGTCGGCGACGCATTTTCCTTCTCCGTGCCTCACAGGAAGATAAATTTTATCCATATCACGGGTAAATATGCAACGGGAAAGTTGATTGATCTTGAGGTACACCCACCGGTCCTCAAACCTTCCTGAGTCGTTTGATGTCAGCGTTACTGTCTGCCTCCCGTATTCACCGCCGGCTGCCGGGAGCAGCCCTGTCTTCACGAGAAGCTGGAACCCATTGCATATGCCAAGCAGTATCCTGCCGTCTGCGACAAACCTGATCAGCTCATCGACAAACCTCTCCGTTGAGCTGCGCAGCTTCTGATAGCGCCATTTCACCGCCTGGGCTTTGGCCGAACCAAGATCGTCCCCGTCAAGAAAGCCACCGGGAAAATTTATAAAGGCATAGCGGTGGATATCCTTTGGGTTCTCCATCAGGCGGTCTATGTGAAGGATGGTTGTGTCAAAACCCGCCAGCCTGTTGGCATAGGCAGTTTCGTATTCGCAGTTTATCCCGTTTCCGAACAATACCAGGCTTTTTGGTCTTTTCTTTTTCATGTGGCGTAGCTGTGCAAACCCGAAAGAATAAAATTTACCCCGAAATACGTAAACATAACGCTCATGAACCCTATGATCGAAATCAATGCGATCCTCTTTTCGCGCCAGCCTCTCACTAATCTGGCATGTAAAAATAAAGCATATATTATCCACGTAATCAATGACCATGTTTCTTTAGGGTCCCAGCTCCAGTATGAACCCCAGGCGTAATGCGCCCACACGGCCCCCGTGAGTATGCCGGCGCTAAGCATGGGGAAGCCGATGACCACGCTTCGGTAGTTTATATCGTCAAGGACCTTCTTCGGCGGAACGACGCCCTTCCATTCGACAAAATAGAGGGAGCCGCAGACAAAGGATATGACAAACGCCGAATATGCCACAAAACAGGTGATGACATGAATGTGAAGCCAGTTGCTCTGCAGCGCCGGTATCAGAGGCTGAATATTTCTATCCACAGAAGGGGAGATGGAGGCGTATCCCATCAGGAAGAGGGAGGCCAGGGACGCGCACATCGTGATTGCGGGATAGGGGATCTTTTTCCGCATCACAATGAGCATGAAGGTTACAGACCAGGCAAAAAAGATGAGTGATTCATAATAGTTCGCGAGCGGTACATGCCCCATGTCCAGCCCGTAGGACTCAACCCAGCGGAAAACAAGGCCCAGGGTGTGGATGAATATGGCCCCGTAAAGGGTCGCCCATATGGCTGAATGGATCTTCTCCTTTTTCAGGGAAAAGTAGAGGATATGGAGAAAAAAGACAAGGAGGTACAGCATTGTCGCTACCCCGAGCATCTTATGGTGTATGGACATGGATCTCCTCTAACAATTTTTTGAACTCTTTATCGAAATTCCCCTTGTTCTTCAGTGCCGTTCCCGCCACCAGCGGTCCGCCGGCAGTCTTCAGGAGGTATATCCTTCTGTGCCGCACAAAGAAGTTGACGTACAGTCCGAAGAGGATAAAGACAAATCCTGTCCAGACGACGAAAACCCCGGGATCCCTCGATACTTCAAGGCCGGTATAGGGCCGCTCCTGAATATCATTAAGATTCACCTTTATCCCTTGCAGGTTTTGTTCTCTGAGACGATCCACATTCTTCAGGAACCAGGTTGCCTTCGGTTCGTTGCCGTCAAGATATGCAACGAGGACTCCGGGCCCAAAGTCATGGACCTTTCTTTCATAGCGGGCCACCATCAATAAAAGGCTGTTTTTCCTGAATGCCTCCCGTTCCGCCAGGACAACCCTTTCGCCCCCCACGTTGAAGAAAAAGACAGGGGTGCTGCCGTAATGTGACTGGTAAAAACGGATTCCCTTATAGGAAAGGGGTTCGTTCACCCTAATCTCTTTTCCCGCCACAATTTTTCCGTTCTCTACTATCTCAACGGTGCTTACGAAATCCTTCGGCTCCCCGGTAGGATAAAAGCTTACCTTGAAGTCTTTACACATCACGGCAAAACCAAGAGGCATCTCGGCGGGGTCCTTTCCGCGCAGCACCAGCCGGTCTTTCGTCTCCCCTATTTTAAGCGTCACAAACCCCTTGTATCCGAAAAGAAGCCCTATAAAACTCCCGGCAAGGATTATAATAATGCTCGCATGGATAATAAAAACCCCATATCGCGACAGCCGCCCCTTTTCCAAAACCACGCCCTGCTCATCCCTGACGGCCAGCCCGTAGCGCCGCGTCAGCAAGCCAAGGACCTCGTCGAAGTCCTTCTCCGGGACATATGAATGGAGATCCATTTTTAGCAGTTTGTCTTCCCCCGGCAGCATGACCACCTTTGTCTCCCTGGCAAAGAGGGTTAGCCTGCGAAGGCTGCAAAGAACCAGGCTTAGCGCAAACAAGGCAATGAGCGCGATAAACCACGGCGCGTGGTATGCATCGTCAAGCCCGAAGAGGGTGATTATCTTATAGGTGTTTTCAGAATATAAGGCAAGGTACTCCTCGGGAGTTGCCCCCTGCTTTACCACCGTGCCCAACACAGATGAAAGGGCAATGAGGGAAAGGATGAGTATTGCGAATCGCAGCGAGGCGACAAAGTCAAGGGTCGCCTTGAATATGCTTTTTTTATGGCCTGTCAGGTGTCCCCCGGGCTACTTTTTGTGGCACTCTGCACATTTTGTAGGTGCGTTTACCCCTTTTGCCGCGCTTTCCTTGTGACAGGTCTGGCAGTTCTTGTGGAACGCATCCTTTGCGGTAGGCACGCTGTCTTTCACCTCTTTCAGGAGGTGGCACGTTGTACACTTGTCCGGTTCCTTCGGGTCTTTATCTTTATGGTGACAAATGACGCATTCTATTTTTCTCTTCTCTGCGTGCGCGGCGTGCGAAAAAGGCGTAGGCGGTAGCTTCGCCCCTTCGAGCAGGAGGCTTAACGGCTCCGGTACCTGTTTTTGTGCACCCGACACGCTGATGATCGTGACAACAAAAAGGGCCACCCCAATGCAGGGGGCAATGGCGAACAACGCTGCCCTCATGGCTCACCTCGAAAAATTTTCTCATGTTATCTTAAAAAAAGCCTTAAAGTCAAGGGAATCCGGAGCGAGGCCGGAAACCGGTTCATGGCTTAAAAGGCAGGAACAAATATCTAAATCAAGCACTAAGCCCAGATTTTCCATTAGGATTAGCATAGTGTCGGGCTCTTCCCCGCAAACACGCTCATTTCGCTCCTGCGGCTCCATTCGCTCGCGTTCGGCTTCGGAACTTTTGCTGCGCAAAAGACCGAGCTTCCTTGCCTCACGACGGTTTGCTAAAGGAAGGCCCGACGCTATGCTAATGACTTATCCGGGTTAAACAATTTTAGGATTGGCATTGTAATGAGCCTACGCGTTGATAGAGATGAAGTTCTTCAGCAGTGCCTGTCCGGCCCTCTGGCTTTTCTCCGGGTGGAACTGGCATGCAAAAATGTTATCCTTCGCTATCGATGAGGCAAAGCCGCCTCCGTATTCCGTTCTTGTTGCCGTTACATCCTCTTCAGGGAGGCAGTAGTATGAGTGCACAAAGTAGAAGTGTTCGCCGGTCGCTATCTCTTTCAGTACCGGGGCCTCCTTCACGACCTCAATGCTGTTCCAGCCCATATGGGGGACCTTTATCCGGCCCCTGAATCTGGGCACGCCGCCCCTTATGATCCCCATACCCTTAACGCCCGGTGCTTCCTCGCTGTTTTCAAAAAGCACCTGCATGCCTAGGCAGATGCCGAGATAGGGCTTGCCGTCCAGAATGGTTTTTCTTAGGAAGGCAAGCAGCCCGAGCTTTTCAAGATTTTCTATGCACTTTCCGAAGGCGCCCACGCCCGGCAGTACGATGGCCCCTGAGGACAGGATGACCTCTTTCTCTCTGGTGATCGCCACGTCAGCGCCGAGCCTTTTGAAAACGTTGGCAACGCTTTTCAGGTTTCCCATGCCGTAATCAACTATAGCGATCATTTTCCCGCCTTGTCGGATATCGCCTTGCCTGCACTTTTACAGAACACCTTTTGTAGAGGGCACGCCCCGTATCCTCTTGTCTTTGGAAACGGCCTCCTTAAGGGCCATTCCGAAGGATTTGAAGATTGCCTCGACCCTGTGGTGAAGGTTTCCCCCGTAAAGGAGGTTTATGTGCAATGAAGCCCTTGCCTCGTTGACGAAGCCCTGGAAAAATTCCTTTACCACATCGGCATCAAACTCCCCTGTCTTGCCGTGCACCTTGCCCTTCCATACCAGCGTAGGCCTGCCGCTTAGGTCTATGGCGCACATGCACAACGACTCGTCCATGGGTATTACGGCATAACCGTACCTTCTTATCCCCTTATATTCTGCAAGGGCTTTGTTAAGGGTCTTCCCCATGACGATCCCGATGTCCTCAACGGTGTGGTGGAGATCAACATCAACATCTCCCCTTGCCTTTATCGTGAGATCGAAAAGCCCGTGTTTTGCGAAGAGGCTTAGCATGTGGTCAAAAAAGGGTATGCCCGTTGAGATGGTGTAGGAGCCGCTTCCATCGATGCACCACTTTACCGATATGGCCGTTTCCTTCGTCTTCCTCTCTACCCTTGCTTCCCTTTTCATAGAACCCCCTTTTTATGGAATAACCTTGTTCAGCGGGTATTCAACGATCCCCTGCGCGCCGGCGCGCTTAAGCTCCGGGATGATGCTCCTCACCGTCTTCTCGTCCATGATAACCTCAACGGCAACCCATTCCTGGTCCGAGAGGGTTGAAACTGTCGGCGTGTGGAGAGACGGAAGTATGCCGGTCACCTTCTTCAGCTTGCTTTTCGGCACGTTCATCTTAAGCCCTACCTTTTCCTCGGCCAGAAGGGCTCCTTTCAGCAGCATCGTTATGTTCTCCATCTTCGTCCGTTTCCATTGTTCCTTCCATGCGTCCCGGTTCGCAATCAGAACGGTCTCTGATTCGAGGATCGTCTCGATGATCCTCAGGTTGTTTGCCTTAAGCGACGCACCGGTTTCGGTAACCTCAACGATGGCATCGGCAAGGAGCGGGGGTTTTACCTCCGTTGCTCCCCAGGAGAACTCTACCGACGCCTCAATGCCTTTCTTTTTCAGATATCTCCTGGTGAATCCTACGAGCTCCGTTGCGATCTTTTTGCCCTGAAGGTCCTCGACCCGTCTGATGCGGGAATTTGCAGGAACGGCAATGACCCATTTTACCCCCCTGAAGCCCACCTTTCCATACCTGAGCCTCACAAGCTCTACAACCTTTGCGTCCTGCTCAAGCACCCAGTCCAGCCCTGTAATGCCCATGTCGAGTATCCCGTCTTCAACGTACCGCGCCATTTCCTGTGCCCGTATAACAAGGCCTTCTATCTCCGGGTCATCGATGGACGGCACATAAGACCTTTCAAGCAGCTTTATGTTAAAACCGGCATTCTTAAATAGCTTGAAGGTGGTATCCTGCAAACTGCCTTTCGGCAACCCTATTTTAAGGACCATATTATAACTCCTTTCGTGCTTTTATCGCCTCTCCATGGGCATACAGGCCCTCGATTCGGGAAAGCCTGACGGCGTTGTCGCCGTATTGCCTGAGGAAGTCTTTGTTGATTTTAACAAGTACTTTTCTCTTTGTAAACCTGTCAACAGAGAGGCCGGCGGTAAACCTGCCCGCACCGCCGGTAGGGAGAATGTGGTTCGTCCCTATGTAGTAATCGCCCATGGCAACGGTGGTATGCCGTCCCAGATAGACAACCCCCGGGTAAAGGACGTCCCTTTCTCTTTTTTCATCCCCTATCAGCTCCATGTGCTCCGGGGCGATCCGGTTGATCGCCTCGATGGCCCTGTCTACGTTCTTATAATGGACTATAAAGCTGTTATTCTCCAGCGCCTTCTCAATAACGTCCCTTCTCTCGTTTGACGCGATAAGCCGCTGCATCTCTTTGCCCACATCCTTTATGTGGGCCTTTGAAGAAGAGAAGAGGCCGACCATTGCCATCTCGTCGTGCTCTGCCTGGGAAAACATGTCCCACGCAACGGCACTTGCGGAAAAGGGCTCGGTGCAGAGAATGACCAGCTCGGTAGGCCCTGCGAGCATGTCAATGCCGACGTGGCCGTATACGTCTCGTTTTGCCTCCTCTACGTATGCGTTCCCCGGCCCGACGATCATGTCTACCTTCGGCACAGAGCCGATCCCGTAGGAAAAGGCATATATGGCCTGCGCCCCGCCCAGCCTGTATACATCGGTAATGCCAAGCAGCTTGCATGCCGCGGCAACATAGGGATGTATTTGCCCTTTTGCAGCGGGCGATGTGACGAAGATCTTCTTTACGCCTGCTATCTGAGCCGGAACTGCGCCCATAACCAGGGATGAAGGGTACGCCGCCGTGCCACCCGGCACATATACGAGGGCCTTCTCTACGGGAACAAAGGACTCTCTCACGACAACGCCTTTCTTTCTGTATATCCTGCCAGGCGGCTTTTGTCCCCTGTGGTAAGACCTTGCGTTTCTGATCATGCCCTTCAACACCGCAACGTCTTTCTTCTCTATCTTTGAGGCCGCTATGCGCAGCTCACCCGCGGTAAGCTTCAACGGGTATTCCCTGTCCCATCGATCCCACTCTTTGGAAAATTCTACAAGCGCCCTCTCCTTTTGTGTCTCAAGCGTTTTTTTGATCGTTTCCACTGCCCGTTTCACATTCCGGCGCTTCCTGTTTCGGCCCTCGTTAACAAACGCAAGGAGGGCGCTGTATTCCCTTTCAAGCTCCCAGATCTTCATCCTTCTTCCTCCTTATCTTTGCGCCGAGGCTCTTAAGTTTTTCCTCTATCTTTTCATATCCCCTGTCAATGTGGTAGATCCTTGAAACGTCCGTCGACCCGTAAGCGGCAAGTCCGGCGATTATCAGGGAAGCGCTTGCCCTCAGGTCTGTCGCCATTACCCTTGCTCCGGAGAGCCGCTCTACGCCTTTTACAATGGCCGTATTTCCTATAACCCTGATATCGGCGCCCATTCTTCTTAGTTCCGCCACGTGCATCATCCTGTTCTCAAAGATCGTCTCGGTAACGGCGCTCACCCCTTTTGAAACAGACATCAGCGCCATTATCTGGGCCTGCATGTCTGTCGGGAAGCCGGGGTAGGGAATTGTCTTCGCGTCCGCCGATACGGGCCTCTTTCTTGACATTATCGCTTTAATGGTGTTTTCGTTCTCTTCGATCTCCATGCCCGCTTCTTTCATCTTTTCGATAACGGCCTTCAGGTGCAGGGGGTTGCAATTTTCAATAACAATGTTTCCCCTCGTGATGCCGCAGGCGGCAATAAACGTGCCCGCCTCGATCCTGTCAGGTATCACCTCGTAATCGCAGGGCGTCATTGCGTCTACCCCCTTGATCCTGATGACCTCCGACCCCTCCCCCTCTATCCTCGCCCCCATTCGTTTCAGCATGCGGGCGAGGTCAACCACCTCAGGCTCTCTGGCGGCATTCTCGATCACCGTTTCGCCCTTTGCAAGGACTGCCGCCATCATAATATTTTCCGTCCCGCCGACGGTAACCGTATCGAATGTTACCCGCCCGCCCTTCAGCCTTTTCGCGTTCACATCCACGTACCCCTCGCGGATCTTTATGTCGCATCCGAGCGCTGCGAGCCCCTGAAGGTGCAGGTTGATGGGCCTCTCGCCGATCGCGCAGCCTCCCGGATATGATACGGTAGCCTTTTTCAGGGCCCCCACAAGTGACCCAAGGACGAGCACTGACGCGCGCATCTCTTTTACGATCTCATAGGGCGCCACGTGATTATCGAGGTTCCTTGTATCAACGGACAGGACGTTGTCCTCTGTCCATTCAGTCTTTCCGCCGAGTATGGCAAGGAGCCTTATCATGGTTTCCACGTCCCTTAAACGCGGTACGTTTCCTATTGTGTAACGCCCCCCCTGAAGAACCGTCGCTGCGATAAGGGGAAGCGCGGCGTTTTTCGATCCGCTGATCCGTACCCTTCCTTTTAGTCTTTCCCCGCCCTCTATGATGAACTTGTCCATTTCCCTATGATCACCCTTTCGATGCCGGAAAGGTCTTTTCTTGTGACAACCGAGAACCCTCTGGCCCTTAAGCCGCCCCCGATCAGCCCTGCCTGTTTTTGGCCTCCGACCTCACACAGTACGTACCCTCTCCCTGCAAGGCGGCCCGGCAATTTGTCTATGAATCTCTCGTATATCTCCGTGCCCCCTTTTCCTCCGAGAAGCGCGGTTTCCGGCTCAAATCTTTTTACATCCTCCATCAGTCCGTCCCACTCTTCGGCAGCAACGTACGGGAGGTTTGCCATTATCACGTCGAACTTTGCCGCTTTCTGAAGTCCGTCAAAAAGGTCTGAACAGAGAAACCTTGTCTTTTCAAGCACGTTAAGCCTTCGCGCATTATATCGTGCCACGCTTAGGGCTTCAACGGATATGTCAACACAAAGGACCTCTCGCAGCGTTTTTTTGGCGACCACAACCCCTATCGCGCCAGATCCTGTGCCCATGTCAAGGATCTGCCGCTTCTCCCTCCCTTCTCCCAGTATCCCCAGCGCCTCTTCGACAAGAAGCTCCGTCTCGGGTCTCGGTATGAGGACCCTTTCGTCAACATAAAGCTCTTCAGAGAAAAACTCCTTTTTCTGTGTTATGTATGCGAGGGGCTTCCCCCTGGATCTCTCCTCAATAAGCCGCACAGCCCTCTCGGCCGTTGCCCCGTCAAGCTCCCGGTGCTGATTGGCGAGCGCCTCCTCTCGCCCGATGTGGGACGCGAAGGCTATGATGTTAATGGCGTCAAGCCTTTTAACGGCTCCGTTCTGAAACAAGATGTCTCTGATGCGCACCGTTTTGCTTACCCTTTTTTTAATGTCTCTGATTGAAAATGGGCTATTAATGGGGAGATTACGGGGGCGATGTCCCCGTTCAGGATGTCTTGCAATTTATAAAGCGTAAGCCCGATCCTGTGGTCGGTAACCCTGCCCTGCGGGAAGTTGTATGTCCGTATCCGTTCGCTCCTGTCGCCTGTGCCGACCTGCTTCCTCCTCTCGTCTGACATTTCCTGTTCTTTCTCGCTTTCCATCTTTTCTTTCAGCCGCGCCCTGAGCACTCTCATCGCCTTTGCCTTGTTCTTGTGCTGGGATTTTTCATCCTGGCACGTTACCACGATCCCCGTAGGTATATGCGTGATCCTTACCGCTGAATCTGTTGTATTTACATGCTGGCCGCCGGGGCCGCTGGAGCGAAAGACATCGACCCTTATCTCGTCAGCGCCTATGTTTATCTCCAGCTCTTCCGGTTCCGGGAGAACCGCAACGGTGACCGTTGATGTGTGTATTCTCCCCTGCGCCTCTGTTTCGGGTACACGCTGCACCCTGTGTACACCGCTTTCGTAGCGAAGCATGCCGAAGGCGTCCTTTCCCTCCACCATCAGAATGACCTCTTTTAGGCCGCCGAGATCGGACATGCTGACCGTCATGACCTCTGTCTTCCATCGCACGTTCTCGGCATACTTCATATACATGGAGAAAAGGTCCCTTGCAAAAAGTGCGGCCTCTTCTCCGCCCGTCCCTGCCCTTATTTCGAGGAACATGCTTTTTGCCTGCTTCTCCCCCTTGTTGAGGAGCTTTTCTCTCAGAACGGCTTCGAGCCCCTCTTTTTCCTTCTCAAGGAGGGCTATCTCGTCTTTGGCGAGCACCTTCATGTCCTCTTCTTGCGCCGACCTGAGGACCTCCTGCGCGTTCGCGGCCTCTACGTCCCGCCTCTTCCATTCCCTGTAAGGGTCCACCAGGTCCTTAAGTTCCGCCCGTTCTTTGGCCAGTTTTTTATAGGACTCCAGGTTGGCAAGCGCCTCGGGTCTCGCCATCTCTTCTTCTATCTCCTGGTATCTTTTTTCTATCTCCTGGAGCCGCTCAAACATTATTTCGTCTTTTTGCCATAGCGCCTTTCAAACTTCTCTACCTGGCCGGTCGAGTCTAAGCGCTTTTCCTTGCCGGTAAAGATGGGGTGGCATTTTGCGCAAATCTCCACGGTGATCTTGTCTTTGACTGACAGCGTTTCAAAGGTGTTGCCGCACGCACACTTTACCGTCGCTTTCTTTAGGTCCGGATGGATGCCTTTTTTCATGTTCAACCTCCTTTGCTCATAGAATTGAGAAAATCCTGGTTTGACTCAGTGTCTACCATCTTTTCGAGGAGAAACTCCATCGATTCAACGGGGTTCATCGGCTGCAGAACCTTCCTCAGCAGCCACGTTCTTGAAAGGTCGTTTTTTTCCAGCAACAGCTCTTCTTTCCTCGTACCTGATTTGTTTATGTCGATGGCGGGAAACACCCTCTTTTCCGCGAGCTTTCTGTCAAGGTATATCTCCATATTTCCGGTGCCCTTGAACTCTTCGAAGATCACCTCGTCCATTCTGCTCCCCGTGTCTATCAGCGCCGTTGCAACGATCGTCAGGCTTCCCCCCTCTTCAATGTTTTTCGCCGCTCCGAAAAAGCGCCTCGGCTTCTGCATCGCAGATGCGTCAATGCCCCCGGAGAGTATCTTCCCGCTTGACGGGACCACGGTATTGTATGCCCTTGCGAGCCTTGTTATGCTGTCGAGCAGTATCACCACGTCCCTTTTGTGCTCCACGAGTCTCTTGGCCTTCTCGATAACGATCTCCGCCACCTGAACGTGTCTCGTTGCGGGTTCGTCAAAGGTCGAGCTTATGACCTCTCCTTTTACCGAGCGTATCATGTCCGTAACCTCCTCTGGCCTCTCGTCAATGAGGAGGACGATAAGAAATATCTCTTTGTGGTTCTTTGTAATGCTGTTTGCGATGTCCTGAAGGAGCATCGTTTTCCCGGTCCTCGGCGGGGCGACTATGAGCCCTCTTTGCCCTTTGCCGATGGGGGTGAAAAGGTCCATTACCCTTGTGGAAAGGCTGCGCTGTCCCGTTTCGAGCTTTATCCTCTCGTCGGGATATATGGGGGTAAGGTTGTCGAAGATTATCTTATCCCTGACGACCCCGGGGTCGTCGAAATTTATTGATTCGACCTTTAAGAGGGCAAAGTACTTTTCGTTGTCTTTGGGGGGGCGGATCTGTCCCGAAGTTGTATCCCCCGTCCTTAGTCCGAATTTCTTGATCTGCGAGGGAGATACGTATATATCGTCCGGACCGGGCAGATAGTTTGAGTCGGTGGAGCGCAAGAAACCGAACCCCTCCGAAAGGATCTCCAAAACCCCCTCTCCGTAGACCGATTCATTCTTGTCTACGAAGGCCTGGAGTATGGCGAATATTAGCTCCTGCTTTCTCAGTCCTGCCGCGTTCTCTACGTTCAACTCCCTTGCCATGTGTGTGAGCTCGCCTATCTTCTTGCTTTTCAGCGCATTAAGGTGCATTTGCCCTTACCTCCCATTCTTTTATCCTTTGCAGCAGCCCTTCAACTTCTCTTTCAAGGCTCTCCACGTTTCCGTTATTGTTAACTACGTGGTCGGCCATCTTTTCCTTTTCTGTAAGCGGAATCTGGTGGGGCATCCGCTGGCCGATGTCTTCTTTTGTCATGCCCCTCGCTTTCAGCCTTTGCTTTATTGTCCTTGTCTTCGCAGAGACAACGACCACCTTATCGAACTCCTTATGAAATCCCGTTTCAAACAAAAGGGGTCCATCAACGAAAACAACCTCGGCTCCGCCCCTTTCGAGCTCGCCAAGCCTTTGGCTGAGCACGCTTCGTATCTTCGGATGTATGATCGATTCGAGGGTGCGAAGGGACTCCTTGTTTTTAAAAACCTCATCGCGCAGGCGAACCACGTCAATGGCGCCCCCTGCCGCGTACTCTTCGCCAAGCCTTCGTCGTATCTCGGCGATGACCTCCTCTTTTCTGATCAAGTCCTTTGAAAGCTGATCCAAATCTATTATCTCGAATCCCCTCTTTTTCAGCATGCTTGATGCGGTGGTTTTACCGCTCCCGATGATCCCTGTTATTCCGATGGTGATCATACATCAAGGTTTCTGACGCTAAGGGCGTTTTCCTCGATAAACCTTCTTCTTGTTTCGATGTTGTTTCCCATGAGCACGGTAAACACCTGGTCCGCCTCAACGGCATCTTCTATTGACACCTTAAGGAGGCGCCTTTTATCCGGATTCATGGTTGTTCCCCAAAGCTGTTCCGGGTTCATTTCTCCCAGGCCTTTGTATCTTTGGATGTTTATTCCTTCCTTGCCTTTTTCGCTCACAATGCGCAACAGCTCTTCTGCGCTCAGCGTTTCTTCCTTGTTGTTCCCGTCGCTGATCCTTATCTCCTTGTCATAGAATTGCTTAATCTCCTGAAAGGCCTTGTAGGCTTCCCCGTAATCCCCCTGGGAGCAAAGCTCATAGTCGACGCGCGCCTGAGGGTCTTTTTTGGGCTCAGTGCCAAATATATTTATTGTGAAAAGGTTGTGCTCCCGGTCCTTTGCTGTTTCTACGTTGTACCCTAACCGCCTTAAGTAGTCCTCGTATGCCTCCACCTTTTCGGGCGCTTCAAAATCGCGCCTTGCCGCTATGCCGAGGCGCATAAGACCAAGCATTGCGTCTCGTGTCATTCCTAAGGCCTGCATGTTTTTAACGTACCGCTCTACGGTTTTGAGATTCTTTATCTTCTTCCGCAACTCTTCCCCTTCGGTCTGGTTGCCCCCCACGTAGCACCTTATTTTTTCTGTGCCCCGCTCTATGATATTTCTTTCGAATTCCTCTTCGTCTTTGACATAGATCTCTTTGTTGCCGTGCTTGATCTTGTATAGGGGCGGTTGGGCTATATAGAGGTGCCCTTCCGATATAAGATCGGGCATCTGCCGGTAGAAGAATGTAAGGAGAAGCGTTCTTATGTGGGAGCCGTCAACGTCGGCGTCCGTCATTATGATCACCTTGTTGTAGCGGAGCCTTGATTTGTTGTCGGGGTTTATTCCAACCGCCAGGTAAATCGATTTTATCTCCTGGTTTGTGAGCACCTTTTCTTCTCTTGATTTTTCAACGTTCAGGATCTTTCCTTTGAGGGGCAGTATCGCCTGGGTCTTTCTGTTCCTTCCCTGCTTTGCTGAGCCGCCCGCCGAATCGCCCTCAACTATGAAGAGCTCGCAAAGGTCTGGGTCGCTTTCCTGGCAGTCGGCGAGCTTGCCCGGGAGCACCCCGTTCTCAATTAATCCCTTGCTCTTAACCAGTTCTTTTGCCTTTTTTGCGGCTTCCCTTGCCCTTTTTGTTTCGAGCGCCTTGTTGACTATTGCCCTTGCTTTGTCAGGGTTAAGCTCAAGATACTCGGCCAGCCTTTCATTCAGCACGGACTCTACAAGGCCCTTTACTTCGCTGTTGCCGAGCTTCGATTTTGTCTGTCCTTCAAATTGCGGGTTTTGTATCTTAATGCTGAGAACCGCCACCATGCCTTCTTTTATGTCGTCTCCCGAGAGACTTTCTTTTACTTTTTGAGACATATTGTTCTGTATAAAATTGTTAATACACCTTGTCATGGCTCCCCTGAAACCCGCCACATGGGTGCCCCCCTCTTTTGTGTTTACGTTATTTACAAAACTGTATATGTTTTCGTTATAGCTGTCGTTATACTGCACGGAAAGCTCAATAGAGTCGAGGGGTGGCTTGTTGCTTAATACATAAATGGGTTCTTCAAACAGCACCGCTTTGTTTGTGTTCAGATATTTAACGAAAGACCTGATTCCTCCTTCATGCTTAAACTCCTGTCGCCTGGCCTTTCTTTCATCAATGAGGATTATATTTATGCCGTTATTGAGAAAGGACACCTCTCTCATTCTATGAACAATAATCTCATAGCTGATGTCCGTTGTTTCGAAAAGGCCGCTGTCGGCCTTAAACCTTACTTTTGTTCCGGTCTTATCGGTATCGCCTACCACCTTTAGCACCGTTACCCTGTTCCCGTGCTCGTATCTTTGGTAGTAGACCTTGCTGTTTCTTCTTACCTCTACCTCAAGATATTCGGAAAGCGCGTTTACCACCGAAAGCCCGACGCCGTGCAGCCCCGCTGAATATTTATATGTGTCCTTATCAAACTTTCCTCCGGCGTGGAGCTTTGTCAGTACAACCTCAAGTGCCGTCATGTTTTCTTCGCTGTGTTCCTCTATGGGGATGCCCCTTCCGTTGTCCTCTACGGTCACGCTGTTATCCCTGTGGATCGTTATCATTATTTTGTCGCAGTATCCTTCCAACGCCTCGTCGACGCTGTTGTCTACGAGCTCGTAAATGAGGTGGTGAAGGCCCTCTACGCCGGTGTTTCCAATATACATAGAGGGCACCTTTCTTACGGCGTCAAGGCCGCCCAGTATTTTTATGCTTTCTGCCCCGTATTCTCCCATATTATATCCTTATCGGCATTACTATGTTCTTATAATCCTCTTCCTGTTCCCCCCTGAAAAGGACCGCTCCGTACGTTGGTGGTGCCGTCATTATAACCTTCTCTCCTGAGATGTGCGTTACTACATCCAGTATAAATCTGACATTAAAACTCATATTTGTCTTTTCTCCTTCATACTCTATTTCTATATCCTCCTTAGCCCTCCCAACGTCCGACTCCGCATCTATCTCCATATTCTTTTCCGAAAGTGTTATCTTAACTGGCTCGTTTCGCCCTATTATCGCTGAAACCCTTTTCAGTCCTCTGTGGAAAGCGTCTTTTTCCACTTTTATAATTTTTTGGTTGTTTGCCGGAAGGACATTTTCATAATCGGGAAAATTTCCTTCTATAATTCTTGTTATTATCTTCAATTTTTCCGTACTGAATTGTACGTACTTTTCCTCTATCGATACCCTTACTTCATCTTCGTCTTCTATTATTCTTTCCGCTTCAATAACTGATCTCTTTGGTATTGTCACTCCCTTAAAACCCTTTATTTCTTTTATTTTCCTTTGGCAAAGGGCCATTCTAAACCCGTCTGTACCAACCATTATCAATTCCCCGTCAAGCCCTTGCATATACATGCCGGTAAGAATATACCTCGTTTCGTCTGTAGACACTGCGAAGCCCACCTTCTCTATCATATCTAAAAACATTTTCCCGCCAATAATAAATTCCTCTTTGCCTTTTACTTCTTTTGTCTCCGGAAACTCTTCCGGATCCTGCAGGCTCATTTTTATTTCCGTCCTCTTCTGTTTTATCGTAAGCTGGTTTTCCTCAAGTAAAAAGTGTATTTCTCCCCCTTCAAGCTCCCTCAACACTTCTAAAAATTTTCTACCGTGCACCACGATCTTTCTTTCTTTTTCCACTTTACAATCTATATAAGCGATTGCACTGACCTCAAGATCTGTTGAAAAAATTGTCGTTCCTTCTTTTCCAAATTCCAAAAGTATGTTCGAAAGAATGGGCATAAGAGATCTTTTTTCAGTTATGCTCACAATTTTTGAAACCGGCCCGAATATTTTATTTTTGTCTATTATTATATTCATATATACTCCTCATATAATTAATATATGTTGTGTATATGTTGAAAAAGCCACACATGCCGGTAAAAATAAAAGAAGCTCATTATTAACTATGTTCAAAAGAGGCCTGGGAAGGTGTATTCATGTTGACTTAAGTTTCAGCATAAGCTTTTCAACAGCGCTTTTTAACTCCCTTTTAACATTAATATCATCCTTTATTTTATTGATGGAATGAATTATGGTGGCATGATCCTTGCCGCCGAATTTTTCCCCAATACTTACAAGAGAAGAATCTGTCAGTTCACGAGATAGATATATAGCAACCTGTCTTGGTATAAGAATAGACTTTATTCGTTTTTTGGATTTTAAATCTGAAGGACTGATAGAAAAGTATATTGACACTTCTTTGATTATCATATCTATGGTGACTTCTTTTTCTTTCTCTTTAATAATATGGCCGATCACATCTTTTACGAGGTCGATATTAATTGGAACCCTGTTGAGAGAAGCAAAAGCACCCACCCTTATTAAAGAACCCTCAAGGGAGCGTATGCTGTCCTCGGAATTAGAGGCAATAAAAAAGGCAACATCTAAAGGAAGATCTATTCCTTCACACTCAGCCTTTTTGTTAAGTATTGCAACCTTTGTTTCTATATCCGGAGATTGTATATCTGCTACAAGCCCCCATTCAAAGCGAGACCTCAGGCGCTCCTCAAAGTTTTCAATATCTCTTGGAAATTTATCACTGGTAACGACAATCTGCTTCATGTTGTCATAAAGCGTATTGAATGTATGAAAGAACTCCGCCTGTGTCCTTTCTTTCCCCGCGATAAATTGTATATCGTCTATAAGAAGTATGTCCATTTTTCTAAATCTATTTCTAAATTCATCCATCTTTTCATATCTGATAGAATTTATTAATTCATTTGTAAAAGACTCTGCTGTTATATAGCATATTCTTTCCGGATTGATGCCGCCATGCCTTACAAGGAAGTTCCCTATCGCGTTTAAAAGGTGCGTTTTGCCGAGACCGACACCCCCGTATATAAAGAGAGGGTTATATGTCTTCCCGGGGTTGGTAGAGACCGCCAGACAGGCGGCATTGGCGAACTGATTGCTCGAACCTACAACAAAATTCTCGAACGTGTATCTGTTGTTGAAGTTGTTGTATTGGCTGGGGCGCCGAACAATAACACCCCTTTTTTCTCCCTGTCTCTCATCTTTTTTTAAAACATATTCGATAGTTACATCTTTTTTTACCAGATCTTTAATAAGAGAAACAAGTATGGGCTCGAAGTTTTCTACAACCCAGTCTCTAAAAAACGCATTAGGCACAAGGAGCATGCACCTGTTGTCTTTAAAGTCTGCAAGAACAAGAGGTTCGATCCAGGTCTTGTAACTGTCCTCGTTTATTATATTCGCAATTTTAGGCTTAATCTGTGAAAGAATATCATTCATTTTTGGATGCTTTTCAACATATTTTCAACAATTGTGGAAAAACTTAGCGCTCCTGATTGGCCCAGAGACTCATCTTAATACTAAAACAAAAAAAATTCAACCTTTTTTTAGCAGTTACCGGCGCCAACCCGGAACGCTGTTCCCTGTTGCCAAACCCTTCCAATTCTGTTAATATGGGCAACAGATGAAGACGGGCGTAAAGATCTTTCTCACCTTTTTTACCCTTCTTTTGTTCGCCCAACCCGCCCACGCAGATCAGGTGTCGGAGGGCCTGAAAAGGGCAAAGACCCAAAACAAAGAGCTGGTGATGTACTTCTATAGTCAATATTGCCCATACTGTGAAGCCATGGACAACATGCTTGGCGATGCAGACGTGAGCTCAGCGCTCGAAAAGGAATTTGTCTATATCAGAATAGACGCTGACAAGATGCCCGGGTATGGCCGCAAATATCAGATACGAGGCTACCCGACAACGGTCCTTGCCGAAAGCAACGGAAAGATAATCGCAAGGGTGCCCGGATACATACCCAAGAAGGATTTTTGGAAAGTCCTTACCTACTTAAAAGGCAAACACTACAAGACCATTGGCCTTGGCGAATTCCTTCAACCCGGATGAGACCACGCAGCAAGCCGTGAGCAACCCCGTTCCCTCATAATACCGCCCTGAATGACAGGAGATTTCTTCTCCAGTAGTTTGAATCCACAGCGTCTACCGCAACACCCCTTGATTTGGAGGCGTGTATAAAGTCCCTGTTGTTGAGCATGATGCCCACGTGAAGATCTTTGCTTATTTTAAAAAAAACAAGATCTCCGGGCTGCACGCCGTCCCTTGAAATTTGATGCCCCGCCTTGAGGAGGTCCTCAGTCGTTAAGGGAAGTGCAACGCGCGACTGCCTGAAGACGTAGTATACAAAACCGCTGCAGTCAAAAGCGTCGGGCCCCTTCGCACCGCTTCTGTACGGTTTCCCGATAAAGGCGGCAGATGTTTGTATAATCTCTCCGCGGACGCCTGATGACGTCTCATAGACCCTGACCTTCTTGGGTGCACAGCCGAAAAAGATCATCAGGAAAAGAAAAGCAACAATGGCCTTTCCTAAGAATGAACGCATCCGCACCCCCTGAGGATGTCCACGATCCCCACAAGGGAACAACCGCAACAGGCGTGTTTTATGTGGGGCAGCACCCTCTCGTTAGGATTGAATCCGATGGGCAGCCCAACGGCCTCGAACATGGCGACGTCTCCCTCGCCGTCCCCCACGGCACAGGCATCTTTTTTGACAAAACCTTTCTGGCCAAGCAGGGTGCCCACAAGGGAACCCTTTTTGTCGTATTCAACATTGATCTTTACTTCGCCCGTTAGAACCCCGTCTTTGCTGAGAAGCTCATTCGAAACGGCGCCATCGATAGAAAGTTCACTTTTCACCAAATCCACAAGGACAGAAAGGCCCGTTGACACAATAAAAGTGGTAATGCCCATGTCTTTTATGGAGCGAATCGACTCCCATGCGCCGTCCTGATAAGGAATCTCCCGGACCACCCTCGCCACGTCTGCAACCGGCATCCCCCTCCAGAGAAGGGCATCTCTTTTGCAGAATTCGTGATAATCTATCGCGCCCTCCTTAAAGAGCCTCTGGTACATATCGGCGCGATTATTCCACAGGCCGAGCCTTCTATGCAAAAACTCCCAGCTGCTCTTTTCCTTGGTCAGGGTCCCATCACAGTCAAAAAAGACGATCTTGATTGACATTATTTTATATATCACCTATGGTTGAAAAAATCTATTTTTTATGGTCCCGCGATGCACTATACTATGACTTATGGAGATCTTTGATGCACATACGCACGTCTTTCCCCCCGAGGTTATAAAGGACAGGGAAAGAATATCCAAACAGGACAAAAGGTTTGCCGTTATTTACGGGAACCCGGAGGCCAGGATGACAGACGTCGACGGGGTTCTTTCTTATATGAAAAGGCATGGGGTAACAAGGTGCGTCGTCTGCGGCTTCTCCTTTCAGGACGGAGGACTTCTCAGGCTGTCAAACGATTATATTTTGGAGGCAGCATCACGGTCGCCCTCCCTTATCCCTTTTGTCCAGGCAAACCTTGAGGACGAGAGAGAAGCAGTAAGCGAGCTGCAGAGGTGTTTTGCCCTGGGCGCCAGAGGGGCAGGAGAAATAGCCCTTTACGAGCGAGCCCTTGACGGTAAGGCGCTCAAAAAACTGGAAGGCATAGCGCGTTGCGCAGAGGCGCAGCAAAGGATACTCATGCTTCACACGAACGAACAGGTGGGACATGTGTACCGCGGAAAGATACGCGCCGATTTCAGGCAAATCCTTCGATTCATCGGGAAGCACAACGGCCTGGATATAATCCTTTCGCATCTGGGCGGCGGCCTCTGCTTTTTCGAGCTTATGCCGGAGATACGGGCGGCCCTCAGCAGGACTTATTATGATACGGCCGCGGCGCCATTTATCTACTCGACGGATATCTACAGGTTTATCGGGGAGTTTCTCTGGGAAAAGGTGCTTTTTGGATCAGACTATCCGTTGCTTACGGTGGCTCGCTATAGGGACGGCATGTCGGAGATGGAAAAGGACAAACAGGACGGCGTGTGGTCCGGCAATGCAAAGAGGATATTTGGAGACATCTGACTGGGATAAAAGGTACAGAGAGGGGTTTTACGATGGGGCAAAAGAACCCCACGGCCTCCTCAAGAGATTCGCCCCTTTTGTTCCGACGGGCATCGCCATAGACGTTGCGATGGGCAACGGAAGGGACGCTGTTTTTCTCGCAGAAAGAGGTTTTTCCGTATATGGGCTCGAAAGGTCCATGGAGGCAATAAGGAAGGCACGACAAAAGACGATTGAAAATGGAGTACAGGCGTTTTTCGTCTGCGGCGATGCAAACACCCTCCCCTTTAAAGGCGAAGCAGCCGAACTGGTAATCGTATTCTATTTTTTACTAAGGAACATCATGGAAGAAATCGCCCGCACGTTGCGGAAAGATGGTATACTGATATACGAGACGTTTTTGAAGAGACAGAACCGTATCGACAGGTACAGGGCGGAAGAGCATCTACTGGACGATGGAGAGCTTATTGGATGCTTCCCCGGGATGGAAACGATCTTCTATGAAGAAACGATCGTTGACCTCAAAGGCAAAAGGAAGATCGTAGCGCGATACGCAGGGAGGAAGAGATGATCGTTGAATGGGATCCGGCAAGACCAAGAAAGAAGATTACGGGGATAATCAGGGAAGCGTTGAATGGCGGAGGGATAATAGCGTACCCGACGGATACTGTTTATGGAATGGGGTGCGACCTCTTCAACATCAAGGCCATAAGGAAGCTCTATCTCGCAAAGAGACTTGGTGAAAAAAGGGCCTTGAGCGTTATATGCAGGGACTTCAAGGATATAAGCAATTATGCAGTAATGAGCGACTCCGCGTTTGAATTGTTGAAGAGGTGCCTGCCCGGCCCATACACCTTTGTGCTGAAGGCCCGCAAGATCATGCCGAAACTGCTTATGACCGAAAAGAAGGAGGTTGGCATAAGGATCCCCGACCACCCCGTACCCACAGCGCTTGCCGAGCTGATCGAGCGGCCCATCATAAACACCAGCGCAAGGATCTCCGGCAACGAGGTCATTACCGACCCGAAAGAGATCGAGAAGAGCTTTAAAGACATCGTAGATGTTGTGATCGACGGAGGGATTATGATAAGCAAACCGTCTACGGTAGTCAGGCTGCTGAATGACACCATAGAGGTGCTGAGAGAGGGGAAGGGATCGCTCAAAAAGATCCTTCGTTAATGTAATCCCCGGGGCCATCGCCGATCTCGCCCCCGAGCTCATCGTCCAGTTTTTTCATGGTTTTCTCGATGACCGCGGGATCGTTTTCGTCAATGCCGGAAAACCTTGATGGATCGAGAAGCCTTTCGATCCGTTTTTCCTCATTCTTAAGGACAGATACCCTGGAGAGGATCCTTGTGACGAGTTTGTTTCCGCAGTTTTTGCAGTAAGGCTCGATCTCCTCCGAAGCCCTCAGGAGCAAAAAAGAAGAGACCTTCTTACAGGCGTCGCATCGGTATTCATAGATCGGCATAGCGCTTCCACTGACCTCAACCTGAATGATGCCCCGCAGCTTGCCGCAGAGTGACGCTATTCCCTCTCCCCGCGGGAGAGGGTAGGGTGAGGGGGCACAATCATGCCGCCCCTATCCTCTGATACCTCGCAGATTGCCGCAGGGCAGTTCATTGATAATTATATCGCCGATATGACGTTCTTTCAAGGCGGTTTATCCGGCGTACCGGCCCATGACAACCATTTTGATTTACAAACAGAAACCTTTGGGCTATAAATGCTTCATGGAGAAAATCGCAAGGAGCTACTCCAACCTTGACCTGCACAGAAAGATCGGTGATATCATTGAGGCGCGCTCAAGCAACAAAGAGGAGATACGGAGCGTAGCAGCGGGGCTTGTTGACTGGCAGCGCATACGCACTGTCCTCGACCTGGGATGCGGGTATGGATGGTTCGAAGAGGTTCTCGGGGGCCGCCTTGATCTTGTGTGCGGCATCGATTATCTTGGAGAAAACAGGGAAGAATTTCTCAGAACAGCAGAAAGGATAGCAAAAAAGGCCGTTTTTTTGCAGGCGCACCTCCCGGCAGCAATCGACATGCCTCCGGAGAGCTTCGACCTTGTTGTTTCAGCATACTCCCTCTACTTTTTTCCTGAAATGATAGGCGAGGTGAAAAGGCTGTTGAAAAGCGAGGGACAGTTTCTCACAATAACCCACAGCGAGTCGATGCTAACCGAAGGCGAAAAATATTTCGATTTCAGCGGATTGAGAAAGGTGATCCAAAGATTTTCTGCAGAGAACGGGGAGGCCCAGCTGAAAGAGCACTTTACGGTCACCGCCTTTGTCGACTACACGAACACGCTTGTCTTCGGCAGGCACGATGGCGGCGACCTTTCGCAATACATCGAATTTAAAAAAGAATTTATATCGGTAGATGTCGACCCTGAACTGGTAAAGGAAAAGATGCTCGCGGAATTACAGAGGCTGGGCGAACTGCGCTTTAACAAGAACGACAGGATATTTGTTGCAAAGAAATGAAGAGAAGATCCTATTGCAGCTTCTGCGGAAAACCGCTTGACATCGATACCCTTGAAGGCAAGGACCGCCAGGTCTGCAAAGACTGCAAAGAGGTGTATTACGAAAATCCGCTCCCCGTAGCCTCCGTGATCCTTGCAAACAAAGACCGGGAGGTATTGCTTGTGAAAAGGGAGCGTGAGCCCTTCAAGGATATGTGGTGCTGCCCGATCGGGTTTGCCGAGGTGGGCGAGAGCATCGAGGCAGCCGCCTTAAGAGAGCTGAAAGAAGAGGCCGCCATCGAAGGACGCATTGTTCAGCTTGTCGATGTAAGCTCGCACAAAAATCCATTTTACGGGGACCTCCTCATCGTGTCTTTTGAGGCTGAGAAGCTCGGCGGAGAGGAAGCGGCGGGCGACGATGCAAGCGAGTGCGAATATTTTCCCGTAATGAACCTCCCAAAGCTGGCATTCGATTCCCAGGAAAAGGCCATCCAGAGATTCATAGAGCTGAAAAGAGACCTCTGGAGCATGCACGACTCCCTTGAAACCTTCGTCGAAAAGACCATCCAGGATAAGATCATATATCCCGGAAACCTTCTTTCCGACGAACTGACAATAGCGGTGCAGGAAAACTCGGGAAAGATAGTAGACCTCTGGCTGAACGACATCTCTACTAACCCTTCCACAAAATCCTACCACCGCCACGACAGGGGTGACCTCGTTTCAAGGGCAATGTTCATTCTCGGGCAGCTTGAGCAGTGGCTGAAAGGAGCAAGGACGGAGAAAGAATTCAAGAAGTTTTATTACACCCTCGGCTATCAACGGGAACAGGAAGGCACACCCCTGGAGGAGCTCGTGAGCTCCCTGAGCATTCTCAAGAAACACATATGGATGTTCACATATTCTTTCGGAGTTTGGGAAAAGGCTGTTGACATATACCGAATGTTCGAGCTCGGCGAGCGGCTTGTCTATTTTTTTGATAAGATCGTTTATTATACCGTGACCGGCTACGGGTCGGCAACGAAGCGGTCCGAAAAAAAACACTAAAAGCCTTTCCGTTATACAAATATACAAAGCAACAGAGCGAAATGGGACAGAAGTGAAAAAGGGACCAGGCGAAAAGGTACACAAAAAAACGGTTTTAATGGTATCGACAATGTCCTCTTTTCTTGCCCCGATGGCAATGTCGATGGTCCACGTTGCGCTTCCGACGATCGCAAGGGAACTTCTCATGGATGCGATCACCCTGAGCTGGGTCGCAACATCGTACATACTGGCCGCGGCAGCGCTTCTTTTACCCTTCGGGAGGGCCGCGGACATCTATGGAAGGAAAAGGGTATTTATCCTCGGCACGATTGTTTTTACGATAGCATCTTTCCTTTTGGGTGCGGCGTGGTCCGCGGGGTCTCTCATCGCCTTCAGGATTCTCCAGGGCATAGGCAGCGCAATGCTCTTCGGGACCGGAATAGCCATGCTCAGCTCGGCCTTTCCTCCCGGAGAGAGGGGAAGGGCGCTCGGCATTAATGTGGCGGCGGTCTACCTGGGGCTATCCTGCGGCCCCATTGCGGGCGGCTTGCTGACCCAGCATATGGGCTGGAGAAGCATCTTCTTGTTCAACGTTCCCCTTGGCACCGTGATAATCGTTTTTTCTCTGTGGAAGCTGCATGCAGAATGGGCGGAATCGAAGGGAGAGGCCTTTGATCTTGTCGGCTCCCTCATTTATTGTGCGATGCTTGTCGCGCTTATGTACGGCTTTTCCATGCTGCCGGCGGTCACGGGGTTTTTTTTGATCGCAGCCGGTATCGCCGGCATATGCGGATTTGTTGTCTGGGAGCTAAGAACAAAGAGGCCGATCCTTGACATAACCCTTCTCAGAACGAACAAGGTATTCACCCTTTCAAATATTGCGGCGCTTATCCACTACAGCGCAACCTTTGCGGTAGGATTTCTTTTAAGCCTTTACCTCCAGCACATAAAGGGGTTAAGCCCCCAGAACGCAGGGTTCGTTCTTATCTCACAGCCCCTGGTACAGGCGGTCTTTTCGCCCTTTGCGGGAAGGATGTCCGACAGGATAGAGCCCCGGATCGTTGCCTCGACAGGCATGTCCATCACCGCCGCCGGCCTCTTTCTCCTGGCCTTCATTGGCGTACACACCGGCATGTGGTTCATTGTGTCCGCGCTCGCGCTCCAGGGTTTTGGCTTTGCGCTTTTTTCCTCTCCTAACTCGAACGCGATCATGAGCTCCGTGGAGAACAGGCTCTATGGTGTTGCATCATCAATGCTTGGAACGATGAGGCTTCTCGGGCAGGCCTTCAGCATGGGCATAGTAATGATGGCCTTCGCGCTCTATATCGGTGCAATAGAGATCGTGCCCGGGCACTACCAGATGCTCCTGAAAAGCATAACGGTGATATTTACCATTTTTGGATTTCTTTGTATCGGGGGCACCTTCGCATCGTTGACAAGGGGAAACCTCCGGCAAGCAGAGAATAAAAAATCCTGATATCGAAGCGCGAAGCGCGGGAAGGGCAACCGCCGTAGCCGCCCATGATTATTGTGTTGTAATCTGGTTTCCTCGGGGTATAATAGGTTAAACATAATTCGGCACAAGGTGCGGGGATGTACGCAAAAAGGTTTTATTGTATAGCGGTTGCCGCGGCTCTTGTTTTTTTTGCGTCGGGCTGTTCGGATGGGACGCAGGGAGGAACGAGCGCAAAGGAATATTATGACAGGGCGTTCAGCTTCGCCCACGCGGGCAACATCGAGGAGGCGATAAACCTGTATACCCTGGCAATCGAGAAGGACCCTGAATTTATCGACGCCTACTATAACCGGGGAGTGATGCATTTTTTTCACAGGGAGTACAGGCGGGCGATCGAGGACCTCGACAGGGTCATTGAAAAGAGGCCCGACCATTCCATGGCATACGCAAGCAGGGGCTCCGTGTATGACAGGATAGGCGACGGCCAAAAGGCGCTGAGCGACTACCGCAAAGCAGCGCAGCTTGGAGATGAAGACGTCCAGGAGCATCTTCGGTCAAAGGGGATATCCTGGCAATAAAAAACAGCAGTCAGCATACAGCCAGCATCCAGCAACCGGCAACAAAAAAGGGCTTAAGTTCGACTTAAGCCCTTTTTGATGTTAGCGTACTTACTATTTCTTTGCGGGAAACAGCTTGTCAAGCAACTCCTTTGAGGGCGGCTTTGTTATGGCGCTCACCACGAAATAGAGTATGCCGCAGCCGATCACCAGTATCCATTCGAAGGTGCCCATACCGAGCTCTCTCTTCAAGAGCACTTTCCAGCCGCCGTAAATACTGAACCCGGTTCCCCAAATTACAGTAAAGAATGCGCCCCACTTCGTTGCGCCCTTCCAGTAATAGGATATGGCGGTCACGAAGACAAAGATGGCGCCGAGCCCCATGGCCGCAAGGCCCATGAAGATGGAGAGAAGCGGCGGAGGATTGACAAGCGTCCAGTAGAACGGTATGAAGAGGAAAAGGGCGATAAGGAAATATCCGAGGTACAGCATCGATTTATCGGATACCTGGGGCCACCAGAGCTTGATGACGTCACGGGTGATGTTGGCGCTCATGATGAAAACCATCCCGGCAAGGGTCGAAAGCGCTGCAGCAAAAAGACCCATCGTGTAAAGGGTCATCATGGGCACGCCGCCGACCGCATAGGCAAGCGCAGGCGCTGCGAGGTCCGCGCCCCAGGGTTTTACCTTGAGGAGGTTCGGGCCGTAGATCATCCTTGCAACGAGGCCGTTCGAGGAGCAGTCGAGCATGATGGGGACGCCTGCGATGATGAAGACAACGGTAAGCAGCGTCCAGTAACCCTTCTTGTTAAGTGTCCCCATGCCGAGGAAACGGCTCACGTTATGAGGAAAGCCGATGGCCATGGTGAAGAACAGGACCGGTGTCGCGAGGATGCCGACAAGGCTTGAGAAGAGCTGTGTCGGGCCCAATTGCGGAAGCTCGGGCCTCATGAGCTTTATAAGGGCAGGGCCCACCTTGGGCTCCATGTAAAGCTTTGAAGTTATTTCATAGAACCCGCCGGCCCATATGATGGCCCATATACCAAGAAGCGCGCCGACGATGCCCAGGAACGCCCCCTGGAATGCCATTGACCACTGCGTCCCCACATATCCGCCAAGTACCATGTAGAGCCACGCGATGAAGATGGAAAGAAGGAGGCACCACAGCGGCGGGAGCCCGGTAGTCGCGTACCAGACGCCGCCGGCAGCCTTCAGCTGACCGACGCAATACATGAAAAGAAAATAGAGCATACAGATTGCAACTACGGTCTGAAGCATCTTGCTCTCGAAGCGCCTTCCTATTGTTTCAGGAAGAGTTGCCGCTCCGAGCTTCGCGGAAAACTCCCTCGTCTTCAGGGCGGCGAGCCAGCAGCAGGGGACGAGCCCGAGGAGGCTCCAGATGCCGGCGAACCACATCCCTGAAAACCCTACGGAATAAACGATGCCGGTGCTGCCGCAGAATGCCCAGCCGGAAAGGTAGGATGCCGCAAGGGCGCAGCCGGTTACCATAGGACCGATGTCGCGCTTGCCGACAAGATATTCCTCAAAAGAGCCCTTGGCTATCTTTCTTTTGCTGAGAACCCCGAGCAAAATGGAAACAAAAAGCAGGATGGCAACGCCTATAATGGCTGATATGGTTGTTGCGGGTGTTGGTTTTATCCAATCAAGATAAGTTATCGGACTCATTCTTTCCACCCCCTTGTTATGATCCAGGTCCCTATGAAGGTCATAAGGGTAAGACCTATGATCAGGACCCACCAGACATACCACGGAGACATAAGCACCGATGGATCAGGCAATGTAACAGCAGGTGGTACTACCGCTTGTGTTGGTTGCATAAATAACCCTCCTTAATCATTTATTGAAGAAAACTGCGCAGAACTTCACCCCCTTTCAAATATTTTTTAATTAAAAAACAATAAACGAATGAACGTGCAGACAAGATGGTAGCGCTTTGTTGAATTGTATACGTTGTTACCCCCCTTCCCCCTTGCCTTTTTTAATAATGATAGTGTTCTACGGGAAAATGTCAAGAAAAAAATCTCCTGATTTTTTGTAACTTACTTCACAAAAAGCGGGTTATCTAATAAATCGAACAGATAAAAGGCGACAGGCCGTATCAAAAGGAATGCGCACGGGACAGTTTGAATCTGTTCAATGAGCCGCCCTTTTGCTGATCGCTGTAGGCTGATAGCTTATTAATGCTACAGGCGGACGGACACCGTCTTGGATATGCCCTCTTCCTCCATGGTGATCCCGTAAATGGTATCGGAAGACTCCATGGTGATCCTGTTGTGCGTGATAAAGACGATCTGCATTTTCGTGCTCATGCCCCTGATGATCTCGATGAGCGAGGAAAGGTTGGCGTCGTCGAGAGGTGCGTCGATCTCGTCCATGAGCGCAAAGGGGCTTGGCTTTGTGTCCATGATGGACAGAAGCAGCGTAAGGGATATAAGCGCCTTCTCGCCCCCGGAGAGAAGCTCCATGCGTATGACCCTTTTTCCCGCCGGCTGAACGAACATCTCTATCCCGCCGTTTTCCTGGTTTACAGAAAGGTAGCCCTTCCCCCCTTTGAACAACATCTCGGTAAATTTCTTAAAGGAGTCGTTTATCTTTTCGAAGGTTTCATTAAAGAGCTCCTTTGAAAGGCCGTCTATCTTTATGATCGTCTTTTTCAGAGAATCCATCGCGTTTTTCAGATCCTCTTTTTGCTGCTCAAGAAAAGAGGCCCGCTCTTTCAGTTCAAGGTATTCTTTCTCGGCGCGGAAGTTGATCTCGCCCATGGCGGCGATCTGTGCGGAGATGGCCTCCCTTTCCTCTTCGATGCGGGGGTTGGGCAGAAGCGAAACCCCTTCAGGGTCGTCTATGTGATATATGGTGAGCAGCCTTTCAGTTATCTGGTCTTTCTTATCGGTAAGGACAGCGATCTCCCTATCCGCACCCTCCCTCTTTGACCTGATCTTATCGATCACCTTGTTGACCTCGTCGACCCTTTCCTGCAGCAAGCGCTTTTCCGCATGGAGATTGCCGAGCGTTGTCTTTAGCCCTTCAAGCCTCGCGAGGTATCTTTCGTAATCCGCCCTGAGGTCTTCGTACTCCTTTTCGAATTTCGATATCTTGCCGGCACACTCCCCGATTGCAGCGCCAAGCCTTTCCATCTCCTTATCCCTGGCCAGAATTTCTCCGGCAATCTCCTGAATCGCCCTGCCTTTTTGTTCTATGTTCTCCTGAATCGCCCGCAGGGCGTTTCGCCTGCGCTCGAGGCCGATAGTCGTTTCGTGCCACGCAGAGAGAGAGGCATCGTATTCCTGTTTGATCGCGCCCAATCCTTCCCTGAGCGACAGCATGTCCGACTCAATGTCTTCCCTTTCCTTTTCCAGAGAGGCCCTTTCCAGGAGGAGCTGATCCACAGATGTCCGGGGCGTCTCGTCGAAGACGTCGGCCCCCGCGGAGAACTCCTGGAGCTTTTCAGCGGAGGTTTTCAGTTCGGTCTCTGCCACAATGATCTCTTTCTCAACATCTCCGGCCTCTTTCTCTTTCTCTTCCCGGTATCTTTTTCTCTCCCCGTAAGCGCTGTTCAGCGCGTCATACCGGGACTGCAGGTCCCTTACAAAGAGCTCTTGTTCCTGAAGCACGGCTGCCAGCTCTTTTATCTCTTTCTCGAGCCGGACCTTTTCTTTGAATTTTTTAAGGTCGACCCCCTTATCGCCTTTCTCCCTGATGATAAAGCCCCTGGAGTCGACAAAAACAGTATCGTTCATAAAGATGCCTTCTTCGCCCTGCTCAATGCGAAGGAGGGCGTCCCGCAGGGTTTCAATCCACCGCACCTTTATCTCGACCTCATCGCCGTTCATCGCGAATATGCCCTGTTGCGGGAAGAAGACATAGTTGCCCTTGCCCTGCCCCACGGCCTCGGCAATCCCTGCGGGCTCCTTTGCGGTCAGTACGTGATATTCAAGCTCGTTGGAGAAAAATTTTTCAAGTGCCCCTTCCCTTTCCTCGGCAACCCTGACAAGGTTGATGAGCTTCCTTGCATCGTCTACTGAGGGTTCTGCAGCCTCGTCATAACCGCCAAGCTGACGCAAAACATCTTCCTTTGCCTGTCTTTCGCCCTTCAGGCGTTCTACGGCGTTTTTCGCCCCTTCGAGCCCTCCGGCGCATAGTTCACGTTCCTCCAGCGCTGCGGATTCACCGGATATGGCGGAAAGCCTTTCCTGAAGGTGTTTTTCCAGCGTATCTTTGAGCGAACGGTGTCGATTTTCCAGTCCTGTCAATATTTCTCTCAGCCGCTGCTCTTCCTGGGCCCGCTTCTCTTCTCTCTTCTGCCTTTCCTGTGCGATGCGCTCGATCTCCAGCACCTTGTTTCTGATATCGGTCAATGCGCTCATGGCGACGAAGAGCTTCGTCCGTCCGTCCTCAACCCTTTTTTCCTGCTCCTCGATCCTTGCCTTCAACCCCTCGGTGGCCTCGCGGAGCCGCAGCTCCCCTTCTTCTTCTTTTGTTAAATCCAGACCATAATCCTTGATTTGCCGGCTCAGGTCCTCGATATCGCCCCTGTATGAGTCTGTCCGCGCCATCAGGGCTGCTTTTTCTTCCGCCAGAGACAGCCCCTGCTTCTCAAGCCGCACCTTTTCTTCCCTGATGTAGTCGATCTCGACGAGCCTCCCCTCCATATCCTTCTCCAGGCCCTTTGTGTCGATCTCAAGCTGGCGTATGATGTTGTCGGTCAATGAGAATTCGGCGTCCTTTGCCCCCAATTCCTGTTTCAGCTTTTCCTTGCCTTCCTCTTCCTTGCGTGCCTCTTCCTCGATCTCCTGCTGTCTTTCGATGATCTTCCCGATGCGCTTTGTCAGCCGCGAGTAGCCCTGAAGAAGGATGTGCCTGTCTATCTCGTGGAGCTTGTCGGCAAGCTCTTTGTATGCCCTCCACCTTTGCCACTCTCCTTCCGCCTTTTCGAATGATTTCGTCACCTCACTGTAAATGTCTTCCACCCTGTTGAGGTTTGTGCTTACCTCTTCCATCCTGCCCATTGCTTCCCGTTTTTTCTCTTCAAACCTCGTGATGCCGCTTGCCTCTTCTACGACGACCCTTCTTTCTATAGGCTTCATCTGGGCGAAGTTCTCTATTTTGCCCTGCTCTATGATCGCATAGGTATTTGCGCCGACCCCTGTGCCGAGGAATGTGTCGTGAATATCCTTGAGCCTTACGATGCTGCCGTTAAGGTAGTATTCATTGGTGCCGTCCCTGTATATCCTTCTCTTGACATTGACCTCTCTGCTCCCGTCTGTGAGATCGACGGAGACCTCGGCGATGTTGACGGGTCTTCTGCCGTTGCTCCCATGGAAGATCACATCCCCCATGTCTTTGATCCTTAAAGATTTTGTCCCCCGCTCACCGAGCGCCCAGACGATGGCATCAACGATATTGCTTTTGCCGCAGCCGTTCGGCCCGACGATAGACGTGATGCCGTCGCCGAACTGAAAAACGGTTCTGTTCAGAAAGGATTTGAAACCAAAAAGTTCTAGCCTTAATAATCTCATGATATTGTTTCGATCGCCCTGCGCAATCTCTTCTCAACAGTTTCTCTTCCGAGGATGCCGATTACCTCGAATATCCCCGGGCTCACCGTCCTGCCGCACAGCGAGACCCTTATGGGCTGTATCACATTTACGAGCTTCGCGTTGTGATCGCGGGCCAAATTTTCTACCAGTCTTTTTTGCTCATCCTCGTCGATCGACTGAAGGCCCTTGAAGCCCTCTAAAAAATCTTCAAGCACAGGTTTCGTTGCCGGCGTCAGGAATTTTTGTCTCGCAGCCTCTTCGTAAACTATGTCGTCAAGAAAGAAAAAGGCCGCCATCTGCGCCATCTCTTTCAGCGTCTTTGCCCTGTCTTTTAAATTGGCCGCGATAGGCACGAGCATATCCCGGTTTGATATGTTCAGACCGAGGCCCTCAAGAAATGGAACGAGCCTTTCCGCGATGTCTTCAAGGGGAAGCGTTTTGATGTAATGGCCGTTAAGCCACAGCAGCTTGTCCATATCGAAGATCGCCGGGGACTTGCCGACATTCGGGAGGTCAAACCTATCTATCAGATCCCCTCTTGAAAAGATCTCCTGATCCCCGTGGGCCCAACCAAGCCTTGCGAGGTAATTCATGAGCGCTTCGGGCAGGAACCCCTCTTTTCTGTATTCGAGGAGAGATGTGGCCCCATGGCGCTTGCTGAGGCGCGCCCTGTCCTTACCGTGTATGAGGGGCACGTGGGCGAATTCCGGTATCGGGTAGCCGAGCGCCCTGTAAATGAGGATCTGTCTGGGGGTGTTGTTGATATGGTCGTCCCCCCGTATGATATGAGTGATGCCCATGAGGGCGTCATCAATGACAACGGTGAAGTTGTATGTAGGGGTGTTGTCGCTTCTCAGGATAACAAGGTCGTCGAGCTCTTCGCACCGGAAGGAGATGGTGCCCCTGACAAGATCGTTGAAGCTTACTTCGCCGGTGAGCGGGGCCTTGAACCGTATAACGTAGGGCGCATCGTTGTTTTGGGCCTTCCCGTCCCTGCACGTCCTGTCGTAGGTCGGTTTTTTTCCTTCCTTTAACGCGATCTTTCTCTTTTCTTCGAGCGTCTCCGCCGAGCAATAACACTTATAGGCGTGACCTTCTTTGAGAAGCCGGTGGGCATGCTCCCGGTAGATCTCCATTCTCTCTTTCTGGAAATGAGGGCCTTCGTCCCACTCTATGCCGAGCCAGCCAAGCCCCTGGAGGATGTCTTCCACGTACACCTCTTTAGAGCGCTCTATGTCGGTATCCTCGATTCTCAGCACAAATACGCCACCATTGTGCCTTGAAAAGAGGTAATTAAAAAGCGCGGTCCTGGCCCCACCAATATGGAGATTGCCTGTAGGGCTTGGCGCAAATCTTGTTTTGACCAAAAGGATTCCCTCCGAAAAAAACTTTTAGTGATTATAATGAAAAACACGACATTCATCAATGAATTTTATTGCTAGCAATATCAATGCGTTACATGCTTACCGCAAAAACCGCGCCTTTCTTGCGGCGGGAAAAGGAGGAGGAGGGTATTTTTTTGACAGGTGGTGTATACTTATATTGATGAGCAACCCGTACGCTGAGCAGTTGTTCAAGGCCTGCGAGCAGGGCGACGTTGAAAGTGCGGCGCTCTTTATCGACAAGGGCGCCGAGGTCAATGCTGAAGACAAGAACGGCTCCACGCCGCTCATGTACGCGGCAATAAACGGGTTCACCGACACCGCAAGGATACTTATAGACAACGGCGCCGACTATAATATCAAAAACAAACAGGGATTGACCGCCCTTATGTATGCCTGCCGGAACAAGCATATGGGAGTTATACGCCTGTTGACCTCAAGGGGCGCCGAGGTGAACGTTAAGGACTCAAATGGCGATACCCCCCTTATGTGTTCCTGCAAGAGCGGCCAGGTCGAGGCCGCAAACCTCCTTATAGGAAGCGGGGCCGATATAAACATAACAGACCGGCAGGGCGACACACCTCTTATTTGTGCAATTACCGGTAAGTACGTGGGGATGGCCAACCTCCTCGTGGCAAGGGGAGCGGACATCACCGCAAAGAACAATCATGGAAAGACCGCCCTCGACATAGCTACGGAAAAGGGGCTTGCCAGGCTTGTCAACGATCTTAAGTACAGGCTGCAGGAACTTCAGAAGAAACAAGCCTGATCTTTTCCATCTACAATCATGGCGCGCCCCCTGCCCTGCGGCGTACGGGCTGCGATTCCGGCGCATTCGCATGCCGGTAGCGCTATTGTATACAAAATAATGATATGAAAACAAATACTTATTGAATTCTTTTCCATGTTTATGGTATAATAAAAAGACGAAAAATATCACAACAACAATCGTCGATTGGAGGCATGATGTTTCATATAGGAGAAATCGCTGTTTATCCAGGTCACGGTGTTGGGAAAATAGAGTCAATTGAAGAAAAGGCATTTTCAGGCACGAAACAGTCTTTTTACATAATCAGGATTCTCGATACTGACATGACCATTATGATCCCCGTTGACGGCGCCAACAACGCGGGACTCAGGGCGGTTATCGCCTCCGGTCAGGTGAAGAAGGTTTATGAGATCCTGAAAGATAAAAACATGGTCCATGATAGCTCCCCATGGAACAGGCGCTACAAAGATTATATGGAGAGGATCAAGAGCGGCTCCATCTTCGAAGTCGCCACGGTGTTAAAGGAATTATACAGCCTGAAGCATTGGAAAGAACTTTCCTTCGGGGAAAAGAAGATGTTCGAGACAGCGAGGAACCTCATTAAGAAAGAGCTCTCTATCGCGCTTGCCACGAACGAGGAAAAGATAGAGAAGGAGCTCGAGAAGATCTTCTCTAATAACCACAATAATCATAAGGCCTGACTTTGGATCTGTTGATTCAGATAATTCTCGTTACCGTCACCACAATCTCCGGGTATTTCATATTAAAAGAGATCTTTGCCAATACCCTCTGGGCAACGCTCGGCGCAGTCCTGGGCATCGGCTTCGGTTATATCGTCCTGAAACTGGAAGAGAAGCTGAAGGATATCCCTCTGAAGATCATCTTCGGCAGTCTTTTGGGAACGACCATTAGCCTCGTCGTCGCAGATCTTTTTATCTCCCGGCTTCTTCTGGCGCTCATCAAAGACATACCCATAACGTTGCCGATATATATCCTCTTTTATTTCGTTATGGGCTATATCGGCTTCAGGATAGGGAAGGAAAAGAGCAAGACCCTTGACCTTTCGAAGATCCCCCTCCTTGACAGGATAGAGAACGACGAGGATGTGAAGATCCTTGATACCAGCACCATCATTGACGGCAGGATAGCAGACATCTGTGAAACCGGGTTTATTGAAGGGACCTTTGTTATTCCCCAGTTCGTTCTTTACGAGATCCAGCATATCGCGGATCACAGCGATACGGTGAAGCGGACAAGGGGGAGGAGGGGCCTCGACGTGCTCCACAGGCTGCAAAAACAAACATTCGTCAAGGTCAAGATCGTGGACTATGATTTTCCGAAGCTGAAAGACGTGGACACGAAGCTGATAGCCCTTGCAAAGAAGCTGACCGGCAAGATATTGACGAACGACTATAACCTGAACAAGGTAGCAGAGCTCCAGGGAATAGAAGTGCTCAACATGAACCAGCTTGCCGCTTCTTTAAGGCCCGCAATGCTGCCGGGCGAACAGATGAACGTCAAGGTTCTCAAGGAAGGGAAAGAGCACGGCCAGGGCATCGGCTATCTCGACGACGGCACCATGGTCGTTGTCGATGACGCAAAGAGGCTGCTCGGCAAATCCGTTGATGTAGTTGTTACGAGCGTGCTTCAGACCACATCAGGCCGTATGATCTTCGCGAAGCTGAAAGAGCATGCCGAGAAGGAATTCTATTTTCCTGACGAATACCAACTAAAGGAACAGGCCAGATAATCTATGAGGACGCTGGCAATCATCCTTGCGGGCGGCGCAGGGAAGAGGATGGGGACAGCTACAAACAAGCAGTTCCTGCTTATCGACAATAAGCCCATAATAGTGCACACCCTCCAGATCTTTGAAGAATGCCGTGCGGTAGACGGCATATATCTTGTTGTGAACCAGAAGGACCTTCCAACGATCCAGGAGGAGATCCTTGAAACATACCATTTCAATAAAATCCTGAAGCTGGTTATCGGCGGAAGACTTCGCCAGGATTCTGTAAGGAACGGCCTTGAAGCCATCGAAAACCCTTGCGATATTGTCATTATCCACGATGGCGCAAGGCCCTTCGTCTCACCGTCTTTTATTGATAAGGGCATCTTTCTTATGGAGATGTTCGATGCTGTAATCCCTGCGCTCCCCGTGAAAGACACGATCAAGGTTGTTTCAAAAGAGGGCTTTGTCCAGAAAACCTTGGAGAGAGACTCTCTCTGGCACGTGCAGACCCCGCAGACGTTCAAGTACGACCTCATTGCAAGGGCGTACAAGGAAGGGGCCGCAAAGAAGCTTTACGGATATGACGACGCAACCTTTCTGGAGCATATGGGAAAAAAGGTGAAGGTCATCGAAGGTTCTCCCTATAACATCAAAATAACCACTCCGGAAGATCTTATTATCGCAAGGGGCATGCTCTCACAGCTCAAGGGCAATATATGAGAATAGGCATAGGGTATGATTTTCATCGCCTTGTAGAGGGGAGAAGCCTTTATCTCGGAGGAGTTGAGATACCGCACGAAAAGGGCCTTCTGGGCCATTCCGACGGGGACGTTCTTATCCACGCCATCTGCGACGCTATCCTCGGCGCAATGGCAGTAGCAGACATCGGTTTCCATTTTCCCAATGATGACGAGTCGATCAGGGGCATAAGCAGCGAGAAGATACTCTCCTTTGTTGTTGACATAATGAGGCGAAGAAGGCTCAGGATCGTCAATATAGACGCCGTGGTCATCGCGGAAGAGCCAAAGATAGTCCACCATAGGGAAGTGATCAGAAGAAATCTTGCCCATATTATGGGGATAGGCAAAGGAATGGTGAACGTAAAGGGAAAAACCGCAGAAGGGCTCGGCATCATCGGCGAAAAAGAAGGCATCGCCGTTCACGCAGTCGCGCTCCTTGAAACAAGCCAAGAGGTATGACAGCCGGAATACAGGTTTATTTATGGTTAGGGTGAGATTTGCTCCGAGCCCCACGGGTCACCTTCATGTCGGGAATACGAGAACAGCGCTGACGAACTGTCTCTTCGCGCGCAAGGAACAGGGAGCGTTCGTTCTCCGCATCGAAGATACGGACATTGAGAGATCTACTGAGGATTATGAAAGGTCCATCCTGGATGACCTGAAATGGCTTGGGATCTCCTGGGATGAAGGCCCGGTGAGGCAGACTGACAGGCTGGCGGTCTACCACGTATACGCAGAAGAGCTTCTTGACAAGGGCAGTGCCTACAAGTGCTACTGCACGGAGGAAGAGCTCGAAAGAAAGCGAAAAGAGGCCTTGAGGAAAGGGAATCCGCCGAGATATGACGGGACCTGCAGGGAGCTGTCGCCGGCGGACAGGGGGCGGCTCGAAGGCGAAGGAAGACCTTTTGTTGTTAGATTCAGGTCATCAGCAAGGCCTGTATCTTGGACTGACGGAATCTGCGGCGCCCTTCACTTTCCGCACCACGCAGTAGATGATTTTATTCTCTTAAAACAGTCGGGAGTCCCTTCATACAACTTTGCCGCTGCCGTGGACGATGCAGAGATGGGCATCACCCACGTCATCAGGGGCGCAGACCATGTGCCGAACACCCCCAAGCAGATCATGCTTATTGAGGCGCTCGGCAAAACACCGCCTCAATACGCGCACCATTCGCTTCTTCTCGGGAATGACCGGAAGCCGTTGAGCAAGAGGCACGGCGCAACAAGCGTGCGGGATTTCCGTGCAATGGGAATTCTCAGCGCTGCGCTTACAAATTACCTCGGCGTCCTGGGAAGAAGCATTCCGCAGGGAATCCTGAGCGTGGGTGAACTCGCGGAGACCTTTTCCCTGTCGTCTTTTTCCCCGTCCGACACCATATTCGACATCGACAAGCTGATCTGGTTCAGCAAGGAATACCTGAGAAGCGCCGACCCTGAAGAGATCATGGAAGAACTGGGCCTTCGGGGGGAGTACAGAGACAAGGTCCTGGCTTTGCGGGAAAACGTTTCGACCCTGAAAGAGATGAAAGAATATCTGCGCATCTTCGAAGGCGCCGACGTGGACGAGGAGGGCCGGGCATACCTATCGCAGACCGGGCTGCCGGACAGCTTCGCGCAGGGATTAAAAGAACTGCTCGCCATGAATGATACTGTCCCCTTCGACGGGCTGATCAAGGCAATGGAAGGGAAGGCAGGGCTCAAAAGGAAAGAGCTCTTCATGATTTTGAGGATACTCTCCACGGGAAGAAAGAGCGGCCCCCCGCTGAAGGACATATTCCATCTGATCCCGAAAGATATTATAATAGAGAGGATCGATTGCTGCCTCGCAGATAAAGGCGGGAAGATTACAAGAGGATAAGACGATGAAAGGAAAAAACCTCTATGCGTCGGTAAAGAGCGTCTTCCGAAGCCTCTCGCTGAAGACGCAGCTTCTCGTTATCCTCCTTTTTCTTCTCGTAATATCGGTGAGCTCCCTGACCATCATTTACTCTCAGGCCGAAGATAAGCTCCTTGACAAGCTCAGCGAAAACATTGACGACATTACCAAGGCCATACAGATAAGCGTGGAAGAGCTCACCTACAGGGGGGACAGCACCCAGAGATTGAAAAGCTACGTCGATATGCTCAACAAGAAGGGAATTAAAGAGATATCCATCGTCAGCGATACGGCAGAGGTCATCGCCAGCTCGAACCCGAAGATGATAGGGACCGTTGCGAAGGTCGGAGAGAAAAAGAGCTGGCGCAAGAAAGACCTCATGATAACGGCAAGGCTCGGCGAGGAGAGCAAGAAAGAGCCGCAGAGGCTCTATAATGTGATCACTCCCGTCTCCATCAAGGGGCAGAATATCGGATACATCCACATCAACATAGCCCTCGACGACTACCGGTTATTGCAGGGCAGAAATCAGATCAAGAGGATCCTCAGCATGATCTTTGCCTTCGGCATAGGCATCATCATCTGCCTCATCCTCGCAGAAAAATATACCGAGCCGATCAAGAAGATTGCCAACGCAAGCAGGAAGATCGCCGAAGGAGAGCTGGTAAAGATAAGGGAGGTAGACCGCAAGGACGAGATAGGGGTGCTTGTCAAGAGCTTCAATGAGATGGTGGAGAAGCTTGACGAGCGCAAGGAGCTGGAAGAGAAGCTGAAAAAGACGGAGCAACTTTCAATGATCGGACAGCTCTCGTCAGGCATAGCCCATGAGATAAGAAACCCCCTCAATTTTCTTACGCTCTCAATAGGACACATCAAGGAGAGGGTGGCGGAATCAGAGATCGGCGACAAAGAGGACCTGAAGGCACTGCTCGACAGCCTGCTGAAAGAGATATACCGGGTCAACGAACTGATACACAACTTCCTTTTTCTGGGAAAAACCATAACGCTTAACAGGGAGTGGGTGTCCCCTGAGGCGCTGGTCAACGAGGCGCTGTCTATCGTGAAGGACAAAGTGAGGAGCGGCATCACGATGCAGATTCAATGCAGTGAAAACAGGTTGCAGGTTTACTGCGACAGGGAGTATATAAGGATATGCCTGATAAATCTTATATTGAACGCCGTTCAGGCAATAGAAGAAGAAAAAGGGCTTGTGATGATCAGATGCGGAAAAGAGGATTCCTTCTCATACATCGCCGTCAGCGATACGGGAGCCGGGATCGAAAGCGACGACCTGCAGAAGGTTTTTGAACCTTACTATTCAACGAAGAAATTCGGCATCGGACTGGGACTCGCCATCACAAAACGGTTCATCGAGGAGCACGGGGGAACGATAACACTGGAAAGCACCGTGGGGAAAGGCACAACGATGAAGCTAAGGATGCCCGCTCATGAAGCATGACAGGGGGAGTATCCTCGTTGTAGAGGACGACAATAACCAGCGGGGGATCATCAGGACGATCCTCACGAAGGAAGGGTTTTACATTGAGGACGTAGAGTGCGGAAAAAGGGCCATCGACATCCTCAAGGCCGGCAATTTTGATCTTGTCCTGACCGACCTGAGGCTTCCCGACATTGACGGTACAGAGGTACTGAAGGAGGCGAAGGCGCTCAACAAGCTCTGCCACGTCATTATCATCACGGCCTTCGGGTCCATACCCTCTGCGGTAGAGGCGACGAAGCTCGGCGCCTTCTATTATCTCGAAAAGCCTTTTGAAAAAGATCAGCTCCTTCTCGTGATCAACAACGCGATGAACCAGGTGAGACTGCTGAAAGACAATATTATGTTGAAGGATCAGCTTGTTGACAGGTTCCATCTTGACAACATTGTGGGCGTCCACGGGAGCATGGAGTCGCTGTATAAGATCGTCCACAGGGTGGCGCCTACCGGTTCCACGGTCCTTATCTATGGAGAAAGCGGCACAGGAAAGGAGCTTTTTGCAAAGAGCATTCACTACAACAGCCCCAGAAAAAATAAACCCTTTTTTGCCATAAACTGTGCGGCGATCCCGGAGACCCTCCTGGAGAGCGAGCTCTTTGGCTACGAGAAGGGCGCCTTTACCGGTGCGTTTTCCCGGCACACCGGGCTCTTTGAGCAGGCGAACAGCAGCACGCTCTTTCTGGATGAGATAGGAGACCTCACGTTAAGCACGCAGGCAAAATTGCTAAGGGCCATCCAGGAGAAAGAGATACGGAGGATAGGGGGAAAAGAGACGATCAAGCTCGACGTGCGGATCATCGCCGCAACGAACAAGAGGCTTGAAGACGAGATAACAAAAGGGCGGTTCAGGGAAGATCTCTATTACCGCTTGAACGTCATCGCCTTTTCCATCCCGCCGATTCGGGAAAGGGCAACGGACATACCGCTTTTGATCGAACACTTTCTCAAGAGGCTTAACGAGAGCCACGGAACAAAAAAGACCCTTGATACAGGCACACTCCAGGCGCTTTTGAGCTATTCCTGGCCCGGCAATGTGCGGCAGCTTGAATCGGTGATCGAAAGGGCCTACGTGATGTGCGACGACGATGTGATCGGCATCGACCATGTGCCCGAAGAGGTAAAGCACGGCAGTTTGCCCGATTTGCCTATCGGGAAATTGCGTTCTTCCATAGACTATCTCATAGACGCCAAACTTACTGCGGCAGAGTACCGCCTTTATCTCTACCTTGCCAGGCTTGACCCATTGGATGATAAATATCATGAGCAGCTTGAACCAAAGGAGATCATCGAAAGGCTTGGGATCAACAGGGACACATTTTTCGTCGGAATAGGAAAGCTCAGAGATCTCGGGCTTTATGATTATAAGGCAAAGGCAGGACAGGGGAGGCATTTGTCCCAGGCAACAAGACATCCGAGAAAAGTCCATTCGGAAATATCCGACTAATCCGTCTTATTTTGGTCGGAAATATCCGACTATTGCAGGCGTTAACGATCCCTCATTTTTATAATATTGTTTATATTTGATAGGTTATGATGCTGGCACGGTAAATGCAGTTAATTGCAACATGAAGAATCAAACCATAAAGGAGAGGAGGTGAAAAGATATGAAGAAAGTTTTCATGATCGCACTCGCAATTCTGATCAGCGTGGCATTCGTTACAACGGTGTTCGCGCAGGCGCCGAAAGACGCCCCGAAACCGCCCGCAGCCGATAAGCCCGCAGCGAAGGTAGAGAAGCCCGCAGCGAAGGTAGAGCAGCCCGCGAAGGTAGAGAAGGCAGAGAAACCGGCAAAGGAAAAGAAGGCGAAAAAGGAAAAAAAGGCAAAAGCGCCGAAGAAAGGCGCCCCGGCAAAGGCCGAGCCTGCAAAACCTGCAGCACCGGGAGGACCAGAGACAAAGGCAACACCTGCAACACCCGCAACGCCCCCGGCACCGCCGGCAAAGAAGTAGTATCTTTGCATACAGCAAAAGGGCGGGTCTTCCCGCCCTTTTTTGTTGCCATAAGACATGCCATACCGTAAGAACAATAATGACAAGAACAAAGATAGGATATCATGCCTGCATTACGTTTCGTGCTTGGAACTTATTTATATGTTCGGCGGGTCTACCTCGATGCGCACACCGGGCATGTCGTATATTTCCAGGAGGGTTTTATAAAGGACCTCATCGTTTCCCTTCAGGATCATCTTCCACCTGTAGGCCTTTTTCCTTTGCGTCAGTGGTCCCGTCATGAGATCGATGAGGCCCTGCTGTACCAACGCCTCTTTTATTCTCTGTACAAACGGCAACCCTGCCGCTTTTGTTTTTTTCACAACCTCTACCAGGAACACCCTCGTAAATGGAGGGAAGTCGGCACTCTTCCTCTTGTTTAATTCGTCTGCGTAGAACCCATCCATGTCAAAAAAATATGCGGGACTCACCTTTTTCCTGCTGTCCATAAAAAAGAAGACCTCGCAGGGGGTGAGGGCGTCAAGAAGATTAATAAGGACGTGGAACATCTTCTCGTCAGACCTGTACCCGACCATACGCCGCATGTCTTCCCATCCAAAAAGCATAAGCGTATGGACATGAACGTCATATAATTTAGAGAGAGGTTGGGTTCCAATAAGGACATATGGTTGCTTTCGGGAAGGGAGAGGGTTTTTTGCCCCCTTTTTCCCGGCATCAACGGAAAGCCTTACAACGGGATGTTGAGGGAAGGCCCCCTTAAGGTGTTCCTCGATATATTCGGCGCCTATCTGGCCGAAGCGTATTATGCTCCCACCGCAATGGCGACACCGTTCCTCGAAGGCAAAATCCCTTACGCAGTTGCTGCATGTAAGCCTTCCCGTTTCTTTGTGGTAGCTCAATACCCCTTCGCACCGGGGGCACAGGAAGACCTTTTTGCACTCAGCGCACTGAATAAAGGACCCGTAGTCTTTCCTGGGGGTGAAGATTGCAACGCTTTCCCCGCGCTCGAGTATCTTGCCTGCCGCAGCCGCCAATTCATCAAGCATCGCACCATATGATGCGCCGTTTACCTCATGTACATTTTCGTCGTAATGTCTTTCCGCGAGCCATTCATTGTCAATAAAAACAAACCTCTTTTCCCGGGCATCGCGGTATGATTCTATCGACGGGGAAGCGCTGCCGATCAAAAGCCCGGTCTTTTCAATCTCCGCCCTTTGTATTGCAACGACAGGCGGATTGAACCTGAACCCCTCCTCGTTTCTGTACTCATCTTCTTCATCCCTTTCCACGATGATGCATGAAAGCCTGTTAACAGGAAGAAAAACAGCGCTTTTGTTGCCAAGTACAAGGTGCCCGCCGCCCTGCCTGACCCTGAAATATGCTTCCATCCTTTTTTTTAACGGTATCGATGAGCCGTACCAAAAGACGCGGTCTCTGAATGCCGCTGAAAGGGTGCGGTAAAAATAGGCACCCGTGGAAAAGTAGTCCGGGAGAAGCATCATTACGTTGCAGCCTTTTTCCAGATAAGTTGAGATAAGCTGGAGGTATCTTTCAAGGCGGCTTGAAATTGCCCCGGCATAAAGCATCCTCTCTCCGCCTGCACCGTCTCCCGCCATGGTGTCGGCCGGCAGGAAATCCATGCCCGTCAATGAGTCAAAAAGCGTGGCGGAACCCTCCTTGAGGTGCTGCAGAAGGGCAACATTACCGGCGGCCTTTGACGCCTTGCGGAAGGGCATGCCGTCGAGGGCCCCCAGGGATCCCTTGTTTGCCCTGACGCAAAGATAGCGTTCAATATGAAGGGGCAGGGGCAGCGCGTATTTCAGGACAACGCCCAGGGGAGCAATATAATAGCGCGACGCCCATTCCACAAGGCCTTCAAGGGGGGCGGTAAGAAGGGGGAAGGGGTCGAGCACCTCGATGACCTCTTTGAGCCCCGGACCGGCTCCCTCTTCGAGGCCGGCGACAAACCCCGTCAAGGTTTTGTTGTGGAAAGGAACGGCAACCCTGCCATATTGCCTTATGTAAGGCCGCCATTCGTCGGACGCAACATACGAGAATCTTTTTGTTACCGGGATCGGTAAGGCGACATGAACGATCATGAAGAGAGGAGAAAATCTTTGAAGTCGAGGTTCTTAAGGGACTTAACGCGCGCAAGCCGCTCACCGAGGAGGCGGCCGCCGATCTCTTCGAAGGCCTCCGGCGCGTCGGTCACGAAATACTCGCACCTGCCTTTGGCCTTATCGTTCAGGAGTTGTCTCTTTTCCAGGACATCCCTTACCTCTTTTGCGGTCTCCCGGCCCGTATGAACGATCGTTACCCCTTTGCCCATGACCTTTTTGATTACCTTCTCCAGCGCCGGGTAATGCGTGCAGCCCATGACGAGGACGTCGATGTCCGACCGCTTCAGCGCTTCGAGGTATTTCTCTGCCATCAGGTGCGCCACCTCGTCGTTCTCCAGGCCCTCTTCCACGATGGGGACAAAGAGCGGGCACGCCCGCGAGATGACTGCGGCACGAGGGCTCAGCCTTTTGATCGACCTCTCGTATGCCATGCTCTTTATCGTGCCTTTTGTGCCGATGACGCCTATCCTGTCCTTTTTTGTGTGGCCCACCGCTTCTTTTGCGCCGGGGTCGATAACGCCGACAACAGGGATGGGCAGCTTTTTCTGAAGGATGTTCAGGGCGAAGGCCGATGAGGTGTTGCAGGCGATGACAAGGAGCTTTATCCCCTTGGTCAGGAGGAACAGCGCACTTTCAAGGGTATACTTCGTGACGGTCTGGGGCGATTTGTTCCCGTAAGGCAGGCGCGCAGTGTCGCCGAAGTAGACGATGTGCTCACGGGGCAGGAGCGCCTTCACCTCTTTGAGCACCGTGAGCCCGCCGACGCCCGAATCGAACATGCCTATCGCAAGTTTCCGCATGGAAAAAGATTATGGTACAGTGGGTGAAAAGTCAAGGGATATAAGGAAGCAGAAAGCTTTCAGCGATCAGCTTTCAACGCACGGCGAAAACCTGTTTCTCGTCCCTCGTAGCTCGCTTCTCGCAATATACCTGACCAGCATCAAGCATAAAGAGTCCGGTGCCAAGTATCCAGCATCGAGCATCCGGCATCCGGTGTCGGGCTCTTCCCCGCAAACACGCTAAATAAAGGCGGTGAATAGTAAAAAAAGAGGCAATTGCCGATGTTATTCTCTGTTCTGAAGAAGGGTATCGAGCGGACTTTTCGGGGCGTTTGCCATGTTCCTCATGACGTGGGTGTAGACCATTGTCGTCTCCACGTTCTTATGGCCAAGGAGCTCCTGCACCTCCCGGATATTGACCCCGCTCATAAGGAGGTGGGTGGCGAAGCTGTGGCGCAGGGTATGGACGGTTGCGTGTTTTATTATGCCTGCCTTCCCGAGGGCTACCCTCAGGGCTGACTGAATTGCCGTATCGCTTATGTGGTGGCGCCTCACCTTGCCGCTTCTCGGGTCAATGGAAAGCCTGTCCGCGGGAAACACGTACTGCCATCCCCACTTTTTCCCTGCATTGGGATATTTCTTTTCCAGGGCGCCGGGCAGATACACCTCGCCATGCCCGGCCTCAATATCCTTTTTGTGCAGGCTCATGACGTCTTCAAGGTGTGCCCTGAGCCTTTCTCTTACCGACTCAGGCAATATGGTCGTCCTGTCCTTGTCGCCTTTTGCGCCCCTGACATAGATCAGGCCGGCATCGAAGTCGATATCCTGCACCCTGAGCCGGGCGCATTCCATGAGACGCAGCCCCGCCCCATACAACAACTGGACAATAAGAAGGTTTCTGCCGGAGAGACGATCAAAGAGGTCCTTTACTTCATCTACGGAAAGCACCACGGGGAGCCTTGCCCCCTTTTTTGCCCGTATCGTCCCCTTCAGGTCACCAAATTCCTTTTGCAGGACATCACGAACCAGAAAAAGAAGTGCATTAAACGCCTGATTTTGTGTTGAGGCCGACACCCTGTTCCTGAGGGCAAGACTGCTTAAAAAACCTTTCATGTCCTCCTCATCAAAATTCCCGGCAGGGCCGGTCCTGCCCCTTCTCTTTTCAAGGAATGTAAAGAACCTCTTTGTCCAGTCAAGGTACGTCCTTTCCGTGCTATAGGAATAATGCTTCACCCTGATCAGCCGCTTCATTTCGTTAAGGATTGATGCGCCGTCGGTGGCAGTCTTCCCTGTCCCCGTGAAGGCCTTCAGCGTATCGCCGCCCTTGAAACGGTCAAGATAAAGCAAAAGTGCGTCTTCGGCCTGACGCACCTGCCAGTCGGCGATGCTCCTATCGGTCCTTAATGAATCGATAAAATCAAAGGCGACAGAATCAATGTCTTTGCTTTCGCTTTTGTTCAAAAAGGCAAGGAACCTGCTTACCCAGAAGGCGAGGTACGGTATGTGGTTTTCCAGGGCAAGCTTGTTGGCGCGAAGAAACTCCTGGAATTCGGGCAAAATGACCTTCTTAGCCGATATCGCACTTTTTTCCATAAAAAAGTATATTCCTTTTTAGTCCTTAATATCAACAAAAACAATTTAAATAGACAGTACCAACAAGAATAACGCTTAAATATTTGATAGTTATTTTTATATTGCCTTTTTTGGAACATTGTATAATAATTGAAAATAACAAGTTGGTATATTTAGTGTTGAACTAAATAAATGGAATAATATCATACAATTACATGTATCATCATAATTATGGGTCAGTGACAGTACAAACGATAATGAAAAGGGCATTTGACGGTTATGAGCGGAACCATAAGCTCCCTTTCCATG
>Ga0209201_1000592_pt1 | contig 48829 bp, 47 predicted proteins | sample AD_UKC055_MetaG_FD_184411 | JGI IMG/M metagenome (GOLD analysis project Ga0209201, IMG submission 184411) | Active sludge microbial communities of municipal wastewater-treating anaerobic digesters from USA - AD_UKC055_MetaG (SPAdes) (version 2) | ecosystem: Engineered > Bioreactor > Anaerobic >... | reverse complement strand
AATTCTTCAGAAAAAATCAATCCATGGTCAACAATCGTGTTACGTCTCGAAGAGAAATCAGCCGCTACAGGACCTTTCAGCGGCCAATATGTCAATGATATTAAAATTTATTTAGGCGATACTCAGGGGCGCGCAACACCGACAGGCAATCCACTGGATATGCCAAGACATGGCGGAAAGCGCTGGAGCAATCCGCCGGTTGCCGGGGATGTCCAATGGCCGGCTGAATCCGGATGGTCCACGTCTTCGGCAGCATCAGCTTGTTGCTCGGACGAAAATATAAACAAGGATTATTTTACCCTTGTCCGGGGATGGGTTTTTAATACAGCTGCATCCGATGTTAATGCTAATTACGCGCTAACCGGCACGGCGGAAGAGTCCAATTCGACGATTCGTACCATAGAGTTCACGACCCACAGTATGGGTACATTTAATCAAAATGAATTGGGGTTGTGGACATCGGGTAATAGTTCGGCTAATAATGTTTATTTTGATGATTTTGCGGTGAGGCTTGAAGAGGCTCGATCTGTCGTAGGATTTACAACGCCCTTAATGGAATAATTGTTAATTTTGCATCTCAACATAAGGCTGACATCTGAAATTATCAGGTGTCAGCCTTTTTTATGCCTTAGATTAAGAAGCATTTTTGAGAATATGCTTAACATTTGACTTTTTCAGTTTATATGCTATCGCCCGTCGCCCTGCAAAATGAAAGAGATTTTTAATATAAATTCAAAGGATATTGAAAAGAGAGTATAAATCCGGTCTGTGCTTGACATTTACTGTATTTTATTTAAGAATACAGGCATACAAAGATTAATAGAATGTAAGGAAAATCATGGAAAAAATCATTAAAATTCATGTCAAGAAATTGCCGGAAGGGGTTTATTTGGCAACGTCCAAAGATGTTCCCGGTTTGGTTGCTCAGGGACGAACCGCCACGGAAACACTGGAGATTGCCCGTGATGTTGCCAAAAAATTACTGGAAGCCAGAAAAGAACGCCGTGGCAAGATAAAAATATCCGAGATTAAAGACTCATTTGATTATCCGATGATTGTGAGCGCGTAACGTGGGACGATTGGCGGGTTTCCGGTATCGTGAAATCGTAAAGCGTCTTAAATCGTTTGGCTTTGCTTTTGACAGGCAAGCGGCGGGAAGTCATGAAATCTGGTACAATTCATTGAACAATCTTTATACAACCATACCCAATCATCCCGGAGATATACCGGAAGGAACGCTGAGAGCCATATTAAAGCAAGCTGGTATTACCCCGAATGATTTCTTAAAGAACAAATAAGGCACATTTCCCCTTTTGATGCAGGGCGAGATCTAACCTAAATACCCTAAAGGGCACTATAGGGTCATATTGTCCGATAGCGCCGACTTGCCATATCGGACTGATCGGGGGATCAGTCTCTACCTTTATTGTGAGACTCAAATTTCAAAAACGTAGTGCATTGAAATTTGTAAGTCGAACAATCCCGCGCAGCGGAGGGTTTAATACCCCGCAGCTTGCTGCGGAATAGTTTCCAAAGCTTGCTTTGGGGTTCATACCCGTGATTCCTAAACATGAATTCTGCTTAATATTTGACTTTTTCAGTTTATATGCTATCGTCCGTCACACATTGTTACAACGAAGCAATTCTTAGCAGGAGGGTCTTGAATTGAACGTTTTTGTCAAAAAAGGAATGCTTGCGGAAACCAAAAGCCAGGCAGTGATTCTGACGTTGTTTGAAGACGGCAAGAAATTATCGGGCATTGCGCTGGAGATTGATAAAAAAAGCGGCGGTCTTATCAGCAAATTAATGGCCGACGGTGATTTTGAAGGCAAGGCGTCGCAGGTAGCCGTTGCTTATCCCTGCGGGAATCTTCCGTCGAAGAGAATCGCTCTGGTCGGTTTGGGAAAGCAAAAGGAATTCAATCTCGAAAAATTGCGCGCGGCATTTGCCAAAGTGATGCGTCATCTTCGCGGGATGAATGTCAAGGAAGCGTCGACGTCCGTGAATTTGAATCTTATTCCCGGCAAGAAAGATCAGATCGTCCAGGCAGCGGTGGAGGGGGCTTTGCTCGGGCTGTATCAATATACCCCGTATAAAACCGTCGGACGGGAAGAATTCAAGGAGATGGATGAATTCAATATCATCGCCGATGCGAAAGAGTATGCCGTGATTGAGCCATCTGTGAAAAAAGCCAAAATTATTGCCGACGCGGTTTGCTTTGTGCGCGATATGATTTCTGCGCCCTCCAACGAAATGACGCCTTCGATCATGGCACAAAAAGCACAGGAAGTGGCCAAGAGAAAAAATGTGACGTGTACGGTTCTGGATAGAAAGAAGATGCAGGAATTGGGTATGAATGCTCTGCTGGCGGTGGCATCCGGAAGCCAAGAAGAACCGAAGTTTATTATTCTGGAATATTCCGGCGGCAGAAAAAAAGACGCTCCCGTTGTGCTGGTGGGCAAAGGACTGACGTTCGACAGCGGGGGAATCTCCCTCAAACCGTCAGATAAAATGGAGGAGATGAAGACGGATATGTCGGGCGGCGCCGCGGTGATGGGAGCGATTATGGCGGCTGCGGATATGCAGATTCCTCTCAATGTTGTTGCATTGATTCCTGCGTCGGACAATATGCCGAGCGGATCCGCGTTCAAGCCGGGCGATATTTTAAAATCGTATTCCGGCAAGACCATAGAAATTCTCAGTACGGACGCCGAGGGACGGCTGCTTCTGGCCGATGCGCTGGCCTATGCTTCTAAGTTCAAACCGGAAGCCGTCATAGACCTCGCCACGCTGACGGGCGCCTGTGTGATCGCGCTGGGCGACGATGTCATCGGAATGCTGGGAACGGGTGAAAAGTTGAAAAAAGAAATCAATCGCGCCGCGCAAGACACCGGAGAGCTTGTTTGGGAACTGCCGCTGTGGGAGCAATACCATGAGCTGATCAAGAGCGATATCGCCGATTACAAGAATGCCGGCAACCGTGCCGCGGGCACCATTACGGCCGCCGCATTTTTGAGCAAATTTGTCGGCGATTATCCCTGGGCGCATCTGGACATTGCCGGGCCGGCCTGGGCGGACAAGGATAAACCGTATATTCCCAAAGGCGCGTCAGGGATCGGTGTCCGGTTACTGGTAGAATTTCTGCGCAACCGTTCCTGATATCAGTCTATGCCGCCACTGCTGCAAATAAAAGATCTCAGAACCGTGTTTGATACCGTTCATGGCCGCATAAAAGCCGTGGACGGGGTATCTCTGGACATCGCGTCCGGGGAAACCCTGGGCGTGGTCGGCGAATCCGGCTGCGGCAAAACAATGCTTTCCCTTTCCATTATGCGTCTCATTCCTCCCAACGGCAAAATTATCAACGGTGAAATTCTATTTTCGGGCGTGGATTTGCTGAAATTATCCGAAGAAGACATGCGCGCCCGCCGCGGCAAGGATATTGCCATGATCTTTCAGGAACCGATGACGTCGCTGAATCCGGTTTTCCGCGTCGGCGATCAGATAGCCGAGGCGATCCGTCTGCATCAGCAGCTGCCGGCGAAACAGGCCATGGCGTTGAGCGTGGAGCTTTTGCGAGAAGTGGGAATTGCAGAGCCGCAGAAACGGGCGCGGGATTATCCGCACAATCTCAGCGGCGGCATGCGTCAGCGCGTCATGATCGCCATAGCGATGTCCTGCCATCCGCAACTGCTTCTGGCGGACGAGCCGACCACGGCGCTGGATGTCACCATTCAGGCGCAGATTCTGGATCTGATTTCCAATCTGAAACAGAAAAATAATATGGCGGTGCTTTTCATTACGCACGATCTGGGCGTCGTCGCTCAGGCGGCCGAGAAAGTGGCTGTCATGTACGCGGGAAAAATTGTCGAATATTCCACCGTGGAAAATCTCTTTGCAAAGCCCTTGCATCCCTATACGCAGGGGCTGCTGGAATCGATCCCGGCGAGATGTTCCGATGCAAAGGAAAAACAGGCGTATCTAAAAACGATTCCCGGCTCCGTTCCCGATCTCTATCGTATGGCCCGGAGTTGCCGTTTCCATGACCGGTGCCCCTTTGCTTTTGCTGAATGCGAATTGCAGGATCCCCCATTGCTTGCCGTGGAAGACGGTCATCTGGTTTCATGCTGGAAATACGGATCGGAAAAAAATAATTAATGAAAAGAGCAAATAATGTCCAGCGTTCTTGTCGACATTCAGAAGGTAGATAAAAAATACACGTTAGGCGGCAATGTGTTTGGCGCTCAAAAGCGAATCATTCACGCCGTCAAGAACGTCGATTTGCAGATTATTCGGGGGGAAACGCTGGGGTTGGTCGGCGAATCGGGTTGCGGTAAATCAACGCTGGCCCGTCTGATCACCAGGCTGGAGAATCCCACATCGGGCGTCATCGCATATAAAGGTGAAAATATTTTTACGTTCACGGGCGAGTCTTTAAAGACCTATCGCCGCAGCGTGCAGATCATTTTTCAGGATACGTATTCCTCACTGAATCCGCGAAAGTCGGCTTTAAGCATGATCCGGGAGCCTTTGACCATTCATCGCCTGGGAAGCAAAAAAGAGCGCGAGGAAACGGCGCTGTCGATTATGGCGAAAGTCGGGTTGAAAAAGGAACAGGCCCATCGCTACCCGCATGAATTCAGCGGCGGGCAGCGGCAGCGTATCGGCATTGCCCGTGCGCTTGTATTGAATCCGGAATTGATTATTGCCGATGAACCGGTTTCCTCGCTGGATGTTTCCATTCAGGCGCAGATTCTGAATCTGCTTCGGGATTTGAAAAACGATTTTCATTTGACGTACCTTTTTGTTTCCCATGATCTCAACGTCATCCGGTATATTTCCGACCGGGTGGCCGTGATGTACCTGGGGAAGATTGTCGAACTCGCGGGCGGCGAAGATATTTACAACCGTCCGCTGCATCCTTATACACGCATGCTGCTTTCGGCCGTGCCGTCCTGCGACCCGGGTAAAAGAAAAACGTCCATTGCCATAAAGGGCGAAGCGAGGGAGACGGATAACGAAGGGTGCGCTTTCCGGAACCGCTGTCCCTACAGAATAGACGTCTGCGATAAGACGGATCCTGCTCTGGACGCCATAAACGGCCAAAGCTTTTGTGCCTGCCACAGGGCCGGTGCAATTTAAAATAGCCTTTGTTTCCTTTCTGTCATTTCGTGTATCATGGCGGAAAGTTCAATTTCAAAAAGGTCTCCGTGTGTTATGCGGGAAGAAAAGATCCTGATAAAGAATAATGCTCTGGTGATTGAAGCCTTGCTGCATCGGGCATCGGGCGAACGAGGTGCGGTGATCTGCCACCCGCATTCGCTGATGGGCGGTTCGATGTATAATAATGTCGTTGAAGCGCTGCAGGAGGCGTTTGCATCGGAAGGGATTTCCACCTTGAGATTCAACTTTCGGGGCGTGGGCTCCAGCACCGGGTCGTATAGCGAAGGCGTGGGAGAGAAGGAAGATATTTGGGCTGCCGGCAACTATCTGAAAACGTCAGGTCTGCGCGAGATATTTTTTGCGGGGTATTCGTTCGGAGCCTGGGTCGGTGCCGGGGTGATTGCGCAACCGGATCATCCTTTTTGCAGCAGCGTCTTTGTAGCGCCTCCGATAGATTATTTTGAATTTGACTGGCCGCCTTTAAAAAATAAAATTGATTTAATGATCTGCGGCGATGCCGATTCTTTCTGTCCGTGGGAGCCTTTGAAGGATGCGTCAAAAAAAATAAATGCGTTGCTGGAAGTCATTGGCGGCGCAGATCATTTTTTTATGGGGAAAGAAAAAAAACTTGTTATTCTTTTGCGGGATTATCTGGCTAAAAAAACATAAATTAAATAAAAAAACTTGATTTCAAAAAAAAAAGATGATAATATTTCATACAACGCATAAAAAACCGAATATAAGAAACACGTCAAAGATAGGATGAGAACGGTTTTTTTTAGGAAGTTGTTAGTGTTAAGTTGTATAATAAATAAGACAACCGCGGAGGATTCTTAAAAAATATAGAATTCTTGCGGTTTTTTTTGTTTCCTGTACAAACATTAAAACAGGAAATCATTTTTTAAAGGAGGGTTTTAGCTTTGGCAGAAGGAAAAGTAAAGTGGTTCAACGAGAAGAAGGGGTTTGGTTTTATTGAAAATGATGAAGGTGGTGACGTGTTTGTACATTATAGTGCGATTACCGGAACGGGATTTAAGACCCTTTATGAAGGTCAGAAAATCAAGTTCGATATTGAACAGGGGAATAAAGGTCCCAGCGCAACAAATGTTACGCCACTGTAATACTCGCAATTGATTTATTCTAACTGAAAAAATGCCCCGTGATGAACGGGGTATTTTTTTTCAACGATTCCGGATCTTAAGCAGCCGCATTGGATCACAGGACCGGGCGTGAAGTATGCCGTCTTGTATATCAAAAAATATTTAACGGGTTTCAAGTTTCCGAAGCTCTTTTTCTCCCCAGTAAATAACAAGAAATAATTCAATGAAGCCGGCCAGGGGCAATGCCATCCAGGCTCCGGTGATTCCCCAGAATAAAGGCAGGATAATCAGTAACGGAACAAAGACCAGAATATCCCGGATGAAAAGAATAATCATGGCCAGCGTCCCTTTGCCAAGTCCAATGAACATGTTGACGTAAATGATGATGGGAGCGGAAAAGATCAGGGCTGCGACATGGATGCGTAACGCCGGTATGGCAATGGCGGTTAAATGGGGATCGCTGGAAAAAAAAGTGATGATCTGGGAAGAAAACAATTCCAGGATGATCACGGAAACCGCGGAAAAAACAACAGAGACTTTCAAGGCGACGGAGACCGATTCCCGTAATCGTTGAAAGAGCCTCGCGCCCAGGTTATATCCGACAATCGGCATTAATCCCGCGCCGACGCCGAACAGTACCATGGTGGCCAGGCCGGTAACCCGGAAACAAATGCCGAAGGCCGCGATGGCCTGAAAACCGAAATTGCCGAGAACATGATTGTAGATCACCAGAACAATGCTGATGACAAAATTGGTGACCATCGAGGGGAAACCGGTTGAATAAATGGACTTGATGATCTGCAGATCGGGACGGGTGTATTTCAGTCTGAAATCATACTTGGATGATTTCAATTGCAAAAAATAAAGGGACAAGATAAACATGATCAAGTGCGCGATGATACCGGCCAGCGCAGCGCCTCGGATTCCCATGCGTGGAAAGGGGCCGATGCCGAAAATCAGAAAAGGATCGAGGATCGCGCTGGAAATCAGGGCAATCAGGACAACGTTCATGGATAAAAGAGGACGGCCTTCGACACGCAGCATGATGGCCGTCATCATGGAAAAAAAGAGAAAAGGCGAGCTGTAAACGGCCAGAAAAAGATAATCATGACTCAGAGGTAATATTTCGTCGGACGCGCCGAAAAAGACGAGCATGGAATCCCCGAAAAGAAGCACGAAAAGAATGCTTCCGAAGCCGAACAGCATGGAAAGAAAAAATGTCTGCCCGGCGGTTTTCTGTGCTTCCAGATTTTTTTCGGCGCCAAACATCCTTGCGGAAAATGAACCGGCTCCGATGCCGGTTCCGACGCCTATCGCGGCGGCAAGCAGTTGAATGGGAAAGCACACGGTCAGTGCGGCAAGTGCCTGAGAGCTGAAACGGGCAAGCCAGAAGGTGTCGATGAAATTGTAAAGAGACATGGCTGTCATCGCAATGATCGACGGCCAGCTCATTTTTAAAATCAGCGGGAGGATTGCCTCTTTTCCTAAATCCAGTCTCTTATTCATTATGGGTCATTTCATTTGAATGCGTTTAGTTGCTAGCATATAAAGAATTAGAATATCAAGATAAAATATGGCAAAAAATCTTATTGTTATCCTCGGTCCAACGGCATCCGGCAAAACCCGCCTGGCGGCACAACTGGCCTGTGATTTTCAGGGAGAAGTGATTTCCGCGGATTCCCGCCAGGTGTACAGAACCATGAACATCGGCACCGGAAAAGATTTAAAGGAATATGTGATTGACGGCCGGCAGATTCCTTATCATCTGATTGATATTGAAGACCCGGAAAACGAATTTAATGTATTCGAGTTTCAGAAACGATTTTATGCGGTGTTCAGCGCTATCCGCCAAAGAAAGAAACTGCCGGTCCTTACGGGCGGAACAGGGCTGTATCTGGAAGCGGTTCTTTGCGCATATGATATGCCCGAAGCGCCGATCAATGAAGAAATCAGGCGTGAATTATCAGAGAAATCGATCGAAGAGCTTCAGGATCTTCTGTGCCGTTTGAAGCCGCATCTCCATAACAGAACGGATCTTGATGATAAAAAACGACTGCTCCGGGCTGTCGAAATTGAAAAAGCGCGGATTCGCAATAATCAGGATTTGAGGGACAGGCCTGAAATTACAGCGGCTGTCTTCGGGGTGCGATGGGAACGGTCGGTCCTCAGAAACCGCATCACAAAACGGCTTGAAGAGCGACTGGAAAACGGGATGATTGAAGAAGTTGCCGATTTGCATGCGGCCGGTTTGAGCTGGCTTAGGCTGGAAAGTTTCGGCCTGGAATACCGTTTTATTTCGGAATATCTGCAGCAGCGGCTTACGTTTGATGAAATGAAAAATCGGTTAAACATCGCGATTCATCAGTTTGCCAAACGACAGGAGACATGGTTCCGGCGCATGGAGAGAAAAGGTGTTCAAATTAACTGGATCGATAACGGCGACTACTTGCTTCTGGCAGAAAAGGTTGCCAAGCATTTAAAATGAAGAAGCGTTCCGCATTCGATGATTACCTGCACACGTACTCCGTCGGCGAAAAATGGAAGTTATGTGCCGTCCCGGATCAAAATTTCTCTCAGGTTGTCGTCATTCCGGCGTACGCCGAGAAAGACCTGCTTTTCCGCACGCTGGCTTCTTTAGCCGTCAATGTGCCTGATGCGCTGGAGAATTCTTTTATCCTGTGCGTTGTCAATCACAAAGAAGATTCCCCCGCTTCCGTCATGGAAAACAATAAAATAACCATGGCGTATTTGAACGCTCTGATCAGACGGAAGTCTCTGAAAACGTTTCAGCTTACCAAAGACGTCACGGCTCTTTTGCAGTGCATATCGGATTCAAAAATGAAGCTGGGATATATTGACGCTGCCTCGCGGGGATATGAAATACCGCGCAATACAGGCGGGGTCGGCATGGCCAGGAAAATAGGCATGGACATGGCTTTGCGCCTTTTGGAGAAAAATGCGCCGCAAAACGGCGCGATCGTCAGCCTGGATGCCGATACCCTGGTTGAACCGAATTATCTTTCCGTCGTCCGGGATTATTTCAGAAAGAATGTTAAAACCGCGATTATGGCCTATGCACACCAGATGCCGGAAAATCCCGCGGAACAGGCGGCCATTTGCTGCTATGAAATTTTCTTGCGTTACTGGGTTCTGGGGCTGCGGTATGCAAAATCTCCCTGGGCTTTCCATTCCATCGGGTCGACCATGGCGGTTGCCCCGCAATCGTATCTGGCCGTAAGGGGGATGAACAAAAGGGCGGCGGGAGAGGATTTCTACTTTCTCAACAAGCTGGCAAAAGTCGGCCGCATCGACTACATCAGGGAAACGTGTGTTCATCCGTCGGCGCGCGTATCAACGCGGGTTCCCTTCGGAACAGGCAAACGCATCGAGCGCTTTCTTGCGGGAGACGCCGCAAAAGAATATTACCTGTACGATCCGCAGATATTTTCAATATTGTCCGGCTGGCTCAGTCTTGTACATCGGATGATTGACCGGGACGTGGATGACATCTTGATGGAGGCTAAACGGATTCATCCCGCCTTAAAGGCCTTTCTGGAAGAGGCCCGGTTTCCTCTGCGCTGGTCCGCCATACGGCGCAACACAAAAGATCAAGAGACTCTTTTGAACCATTTTCATGTCTGGTTCGACGGGTTCAGAACGTTAAAAATGATCAATTATTTTTCCCGGGTGGCTTATCCTCCGGTGGATATGTTTTCAGCATTGAAGCGGATTTTCAACCTGTTAGATCTGCCTGCTTTGAGTCCGGAAGTCGCAGAAGATATTCCTTCTTTGGGCGAACAAATGGAAATTCTGCGCTTTCTGAGAACAATCACCTGAACGTCATTTAGTACCGGAAAATTCTCTTGACGGATACGGATAATTTACATATAACACGTGAAAATCTTTAAAATTTGCAAAATTTTCGGGAGGAAATTCATGAAAACTTGGATCGGCTCAAAATGGCCCATAATTTTTGTTTTGTTTGTTTTTGTCATGGCTGCCGGTTGTTCGGATGCCAAAAAAGGTGCGGAGAACGCAGTTGGTGCAAACAGTGTTGAAAGTTTGGATGCAGGACAGCCCTCGACGGTTACTGATGCGGCTGCCCAAAACATTCCGGCAGGCGATCTCGCCGTCACGGTTGACGGAAAACATATGACCAAGGCCGAACTGGATAAGGCGGTCAAAGAAAAATTCGAGCTTATCAAAAAACAGGTGCCGGCCGACAAACAAAAAGCATTCAGGGAAAATCTCAGAAAGCAGTTGGTGGACGTCTTTGTCATGAAGACACTTCTGGCCAACGAAGTGGAGAAAAGAAAAATCGTAGCTACTGATCAGGATGTCAAAGCGGCCATGAATCAAATCAAAGCCAGCCTTCCGCCGAATAAAAATGTCGACGACTTTCTTAAGGAAAATAAAATTTCCAAAGAAGACATTATTCTGGCCGTCAAGATCGATAAATTCAGAAATGCGGAAGGGGGCAAGGCGCTGAAACCCACGGAAAAAGACATCAACAAGTTTTATAATGACAATCGTGAAAAACTATTTGTCGAACCGGAAAGCGTGCATGTTCGCCACATTCTGGTATCTGTCGGCAAGGACGACAGCGAGAAAGTCAAGGCGGAGAAAAAAGCAAAAATTGACGATCTGCGCAAACAATTGGTCGGCGGTGCAAATTTTGCGGAAATCGCCGGTCAGCATTCCGATTGCCCCAGCAAGCAAGCCGGGGGCGATTTGAATTTTATCAGGAGAGGCCAAATGGTGAAAGCGTTCGAGGATGCCGCTTTTGCGCAGGAGAAAAATGCCATCGGTCCGGTCATCAAGACGGAATACGGTTACCACATCGTTCAGGTGCTGGACCGCAGACCGGCGAAGAAAATTGCCTTAAGCGAAGTCAAAAGCAAAATTGCCGATTATCTGGAAAGACAGAAAAAAATGGAAGCCTTCAACAACCTGATGGCCAAGCTGAAGGCGCAGGCCAAAATAACCGTTTATTAAACATCATTACAACGTTTTACAGAGTTACTTGAAACTGTGTTCCGTATCGGGGAAGTTGCTGTTCTTGACTTCCCCGATATATGTTTTGACCGCTTTCTTGATTTCCAGATTGAGGTTGGCGTATTTTTTGACAAATTTCGGCGTGAATTTTTCCTGCATGCCCAGCATATCGTGAACGACCAGCACCTGTCCGTCGCAATAAACACCGGCGCCGATGCCGATTGTCGGAATAGACAGGGCGCTGGTGATTTCAGCAGCCAGTTTTTCCGGCACGCATTCCAGCACAACGGCAAACGCGCCCGATTCTTCCAGAATCCTGGCATCCTGCATGATTGTTTCAGCGGCGTCGTCTTTTTTGCCCTGGACTTTATATCCTCCCAACTGGTGAACCGATTGCGGTGTCAGACCCAGATGCGCCATGACGGGAATTCCCGCATACGTCATTTTATGCACGATGTCCGCAAATTCCCGGCCGCCTTCCAGTTTCACAGCCTGGGCATCGGCTTCCTTCAGGAACCGTCCCGCATTGGCGAGCGCCGCCTCAGGAGATACCTGATACGATAAAAAAGGCATATCCGCGACGACCATCGCCTTCTTAACCGCACGCGCAACAGCTTTGGTATGGTGAAGCATGTCGTCCATCGTGACCGGCAAGGTTGAATCGTAGCCGAGCATGACGTTCCCCAGAGAATCGCCGACCAGAAGCATGTCAATATCGCTTTCATCCAGAATAGAGGCCATGGCGTAATCGTAAGCCGTCAGCATCGCAATTTTTTCTCCCGTTGTTTTCATCTTTCTGATATCAGCGGTTGTTTTACGCGTTATTTTACTATGAGTGCTCATGCTTTCCTCCTTTTAAAAGGGCGTTGATTTTTCTTGCCTGTCCGGCGTTGAGGGTTCCTTTCTGTTGCGCAATCTTGACGGTTATCAATCCCAGAGAAGCATATAACGAAGAATACCGGGGAAGATTTTTATCAATGGTCCGCAGATGTTTCCGGATGGTGCCGTAATCTCCGCGTGCGATGGGACCGGTCAGGGAGGATATGGAACCGGATTTCTCGATGTTTTTCAAACTGCCGTATACCAGGGGCAAGTAAGCTCTTTGTGCGTCTTTTTCCCTGATGCCTATGGATCGGTAAATCGATTCCACAATGTTCATCAGCGATACAAGATAATTGGAAGCGAAACAGGCGGCCGCGTGATAGAGCGGTTTCTGATCGTTTGAAATGACCATGGGGATGCCGCCCAGTTTATGAATGATATGTTTGGCCGGAATTAAGGAATATCTGTCGGCGGTAACGCCGAAGTAGCTTCCGGGAATGTTTTTGATGGCCTGGTCGATGGATGAAAAGCTTTGTAACGGATGAATGCTTGCCACAAAAGCACCGGCTTTTTTTGACGATTCCAGAAGGTCAAGGCCGCCGGCGCCGCTCATGTGAAACACATATTTTCCCGCGATGGATGACGCGGAGGCGATTTCCCGGCAGGCCGAGGCAATATGATCATCCGGGGTTGTAATCAGAATAGAATCGGCGTGTCCAACGGCATCCGGAATCGTTTTGCACGGTTTTCCTCCGGTATAGGAAACGGCTCTTTTAAGGGCGGTCGAAGATTTGTCGCAGATCGAAACGACGTTGTAACCGGATTTTTTCAACAGAGAGCCTATTGCGGTGCCGACCATACCCGTGCCGATGATGGCAAAGTTATTTAACTCTTTTTTCTTCATGTGATCACGCATCGCTGTGCATCTGACTAACTGAAACCATATCCCTGCCGCGTCAGAGGCAGGGACAAACATCGCTGCGCTCGTTTTCAGCAAGTCTCAAATCCCACGTCGCTACGCTCCTGGGATAATTCGCTCTAAGATTTTCCGTGCACTACGTTTCGGAAAATCAAGGCTCATGACGACTTACAAATTTCAATGCGCTATGCTTTTGAAATTTGAGTCTCAAATCCCACGTCGCTACGCTCCTGGGATAATTCGCTCTAAGATTTTCCGTGCACTACGTTTCGGAAAATCAAGGCTCATGACGACTTACAAATTTCAATGCGCTATGCTTTTGAAATTTGAGTCTCAAATCCCACGTCGCTACGCTCCTGGGATAATTCGCTCTAAGATTTTCCGTGCACTACGTTTCGGAAAATCAAGGCTCATTAAAAAAGGCCTTCCGCAAGGGAAGACCTTTATCCGACATTTCAGTTCAATACCGTCTCAGTCGATAAGAGAGATCCAAGCGGTTAGAACTTATCTAACACCGACCCAAAGCTTAGTCAAACACTTTTTCATAAAGAATCTTGTGTTTACGGACGCACTTGGTTATATAACTTAACAAATGCGAAGAGGTTCATGATGAAGAAAATAGATCTGATGATATTCGATTTGGACGGTACCATTGCCTCGACGGGCGATGACCTGGTTTTGTGCATCAACCATACCTTAAAAACCCTGAACCTCAGGGAAAGAACGAAAAAGGACATTATCGGCTTTGTCGGCGACGGAATCAGCAAATTAATGGAGCGGGCTTTGGGAAGCCGCTATCGCGAATACCAGGAAGAGGCCATGCGGATATTTTCCGCGTATTACGCGGAGCATCTTCTGGATAATACGAAACTGTATCCCCATGTGGAAGAGGTTTTACGGAATTTTGAGAACAAACCGAAAGTCGTTCTGACCAACAAACGGTATCCTTATGCGTTGATGATTGTCAGAGGGCTGAAGATAGAAAAATATTTCACGGAAGTCATCGGCGCCGATTCAACTCCTTTTTTAAAACCGGATCGTCGTATTATCGATAGCGTTCTGGAAAAACATCCGGCCGAACGGCACAGAGCCCTCATCGTTGGCGACGGCGTCAACGATATTGCGGTCGCCAGAAATTCCGGAATAATGAGTTGCGCTTTTTTAAACGGATTGGGCCGTCGCGACGATTTGCTCAAAGCGAAGGCCGATTATTACTGTGAAGACATTCGGGAAGTGAATCGGCTTTTTAGATAGTTATGATCAAAAAAGTGAAACAGACCATCGAGAAGTTTGATCTGCTGAAAAAAGGAGAGCGGGTTGTCGTTGCCGTTTCCGGCGGACCTGATTCGACCGCTTGCCTGACCGTTCTGGCTTCGATCGCCGGGGACATGGACCTGGAACTCATCGTTGCGCATTTCAATCACGGCTTGAGAGGAAAGGAATCCGACCGGGATGAACAGTTTGCCCGCCGCCTGGCTAAAAAGCTGGGGCTTGTTTTCTATGCGGGAAAACTGAATAAAAAGATTCGTGTCAAAGGCATTTCGCCGGAAGATTTTTACCGGCGTCAGCGATATGCCTTCCTGGAGAAAACGGCGGCAAAGCACCGGGCGCAGAAAATTGCGCTGGGGCAGCATTTAAATGATCAGGCGGAAACGGTTTTGCTGAATTTATTGCGGGGCAGCGGTTTGGAAGGGCTCAAAGGGTTTCTGCCCATCAGGGAGGGGCGGATCATTCGTCCGCTGATTGAAGTATCCGCACAGGAAATCATTTCTTTTCTGGAGCAGTCGGGCATGGCCTATTGCCGGGATAGTTCCAATGAAAGCAGTCAATATCTACGCAATCAGATCCGGGCAGAGCTGATTCCTTTTTTAAAAGGGAAATACAATCCGCGAATCGAAGAGAATCTGGCGCAAATGGCTGAAATTCTTCGCCGGGAAGATGATTTTATCCGTCAGCATGCGGCCGCAGCCGCAAAAAAAACCATGCAGCAGAAAAAGGCCGGTTCTGTGGCGTTGAACATCCATGCGGTTAAAAAAATTCCCGAAGCCATCCGGTGGCGATTGCTGAAGATGCTTCTGGAGGATCTGACGCCTTCAGGCGACGGCATATCGTTTCTTCATGTGAATGCGGTGAATGATCTGACGCAGAAAAACGCATCCGGAAAAAAGATCACGCTTCCGGCCGGAATCGAAGCGAGACGCGAATACGATCAGTTAATCCTGGAGAAGAAAAGGACGCGTCCAAAAAAAAATCAATACGCCTATGTGATGAGCGTTCCGGGAACGGTCCATGTGAAAGAGAGGGGGCTGACGATTAAGGCGACACTGGTTAAAAAAATTAAGACGGACTTATCCCGCATGAAAAATACGGCGTGTCTGGATTGGAGTAAAATCGCTCCCCCGCTGGTGGTCAGAAACAGACGCGACGGAGACTGGATCCAGCCTTTGGGGATGCGCGGCCGGCAGAAAATTAAAAAATATTTCATCGATCATAAGATTCCCGTTGCTCAAAGAGACGACCTCCTGCTGCTGGTTGACCGTCTTTCCGTCGTCTATATTGAGCATAGGCATATCAGTGACCGTGTCAAGATTTCACCGGCAACAAAATCGGTCCTGAAACTGGCGATCACGCCTGACCGGCCTGTCGGGAAAGGTTCAAAGCCGCCCGGATAAAATCCATAGAAATTATTTGAGATAAATTCAATATTATTATAAGAGTAAAATAACTGTTCTAAAGGAGATTAAATATATTGAATCAGTTTCAGAAAAATATAGCGCTTGTCCTGACCGTCCTGCTGGTTTTCCTGCTTGTCTGGCAGCTTTACAATCAGCCTAAAACGGGAACCAAGGAAATCATATACAGTGAGATGTTAACCCTGTTGGACAAGGGAGAGATCAGCGAAGTCACCATTCAGGGCGATCATATCAACGGAAAATTGAAAAACAACAGTCTTTTTAAGTCGTTTGCGCCCAAAGACGACCAACTGGTTGAAAAGTTCAGCGGGAAAGGCGTCAAGATAACTGCCAAACCGGTGGAGGAATCCGCCTGGCTGACCATTTTGATTTCATGGGCGCCGATGATTCTGCTGATCGGTATCTGGATCTTTTTTATGCGTCAGATGCAGGCCGGGGGCGGAAAGGCCATGGCTTTCGGTAAAAGCAAGGCGCGCCTGATCACCGATAAATCCAAGCGGGTTACGTTTGCCGATGTGGCCGGAATTGATGAGGCGAAATCCGAATTGGAAGAAGTGATTGATTTCCTGAAGGATCCCAAAAAATACACCAAGCTCGGCGGCAGGATTCCCAAGGGATTGTTGCTGGTCGGCCCTCCCGGAACGGGAAAAACGCTTCTGGCCCGGGCCATTGCCGGAGAGGCGGAAGTGCCGTTTTTGACCATTAGCGGCTCGGATTTTGTTGAAATGTTTGTTGGCGTCGGCGCCTCACGTGTTCGCGATTTGTTCAGTCAGGCCAAAAAAAACGCTCCCTGTATTATTTTTATCGATGAAATCGACGCGGTCGGCCGCCATCGCGGCGCCGGTCTGGGAGGCGGCCACGACGAAAGGGAACAGACGCTCAACCAGCTGCTGGTGGAAATGGACGGCTTCGAATCCAATGAAGGCGTTATCTTGATTTCAGCCACCAACCGCCCCGATGTCCTCGATCCGGCGTTGCTGCGGCCGGGACGTTTTGACCGGCAGGTTGTCGTGCCGCTGCCCGACGTCAGAGGCCGGGAAAAAATCTTCGAGGTGCACGCCCGCAAGACCCCGATTGCGGGAGATGTGGATTTTGCCGTTCTGGCCCGGGGAACGCCCGGCACGTCCGGAGCCGATATTGAAAATCTGATCAACGAAGCGGTGCTCAACGCCGCCCGGGCCAATAAAGAAAAGGTGAACATGAGCGATTTCGAGTTTGCCAAAGACAAGATCCTGATGGGCTCGGAAAGAAAAACCATGGTGATCAGCGATGAAGAGAAACGCAATACCTCGTATCATGAGATCGGCCATACGCTGGTCGCCCGTCTGATTCCGGGAACGGATCCCATTCATAAAGTGACCATCATTCCCCGCGGTCGCGCGCTGGGACTGACCCAGCAGCTGCCCGTGGATGAAAAGCATACCTATCCGAGACGGTATCTGGAAAACAGCATTTCCATTTTGCTGGGCGGCAGAGCTGCCGAGGAACTGGTCTTGAAAGACTTCACCACCGGCGCCGGCAACGACATTGAACGCGCGACAAATTTGGCCCGGAAAATGGTCTGTGAATGGGGCATGAGTGACAAAATGGGGCCGTTGAGTTACGGCAAAAAAGAAGAGCAGATCTTTCTGGGACGGGAATTTGCCACGCACAAGGATTATAGCGAAGAAACGGCAAAAAACATCGATGCGGAAGTCATGGCCATTGTAGCGCGCAATTATGAACGATCAAAACAGCTTCTCACCGATCATATTGATCTTCTCCACAAGATATCGGGTGAACTTCTGGAAAAAGAAGTTTTAAGCGGCGCGGAAATAGACACCCTGATCGGCGATGCGTTACCCAAGGCACACAGGAGCGAGCCGCAGACTTCAGTCTGATCACTATATCACTTCAACCATCCGTTCATAATATTGGGAATCTTGAAATTTGGTGATTTCTGGTGAAGATAATTGATATTCAAAGCACACAAGAGGCGGCTGCGCTGTTCAGGCGGATCGGGGTGGATGCCTACGGCATCGGCGCGATGGCGCCCAAAGCGGTCAATCTGAATATCCTGCTGGAGAAACAGCCGTGTAAAATTGCCAATATCCTGAAGCAGGAAATGCTGGCTCTCGGCGGTGATGCGGCGGTTGCCAGAGGAAGTGTCGCCTGCAGCGTGGAAACGACCGATGTTTTAATGATGGGGACGCTGAAACAGCTCTCCCGGCTGGCGGCGAAGATAGCCCGGCAGCCTTTTGGTCTGGATAGCATCGCCCGGGATATTTTGCGGATTCTGAAAAACGCCGGGCAGAAACGGTTTATCTTAAAAACATCCCGGAGGAAAATCACGCTGGGTGACAGAACCCGGATTATGGGAATTCTGAACGTCACCCCGGATTCGTTTTCCGACGGCGGGACCTTTCTATCAGCGGAAAGGGCGGTTGAATATGGATTGCAGATGGAGGCGGAAGGAGCGGATATCCTTGATGTCGGCGGAGAATCAACGCGTCCCGGTTCTGCCGCAGTACCGGTTCATGTCGAGCTCAAAAGAGTCCTTCCTGTGATCAAAGCGTTGAGCCGGAAAATAAAGATTCCCCTCTCCATCGACACGAAAAAAGCGCGTGTTGCCCGGGAAGCTGTCGAGGCCGGGGCGGAAATCATCAACGACATCAGCGCCCTGAACGGCGATCGTAAAATGGCCGGGACGGCTGCGGAAACGGGCGCCGCTCTTGTGTTGATGCACATGCGGGGCAATCCGGAAAATATGCAGAAGGGAAATCTGGCCTATGATGATCTGCTGGGAGACATCACGGATTATTTGAGCGCCAGTATCGGGAAAGCCATCCGGGCAGGGGTGAGCAAAGACGCAATGGTGATTGATCCGGGAATCGGTTTCGGCAAAACGGTTGCGGATAACTACAGAATCATCAGGAGGCTTGCAGACCTGAGAACTCTGGGGATGCCGATACTGGTTGGACCATCGCGCAAGTCCTTTATCGGGAATGTGACAGGGGATGAACCGCGGCAAAGGCTGGAAGGCACCGCAGCGACAGTTTCCGCGGCGATTATGAACGGATGTCACATCGTCCGGGTGCACGACGTGGCGGCCATGAAAAAAGTGGCTGCGGTGACGGACGCGATGACACATCCCCGGAAGGTGATCTGATGGTTTACGGAATAGGGGTCGATCTTGTCGAAAACAGACGCATGGAAAGAATCATCGATCGATGGGGTGTCAAGTTCTTAAACAGAATCTTTTCCACCGAGGAAATGGCCTACTGCGGCAAACATGCTTATCCGGTGACGCACTACAGCGCGCGGTTTGCCGCCAAAGAGTCATTCCTGAAAGCGCTGGGAATAGGTTTGGGAATGGGCATAAAACTAAGCGACATTTCCGTCGTGAATCATGAAGGCGGCCAGCCGTTTCTGAATCTCTCCGGCGATGCTCAATCCTACATTCAAAAAAGAAGGATCCACAAGATTCATTTGAGTCTGACGCATACAAAAAAATATTCCGCAGCCATGGTTTTACTGGAAACAATCGATTAAAAGCCGGTGAAATGACAAGATGAGTCAGGATGATAAAACGGTTGAGATAATATCCGTAAGTACTGAAAATACAATGGAAATAGGGCGCTCTATCGGAGAAGGGCTCCAGGATGGAGACGTGGTCGCGCTTTCGGGGGAGCTGGGTTCGGGAAAAACCTGTTTTACCGGGGGGCTGGCCCGCGGTTTGGGCGTGGATGAAAAATACAGGATCACCAGCCCGACGTTCACATTGATTAATGAATATCCGGCGCGTCATAGGCTTTATCATTTCGACGTTTACCGGATCAGCAGTTATTCTGAACTCGACGATCTGGGATGCGAAGAATATCTTGGAACAGAAGGCGTTGTTGTTATAGAATGGGCCGAGAAGATCAAAAAGATTCTGCCGGAAAAAACGGTTTACATCGATTTTGAATACGTTGATGAAAACCGGAGAAAAATGATCATCAGGGCGTCCGCAGACAGGTTAAACGAGTTGATCAAAGATATAAAAACGGAGGGTGTTTAAATATGGCATTAATTGTTCAGAAGTTCGGCGGAACATCAGTCGCGAATATTGAGAAAATAAAAAACGTGGCTGAAAAAGTGATCAAGGTCAAACAGGCCGGCCATCAGGTTGTCGTTGTTTTGTCCGCCATGGCGGGGGAGACCGACAGGCTGATTAACCTGGCTCACAGTGCGACGGATTTGCCCGATGAAAGAGAATATGACTCCCTGATTTCCACCGGCGAACAGGTGACCGTAACCCTTCTGGCCATCGTTTTGAATGCGATGGGCTGCAAGGCCAGATCGTTTCTGGGCTTTCAGGTGAAAATATTAACCGATCAGGCTTATAAGAAAGCCAGAATTTCGCTGATCGATACGGAAAACATCAAAAAGGAACTTAAAAAAGGAACCGCCATCGTGATTGCGGGGTTTCAGGGGGTGGATAAAGACAATAACATTACCACGCTGGGACGCGGCGGGTCCGATACCAGCGCCGTGGCGCTGGCAGCGGCATTGAGAGCGGATCAGTGCGACATTTATACGGATGTTGACGGTGTTTATACCACCGACCCGAACGTTTGCAACAAAGCCAGACGGCTGGAAAAGATTTCCTACGATGAAATGCTGGAGATGGCGATGATGGGTGCCAAAGTCCTGCAGCCGCGGTCGGTGGAAATGGCTAAAAAATACAATGTGCCGGTTTATGTCAAATCAACATTTTCGGATAAAGGAGGGACGCTTGTGACCAGGGAGGATAAAGATATGGAAAGAGAAATCATTTCGGGTGTGACGTATGATCGGGATCAGGTCAAGATTACGGTTGTGCATGTGCCGGATCAGCCGGGAGTGGCGGCGTCTTTGTTCAGCCCGTTGTCGGATAAAAATATTTTTGTGGATATGATTATTCAGAATGCCAGTTCGGAAGGCTATACGGATCTGACTTTCACCGTATCCAAAAAGGATTTGAAGGAAGCGCAGAAAATTGTTGAAAGCACGGCGAAAAAAGTCGGAGCGAAGAAAATTGAAGTCGATGATCAGGTTGCCAAAATATCCATTATCGGCGTCGGCATGGCCAGTCATTCCGGCGTGGCCGCGAAGATGTTCAAAACGCTGGCGGCTGAAGGCGTGAATATTATGATGATCAGCACATCGGAAATCAAGATATCCTGCATCATTCAACGCAAATACATGGAACTGGCGGTGTCGGTGCTGCACGATGCTTTCGGACTGGATAAGAAAAAATAACATTGTATTTATTTCAGAGAGCAGACTGAAGGGGCTGATCGTTTTGAGCCTTATGGTGGCGGTCATCCCCTTTGTTTCTCTGATGATCACCTCTTGGACTCCTTACCGGATTCCCGTTTATGCCGACACGTGCGATCACTGCTGTGTGATCGAGATCGTCGGCGATGATCAAAGGGCCGGAATTTACCACGTTCCATCGGGGATGTCGGTCAATCGCCTGCTGAAAACCGCGGGCGTCGAAAAGCAATTCGAAAAGGACTTTACCGTCAAAACCGGGATGAAGCTGGTGATTCGTTCCGCATCGGACCGTCCGGGTATTACGGTGGCGGAAATACAAAACACAGCGAAAATCTCTGTCGGATTACCCATCGATGTTAATAAAGCCGGGGAAGAAGATTTGATTCTTATCAAGGGCATCGGACCGGTGACGGCGAAAAGAATTCTGGAATTGCGGACGCGGCTCAACGGAATCAGCGACATCCGGCAGTTGATGGAGATCAAGGGCATCAAGGAAAAGAGAATGAAACATATTGAGAAATATCTGTACGTGGAAAAGAAAAACGTCTGAATCAGTTGCCGCTGAACGATCTGTAAAAACTCAGGACGCGTCTGACATAATTTTGTGTTTCCCGGTAAGGCGGAATGTTGTAGTTGTATTTGGCCACGGCGCCTTCGCCGGCATTATAGGCGGCGAGAGCCAGCGACAGATTGCCTTTGTATAAATTGAGAAGGTATCGAAGGTACCGCGCGCCTCCTTCGATGTTTTTTTCAGGATGAAAACTGTCATCCACATTCAGTTGCGATGCGGTTTTCGGCATGAGCTGCATCAGGCCCTGAGCGCCTACGGGGGACACGGCCCGGTGATTGAAATTCGATTCCGCCTTGATGATTGCTTTGATTAAAGCGGAGTCCAGTTTGAATTTATCGGCGGTTTTATTGATGATGTGGTCGTATTTATTAACGTCGAGCTGGGGCTGAAACAGAATGCGTTTTTCCCTCATGACCATAACGTATTTTGCGCCGGTATCGGAAGGAACATTGGTCAGATGCAACACGCCTTCATTATCTTCGTATTTGTAGATATCGGCACGGGCTATGTCCGTGAACGCGGCAGCGAAAAAAAATAACAGTGCCGCGATGACGATTTTGGAAAATAATGTTATATGAAGTTTGAAAAGCCGGTAAATATTATTTTGCATTTGATTATAATACTTTATCATATTGGAAAGTTCAATATTTTTTTGATCACGCACACACCGGTGCTTGATCCCTCCGTATAAACCGGATGCTTTCGGGTAAACAGCGTGAAAAAATCGAGATGGCCTCAAATGGTCATGCCGCCGTCTATGGCGAGCACCTGCCCTGTGATGTAGTCGGATGCATCGGATGCCAGAAAGATGACGGCCCCGACCATATCGTCCGGTTCTGCCGGACGCCCCAGCGGTGTTCTGCTAATGGCGATATTCAGGATATCCTGATTGGTCCATAACGGTTCGCTGAACTTTGTTTTGGTCAGACTGGGTGCGATGGCATTGGCCCGGATGTTGTAGATCGCCCATTGTTGCGCCATGACTTTCGTGGCCATAATGACGCCCGCCTTGCTGATGGAATAAACCGGCAGGATATCGGGAGAAAGACCGGCAACCGATGCTACGTTGATAATACGTCCGCCTCCTTTTTCCTTCATGATACGGGCCACCGCCTGGCTCAAGAAAAACAACCCCTTGAGGTTCAGATTCATGATGGAATCCCAGGCGCGGTCGTCAATATCCATCGCCGGCACCATGGTCGGATTGGTTGCGGCATTGTTGACCAGAATATCGATTCTGCCGAATTCGGCAGCGGCTTTGTCGACAAGATTTTTTATTTCTTCCAGACGGCCGATATGCGTTGCTACCGGAAGACACTTTCTTCCCAGCGATTTTATTTCTCCGGCCACGTTTTCCAGATCGCCGATTTTGCGGCTGGCGATCACCACATCCGCTCCGGATTTGGCCAGTCCCAACGCGATTGCTCTGCCGATGCCTCTGCTGCCGCCGGTGACCAGCGCCACTTTATTTTCCAACGATAATTGCATGGTGTTGCCTCCTGTGAAAATAATGATTATTGTGCCGGCATATTTTTGCGGCTGTTCATTTGACGAAAGACGTCCCTTTCCTTGTCATACATGATTTTTGCCTCTTTCCGGGACGTATTTTCATGATTGTAACCCAGCAGATGCAAAATGCCGTGGATTAAAAGAAAATCAATTTCTTCTTCCAACATCAACTTTGCCCGGATGGCGTCCCGCCGGGCGGTTTCCACGGAAATCACCACATCGCCCAGGATCTGGGGATTGATATGTCCATACTCGCCTTCGCGCATGGAAAAGGAAATGACATTGGTCGCCTTATCCCTTCCCAGATAGCACCTGTTTATTTCCCGGATTTGTTCATCATCCGTAAAAAGGATGCTGATGTGCCGGTCCGTACATTCGAGGATTTTGAAGATTTTGGAAACGGCGCTGCGGATTTTTCTGCGTTCAATCTTGTGCAGGGTTTGCCTGTTTTCTATTTGTATTTTCATTGGACTCTTTCTTCCCGTTGCCTTCCTTCTGGGGCGCTTCCGGATAATCGATACGATGATGGAAGATGCCGGTCAGGATTTTGGTAAACGTCTCCGCAATGGTATTTAAATTGCTGAGCGTCAATTCACATTCATCCAGTTGACCGTCCATGTAAATTCCTTCGATTCTTTCCCGCACGAGCGACTTGATTCTGGCCGGGGTCGGATTGGTCAGGGTGCGTGAAGAGGCTTCAATGACGTCGGCCAGCATGATCAGACCGGCTTCTTTGGTTTGCGGTTTGGGGCCGGGGTAGCGAAAATCGTTTTCCGATAGGGAGCGAAGGGATTCATTCTTGTCCTTCTTGGCTTTGTCATAGAAAAAGCTGATAATGCTGGTTCCATGATGCTGACGGATGATGTTGATAATTTGACGGCCCAGTTTGGCTTTGGCGGCCAGTTCGCAGCCGTCTTTGACGTGAGACATGATGATCAGGCTGCTCATTTTCGGCGATAATTTGTCGTGCCGGTTATCCGAGTTCGGCTGGTTTTCAATGAAATACTGCGGTTTTTTCAGCTTGCCGATATCATGGTAGTACGCGCTGACCTTGGTAAGCAGAGCATTGGCGCTGATTGCTTCAGCCGCCGATTCCGCGAGAGACGAAACGATAATGCTGTGATGATATGTGCCCGGCGCTTCAATAATCATTTGCTGAAAAAGCGGCTGGTTGAGATTGGCCAACTCCAACAGTTTGATATCCGTAATAAAACCGAACAGGCTTTCAAACAGCGGCGTGATCCCCGCCACAAGAATGCCGGTCACGATACCGCCGATGAATCCCATGATCAATCTGATCGGCAGATCATTGAAAAAATTTCCCGTGATGAGATTAAGGCAGACAATCGCCGCCATATTGATAATGCCCAGAAAGAGACCGATCTTCAGGAAGACGGAACGCTGACGGATGCGCACGATCTGATAGGATGCGGCAATCGATCCCAGAAAAGAAAACAGCGGGAAAACGATTTTTTCATCGAAGAGGAATCCGATGAGAAAAGACGTCAGCGCGCTGATAATCAGCGCGACATTCCGGTTGATCAGAATAGCGATCGTCATGGCGCCCACGGCAAAGGGGATGGCGTAATAACAGGCATCCACCGGTATAAAAGAGAACGACCGGTTGATCGCGATGGACATAAAAATTCCGATTTTGATAAAAAGGATTTGCAGCAGGGCGATGATGCCGAAAACCAGCAAATCCAGGTTGGACCGGTCGGACGTTTTGACCCAGTTTCTTGTGCGCCACAGATAAAGCACGATGGAAAGAAACATGGCCGTGAAGAAAAATCCCAGCACGATCGCGACTCGGGTAAATCGGTTGTCCTGATCGTCTTTAAAGTAGGCGTTTAGTTTGGCCAGTTCCAGATAGCCGATTTTTTCTCCCTCCCGGACGATCATCTCATTTTTTTGTACCTGGAAAAACGTGGCGGCTGCATCACCGATGATCGCCATTTTCTTTTTCTCAGTGGCGCCCTTGTTAAACGCCAGGTTCGGTTCAATAATTTTTTTCGTGATGGAGAATGCGGCATCTTTCAAGGGTTTCTCATCATTCCGGAAAATCATGTTGATGGTTTTAAGCAGAGGGTCGTCGATTTCATTCATGTTCAGCAGGGCAGACGTGTCCCTGATGTCTTCGGAAATCTGGGTTCTCAAATTCCGGATAACCACGCCTTTCTGCTTTTCCGATTTGCCGAAAGCATCGCTGGCGATAAACCGGTTGTCATAAAAGGAAATGATCAGTTGGGAAAATTTATTCTGCAACTCCTCCGAAAATCTGTATTCGTTCAAAATATAGAATTCTTCCGGCGTCAAATAGGCGCCCAGATTGTTCTCCAGACGTTTTTTCTCTTTTTGCAGATCCATGATTTTGTCGGGCTGCTGCTGTTTTTCAGGGACATTGTTGTATCGCTCCGCGGCAAGAGAAAAAGCCTTGACGATCTTTTTTTGGATATTATCGGCAATCTGACTGTTGTAATTGTAAATAGGATTGATATTTTCCGCGTCCTGGATTTTTTTCTCCTCGGCGGCCTGCGGGTCCTCCACCAGAAAAGCGAAGTCCGCCTTAATGTTCTTTGGAGCAATCATGCCGATACGGAATTGCGGTTTGGAGAAATTCAGTTCCGGCGCCATGATGAGGGCCAGAATCAGACACAGCACCACGGCGATCATCCAGCGCTGGAAAAGGCTGTTTCTCACGAAACCGAAATAAGGTGCTGCTTTTTCCAGATAGTTCCTGAAAAATTCCGTCATTTTTATTCTGAGCGATTCAAAATATTTCATGATCACACGTTATGATGATTGGTATTTTTTGATTTAGTCAGATGGGCATAGGCCTTGATAATGTCCTGAACCAGCGGGTGCCGGATGACATCGATTTCCGAAAAATGCACAAAACGGATGCCGGCGCTTTTTTTCAAAATGTTTTCCGCTTCGATCAGACCGGATACTTTTTCCGTTGGCAGGTCCACCTGCGTGATATCGCCGGTAATGACGGCTTTGGACCCGAAGCCCAATCGGGTCAAAAACATTTTCATCTGTTCCGACGTGGTGTTTTGCGCTTCATCGAGTATAATAAACGAGTCATTCAGGGTTCGGCCGCGCATGAAAGCCAGCGGCGCCACTTCAATCAGACCTTTGTGAATCAGAGCGGTGGCCCTTTCCATGTCCAGCATGTCGTAGAGCGCATCATAGAGAGGGCGAAGATAAGGGTTGACCTTTTCCGCCAGGTCTCCGGGTAAAAATCCGAGCCTTTCACCGGCTTCCACGGCCGGACGCGCGAGAATAATGCGTTGGACCTTTCTTTCCATAAGGCAGGACACCGCCATGGCCATGGCCAGATAGGTTTTTCCGGTGCCTGCCGGGCCGATGGAGAAGACCATGTCGGCATTTCTCATATATTCAATGTAAAGCCGCTGGGCGATGCTTTTGGGAGTGATCACGCGTTTCTGCGAGGAAATAAAAACGGTGTTCAGGAAAATACTGGCCAGCTCGAAGGTAACGTCCTCGGTCAGAATACGATGCGCATAATCGATATCGGCGGATTGAATGTGCCAGCCTTTTTCCATGAGGGCATACATCTGCTGCAGCATCGTTTTGATTTTATGGACGTTGCCGTTTCGGCCGGAGATGGTGACACTGTTGCCCCATGCTTTGACTTTGACCGGTTCCAGCTTTTCAATGAATTTTAAATTTTTATCATGTTCGCCGCAGAGATTTTTCAGCAGATGCTGATCGGCAAAGACAATTTTCTCCGCGTCTTCATTTTTTAATGCTTTTATCAAAATAGTTATCAACCTCTACAATAGGTGATCAATATTTCATTCAACGTTGGTTTCTATCATTTTGATTTCGGCATTGCAATACCTATTGATAAATCCGTAAATGCTTGAATTATAAGTGCTTTATGCATCATGGTATGATGATGTGGTCTGTTTTCATAAGGATGCCCTCATGATTTCCGCAAAAACAGATAGGCGAAGACCCTGGCATTCCCGATCATATTTTCGACGGGGCAGTTTTCGTCGGGTTGATGAGCAAACTGGTTGGTTTTGGACCAGACGGCAACCGGATAGTTTTTCTTGCGGACATAGGAAGCGACGGTTCCGGCTCCCACACCGCCGGTAAAGGCTTTCACATGATAGACGGCGTCAATAGCGTCTTGCAGCGCCAGGACCACCGGAGCATCCGACGGCGTCGGTTTTGCGGACTGGACGTACTGAACCATGGACGTTTCGATCCGCACATTGAATTTTTTCTCAATTTTCCGGCAGATCTTTTGTATGGCATTCATTACATCCTTAAGATCGTATTCCGGCAATACCCGGCAATCCATGCAGAACACATCTTCCCCGGGAATCGTGTTGATATTACCGACATTGGCTTCTTTCTTTGTCGGTTCAAACGTGCTTTGCGGCGGATCAAAAAGAGGATCGGTGTCGGGAAACATTTTTCGCAGTTTGATCAGGCTGGTGACCAGATGCGATCCGGCAACAAAGGCGTTGTTGCCCAGGTGGGGGGTCGATCCGTGGCATTGTCTGCCTTTGGTTTTGAAACAGATCCAGAGCATGCTTTTTTCCGCAACTTCGATGAGCGATCCTTCGGCGTTGCCGGAGTCGGGCACGACAATCCAATCGTTATCCTGAAAAAGTCTGTCCGTAGAATCAATCATATAAAACAATCCCTTACTGCTGGAGGTTTCTTCGTCGGACACGAACGCCAGTTTGATCGAGTTTTCGGGAACCACGCCTTCATCCATCAGCGCTTTGGCGGCAAAGATGGAGGCGACCAGATCCTGCTGATTGTCTTCCACGCCGCGGCCGTAAATCCGGCCGTCTTTCACGTAGGCTTTGTACGGATCGCTGCTCCAGAGGCGGAGTTCGCCCGGCGGGACAATATCCATATGGGTAATGATCCAGACAAACCTGTTTTTGTTTTTCCCCTCGATAGTCGTGACAAAATTGGGGCGGATTCCGGAAGACACTCTGTTGTCCGGAGCGTCGTAGTGCTGGAAGTTTTTGAATCCCATCTGCAGCAGACGATCTTTCAGAAAATTGGCTTTCACAAGTTCTCCGTCGCCGCCGTTTTCCGGTCCGACGGCGGGATGCGCGCAAAGCGCCGTCTGCAATTCAATCATCCCGTCACGATAAGCATCGATCCGTTGCGATATTTTTTGAAATAATTTTTCGTCGATCATAATTCATCCTTTGATGGTGATTTAGTCTATAGGGGCGATAACGGTGTAGCCGCCCGGCGGAAGGGGATGGTCCGGATTTTTGCCGTCTCCCAGAATCAGCACCGTATTCTTTGTCTGATCCAGGTATTTAACGGCGGCATGATGGAGGTCCTGCACGGTGACCCGGTTGATCTTCTCCCGGTAGCTCGTCAGAAAATCCGGAGGCAGTTTTTCATACTCGATGGTCATTTGCTGCCGGACGATTTGTTCCGGGGTGGCAAATGAAAAGAGGAACCCGTCATTGATTGATTTTTGCGCCCAGGTCAGTTCCTGACCGGCAACCGGAACGGCTTTAATGTTTTCCAGAACGGTATTGATCAGGGAAAGAGCCTTCATGGTCGACGATGTTTTTGTAAAGGCGTAGCTGCCGAAAATTCCGTAATCAGGCCTGGCGCGGTAAAAACTTCCGGCACTGTAGGCCAGCCCTTCATTATTGCGCACGGTGCTCATGATCCGGGAAGGAAATCCGCCGCTGCCGACGATGAAATCCAGGACCGTGAAGGCATGAAAATCGGGGTGGTTTTTTCCGGTGGCGAATTGGCCGCTGATAATCGTCGACTGGGGAATATCCTTTTCGATAAAATACATACCGGTTTGCGGTTGTTGCACCGGCGCGGGAAAATCCGTCGCACTGTTTTTCGGATTCCAGCCGCCGAAATACTGTTTGATTTTCTCAACGGCTTTTTCCTTTGTGATGTCGCCGCTGACGGCAAACATGATGTTGTTCGGCAGGAAGAAACGGCTGTGAAACGCCGTCAGATCATCGCGTTTGATTTCCGTAAGCGATGCGCTGGACGGAAAACGTCCGCGGGGGTCTTGATGATATATCAGACGGGAGAATTCGCGCATGGCCAGCTTTTGCGGGTCATCCTTGATGCGCCTGATTTCCTCAAGTTGTAATTGCCGGGCCAGTTCCAGTTTCCCCTGTTCGAAAACGGGATGAATCAGAATTTGCGACAACAGATCCAGCCCCTTGTCAAGATGCGTGGTGAGAACGGAAAAACCGACATGCGCCGATTCCATGGCCATGGCAATGGAAGCCGATGCCGCAATGAGATCAAATTGTCTGTCGATTTCCCGGCTGCTTAATCGGGTTGTACCGCCGGTTCTCATGACCTGAGCGGTCAGCTCGGCCGTGCCTTCTTTACCGGCAGGATCATGCATCGAGCCGGTTTTCACAAAGGCATTGATGGTCACCAGAGGCAGGTCGTGATCTTCGAGAATGTAAAGGATGATGCCGTTTTCCAAAACGACCCGGTGCGCCTTCGGCAATTCAAAAAACAAGGGTTCGTATTGAAGCTGGTCGGGAGAAGGCCTTGCCGCGTCGGCCTGGTTAGCGCTACTGGGCCTGACGGTCGCCATCATTAAAAACAGAAACACGCCAACCAGAAAAACCGGATATATTTTTGAAATCATTTTATCCATCAGACGCTACCCGCCTTCTTTATTGAGAAAAGCTGTTGTGCGGTTATTGCTGTTCAAATACCTTGCCGCGATTTGTCGAATGTCTGCGGCAGTGACTTTGTCAATATTGTCGAGATAATCTGCAAAATATCTGTAATCCCCCAGCAGAACCTCATAATAGGAAAGAATGGAAGCAATATCGGCATTGGCATCGAGGCTCTGAAGGTAGGACATTTTGATGTGATTTTTTGCCTTCATCAGTTCCTCGTCGGAAACGGGTTGAGTCTTCAGCTTTTCAATTTCCTTCAGAATATCATTTTCCAGCTCGATGTTGCTGTGCGGATGACGCGGTTGAGCGAACAGGGCAAATAGATTCGGGAATCTTGAACCGGGCAAACCGTTGACGGCACTCACGCTCTGGGCAATCTGCCGATCGATGACAAGGGTCGTGTACAGGCGGCTGGTTCGTCCTCTGGTTAAAATTGTTTCTATGACATCGAAGACGTAATCCTCCCGCGCCGGAGCATTCGGTTTGCGAAAGCCGATGATCAGCGACGGATTCGCGTCGAAGGCAACATTGACCCGGCGTTCTTCGGTCTGAGGCGGTTCTGCGGGAATATAACTTTCCGTTTTTTCAGCCGCGGGCGGAATGCCGCCGAAATATTTCTCGATTAATTTCAGTGTCGGTTCCGGTTTGATATCGCCGACAACCGCAATCACAATGTTTCGGGGATCCTTATATTTTTCCAGAATTTTTTCCAGTTCATCGGGGCTTAAATTCATCAAGTCTTCTGTCCAGCCCAGAACCGGCCTCCCGTAAGGATGAAGGGTGTACGCGGCGCTCATGAATTTTTCATAAAGTTTTCCCTCCGGATCGGATTCCACCCGCTGCCGTCGTTCTTCCATGACAACGTCGCGTTCCGTATAAAATTCACGGAAGACCGAATGGAGGAGACGGTCCGATTCAATTCTTGCCCAGAGTTCGATTTTATTGGCGGGAAGACTGACGTGATAGGAGGTGACATCCTGACCGGTGGACGCATTCATATCGAGCCCGCCGTTTTCGGTATAGAGCCGGTCGATTTCGTTGGGTAAAAAGTATTTTTTATGTTCGTCCTGCAACTTTTTTAATACAGCGGAAAGGTTGGCCAGGGTTTCCGGATCGGCCGTTTGTCCTTTCCGTTTTTCGGCATCCAGACGCCGTCCGGCATTTTTGATTTCTTCCATCAGGGCCTTCTCGGCCTGATAATCGTTCGTGCCGATGGAGGTGGTTCCCTTGAACATTATATGTTCCAGGAAATGCGCCGCACCGCTCTCGCCTTTTGTTTCATCCACCGCGCCCACCCGGTAGCGAATGTAGAGGGATACGGTGGGACTTAAATGCCGCTTAAGCATGAGCACGGTAATGCCGTTGGGCAGCTTTTGTTTCAGAACCTTTTCTTTCAGATCGGAGGCGTGACCGGAGCCTGCGGCAATAAAAATAAAAATGAAAGCCGGCAGAAGAGCCGCTTTCAGTATTTTACACGCTTTCATCTTTGTTCAACCCTTCCTGCTTCTGCGGAAATAAACGAAAGATAAAATAAAGGATTCCCACAATACAAACCAGAATCAGAAGCGATGCGGAAAAGAAATACATCAAAAATTCCATCGGATTATTGATCCGGTACGACCCCATCAGCGTATTGATGCCGATGAGCAGAAAAAACAGCGACACCAGCAGAATCAGCACATTTTTAATCCATATCAAAACCTTCATGAAGGGGCGCCTGTCCTTGAACCGTTTTTGAGTTTCTTTTTCAATTCCGTATAACGCGCAAAACTGAAATCATCATTTCCGCAGGGAAGCAATGAATTGTTATGATACAGGGGTTCGTGAAGAATGTCAAAGGGTGAACAGGCCACGGCCTCTTGCCACATGGCGGTTCCGGGAATCGGGGAGTATTCGGCCAGCAGGGGCTTCGCGCCGCATTCCTGTACAAATTCAATACTGTTGATGACCTCCCGGACGGTCTGACCGGGCGTTCCGCACAGCAGGTAAATCCCCAGGTCCTCTGTTTTATAACCGGCGTTTTTCAGATGTTCAACCGCCTGACGCAGTTCTTCATTTTTGACTTTTCCGCCGGTTTGCCGCTGCCGGTCCAAATCGGATGTTTCAAAACCGAAACGGATGGTCTTGAATCCGGCATGGTACAGCCGTTCGGCAAGTTCTTTTGTGATCTCCCTTAAGTGCAATCCGTTGGGACAATGGAACTGGCAGGATAAATTTCTTCTTTGTAATTCATCGAGCAGGGGCACGATCATTGCCTCCGGGTTAACCAGCAGAGCGTCATCGTAAAAACTGAAATTCACCACGCCGGTTTTCCTGTGCCAGTATTCGATTTCATCGGCGACCTTCACCGGATCGCGGCGCCTAAATCCCGGCGTCAGAATGTGAGACGAACAGTAACTGCAGCGGTAAGGGCATCCCCGGGACGTGATGACCGGCAGTTGCCCGGTTTTGGAGATCAGATCAAAGGCGGGGTAGGGGCAGGAATCCAGATTGTTTTCATCCGGGACAAACAGCGTTTTTTCGCTAAATACCTTTTCCAGCAAATCGAGAATATGTTTTTCGCCCGCCCCCGCGATGACGTAATCCGCCCCCGAAAAGTTGGACGCGTGATCGTAACAGAGCGTCGCGTATTTGCCGCCCAGGACAACCGGAATCTGCGGCAAGGTGTCTTTGATGATTCTGATCGCTTCAAAAACGCCGGGGTACCAGTAGGTCATCATGGACGTCATTAGAATCATGTCGGCATCCCGGTGCATTTTCAGCTCGGCGGCGAAAACGTCCGGCAGAATACCGTAACGGCAGTAACTGCGATCAACCCATTTCAGCGGCGCCGGTTTGTCAATGATCTGCCGGTAAAATTTACCGTCTCCGGAAGCATAACGCCGCGGTTTCTTCAGCCCCGATGCCGCCATCTGCGGATGAAACGGATCGAGGCAGTCGATCAAATCAATCCGGTGGTTGTTTTTACGCAAAAGACTGCCCAGGTATAGCAGGCCGAGAGGTTTGATCCAGAAGTCATAGGCCGCAAAATCGTGAATCCAGGGATTAATCAAAAGGATTTTTCTGCTCATCGGCTGGTTCTTATCACAATGCAGGTTCATTTACAAAAGCCTAAACGTTTATGATTCGGCCCGGCGCAGACTGCCGCAGGAGGGGCAAAATGAAGGGGCGTGATCAATTGACTTCATTCATCTTTTATGCTAATCAGTTCCACCACGCATAAAAGTTATTGAAAATATGTAGTTATTTATTTTGAGGCCTGAAAAGCGTGAAAAAAACGACATTGACAAGTATTTTTTTTAGGTCTTTTTTTATTCATGCGACGCTTAATTTCCGGCGGATGCAGAACATGGGGTTCGGCATGGCGCTCATCCCGATGATCCGGGAGTTGCGCCTGCAGAAAAAGGATGCGGTAAAAATCTTAACCGCTCATTTGCAGATGTTCAATACGCATCCGTACCTGTCGGCGCCGATCATCGGTTCGATCGTGCGTCTTGAGGAAGACCATGTTGCGAAAGGAGAAAATTCGGACACCGCGTCCATCAGACAGAGCCTGATGGCCTCTTATGCGGCAATCGGCGATATCTTTTTTTGGGGAGCCTTCAGACCGTTTGCCGCGATCGTTGCGGTGCTGCTCGTGCATATCGGGTTGGCCATGGCGCCGGTTATCTTTCTTCTGATTTACACGCCGGCGCATTTATGGGTCAGATTAAAAGGATTTATCGAAGGGTACCGCAAGGGGAAAACCGGTTTTGAATTTATCCGCGCCCTGAATTTACCCGCTGCCGCCGTCAGAATACGCTGGATAACGCTGATGGTTCTGACCGGTTTAATGATCTGGCTTGCCCGAGACGGCGGGTACTGGCCCTTCGGGGAAACATACGGGGTGGTCGCAAAACTGATTGCCCTGGCTACGGTAATGCTTTGTTATATTTTAATAAAAAAAGGAATTTCACAGGTTTATATCGTTTATGGCGCTGTGTTGGCATTCGTGATTATTTCCTGGACGGGATGGATTAGTTGACGGAAACGAAAACCTTACGATTAAAAAACAAGCTGGGGATGCACGCGCGGGCGGCGGCGTCTTTCGTGAAAGTGGCTCAGCAGTTTCAATCGGAAATTTATATTGAGCACAACGGGCAAACCGTTGACGGGACCAGCATCCTGGATATCCTGACCGTGGCCTGCCCGTACGGCGGAGAGCTGACGATCAAAGCCGACGGCGCGGACGCAGCCGCGGCGATTGAGGAACTGGTCAAACTGATCGAAAATAAATTTGGAGAAGAATAAACATCATATGAGTCCGGATCAGACCACAAAAACTTTTGTCCTCAAGGGAGTGGGTGTTTCCCCCGGGATCGCTATTGGAAAATGCTACCGCTATGATCCGCTGGACAGTCAAATTTCTTTTTATAAACTCAAAGACGAATCTTTAATCCCGGAAGAGATAAGCCGTTTTAAAAACGCCTTGAAGGAATCCGAGCAGCAACTGCTGAAGATTCAGAAAAATCTTAAGAAAGCCAATGTTGCGGAACCGGTTTATGTCATCGACGTTCACATCCTGATTTTGAAAGACAAAATCTTTATCAACCGCACCATCAAATATATTCGCGAGATGAGCGTCAATGCCGAATGGGCGCTGCGCATGACCCTGGATCATTATAAAGAGGTGTTCGAAGGCGTTGAAGACGATTACATCAGCAGCCGGGTCAGCGATGTGCAGTATGTTGTCCAGCGGATTTTGCGCAATCTGTCCGGCGGAAAAAGTGAAATCGTCTGGGAAACGGAAAACCGGGGCGTCATTATCGTATCGCACGACATCTCACCGGCCGATACGGCGCAGATGAAACTGGACAAAATTCTGGGATTTGCCACGGACAGCGGCGGGCGCACCTCGCATACGGCCATTGTCGCGCGCTCTCTGGAGCTGCCGGCCGTTGTGGGGCTGGATGATATCACGCGCTTTGTTCATGAGGATGATGACTTGATCGTCGACGGCACGGCCGGCATGGTGGTGATCAATCCCTATCCCGACATGCTCAAGCGGTATGAGGAAAAGAAACGCCATTACGACGCCGCAAACGATGAATATCTCAAATACGGCAGGCAGCCCGCGGTCAGCCTGGATCAGCACCGTATTCAAATCGGATGTAACATAGAATTTATAGAAGAAATTCCTTCCGCCGTCGCTCACGGCGCTGAAAATATCGGCCTGTACCGCACGGAATTTCTCTACATTTACCGCGAAAACTTGCCGACCGAAGAGGATCATTTCACGAATTACCGCCAGGTCGTGACCAATAAAAATCTGGCCTGGTCGACGATCCGGACGTTTGATCTGGGCGGCGACAAATTTCCCAATTATCAGAAACAGAGTAAGGAAATGAATCCCCAGATGGGCATGAGGGCGATCCGCTTCTGCCTGAAGGAAGTCGACATTTTCAAGATTCAGCTCCGGGCCATCTGGCGCGCCAGTGCGCTGGGCAACATTAAAATTCTCTTCCCGATGATTTCCAGTGTGGACGAAATCCGGGAAGCCAAAAAAATTCTGGAAGAAGCCCGCCGGGAACTGATCGATGAAGGAATGAAGATTCCTGAAAAAATTGACATCGGTGCGATGATTGAAGTGCCGTCAGCGGTTGTGATTGCCGATAAAATCGCGCGGGAGGTTGATTTCTTCAGTATCGGGACCAATGATCTGATCCAGTATTCGCTGGCGATTGACCGCGCCAACGAACGCCTCACCTATCTGTACGAGCCCCTGCATCCGGCTGTCTTGAGACAGATTAAAAAAGTCGTGGATGCGGCGCACAAGGCGAAGATCGAGGTGTCCATGTGCGGCGAAATGGCGGGTGATCCGCTTTGTGTGCTGGTCCTTCTCGGTATGGAACTCGATGAATTGAGCATGAATCATCTGGCCATTCCGAGAATCAAGAAAATTATCAGAGAATCGACATTGAAAGAGTCGAAAAGCATGTTGAAACGAGCGCTTTCCTTCAATACGGCTTCGGAAGTCCGCTCTTATGTGCAGAAATATATGGCGAGGCGTTTCCCCGAAGATTTCAAGACGGAAGATTAATGTACGGGACCGCCCGTCAAAGTTGTGTGGAGAAATAACGACGATGGAAGAAAATAATCATCCGGTAAAATCCAATCAGGGCATTCAATACTATTCGGGTCTGCTTTACGACAATCAGAATTTTCTGCAATTCCGGCTGGCCAAGACGTTTCTGTCGCGTGTTTCCATTGCCGACGAATACGTTGAAAATATCAAAAAACTTTCCGGCGAGGGCGTGGTCGTTTATGCCTTAAACCAGCGCAGCGAACTCAACAGCCTTATTCTGTATGAGCTGCTCCAGCGCAACGACATGCCCGTTCCGGTCTATTGCCACGGCATGAACATGTCGTTGGCTCATCCGTTGCCGCAAATGCTGAAATTTTTCTGGTCGTCTTTAAAACGCCGGATGGGCAGGGAACGAAAAGCCTGGCAGGGCAAACTGGCCTTCATTGAAAAAACAATCATGGAGAAAAAGAGCATCGTGATTCATCTGGGCGAATCGGAGTTCATTGAAGACCGGTCGGCGGAAAGCGCGATGTCCACCTTGCTTGATATTCAGAAAAAAGCCGGTTTTCCGGTTTTTGTCGTGCCGATGCTGGTATCGTACGGGCGCCGCCGTGAAAAAGAAGACGAGGGGCTGATCAATATCCTTTTCGGGCAGACCGAGCACACCGGGGCGCTGCGCCGTCTGATCACGTTTATCCGATATTCCCGAAGCGCATTTGTCATTCCCTCGGAGCCGGTGAATTTGTCGGAGTATCTGAAAACGACCAAGAAAACCGCCACGGACGCCATGGTTCATGAACTGCGCGGAGAACTGATTGATCGCATCGACAAGGAAAAGACGGCCATTGTCGGTCCCGCCCTGAAATCGCGGGAAGAACTGATCGGCATGGTTTTAAGCGATGAATCGCTGAAAGCCTTTATCGAAAAGCATGCGCAGGAGGAGAAAAAAGACAAGGCCAGGATTAAAAAAGATGCACGCCGTTATCTGTATGAAATAGCGGCCGACTACAGCGAAACCTTCATCGCCATCTGGAAAAAAGTGCTTACTTGGCTGTGGAACGATATTTACGACGGCCTGTCCATTGATGTGGAAGGCATGGCCAAAATAAGAAATATTTCCAAAAAAATGCCGTTTGTGATTGTGCCCTGCCATCGCAGTCACATTGATTATCTTCTGATTCATTACGTCTTCTATATCAATAACATTCAGCTTCCTTTTATCGCAGCCGGAAACAACCTGTCGTTTTTCCCGATGGGGTACATTTTCCGGAAATCCGGCGCATTCTTTTTGAGACGAAGCTTTCGCGGCAACAAGGTTTATTCCGAAGCCTTTACCAAATATCTGGCGATCCTTCTCAAGGAAGGACTGCCGCTGGAATTTTTCATTGAAGGCGGGCGCAGCCGGACCGGCAAAATGGTGATGCCCAAATACGGCCTTCTTTCCATGGTGCTTCAGGCCTATCAGGAGAAATACTGCGAAAACTTTGCCGCGATTCCGGTGTATATCGGTTACGACCGGGTGATCGAAGAAAAATCATACCTGAAGGAACTGTCCGGCGAAACCAAGACGCCGGAAAACACGGCCGAGATCATTAAAACCAGCAAAATACTGACCAAACGATTCGGCCGCGTGTATGTGAACATCGGCGAACCGATGATCATGAAAGACTATCTGGCGCAGCAGGCAAAACCGCTGGAAGACATGTCCCTGGAGGAGAGGCAAAGCCTCTACCGGAAAATCGGTTATGAAATCGTTCTGGAAATCAACAATGTGTCCGTGGTCACGCCTTTTGCTCTGGTGGCCGCCGTTATTTTAAGTCATGACCGCCGCGGCATTTCCTACAACGATCTGCTGTATGTTTTGAATGAATTTTACGAATATCTCACCGTCAAACAGGTGAAATTTGCGGAAACCTTCGCCCATCGCGACAAGGCCATCATCGATGCGCTGAACATGTTTGTGCAGGCAGGCTTCATTGAAAAAATTGAAGCGGAAAAAGATGAAGTCGAGGAAATGCAGGAAGTCGTCTACTCGCTGAAGGAGGAACGAAGACTCAATCTGGAATATTATAAAAACAATATTCTGCATTTCTTTGTCCCGCTGTGTTTTGTCGCCACCTCCATCATCAAAAACAATGAAGACCTGATTTCGCTGAATCGCATACAGGGCGACTACGGGTTTCTGAAAAAATTATTATGGAATGAATTTATTTTTGACAAACACAAGGACGAAGCGGAGGAAGTCAATGAAGTGCTGTCTTATTTATACGACCGGAAAATCATTGTCTCGGTCGAACAGGACGGACAGACCCTGATCGAAATCAAAGGCCGGGGCAACAAACGACTTAAACCGCTCGCCGATCTGATTCACAATTATCTGGAATCCTTCTGGATCGTGATGAGAAGCTGTCTGTATCTGAAAAAAAATCCTCTGCCCAAAAAAGAATGGCTGAAGAAAATCATGGCGCTGGGCGACCGGATGTACCGCAAGGGAGAGGTGCTGAGAAAAGAAGCGCTATCGCAGGCCAATTATCAAAACGTTATCATCTATCTGGAAGACGCGGATCTCATCAAATCGTTCCGGGATGAGAAAATCGATAAAAAAGATGTTTTATACACGCTGGCTGAAAACAGAGCGGAAATGGAAGTGCTGCGCCGCCGCCTTTTCAGATTTTTATAATCATTGACCGCCGCCGATGCGCAAGCCGCATCGCCGAGGGGGTTGATCGGATCGGGTTCAGACCGGGAGAGCCGGCCTTATTCAAAAGGCCGGCTCACTGCATGTTGCGGGGTTATCTTTTTCTGCCGGATTTCGCCGGTTGTTTCATGTTATAGAAGGTCTCTTTGCCGCGATACACAGCCGCATCACCGAGTTCTTCTTCGATGCGGATCAACTGGTTGTATTTGGCCAGCCGGTCCGTGCGGGAGAGCGAGCCGCTTTTGATCTGGCCGCAGTTGGTGGCCACGGCGATATCCGCCATAAAGGTGTCTTCCGTCTCGCCGGAGCGGTGAGAAACCACGCACGTGTAGCCGCATTCCTTGGCGCGGCTCATGGTTTCCAGCGTTTCGGTCAGCGTACCGATCTGATTGAGTTTGATGAGAATAGAGTTGGCGATTCCCAGATCAATGCCTTTGTTGAGACGTTTGACGTTGGTAACGAAGAGGTCGTCTCCGACGATCTGAATTGTGCCGCCCAGTTCTTCCGTCATCACTTTCCACCCGGACCAGTCGTCTTCCGCCAGGCCGTCCTCAATGGAAATGATCGGGTATTTGGCAACCAACTCGGCATAAAATTTGACCAGCTCTTCAGACGACTTCCGGGGCTTGGCTTCCGCCGCCAGAATGTATTTCCCTTTTTCATAGAAAGAACTGGCTGCGCAGTCCAGGGCGATCATGATATCCCGGCCTGCTTTATAATTGGCCTTGTCGATAGCGGTCATAATGCATGCGAGAGCTTCTTCATTGGATTTCAGATTCGGAGCAAAGCCGCCTTCGTCGCCGACAGAGGTATTATAGCCTTTACCTTTCAGGACAGACTTCAACGCATGAAAGACTTCCGCGTTCATGCGGATGCCTTCCTTGAAGTTGGGCGCGCCGACCGGCAGGATCATGAATTCCTGGATGTCCACGTTGTTGTCGGCATGTTGTCCGCCGTTGAGAATGTTGGACTGCGGAACGGGCAGAACATGGGAGTTGACGCCGCCCAGATAGCGATACAACGGAAGCCCGGATGCTTCCGCGCCGGCCTTGGCGCAGGCCATGGAGACGGCGAGAATGGCGTTGGCGCCGAGTTTCCCCTTGTTGGCGGTGCCGTCCATTTCGATCATGGTAAAATCGATGTCGCGCTGTCTGCGGCAATCCATTCCAATGATTTCCGGACCGATTTTGTGCAGGATGTTATCGACGGCTTTTTCAACGCCTTTGCCGTTGTATCGTTTTTTGTTGCCGTCGCGCAATTCCAGCATTTCATGTTCTCCGGTGGACGCGCCGGACGGCACCGCGGCCCGCGCGGTGATTCCCGATAGCGTCGTTACCTCGGCTTCGACGGTCGGATTGCCTCTGGAATCCAGTATCTCCCTGGCATGAATATGGATGATCTCCGGCATAAAACACCTCCCTGATGAACTTTCCTGGAATGGTAACAGAGAGGCCTTGCGATTTCAACAGATTGATGAAACAAACTTGATTACTTTTCATAACTCATATAGATAGAACCCGGTCCGTGAGAAAAATGGAGTCAATGGAATTTAAGATGAATCAGGATACAAAAGACAGGAACACCAAACTTTTCCTGCATATGAAAAAATGGCTGGAAAAAGCCGTGCTGGATTACAAAATGATCCAAAAGGGCGATCGTCTGTTAATCGGCGTGTCCGGCGGGGCGGACAGTCTGGCGCTGCTGGACCTGCTCGACTCTCCGATGCTTTTCATTCCCGATTTTTCCTTCGTGGCCGTCAACATTGACATGGGATTCGACCCCGCATATAAAAAATACGACAGACTGGAAAAATATTTTCAGAAAAATAATTATCCGTATGTGATGGAAAAGACCGATATCGGCACTGTGGCGCATTCCGATGTGAATAAAAAAAATCCCTGCTTTTTGTGTTCCCGGCTAAGACGAAAAAGAATATTCGAGATAGCCGATGCCGAGGGCTGCAATAAAATCGCCTTTGCCCATCACCGCGACGATATTATCGAAACCCTGCTGATCAACATGTTTTACGGGCGTGAAATCAGCACCATGATGCCCAATCAGAGCATCTTCGGCGGTAAGCTGCACATCATCCGCCCGCTGGTTTATCTGAGCGAGGCCCTGGTTAAAAAATACAGCAGGGAACGGCGATTTCCTGTTTTGAAAAATGACTGCCCGACAAGCAAAACATCAAAGAGGGTGTATATCAAAAACCTTCTCAATAAACTGGAACGGGACAACAAGGAAATCCGCGATAACATTTACAAGGCCATGAGCCACGTCAAACCGGACTATTTGCTGCCGCAAAAAAAGTGAAAAGAGAATGGTGAATAGTGAATGTTGTATGGTAGACAGTCTGAAGAAAAAACTATAGCAATACATCGTATTTCATGTAAAATTGCATTATGGCAAAAGAGAAAACAGCACAAAAACTGATCGCGTCCAATAAAATGGCGCGGGTGAATTATGAAATCGGCGATATCTACGAAGCGGGTCTTGTTTTAACCGGCACGGAAGTCAAATCGTTACGAGCCGGCAAAGCCAATCTCAAGGACAGCTATGCCGTTGTCAAAGACGATGAAGTCTACATCAAGGAAATGCACATCAGCCCCTACGATTTCGGCAACCGCTCCAATCACAATCCGCTCCGGACCCGAAAACTGCTTTTGCACAAGCGCGAAATCAAAAAACTCTACGGGAAATCGCGCGAGAAGGGATTGTCGCTTATTCCGCTCAAGCTTTATTTCAAAAACGGCAAGGTCAAAGTGGAAATCGGCATCGGCAAGGGCAAGAAACTTTATGACCGCCGTCAGGATATCAAGCAGCGCGAAGAAAGACGCTCACTATCCCGCGATTTCAAATCCAGGCAGATAAAAGTCTAGTGATTATGAATCCATATGACACGGATTAAGGTGAAATTTGACAAAACACTTCTAAGTGTTTATATTACATGAAAATACGTAATAGGGGGGCGTCACGGTTTCGACGGGGACATTTGAAGTTGTAGAAGCGTGCCGAGGTTCCTACAGGCCTCGTTAAACAGGTAGGAAACATATAATCGCAGACAACTACGATTACGCTTTAGCCGCTTAAGTCGGCTAACGTTCCACCCGGTTTTCCTGTTGGCTGGACTGGAACGTCATTCAGACAGGATAGCCAAACTTCTTGCCTGGGGGAGGGCGGCGAACTCTTACAGGATAGCGCGGGGAGATCCGGCCTTAGGGAGCAAACCAGCGCGAAGTTTCTAAAACGAAGGCTACGCACGTAGAAGCTCCAGCGGAAGGTTTTCGGACGCGGGTTCGACTCCCGCCGCCTCCACCAAAAGGTATTACAACATCTAATAGTCATTTTGTAAAACTGTATAGTTTATTGACTATATTCACCATGCCCATGGTATCCTGACCGCAATATTCTTCCAGATACTTTCTGACCTTATCCTTATCTTTATTGTCTTCGGTAAATGTAATCCGGTAATACTCTGAGCTGGCCATGCCGCCATCGCCGATTTCCATATCGTCATAGGATTTGCCTGTCATCGCCGGCAGGACATTCTTGATAGAACAGCTGCCGTCCTGTGCCGGGTGATAATAGGCAAAGGCTCTGAAAGGCTGGAGCAGGTCAATCATCCTTTCGTTTATAGATTCCACCCAATTTTTATATTGTGGAAGGACTTCTGCACATTTTCTAAGGATGCCCGTTTCAAAACCCGCATTGTAGGCGATTACGGAACCTTTTGTGCCCATCACGTCTTTGAGCCTGGCCATAAATTCAGGGCGCGGATCATTCGTGCCATCTGCCAGAAAAGAGAAGTGTTCAGGTTTAGCGCCTTTCTTTTGTACAACGTGGACAGAGAACTGAAACGGTATTTGCTGATATGGACTGGAATTGTCAAATGGCGGAATAACAGATCCGCATGTTTCAAAATCCATGTAATAGGCGGGATATTGAATTGTATCTAGAAATTCCTTTAGCTTTTTCGAATCAATATAAGGATTGCCCGACTTTTCACAATCAACCTGTATTTGATGTTTTTTATTCAGTTCATAATCTTCTGGTATTTTCGCTAATTCAAGAATGCCATCCCGAATCAAAGTCATGGGAAGTTTGTTGTTGCTGTAAAGAAGACAGACATTTCTTTCGGGAAGGAATGACCAGCATTGAGCTGTTAACGGACATTCATAAGGGTCACTGCAGTGAGGGCCAATGCCGATTTCAATGTATGTTTCAGAGCCGATGGCTTTAATCATCTCCTCCACATTGCCTTCAATCATTTTGCTGTACGTTTTTTTTATTTCTTCAGTGATATCGATTTTTTTAAATATTTTTTTCGGCGCTATGTCACCCTTACGGACATACTTGTTATCAATGCACATTAAGTAACATTTGTTGATCTTTAACCCGGCACCGGAATAAACATAGTACTGAAAGCCGATGTCGGGATAATTAATGTCCTTTATATCTGTCGAGCTTTTGACTTCAATCAAATCCCATTTATCTTTGCCGACGGGTTCCAGGATATCCGCCCGTGCATAGCAATTCTTATAGGTCAGGGCCGCTTCAAATATCGGAACTCTTTGCGATAAGAATTCCTGCGTCGATTTAAGACCTCTTTCAAATGATCCTGTATGATCAACCTCCGCACCGTTAGGAAACAATCGCTTGGCAAAATCGCCAACCAAATGACCTTGATCAAAGATAGCCTGTTTGGCTTCATCCGGTGCCGGAATCGCATCCGGTTCATTGTAAATATACCAGAGCAGTTTTTTACATTGCAGACCGTTGAGATATTTTGTTTTGGATATTCGAATGTTCATTTTGATGTTGTTATGCGTAATTAATTAAAAAGAAAGTAAAATCGCTTAACCAATTTGGCTATTTAATACAGGCAAATTTTTCTTTTCTTTAATATAGTGGATCGTCTGTAAGTAAACTTCAAGAAGAGATGATAACTCTTTAGGTTCAACAACTATTGCTGATACTGTAAAATTCCCTTTTAGTATAATTGCTCTTGCCTGTTTATCATAAGCATGGTTTGTAACCCACGGACTCTTCTCAAATTGATTAACATCATTAGGCGTTTTGAGATGATCCCATATTCTGAAAGCAAGATTTCCATTTGCAGCCTTACCTATATAAATAATGTTATCTTTATTATCGCAGAAAATATATACGCCGCTGCTGAATTTATGTGTGGCCGATGGAGGATCACTTTCTCGGAAGCTATCTTTGAATAGTTTCTTATACTTTACAAATTCGATATCAAAATTAAGTTCTGGTATTTGTTTGTTTACGATTTCTTTAAAGTATTCAGATGAGTCAAATAATTCTTGAAGTTTCATTTCGTATCTCCTTTTTTAATTTGAACAATATTTGTATATAAAATCTTTCAATTATTTATACTTTCTATACCCATTATAGCATCGTTCACCTTTTTTCTAAAATAATCAGTTCTTGCTTCCATGAATGCCTTGATGAATCTGAAATCAAACCTGCAGGAATCGCCGAGTCTGTCTTTCAGATTATGAGATAATAATTCGATCACGGCATAATTTACCGAGCATTCCCGATTCTCCCAATCGGCATCCAATGCCGCACTTTCCCACAATATTTTCATATGCCATAGTTTTGATATAAGATGATAATCATCAGTCCGTACCTTTGTGCAAAGGGGTATCTTGCTTTTATTGAGTAAAAGCATCATCATCCGTATAACTTTTCTGTAGTCATAGAAGATATATTCACTGTATTCCCACGCGTTTTTTATAAAGTAAAAATAGTGTTCGCCCCAGATATCCAATTCATCAATATCGGGAGAAAATATCTTTTTAAGATATTCTTCTTCCTCAAGCGAAAATATCTCAAGGGATGTCAGTTGCTTGATAGTAAACCTGCCATTATACAAGTCTTTATCCTTGATAATGTTTACCACTCTACAGATCAACGCATGGTATATGTTTTTGTCTTCAATAATGATTGAATACCGCCCCATGATTAAGGCCTTTTTATCTGATGTTTATTTTGTGAATATTATTCCCTAAAGTCGTTCCATAATACGGCACGATTAATTGATTATTTTATTCAGTTCATTATTTAGCGAAGAGCGTTTTTGAAAAGATCAAATGTATCGAGAGTGCTTTATTGGTTTAAAAATGTATCAATAAATTCCCCCGATTTTTTTGCATCATTAAAATACTTCTTTGACAAGCTACGATAAAATAAATTACCATCGCATGGTTTCGTACCATACTACAAAAAGAACTCCATACCGCTACTTTTCAACAAGAAGGCGGCGATTGCATACAAGATAAACAAAGAAAATAAACAAAGAAAATACTATCCTGAATCTAAATTTATGGTATTATAATAACCAATAAGGGAGGGATGTTATGAATACCTATGACCTGATAGAGACCAAACCGGAAGTGATGCTGGGGAAACCCGTCATCAAAGGGACCAGAATTCCGGTTGACCTCATTGTAAGAAAATTGGGTGAAGGCGCCTCTTTTGAAGATTTACTCGATGGTTATCCAAATCTGTCGAGAGAAGCCATTCAGGCGGCGCTGATTTACGCCGCCGATATGATCCGCAATGAAACAACTATCTTTTTAAAGACAGGCACTTCCAATTGAATACAACAAAGCCATTGAGCTTTTTGGCAGACGAAAGTTGCGATTTTTCCGTCATTCGCGCACTGCGGTCAGTAGGCTATTCCGTCAAGGCCATCGCTGAAATATCCCCATCACTACCAGATGAAGCGGTATTAGAATTGGCGGTGGCGGAAAAACGGCTGCTGATAACAGAAGACAAGGACTTTGGTGAGTGGGTATTTGCGCATCAACATGTGATGGCGGGCGTATTGCTAATCCGCTACCCGTCGAGCGCGCGTTCCTCAATGGGTGCAGCCGTAATCGATCTGATTGGAGGACATGCACCAGAACTTGACGGTAGCTTTACTGTTTTAGAGCCTGGAAGAGCGCGAATCAGGACGAAAATTAAAGACTGACCGCCACAGGTCGCAACATATAAACTGAGAAAGACCTTATAACTGCTGAGCACCTCACAGGTGATAAACTTTTACAAGAGCCTTTCTTTTAGATTTCAACTTTCTACCTTGGCGAATGTATTCCATGCTTTTTCTACTGAGCCTTAATTTTTTACACATAGTTTCAAGATCGCAATTCTTCATACAAGCCCATTCCTGACAAAAAACAATCATGATATCGTTCCATAATACGGCATGATTTATTATTTTTAGATTTACATCAGAAATACGATAAGTTATATTATTAACCAATAGGACCATATAATTTTGAACACACGGAGGAACCATGCCCGAAAAATTTGATCCCTATAAAAGTTACGGTGAAAAGCTTATCGGTTTGTTTGTGCGCCTGCTTTTTTCGGGCGAAAGCCATTCGTTGACCGACCTGGCCCGGATGCTGGACTGCTCCAAGCAAACGGTTCTTCGATTGATTGATAACATCCGCAAAGCCTACGACATCAATATTGAAGAGACAAAGCAGGGCAACAGAAGTTTTTACCGGATCAGAAAAGCCACCGCGTCTCTCCAGAACATTCCCCTTACCGAAGCGGAACTGCAATCCCTCCAGCTTTGCAAAGCCTTTACCCGGCATCTGGTTGGCAAGAAGCTTTACGAGGAAGCAACACAGGCCATTTTAAAGAGCAAGACCTCGCTGGCAGCAGGTCATCAGGTGGGGGAATGCCATTTTACCGCCTTCCGTCCGGGGACTATCGATTATACGCCGCAGCATCAGATCATCCACACCTTGATTGACGCGATGGAAAAGCACAAGGTCTGCAAGCTGACCTACCAATCCATGAATTCGCCCCGACCGAAAACATATTACATCAAGCCTTTGAAACTCTTTTCCCATCACGACGCGATTTATCTGCACGCGCAGAAGGCAAAAGAGCCGGGCAAACCGTACCGCGCGCCCCAATATGATCCATTGCTCGCGGTGCACCGCATGAAAGCGATAGAATTGACCAATATCAGTTTTCAGCCGGATAAATTTGACTTCGAGAAGGCGTTCAATCAGCAGTTCGGCATTATCAAGGATGAAGCGTTCAGGGTCGAGGCACAATTCACCGGCTGGGCGGCTTCTTTTGTTTTAGAGCGCATCTGGAGCCCGGATCAGGAAATTGTGAAAAAAGGCAAAAATAAAATCCTTCTGAAATTTACCGCCTCTTCGGAGCCGGAACTGATCAGCTGGCTGCTTTCCTTCGGTGAAAAAGCCACTATCATCAAACCGGATTGGCTTGTGAAAAAACTGAAGTTAGCTATAGGGGGAATGGAAGCCTGTTATAGTTGAAATAACAGGCCTATTGTTCCTGAAGTTTATCGGATGAAAATCAAAGTTCGTCATCTGCTTTTTAAATAACCCTTCAGATCACGATAGTAGTTCTCATGTGGACCAATCATGATGAGTTCTAAATCCGAACCTGCTTTTCTGTATGCTAAAAGGTATAAATTTGTTTTGAGCTTGAATTTATGAACGAAAACACCTTTCAGATCGCCCTTTTTTTCTTCGCCAACATTAGGGTTTTCGGCAATGTTTTTTACTTCTCGATCTAAAGCGGTTTTTTCAGCTTTAGACATCTTCTTAATTTTTTTTTCGAATAATTTTGATTGGTAGATTTTCATGAGAATCTATCCAAACCGGTATTCCGTTTTATCGCCTTGATCCAACTCATCCAGTCCCAATAGGATTTCTTTAATGAGGGAATATGACAAATCCGGATTTTCCTCTGCACATTTTCCCATACGCGCCCAATGCTCAATCTGACCGGCTAAAGAACGATGGTCTATCCGGCTAAATCTTTTTGCCTCATCAACAAGTTCTGCTGATATTCTAACTGCTGTAGCCATAGTTTTTCCTCCATACAAATTTCTAATAGTTGCAATATATATCAAATAGCAACATTATGCAACATCTTGTTGTATATCGTTTTGCGGGTAACATTCTAGATGCAAAATTATTACAGCCATGACCAGCGACCTTTCCATGTCTTCGTAATAACTAAAAGATCACCGCACCCTTTCAATCAATAAAAAATATTTCAATTGTTCCGTAATATGGAACGATCCTCCGGTAAGCTATTCCCAAATCAGACAACAAAAAGGAGAAAATTATCATGGCCAAAGAGGACATTAAGCGGGAGGACAAGGCATTAGCGCAATACGGCATCATCTATTTATCCGGCGATATTGACACGGCGAGTGCCGAGACCATATGCAAGGAAATCATCGAACATAACATCAAGGGCGATGTCAGCCAGATGCAGATGATTATTAATTCTCCGGGCGGATCCTGTACCGCGGGATTTTCCATCATTGATATCATGGAGTGGTCCAGGATTCCGATTTACACCACCGGCCTCGGCATGATTGCCTCGATGGGATTGATGGTTTTCATGACCGGTGAAAAAGAACACAGAGTTATTACCCCGCGGACCTCGATTCTCTCGCACCGTTACACGGCAGTAACTCACGGCAATCATAGCCAGCTCATCGCCGGCAGGAAAGAAGAAGACATGATGCACGAACGGGGCGTCCAGCATTATTTGACATATTCTAACGTAAAAGACCGCGCCGAACTGGAAAATTCCCTTTTGCGGGATGTGGATACCTGGCTCACACCGGAGGAAGCTGTGAAATATGGCCTTGCGGACATTGTTGAACCGGCACGCAAGAAAGCTTAAGGAGGAATAATCATGCAGGAATCGATAACCACCATGAGTACAAGCCATATGGCTGCATCACAGGCAGGGCAAGTGGTTTCCCTCGTTGATTGCCGTGATCATAAATCAACTGAAACAACTTTCTCTGACAACCTGGATTATCTGCAGGCTGTGGAGCGGGAAGGGCAGTTGATTCTGGCGCAGGCCCTGTTAAGACAGCGGGGCGCTGATTGGCAGGCCAATCCCAATTATGTTCAGGCGATATCCATTGCGGGGCTAACGCCTGCGGAATGCAAGCCGGAAAAACTCTCAGAGCTGATCGCATTTACCGAGCAGCAAAACCGGCAGGGTGCTGAGGCGGCGGAGCAGAAAGGAATCGAGATTTATTTTATAAAATTCTGCTGTGAAAATAAAATAGAAGGATTCAACAGGAAATTACTGATGCTCTTGCTCATGCTGGCGACGAATGAGCGGTTTGCCGAGATGTTTGATCTTTGTAATTTCGGGGAAAAAGCGCGAAACATGAGCGAGGTCAAGATCGGAACCATCCTGAATATTATCAGCAGCGACTATCGCCAACAACTGCTCAACCGCAAGTATTTCAGCATGGAATCCACGCTGATCCAA